>Ga0073936_10011429_pt1 | contig 10747 bp, 9 predicted proteins | sample AliMusrvi5mmetaG_FD_87041 | JGI IMG/M metagenome (GOLD analysis project Ga0073936, IMG submission 87041) | Freshwater lake bacterial and archeal communities from Alinen Mustajarvi, Finland, to study Microbial Dark Matter (Phase II) - Alinen... | ecosystem: Environmental > Aquatic > Freshwater >... | reverse complement strand
GCTTGAAATGGCGCGCATTTTATTCATGACGACTTGCAGAAAAATGCATCAACACCATGCGGGCAATCACCAGGTTATCTTCTGAAACCAAGGCCATTCCAGCTTGCTTGCTTACGCTTTCAAAGTGATGCATTGAATTCCCTTACATGTTCAGCATAGCGCGCAACCATTTTAATGAATGGCCGTGCCTATTCTTGAGAACTGATCAAAATTCATCCAGATAAAAAAGGCTTTACCTACCAAATTTCTTTCTGGTACAAAACCCCAAACACGACTATCCGAACTATTATCACGATTATCACCCATCGCTAAATATTGTCCAGCAGGCACGATAATTTCTTCATTATTCGCGAATTTAGCGCCGATGGCATTAGGCTCATAATTTCCCACAACATCATGGATTAAAATGTCGTGCTTCACGGCACCCAATTGCTCTTGATACTGCTTAGCACGAATCATATTTAAACCAGAGATGACATAATCATAATCACCAACATCGTTCACTACTAACAGCTGTCCATTGATGGTTAAATGCTTATCTTGATAGCTAATTTTATCGCCAGGCAAACCCACCACGCGCTTAATGTAGTCTATAGAAGGTTGTGGCGGATAGTGAAATACAAAGACATCACCGCGACTCGGCTGATTTATTGATGCAAATACATTATTCAAAATAGGTACACGCAAACCGTAGGTAAATTTATTCACCAAAATATAATCGCCTGCTAACAAGGTCGGCATCATAGATCCCGAAGGGATTTTGAATGGCTCAACAATAAATGAGCGCACACAAAACACTACTAAGATGACCGGAAAAAAGCTTTTGGCATATTCAACCAGAACCGGCTCATCAGCACCTGCAGCACGATTTTTACTTAAGACTAAAATATCGAGCAACCAGATAAAGCCAGTGGCCACCAGTATGACGATCATAAATAATGCAAACATCATTGCGTATATATCCTATTAGTTTGGTTAGGCTTTATAGAAGCCGATATTAGTCTTCAATGCGCAAAATGGCCAAAAATGCCTCTTGCGGAATCTCCACATTACCCACTTGCTTCATGCGTTTCTTGCCTTCTTTTTGCTTATCTAGCAACTTACGCTTACGTGAAACATCGCCTCCATAACACTTAGCAATCACGTTCTTACGCATCGCTTTCACGGTTTCACGCGAAATAATATTTGCACCAATGGAAGCTTGGATGGCCACATCAAACATCTGACGCGGAATCAACTCACGCATTTTTGCCGCCACTTCGCGGCCACGACGCACACTATTGGCTCTATGTACAATCATGCTCAAAGCATCTACGCGTTCGCCATTGACCATAATATCAAGCTTTACCAAATCTGCTGCGCGAAACTCTAAAAACTCATAATCCATGGAAGCATAACCACGTGACACTGATTTTAATTTATCAAAAAAATCGAGCACCACTTCATTCAGTGGCATTTCGTAGCTCAACATTACTTGCCTACCCATGTACTGCATATTCTTTTGAATACCACGCTTGTTATTGCAAAGCGTCATCACCGCACCTACGTAATCTTGCGGCATTAACAAATTGACATTAATCACCGGTTCGCGGGTTTCCGCAATACGTGAAATCTCAGGCAATCGTGATGGGTTTTCAATCTGCACCACTTCACCGTCTTTAAGTAGCAATTCATAGACTACCGTAGGTGCAGTGGTAATTAGGTCCATATCATACTCACGCTCCAAGCGCTCTTGTACGATTTCCATATGCAGCAAGCCTAAAAATCCACACCTAAAACCAAAGCCTAACGCTGTGGAGTTTTCCGGTTCAAACAACAAGCTAGCATCGTTTAAACTTAGCTTTTCTAGTGCCGTACGCAAAGCTTCAAACTGATTAGATTCTACTGGATATAGCCCTGCAAACACTTGTGGTTTTACTTCTTTAAAACCCACCAATGGCTGTGCTGCTGGTTTATTCACCAAGGTAACAGTGTCACCAACTTTAGCACTAGCCAACTCTTTAATACCCGCAATAACAAAGCCTACTTCACCGGCTGAAAGCGCCGTTTTTTGCACAGACTTTGGTGTAAATACACCGACCTGCTCACATAAAAATTCTGCATGCGTGGCCATTAAGCGGATTTTATCTTTTGGCTTTAGCACGCCATCAATCACACGCACCAGCATGACTACACCCACGTAGTTATCAAACCAAGCGTCAATCACTAGCGCTTTGAGCGGGCCATCTACATTACCTTTTGGCGGCGGCACCTTGGCCACCACAGCTTCCAATACATCACGTACACCCAATCCAGTTTTGGCAGAGCAGCGCACGGCATCTTTAGCATCAATGCCAATGACATCTTCAATTTCCTGCATGACGCGATCAGGATCTGCTGATGGCAAATCAATTTTATTGAGCACCGCGGTTACTTCCACACCTAAATCTAGTGCGGTATAACAGTTGGCCACACTCTGCGCTTCTACGCCTTGACTGGCATCTACTACTAACAGTGCGCCTTCGCAAGCTGAAAGTGAGCGAGATACTTCATAGCTAAAATCCACGTGGCCAGGGGTATCAATCAAATTAAGATGATAAATCTGGCCGTCGTCTGCTTTGTAATCCAGAGCTGCCGTTTGCGCTTTAATCGTAATGCCGCGTTCCCGCTCAATATCCATAGAGTCCAGGACTTGTGCTTCCATTTCACGGTCAGCTAAACCGCCACATAAATGAATGATACGATCAGCTAAAGTTGATTTGCCGTGATCAATGTGGGCAATAATGGAGAAGTTACGGATATTTTTCATGGTTTGGATAGACTATTTTATTGTCTGGCTAGCAACTTAAGTTTATTAAAAACTTAATGCCTATGGCGCAGTTTAATAACAAGGGTGTAGCTTAAGAACGAAGATTAATAACAAAGGCGCCTTAAGCGCCTTTGTTATTGCAAATTAACTGACCGGATTTTACAGCAAATTCAAAGTATTAACATCAACTGATTGGTGCGCAACTTTTCATAGCCATTACTTTCCTGCGGGGATTTTGACTGGCACATACAGCGTATTCTCACCGCGTTGCACTAGCAATGCGATGGTTTTCCCTACAGGGATACCCAAAAGCTGTTTGTTAAATTGGTCTAAAGACTGTACTTCAGAATTATTGAGGCCAAGGATTATATCCCCATGACGTACGCCTGCTTGTGCTACGGCTCCTTGCGAGTCAACGACCATCAAGCCATTTTTACCATTTAGCTTTTTCCTTTGCTGCACTGTCAGCTCTTTTAAAGTCAAGCCTATGCGGTTCATTTCCGGCTTGGTGGCGGGCTTACTATTTTGAAATGCCTCGCTTGCGTCGGCCGGCATCTCACCCACCCCTACGTTAAGCATCTTCACGCTGCCTTTACGCAGAATCTCAACCGGCACAATTCTGCCTGGCTTTGCTGACCCTACCGCGCGCGGCAAATCTGCTGAAGCGACAATGGGCTTGTCATCAAACTTGGTAATGACATCTCCAGGCTCTAAGCCACCTTTATCAGCAGGGCCGTTTTTCTCAACACCAGCCACTAACGCCCCATTGGTATTTTTCATTGAAAACGATTCTGCCAACTCCTTACTAATCTCCTGAATGGCAATACCCAACCAACCACGCGTGATCTTTCCGCTAGATTTCAGTTGATTAGAAATCTCAAGCGCCACATCAATTGGAATCGCGAACGATAAGCCCATAGAGCCACCGCTACGGCTATAGATTTGCGAATTAATGCCCACCACTTCACCGCTTAAATTAAACAGCGGACCGCCGGAATTACCCGGATTAATCGCAACATCGGTTTGGATAAATGGCACAAAGTTTTCTTGCGGTAAGGCGCGCCCTTTGGCGCTGACAATGCCCGCAGTCATTGTATTTTCTAGGCCAAACGGTGAGCCGATGGCGGCCACCCAAGCCCCCACTTTCAGTTTAGCAGGGTCACCAATGGTGACTTTAGGTAAGCCTGTCGCCTCGATCTTAACCAACGCCACATCAGTGCGCTTATCAACGCCTATAATTTTGGCCTTAAATTCACGCTTATCAAACAGCTTGACCACCACTTCATCAGCCTCAGAGACGACATGCGCGTTGGTTAGGATGTATCCATCACTACTAATAATAAAACCTGAGCCTAACGACTGCGTTTTGTATTCAGCTGGCGGTGTACCATTCTGCCCAGGTACCACGGGAATGCCAAACCGTTTAAAAAACTCCTGCATCTGTTCATCACCTGGCATACCCGGAAACTGCATCGCCCCAGCGTCTTGTCGCACATTTTGCGTCACACTAATATTAACCACTTCTCCGCCATGCTTTTCAGCCAACTCGGTAAAGTCAGGCAGACTCTGTGCATAAACATCCAAATGTAAGGCTGAAGTCAGCGCGAATACTAAAATGGCAATCCAATTTTTCATGTGTTAACCCTTATTCAGTTTCAAGTTTGTCTGCGTCCACAGTTGCTGCTTGTCGCAAGATTGTTGCTTGATATTTTAGTGCGTAGGCTTTAGCAGTGCAACTGCGACCGAGCATGAAGCGCTTGACCAAGACAAAGCTTAGCAACAAGCCAGTTGTGGCACCAATCATGACATAAAATTCATTGTTGAAATAGATATCGGTTAGCACAGCACCGATTAACATCCCTAACATCGGGAGAACATAAAGCAGGAATACTGAACTTAACATTGCCTGTTCATTGATACCAACGACTACACTGTCGCCAACATTGGCATGAATTGCATTCTCAGCAGTAAAGCCATGGCTTTTATGCCCAAGCAACTTGCCCCAGGTAGCATTTCCGCAACCGCGTTTCTGACCGCAAAGGCCACAAGCAGTCCGCCTTTCAATTTCCAACGTCGCTTGATTGTCGACACAAGCAGTTACAACGGCATATTCTTCTATCATAGAGGCCTATAGGGGAAGGATTGTCTTGATTGATTATTTATTAAAGATGACCGCATTACCAATTTGAGCTGCCGTAATTTCCGGGACCTCACCAACCACAGTGACCTGATAACCATCCGTCACATTCATATAATAACTGGTATTTCCAACAACTGCTTGGGTAGCCTTAGTACTGGCTTTAGATTTTAGGTTAGCTGGTTCAATAAACAAGGACACGTAAGCCATGCCATCTGAAAATACGACATGGGTAACCGGCAGCGTCTTACCATGCACCATGCGAATCATTTGATCTACTTTGCGATATCCTGCAGGGAGCTCTTTGATACTCCATGCATTTACAGCACCAGTATCCGTGCTGGTGGGAACCTCATCTTCCATCACATAGTTTTTTTTGCTATCAATCTTAGGTCTAAACCAATCTAAACCTGCAACATGTATTAAGCCAATCTGATTGAAAGCAATACTCTCAATGACTTCGTTGTGGCTATTGAGTAGCACCGATTTCAACAGCAAGCCATATTCGCTATCGACCCAAAGCTTGTAGCTGTATCTTAAACCATCCTTAGATTCTAATAGATAAATCTGCGCTTGGCGGTCGGCTATGCGCTCTAATTCACCGCTGTGCAATGCATAGTTAGCTCTGATTGAATCCAGATTGGTCGGCAATACGGCAGGGAACATATTCTGTCCATGTCGTTTTTCAATCACAACTTTTTCATTTTTTTGGTTGTAAATCACCAAGTCATTGCCCTGACTAAGTAATTGACGCGGCGCCCCGTCTAGCAACACATTGCGTGAAAATTCACCTTTGTCGGTAAACATATGGGTGATTTGCACAGACTTGGACTGTTTGCCACTTTGGCAAACGAAAATACCTTGATAACTTAAAGCGCGTGCAGCAACAGCCGCTTTTTGCAGCACTTGCCACATATCATCATCACTTGCCGCCTGCGCACCCAAACTAGCAGTAATTAAGATACAAACTGCAATAAAATGCTTCATGTGCATCATTTAGAGTAACTTACGGTTTGTATATAGTAGGCACTGCCTGATGGCGCAGTAGTTTGATGCGCTAATAAATATTCCGCAGGAATGGCCGATGTTACTGCTTCTCCTTGTGCATCAGCAACCAAATCACTGGCAACTTGTGTAGGTTGATGCAACGCCATCCAACCAACCACCATTACCGCCGCAACCGAGGCGGCAATTGACCAAGAGGCGGGGACTTTATGATGTGGCTTAAACGCTTCACCTGACATAGCTAGCGTAGCATTAGGCGCCAGTACAGTTGGCTCTGAATCTAATCTTTGCATTAAACTTTGTTTGAAATTAGGGCTTAGGTTGTTATCCCCACGCATCAAATCACCAATCATATGGTACTGACTCCAAGCCTCGGCACCCTGCTTGGAGGATTGCAGCATCGTAATTAAATAGGCAGCATCTTCGATGGCTATTTCGTCGTCAATTAAGGCTGATATTTGCTCGTTCATTGTTTACTCCTGAAACACTTACACTAATACTATTAAATTGATTGGAATTTATTTATAACTTGAATTACCAACGCTTATGATCTGGGGTGTCTAACAAGGGCCTCAGCTTCACCGCAATAGTTTCACGCGCCCTAAAAATACGTGAGCGCACAGTGCCAATTGGGCAACTCATGATACTGGCAATCTCTTCGTAACTTAACCCCTCTATCTCACGTAAAGTAATCGCGGTTCTGAGTTCTTCTGGCAAACTGGCAACGGTATCATTTACTGTTTGCGCAATCTGCTTAGTCATTAAAGTAGATTCTGGGGTTTCGGTAGTCCGCAATTCATTACCGCTATCAAAATTCTCCGCATCATCAATTTCAATATCGGTGCTAACCGTTGGTCTGCGCCCTAATGCCACTAAATGATTTTTTGCGGTATTGATACCAATGCGATACAGCCAAGTGTAAAAAGCACTATCACCACGAAAGTTAGGTAATGCTCGATAGGCTTTAATGAAAGATTCTTGCACCACATCTTCGATTTCAGACTGATCACGAATCATACGCGACAGTAGTCGACCTAATTTGCGCTGATACTTATCCACTAGCATGCCGAAGGCGCGCTTATCGCCACGTTGCGCTAGCAGCACAAGCTCATGATCAATTTCACGATTACTGGGTGTTGGAGTTGCTGTCACGACGCTTAGGCCCTCTGCGGGCAAAATCCCGACATGTTTTGTTTCATGAATAGGAGTATAACCTTGCCCCGCCCCTTGCACGAAGCTAATTTGCGTAAGCTTATGCATTTTGGTAAGTTGTATTCTCATGCCTCTCCCCAACTAACATTACATATTAATAATTAACCATGCCTTACATTTATTGCGGTTGTGATACGGTTGCTATTACCCCTATAATGACCGCGACACAAGATGATAAGTTCCTGAGCGAACACTTTCTGTCACCACTCAACTTAATCACTGAATTTAACTTCAGTATTTAACTTTTGGCCCTAAGTAAAATGCAGCAATTTGATGTACTGATTATTGGCAGTGGACTCGCTGGTTTATCTCTGGCACTGCGAACTGCCGAGCATAAAAAAGTATGTTTGGTGAGCAAACGTCGCATCAACGACACGGCGAGTGACTGGGCGCAAGGCGGCATTGCGGCAGTCATCAATGATGATAACGATACCGTTGAAGCGCACATTCAAGATACCCTAACGGCCGGCGCAGGACTTTGTGATGCCGCTGTGACTGAACTGGTAGCAAAGCAAGCGAAACCTGCGGTAGAGTGGCTGATTGCGCAGGGCGTAGGATTTACACGCGAGCAAGATGACAGCGGTTATCACTTAACCCGTGAAGGTGGACATAGCCATAGACGCGTGATTCATGCCGCAGATGCGACAGGGCACGCCATACAGACCACACTTTCTGAGAAGGTACGCACCCATCCCAATATCTGCCTGTTGGAAAATCATATTGCCGTTGATTTAATTACCACCCGTAAAGTCACACAAACAAAAATAGAACAGGCCGACGACAATAGTTGCTTGGGGGCCTACGTATTAGATAATCACACAGGCAAGGTGATCACAATTGCTGCTCAAAATACTATTCTAGCCACCGGTGGCGCAGGCAAGGTGTACTTATACACGACCAATCCAGATGTCAGTACCGGCGACGGGATGGCGATGGCATGGCGTGCCGGCTGTCGTATGGCCAACATGGAGTTTATTCAATTCCACCCCACCTGCTTATTTCATCCCCACGCTAAATCATTTTTAATTTCTGAAGTGGTGCGCGGTGAGGGTGGTTTGCTAAAGCTGGCGGATGGCACGCGCTTTATGCCTGAGTATGATGTGCGGGCCGAGCTTGCACCGAGAGATATTGTCGCGCGGGCCATCGACTTTGAAATGAAAAAACGCGGGCTAGACTGCGTTTACTTGGATATCTCACATAAACCGCTCGCTTTTATTATGGAACATTTCCCTAATATTTATAGACGCTGCCTTGAGCTTGGCATCGACATGAGTAAAGCGCCGATTCCAGTAGTGCCAGCCGCGCACTATATTTGCGGCGGAGTGATGACCGATGATAAAGGCCGTACTGATATTAAAAATCTATATGCAGTTGGTGAAACTGCCTGTACTGGATTACATGGTGCTAATCGGCTAGCCAGCAACTCGCTGTTGGAGTGTCTCGTATTTGGACACACTGCCGCTGAAGATATTTTAAGTCAACCGACAAAACTCTCGCCACAACTGCCTTACTGGGACGAAAGCCGCGTCACCGATGCCGATGAAGAAGTGCTGATTACTCATACCTGGGATGAACTACGTCGCTTCATGTGGAACTATGTAGGCATTGTACGTACCGACAAGCGTCTAAGTCGCGCCCTGCATCGTATCCATATGCTTCGTAATGAAGTCCATGAGTTTTATAGCAACTTTAAAGTCAGTAACGATCTAATTGAGTTGCGTAACTTACTGCAGGTTGCTGAACTGATCGTCGAAAGTGCAATTGCACGCAAAGAAAGTCGTGGCTTGCACTTTAGTAAAGACCACCCGAATTTAGATGCGGATGCTATTCCTACCGTACTCGTACCTTCAAACTACTATAGCCTGCTCGATAGCGACCAAAGACACCCGCACTCAATGCTTTAATTCAATAAGCTATCTATTTTCTTAATTATCCGTATAATCCAGTTTCCCTGCGCCAACCAATCAGCGTAGCGGTCCAAATACCTTAATCTTTCTGATTTCTTAAATCCTCAAGAAGATTTACAAACCTGCCTACCTCGATTGGTGTTGCTTCATAAGTAATAGGTCGGCTTAAACCCAAGCTGGAGCATTACATTGTCTATTGAAACAAACCCAACCCTTAACTTTAACGAGTTAGGATTAGCTGAACCCATTTTGCGTGCGATTATCGACGCCGGTTACACCACCCCAACCCCTATTCAAGCGAAAGCCATACCGCAAGTATTAAGTGGTGGCGATTTATTGGCTGGTGCACAAACCGGCACTGGCAAGACCGCAGGTTTCACCTTGCCTATTTTGCATTTACTCAGTCAAAAACCTTTGGCTGAACAAGCAAAAGGCCGCCCACGCTGCCTAATGCTTACACCTACGCGTGAATTAGCTGCACAGATTGAAGAGTCAGTTAAAACTTACGGTAAATACTTACCGCTAACTTCAACTGTTATTTTTGGTGGCGTTAATGCCAATCCACAAATTGCACGCTTAAAAAAGCCACTAGATATATTAGTTGCCACACCAGGCCGCCTGCTTGATCACGCCAACCAAAGAAACGTTGATCTATCTGGTGTAGAAATTCTGGTGCTAGATGAAGCTGACCGTATGTTGGACATGGGCTTTATCCGCGATATTAAAAAAATTCTGGCTATGCTACCTAAGCAACGTCAAAACTTACTCTTTTCAGCAACCTTCTCGGAAGAGATTAAAGGTTTGGCCGATGGCCTATTGCATAACCCAGGCTTTGTTGAAGTGGCGCGCCGCAATACAGCGTCTGAGCTGGTTGAGCAAACTGTGCATTTGGTGAATCAAAGTCATAAGCGCGAATTAGTTAGCCATCTTATTAAACACCACGACTGGAAACAAGTCCTGGTATTTACCCGCACCAAACATGGTGCGAATCGTTTAGCAGAAAAGTTGATTAAAGATGACATTCAAGCGGCAGCCATTCATGGCAACAAAAGCCAAGGCGCACGTACCAAAGCGCTAGCGCAATTTAAAGACGGCACCATGCGCGTATTGGTTGCAACCGACATTGCTGCACGTGGTTTAGATATTGATCAATTACCACAAGTGGTAAATTTTGAATTACCCAATGTACCTGAAGATTACGTGCATCGTATCGGCCGTACTGGCCGTGCCGGGAGTAGTGGCGCCGCAGTATCGTTGGTCGATCGTGAAGAACTCAAATTACTAAAAGATATTGAAAAGCTGATTAAGCGCGAGATTCCAAAAGTGGTGGCAGAAGGCTTCACGCCATCCGCTAATCCAGAGCCAGAAGCGCCACGCGCACCAAGACAACCGCATGGTCAGTCACGAAAACCAGCCGGTGGTGGCCAAAATGCTGGTCGCAATCAAGGCCGTGGTCAGACACAAGGCCGTACACCTAATGCAACACAAGGAGCTGAAGGCCGTCCAGCGCAAAACAATACGCGCCATGCACCAAGACCTAGCCAGCCAGCTAGAGATGGACAAGGCCGAAGTGCTGAAGCGAATGCTGGATCAAAAAATATGTCGGAAGCGGCGCGCCATCAAGCGATGCCACAACCTGCTTTATTCGCACCTAAAAGCACGAACAACGGTAACTTTAATCGCGGCAACGCTAACGCT
>Ga0073936_10011428_pt1 | contig 10747 bp, 8 predicted proteins | sample AliMusrvi5mmetaG_FD_87041 | JGI IMG/M metagenome (GOLD analysis project Ga0073936, IMG submission 87041) | Freshwater lake bacterial and archeal communities from Alinen Mustajarvi, Finland, to study Microbial Dark Matter (Phase II) - Alinen... | ecosystem: Environmental > Aquatic > Freshwater >... | reverse complement strand
CTTCATCGACGTCAACGGCAAGCAGCAAATCAAGGAAGCCGAAAAGGTACTGGTAGCCGTGGGCCGTGCAGGCCTCACAGCGAATATCGGCATCGAAAAGACGAAGATCGAACTGGAGCGCGGCCTAGTCAAAGTCAACGAATCTCAGGAAACCGCAGAGCCGGGCATCTTTGCCATCGGCGACATCGTCTCCGGCCTGCCGCAACTGGCCCACGTCGGCTCCATGTGCGGCATGGTGGCCGTGGCCAAAATCGCTGGCCGCAAATACCGCCCCGTGCGCCGCGACCGCATCCCCGGCTGCACGTACACCGAACCGCAAATCGGTTCCGTTGGCCTTACCGAAGCTCAGGCCAAGGAGAAGGGCTATGAAATCAAAGTGGGCAAGTTCCCCTTCGCCGGCAACTCCAAGGCCACCATTCTGGGCAACCACGACGGCTTCGTAAAGATCGTTTCCGACGCCAAGTACGGTGAAATTCTGGGCGTCCACATCCTCGGCCCGCAGGCCACTGAACTCATCGCCGAAGCCGTGGCCGTGATGGAACTCGAAGGCACGGTGGAAGAATTGATGTTCACTATCCACGCCCATCCCACGCTCGCCGAGTCGCTGCTCGATGCGTACGGAGCGGTGGAGGGAATGGCCATCAACGCGTGAGTATGATCGATGCTTTGCGCTTTGTGTGCGCTCGGCTGTAAACGATCCAGGTATGGAGATTGTGAAACGCAAGAAACGCCGCCGACAAACCAATATAGATCCAAGGCGTGTAAGGGAATGGAACGTAGAGCGAATCGCCCACAAGGGCAATCCCGACCAGCCAGATGGGCGGAGTATAGCTTGGCGCCATGAACCCCCAGCGGCTGGTGCTCCAGGCACTCTGCGGAATCCAAATCTGCATCGCCCATGAAGCGAAATAAATGACCAGCCCGGCAAGATAGAGCGCGAGGCCGGCTTTCTGCCCGGGCCTCCCCACCTGGAGCGGCATCAGCAAGGGCAGCAATACCGTAGCTGTACGGAACGCATTCTCCCCGACAACGATCCAGATCGGGATGTGGTCAGAAAATACCTCAGGCTGGTAGATGTTTGGCAGCTTGCCCATGAGCAGGCCATTCATCACCAGGACCGGGATGATGAGCCAGAAGCAGTTCCAAACATAATGCAGGATCATGACCATATTTTAGAATCGCGCTCCAGCAGAAAGGCCAGCCTCTGGCAGGCTGGCCTCTCATTACCTTAATGGTGTTGAGTCTTTTTGTTAGAGTTCCGTTGACTGCCCTTCAACCAGCGCCTTGGCTTTGGCGATGAACTCGGCCAGCGGCACCGACCCCTGGTCGCCCTTGCCGCGGGTGCGTACGCTGACCGATCCAGCCGCTTCTTCCTTGTCACCGAAAACAAGAATGTATGGCGTTTTCAGGTTGGCGAAGTCCCGAATCTTGCCGTTCATCTTTTCGTTGCGGTCGTCAATTTCAACGCGGAGCCCGGCGGCCTTGAGTTCTGCTTCAACCTTTTTCGCGTACGCATGGTGCCGCTCGGCGATGGGTACCAGGCCAATCTGCACCGGAGCCAGCCACAGCGGGAAAGCTCCCGCGTAGTGCTCGATCAGCACGCCGAAGAAGCGTTCCACCGAGCCGAACAGCGCGCGGTGCACCATCACCGGCTGATGCCGCTCGCCGTCTTCGCCCACGTACTCAAGCTCGAACCGTGCCGGAAGAGTGAAGTCGAACTGCACGGTGGATAGCTGCCACAGCCGCCCCAGCACATCGACAAGTTTAATGTCGATTTTGGGTCCGTAGAAAGCGGCCTCGCCGGGGATTGTCTTATAGGCGATCCCCTTCCGTTCCAGAGCCTTCCGCAATGACCCCTCGGCGAGCGCCCAGCCCTCGTCGGAACCGGCATACTTCGCACGGTCGTTCGGGTCCCAGGTGGAGAGTTCGACCTTGAATTCGTTGAAGCCGAATGTCTTGAGCACCGCTTCGGCGAAGTCGATGCAGGCCACCACTTCGTCTTCAATCTGGCCCGGCGTGCAGAAGATGTGCGCGTCGTCCTGGGTAAAGCCGCGAACGCGCAGCAGTCCATGCATGGTGCCCGAGCGCTCATAGCGGTACACGTTGCCCAATTCGGCATAACGCTGCGGCAGGTCGCGATAACTCTTGGGCGAGTTTTTGTAAATGAGGATGTGGCCCGGACAGTTCATGGGCTTGAGCCGGTACTCTGCATCGTCCAATTCCATCGGCGAGTACATGTTGCCGGCGTAGTGGCCCTCATGGCCGCTCACCTTCCATAATTCGCGGCGCATTACATGGGGTGTAAAGACCATCAAGTAGCCGCGACGCAGGCACTCCTCGCGCATCCAGTCTTCCATCACCTTGCGCACAATGCCGCCCTTGGGATGCCAGAAAACGAGTCCCGGCCCCGCCAGTTCCTGAATGCTGAACAGGTCAAGCTGCTTGCCCAGCAGGCGATGGTCGCGCTTGGCTGCTTCCTCAAGCCGGGCAAAGTGCGCGTCCAGGTCCTTCTGCGAGAAAAACGCCGTCCCGTGGATGCGCTGTAACTGCGGATTCTTTTCGTCGCCCAGCCAGTAAGCTCCGGCCAGCGCGGTCAGTTTCACCGCCTTCACGCGGCCCGTCGAGGGCACATGCGGCCCGCGGCAAAAATCCAAAAACTTGCCGTTGCGATAAAAGCTGACTTCGGTGCCAGGCTCCGTGAACTTCGTCACGAAGTGGGTCTTCATAAAATCGCCGTCTTTTTCAAACTCCGCCAGCGCCTGCTCACGCGGCTCGTGCTCACGGACAAACGGTTCGTTCCGCGCGATTACCTCGGCCATTTTGGCCTCAATCAGCGACAGATCTTCCGGCGTGAAGGGCTTTTCGCGATAAAAGTCGTAGAAAAATCCTGCATCCGTTGCCGGCCCATGGCCCAGTTTCGTCTCAGGAAACAGTTCCAGTACAGCCGTCGCCATTACGTGCGCAGCCGAGTGCCGCACCACCTTCAGCGCCTCGGGATCCTTCTCGGTCACCAGTTCCAGAAGCGTGTTTTTCGTCAGCGGAGTCGCCAAATCCACCAGTCTTGGCGCAGCAGCATCCTCGGCGGCATACATGGCCGCTTCTGAGGCGTGCTCGTCGGTCGACGCCAGTTCCTTCGCTCCGCCGAGCGGAGTCAGCCGGGCCACTACAGACGCAGCGGCCAGCCGGGGCGAAATCGAGTTGGCAATCTCCAGAGGAGTTGTCCCCACGGGAACCTCGCGAACGGCTCCGTCGGGCAGGTGTACGGCAATAGTCTGCTTGTTCATGGGTGGGTCAATCCTGGGTTACTGCCACGGGGTGGTCTGGTTGCGTGGCAAACTTCAGGATATACCGGCCACAGCCGGAACAACTTGACCCGGCGCGGCGTAAATACAAACAAGCAGCCAATCTGGTACTGTGTGTTCGTTCTTCCCCCCATCCTGCGAGGGCGCAGAGAACTCAACTTCGAGAAGAGGTTTCTCTTATGCACAGGTATTTTCGCGGCTTCGCGCCTCTTGTTTTGCTTGCCGTTTTTGGCCTTGGCCTGGCCCAGGCTCAGCCCGCCGTCCAGCCCACGGTCGATATCACCAAGGTTCCAGCCGCCGCCCAGCCCTCGGCGAACTTCAATACCGACGCCGCAACCGAGGCCTACATGGCCATGATTCCTCCTGCGGCCTATGCCCGCTCCAATGCCTACTTCGAGGGCGGATACTGGCTTATCCTCTGGGGATTCCTCTATGGATCTGCCATTTCGCTGCTGCTGCTAACCACACGCTGGTCGGCAAAGATGCGCGACCTGGCTGTGCGCATCACGCGATTCAAATTCCTGCAATCGCTCGTCTACTGGGTCGAGTACCTGCTGGTCACCACGGTGCTGGGCTTTCCGCTGGAGTACTACCAGAACTTTGTTCGCGAGCATCAATATGGCCTGGCCACGCAGACTTTCGGCCCCTGGATGGGTGATGAATGCAAGGGGCTGCTGGTGGGGCTTGTCTTCGGCGGTATTGCGGTTGCCGGAATCTACTTGATCGTCCGCAAACTGCCGAACACCTGGTGGATCTGGGGATCGGTAGCCACCCTGGCGTTCACCATTTTCACTGCCGCCATTGACCCGGTATTTGTGCAGCCCCTCTTCAACAACATCCACCGGCTCGACGACCCGAAGATCACCGTGCCGATTCTGAAGATGGCGCACGCCAACGGAATTCCCGCCAACGACGTGTACGAGATCGACGCCAGCCGCCAGTCTACGCGCATCAGCGCCAACGTCAGCGGCTTTGCCAACACCATGCGCATCACCCTCAACGACAACCTGTTGCGCCGCGCATCGCCTGAGGAAATCCAGGCCACCATGGGACACGAAATGGGCCATTACGTCCTGAACCACGTTGCCAAGAGCATGGTCTTCCTGGTCGTCGTGGTGGTGCTCTTCTTTGCTTATCTGCTGTGGGGCATGCGCTGGGCGCTCAGGCGCTGGGGCGACCGCTGGGGGATTCACGACGTTGCCGATCCGGCCGGCCTTCCGCTGGCCCTGTTGCTGGCCGGCGTCTTCTTCTTTGTGCTAACCCCGGTATTCAACACCGAAACCCGCACCCAGGAAAAAGAGGCGGATATGTTCGGCATCAATGCTTCGCGCCAGCCGGACGGCGAAGCTCAGTCCGACATTCATCTGGGCGAATACCGCAAGATGCGCCCCGGTCCAATCGAGGAGTTCATCTTCTTCGACCATCCCAGCGGCTACAACCGCATCCGCACCGCCATGCAGTGGAAGAGCGAGAACCTGGAGCTATTTGAAAAGCCCCCTGCAGCGCCGGCAGTCCGCTGAGCATTGGGCTGGTTCGCCACTGCTGGAACTAACCCGGCTGCCTCCGCGTAAATACAACCTGGCAGCCAATCTGGTATTGTGTTTTCGTCTAATCCCCACCTTTCTGCGAGGGCGCAGAGAATTCAACTCCGAGAAGAGGTTCAGTTATGCACTGGCGTTTTCGCGCATGCGCGCTGTTTGTCCTGATTGCGGTTTTCGGCCTTGGTTCAGCCCTGGCGCAACCAGCCATTCAACCCACGGTAGACATCACCAAGGTCCCCGCCGCGGCCCAGCCCACGGCCAACTTCAACGCCGACGCGGCCACCGAGGCCTATATGGCCATGATTCCCCCCGCTTCTTATGCCCGTTCCGATGCCTACTTTGAAGGCGGCTACTGGCTCATCCTTTGGGGATTCCTCTATGGCTCGGCCATCTCGCTGCTGCTGCTTTATACGCGTTGGTCGGCAAAGATGCGCGACGTGGCCGTACGCATCACGCGATTCAAGTTTCTGCAAACCGTCATCTACTGGATTGAATACACCCTGGTCACCACCGTACTGGGTTTTCCGCTGGAGTACTATCAGGGTTTTGTGCGCGAGCATAAGTACGGCTTGGCCACGCAAACCTTTTGGCCCTGGATGGGCGATGAAGGCAAAGGCCTCTTGCTCGGGCTGATTCTCGGCGGCATCGCCGTCGCCGGTCTCTACGCCAGCGTGCGCAAGCTTTCCAAAACCTGGTGGATCTGGGGTTCGGTGGCTGCCATGGCCTTCATGATCTTCACCGTCGCCATCGGCCCGGTGTTTATACAGCCCATCTTCAATACCCCCAAGAAGCTTGAAGATCCGAAGATCACCGCTCCCATCCTCAAGATGGCGCACGCCAATGGCATTCCCACCAACGATGTCTGGCAGATCGACGCCAGCAAGCAGACCACGCGCATGAGCGCCAACGTCAGCGGCTTCGGCAACACCATGCGCATCACGCTCAACGACAACCTGCTGAAACGCGGATCGCAGCAAGAGATTCAGGCGGTGATGGGCCACGAGATGGGCCACTACGTGATGAACCACATTCCCAAGTCCATCATCACCTTCGTCATCATCGTGGTGCTCTTCTTTGCCTTCCTGCGCTGGGGAATGCAGTGGACGATCAGCCGTTGGGGAGAGCGATGGGGGATTCGCGACGTTGCCGATCCGGCCGGACTGCCGCTGGTATTTTTGCTGGCCGGCGTCTTCTTCTTTGTGCTTACCCCGGTGCTGAATACCGAAACCCGCACCCAGGAGAAAGAGGCTGATATGTTCGGCCTCAATGCCGCCCGCCAACCCGACGGCTTCGCCCAGGCCGCAATTCACCTTGGCGAATACCGCAAAATGCGTCCTGGGCCGGTGGAAGAATGGCTCTTTTTCGATCATCCCAGCGGCTACAACCGCATCCACTCCGCCATGGTTTGGAAAGGCGAAAACCTGGAACTCTTTGACAAGAATCCAGTTCCGCCGCCCGCGCCAACCAGCAGCAAGTAGGCTCCCACCGCCCGTCCCCCGAACAGGGGATGGGCGGCTCCCCCGAAAGAATCCGCGCCCCGCCGGACGGGGAATGTTCAGCTTGGTTCAAAATCGCCTATTGTCGTTTTGTGGTTGGCAGAAGCCAGTCAAGAACGAGGTAAGAGCGATGCAGGTTTTGTGCAAGAGTGCGAACGGAAACACAGAAACTCAATGCTGTGTCTGTGGCCAGGGATTCGTCATGTTCTGGGAACGGCAGTCGCGCATGGAGCGCGCCGAAGCCCTTCGCGAAATTCAAAAGGTTCTACTCAGCCACCACCGCACCTCGCCCGGACCGCAGGCTCACCCAACAACCGGTTTTCTGGTTCCTGAGTGGAACGGCCCCATCGCTTTCTCTGGCGCGGCCATTCTGGGCCACGCGCCAACCTGGGCACTCTAAGAGATCGATCCGGACTGAGTTTGGCCCTTGCGGCCGCGCTCTCTTTGGAAGCAAAGGCCTGAGCTGATCGGCACAGACAATCTGCCGATAGAAGAAGAACATGAGCCAAGGCTGGAATACCAACTGCTGATCGTTGAGTTCACTCTGTAGCCTCCCGGCACGAGCCTGGACTCTATAAATCAAGCTCCATTCAAGATGCCGGCATGCGACTTCACCCTTCGTGGTCATCGCTGCCGGCATCGCCTTTCTCTGGCCAACCCCGATAGGAGCCTTTCCCGGCGCCGTACACAGCCGCATGCAGCCACCCCGAACAACAATATTCCGTCACTGGGTCCATCCGGCAAGTTGCAAGTTTGCCTCAGGACGCAGAGGCTCTTCACGCCTCGGTGTTATTGACTCAAAGGAATCGGCGGATTGCCGACGAACCGACCACAATGCCCGCTCGGCACCATCACCCTCTACCCACAGCAGTGTCATCCTGAGCGAAGCGAAGGATCTGCGGTTGCCTTTGAGAGTTTCAAAGGGTCGTTACTTCCGAGTTACGCATGGGCCTTCAGTCCACCCACGGGGACGAAAATCGGTGATTTTCGGCGCAGTAGGCGACCAACGGTGCACAGCGCCATTCCCGGACCCTGCGGCGTTTTGGGGGAGTAATCGTTTCTCTACTGAGATATTGTGTTTCCCCGGTGCCCAAAAGCGAGGCACCGGGGGCACCCTCAGAATATTCTGCAACGGACAACAGGATCGGTTCTACCCGCCCGCAAGGTCCATGGATACTGCTTCTAGTGCCAGACCGACCTGAGCTTGTCCGTCACGTCTTTGACTCCGGGACGTTCCCAGATGTTCTCTACGAGTAAGAAGACGTGGCTGTTGGTGTGTATTTGGAATCCGATGTGTTTCCGTTCATTAAACAGACTCAACAATACCCGGTGTGGGATGAGGGCCGCTCTGTGTATGCTGCAATCCCTGTTGAAGAACAATCCTGCGAGAAAATCGAAGTGCCCCTTTTCGAGGTTGCGAATCGCGGACAATTGCCGGGACCCGTTGGGCTTGAGGAGTCGACGGCCTTTGATCTGGTATCTCAATTTGTTCGGGGCCGGACCGATAGCGTCGAACCCAGCTTGCGAGTTGGCTGCCTTTTTCCATTTTGGATATGCCTTGAGAAAGAGAAATTCCGCCAAGTCTCCTGTCGGCTTATTTGCGGTGCATATGATTTCGTCCTTGCGAAGTTTATCTTCAATCTCGGAATGCAGCTCAAACAATTGTTGAGTAGACAGATTTGAAATATCGATCACGGAGGCTCTCCTGAAGCGTCCATTCTAGCGTTTTAGCAATATCCACGCGACGCGGATGATGCTTTCAATTCGCAGTGGCGCAGTTGTCATTTCCTGAGATTCTACTCCGGCCGGTGGCCCCGATCCCGTGATATTTCCAAACCACAAATGATGTTGCCCCCGGTCCCTCGCAGTTGGGGACCGAGGATTAGAAAGATGTGAGCGGCCCGGGGACTCGGGCAGGATAGTTCCGATTGGTCCTCAAATGTCGGCTTTTCGGAAGGCATTTCCAAGCTGAGGGTGCGATTCCGGGCGCGTCACCGGCTAACCGGACATAGCTCCCATTTGGCGCCCACAACCCTCTCGCGTGAATTGAGAGCGGGTGCGGCGAGCGAAGCCGGCAACAAGAGACCGCCCAAATCTTTTAGCCCTGATTTGCCGATAATTACCCACTCGTGGCGCACAATGACAAATAGGAGAGATCAGTGCGCGAGGTCTTCCAGGGATGGGAACGGTCCGTACCACACCGCGGCCTGACCCCCACCCCCCTATCTTGGTGTAACTTTTCCACAGCAAAAAGGTAAGTTACTTGCAGATTAATTCGAGAAAAGGAAGATGAGCCGGAAGGTCTTTCCCGAACCGCCAAATCTGGCATGCCCGAAAAGAACGGCTAACTCCGCTAACCCCGCTAACAGAAAAAGCCCCGCATCGCGGGGCTTTTTCGCTAACTCCGCTGCTTTACGCCTTCGCCTCCGCGGCCAATGCAGCCTTGCCCTTTTCCACCAGCGCTGTAAAGCCTGCGGCGTCGTGAATGGCGATGTCGGAGAGGATCTTGCGGTCGAGCTCAATCCCCGCCTTCTTGAGGCCGTTGATGACCTGCGAGTAGCTGGTGCCGTTGAGCTTGGCGGCGGCAGAGATGCGAACAATCCAGAGGGAGCGGAACTGGCGCTTCTTCTGCTTGCGGCCGGTATAGGCAAACTTGAGGCCGCGTTCCACGGCTTCCTGGGCTGCCTGATAGAGCTTGGATTTCGTAAGGAAGTAACCACTTGCGCGTTCAAGAATCTTTTTGCGGCGGTCACTCCGCTTGGTACTGCGTTTTACGCGGGGCATTGGGTATTCTCCATTTTGCGTTCGTCAGTGATGCGGCTGGAGGCAGGAGGCCCGGATTTTGCCGGGCTGTAACCTCTTCACTCGCTTGTTCAAGCCTTGATCTCTCGTTCCACATACCAACCCCAAAACAAGAGTGGTACGAAGTACGGGGGCCCGTTTTACGCGTTTGCCGGGGCCCTGAAGCGCCGCCTCCGCGTCAGCGGAGAAGGCACAGCGATCAGGCGTAAGGAATCATGCGCGCCACCTTCAAGTAGTCGCCGTCTGAAACCATCAGGGTCTTGCCCAGCTTGCGTTTCACTTTTGGCGATTTCGATGTAAGGATATGGCGCGTCTTGGTCTGGTGCCGCTTGATTTTGCCGGTTCCAGTCTTGCTGAAGCGCTTTTTCGCGCCCGTATGGGTCTTCAACTTGGGCATTGTTTTTCTCGTTTTTTTCTGGTCTTGGAGGGGAGATTCGTGGCCCATCCAGTTCCCATAGAGACAGGGACTTCCCTGCCCCCTTGAGGCTTCAACCAGTATATCGCAGTTTTGGGGCTGCCGCGACCCCTGGGTCGGGAGGCTAGAGGCGAGCCAATCCGTGCGGGGGCTACAATGGTGCTCGCTTGGGACAGGGGGGCCGGCCCACCGGCCAGAAGGCGGGAGGTCAGATGGAAGCGAATCGCAGGCAGTTTATTCTGGGCACCTTGGGACTGGCGGTGGCCGCCAGGCTTGAAGGGAAAACCAGCACAAGCCATCCGGCAGCGCATGCGCCCAAGCCGGCGCCCCGCCCCGACGCAAGCTACGGCTCAGGGCATTTTGGCCGCTGGACTGAAGACGAGTTTGGCCTGCCCGCCTTTCGGTACACCTGCAACCAGGCGACCGATCCCAAGGCCGCCACTGACATAAAGCCCGGGATTCTCAAGCCCACCGAGCACGTTCACCAGGTGGGGAACGACAGGATCACGGCCCTGGCGTCAAATTTCGGCCATGTGCGGATTCGCCAGGACGAAGGGAACCCCAAGATTCTGAATGATTTCGACCCCGAGGCCAGCCAGTTTGCCGGTGGCATCGGCTATCTGACCGACGGCCACGAGACCCTCAGCACGTACTACGACGGAAGCAGCGCGCACTTTGAGCGCATTTTCGGGGTTGGCTACTACCGCAAGCGCGTTGCCGGCAAAAGCTACTCGGTTGACCAGGTGATTTCCGCTCCGTTCGGAGACGACCCGGTACTGCTCTCGCAGGTCACCATCACCAATCAACGCGATGGGCCGGCCACCGTGCGCTGGGTGGAGTACTGGGGTTGCCAGGCCTACCAGCTCTCGTTCCGCGACTTCATTGAATCGGCCGCGGGGATGGGCACGATGGATGACCTGCGCCACAAGTTGGGGCGGCGGTTCAGCCACCAGATTTCTCCCGTAAACGGCAAGCAGGGGATGCTGGAACACAAGCGTTTTTTTGGGCGCGCGCCCGAGGAGGAAACCAGGTGGCAGGGCGTCAAGGCCCATCTGCAGGCCGAGCCAACCCAGTTTCTCGCCTCGGTTCACGACGACAGGCCTGGGACCTATCTGGATAGCGGCGATGTACCGCCCACCTTTTTGGTGTCGCTGGACGGGCCGGCCAGCGGATTCTCCTCCGACGCTGCAG
>Ga0073936_10011427_pt1 | contig 10748 bp, 10 predicted proteins | sample AliMusrvi5mmetaG_FD_87041 | JGI IMG/M metagenome (GOLD analysis project Ga0073936, IMG submission 87041) | Freshwater lake bacterial and archeal communities from Alinen Mustajarvi, Finland, to study Microbial Dark Matter (Phase II) - Alinen... | ecosystem: Environmental > Aquatic > Freshwater >... | reverse complement strand
GGGGATAACCCACACGTCTGGCCAACCGGTAAAGGAGACTGACTCGATGGCTTTGCCAGAATTTTCCATGCGCCAACTGCTTGAAGCAGGCGCCCATTTCGGCCACCGCCAGCAGCGCTGGAACCCGAAAATGGCGTCCTTCATCTATGGACAGCGCAACGACATCCACATTCTCGACCTCACCCAGACCGTGCCCTTGCTGCACCAGGCGCTGGTCGCCCTGCGCGAAGTGGCGGCGGGCGGCGGCCGCATCCTGTTCGTCGGCACCAAGCGCCAGGCCTCCGATCCTATCGCTGCGGCCGCCAAGCGCTGCGCCCAATATTATGTGAACCATCGCTGGCTGGGCGGCACGCTCACCAACTGGCAGACCATCAGCCACTCGATCAAGCGCCTGCGCACGATTGAGGAAACCCTGACCACCGCCGAACAGTCGGGCCTGACCAAAAAGGAATTGCTGGGCCTGCTGCGCGAACAGGACAAGCTGGAACGCTCGCTGGGCGGCATCAAGGAAATGGGCGGCCTGCCCAACATGCTGTTCGTGATCGACACCAACAAGGAAGCCATCGCCATTGCCGAAGCCAAGAAGCTGGGCATTCCGGTGACGGCGATCCTGGACTCCAACTGCGATCCCGACGGCATTGCCTATCCGATTCCGGGCAATGACGACGCGGCCCGCGCCCTGGCGCTGTATTGCGACCTGGCCGCCCGCGCCATCATTGACGGGTTGGGCCAGAACCAGGTCGAAGCCGGCGTTGATATCGGCGCCGCGGTCGAGATCGAGGACACGTCGTCCCACGCCGAACCGGTTGCCGCACCCGTTTAAGTTCTGAAACACGCCCGCGCGTATCAATCCGCGCGGGCGGAATTCTTTAACTATGGAGCCTTCCCCATGACCAACATCACCGCCGCTTTGGTGAAAGACCTGCGCGACAAGACCGGCGCGGGCATGATGGACTGCAAGAACGCGCTGACCGAAACCGGTGGCGACATGGAATCGGCCATCGACTGGCTGCGCAAGAAGGGCATCTCCAAGGCGGGCAAAAAGGCCGGCCGCGTGGCCGCCGAAGGCCTGGTGGGCGTCGCGGTGTCCGGCGGCGCCGGCGCCTTGGTCGAAGTGAATGCCGAAACCGATTTCGTCGCCCGCAATGAAGAATTCAAAAGCTTCGTCAAAAGCGCCGCCGATATCGCCCTCAAGGAAAGCGGTGCGCTGGAGAAGGTGCTGGCGGCCAAGCATGGCGCCTCCACCGTGCAGCAGACCCTGACCGAACTGGTCGCCAAGATCGGCGAGAACATGTCGGTGCGCCGTACCATCGCGCTGGCGGTCAATCCCGGCGTCGTGGCGGCCTATGTCCACAACGCCGCCTCCCCGGAACTGGGCAAGATCGGCGTGCTGGTGGCCCTCAAATCCACCGCCGACCAGACCAAGCTGGCCGCGCTGGCCAAGCAGATCGCCATGCATATCGCTGCCGCCAATCCGCTGGCGATCACGCCCGAGCACCTGTCCAAGGATGTGGTGGACCGCGAACGCGCCGTGCAGACCGAAATTGCCCGCCAGTCCGGCAAGCCCGAAGCCGTCATCGAAAAGATGATGGAAGGGCGCATGCGCAAATTTTACGAAGAGACCGTGCTGCTGTCGCAGACCTTTGTGATTGACGGCGAGACCCAGGTCTCCAAGGTGATCGAAAAGGCCGCCAAGGATCTGGGCGCGCCGATCACGGTCGAAGGTTTTGTCCGCTTCCAGGTGGGCGAGGGCATCGAGAAGGCCGAAAGCGATTTCGCCGACGAAGTCGCCCAGATGGCAGGCAACAAGTAAGCATCACGGTCCTCACCCTTCGACCAGCTCAGGGTGAGGGTTTCATCAAACTCCTCATGCTGAGCCCGTCGAAGCATGAGAGCGGAGAACGCGATGCCGACAGCGCCGAAATACCGCCGGGTTCTGCTCAAGGTCTCGGGCGAAGCGCTCATGGGCGAGGGCGGCTTCGGCATTGACGTCGCCACCGTGGACCGCATCGCCGGCGATGTGAAAGAGGCCGCCGACGCCGGCAGCCAGATCTGCATGGTGATCGGCGGCGGCAATATCTTCCGCGGGTTGGCAGGCGCGGCCAAGGGCATTGACCGGGCCACCGCCGACTATATGGGCATGCTGGCCACGGTGATGAACGCCCTGGCGATGCAGGCGGCGTTGGAGCGCACCGGCCTGCCGTCGCGGGTTCAGTCCGCCATTCCCATGAGCACGGTGTGCGAGCCCTATGTCCGGCGCCGGGCGATTCGGCACATGGAGAAGGGCCGGGTGGTGATTTTCGCCGCCGGCACCGGCAACCCCTTCTTCACCACCGATACGGCAGCAGCGCTGCGGGCCGCCGAAATGACTTGCGACGCCATGCTCAAGGCCACTAATGTAGATGGTGTCTACAGCGCCGATCCGAAGAAGGTGCCCGACGCCGTCCGTTACGAATCTCTCAGCTATCAAGAGGTGTTGGCGCGAAATCTTCAGGTAATGGATGCGTCGGCCATCTCCCTTTCGCGGGAAAACGGCATCCCGATCCTGGTGTTCTCCCTGCATGACAAGGGTGCGCTCACCCAGGTGCTGGCAGGCCAGGGCCGCGCAACAATCATCAGCGAAAAGTGAGCGGCACTTCCCGTTAGGTTTGATCCCGGTTTGGGCTAGGCTCGGCGGGGAGAAACAGGAAATAAAGTCGATATGGCGGACGCTTACAGCAAAGACGAGATGGACCGGCGCATGACGGGCGCCGTCACCGCCCTGAAAGGCGAGTTTTCCGGCCTGCGCACCGGTCGCGCCTCCCCGGCGCTGCTCGATCCGGTGCATGTCGAAGCCTATGGCAACTCCGTCCCCATCAACCAGGTCGGCACCATATCCACCCCGGAATCGCGCCTGATCACGGTGCAGGTGTGGGACAAGGGCCTGGCCAAGGCGGTGGACAAGGCAATCCGCGACGCCGGGCTTGGCCTGAATCCCCAGATGGACGGCCAGCTGCTGCGCATCCCGCTGCCCGAGCTGAACCAGGAACGCCGCAAGGAACTCTCCAAGCTGGCGTCCAAATATGCCGAGGCCGCCCGCATCGCGGTGCGCAATGTGCGCCGGGACGGCATGGACGTGCTCAAGCGCCTCGAAAAAGACCACAAGATCGGCGAAGACGAGCATCACAGCAAAGGCGAGGAGCTGCAGAAGCTCACCGACCAGCACATCAAGGACATTGACACCTCGCTCCAGTCCAAGGAGCAGGAAATCATGCAGGTCTGACCCCGTTGAGCCAGCAGCCCTCCCATTTGCCCAAGCATGTCGCCATCATCATGGACGGCAATGGACGCTGGGCGAAGAAGCGGCATCTGCCGCGTGAGGCGGGGCATTATGCCGGCATGGGCGCAGTGCGCGAAACGGTACGGGCCGGCTGCGACATGGGACTGGAGAACCTGACCCTGTTCGCCTTTTCGTCGGAAAACTGGAAGCGGCCCAAGACCGAAGTGGGCGCCTTGATGGCGCTGTTCCGCGCCTATTTCCGCAGCGACATGAATGAACTGGTCGAGCGTAATGTCCGTATGCGGATCATTGGCCATCGCGGACGGGTGGCCGGCGATATCCACCAGATGATCCTGGATTCCGAAAGCCGCACCGCCGGCAATACCGGCATGAACCTCACCTTCGCCTTCGACTATGGCGGCCAGGAAGAGATTGTCGCCGCCACCCGCGAATTGGCGCGCGCTGCCGCCGAAGGCCGCCTCGACCCCGAAACCATCACGCCCGAACTGTTCGCCCAGCGCCTGTTCACCAATGCCCTGCCGGAGCCGGATCTGGTGATCCGCACCTCGGGCGAGCACCGCCTTTCCAACTTCCTGCTGTGGCAATCGGCTTATGCCGAATTGCTGTTCGTCGATACGCTGTGGCCCGATTTCGGGCGCGAAGCCCTCAGCAAGGCGATTGAAAGCTTTGCCGCCCGCGAACGCCGCTTCGGCGCCGTCAATTCGGAAGCGGTGGCGTGAGCATGCAGCACACCCAAAACGCGCCCCGCCCCGCCATCCGTTTCCATGGCGAATGGGTGACGCGGCCTTTGTTCGGCATCTTGCTGGCGGGCATCGTTGTCGTGGCCATCGTTTCGGGCGCGCGCAATTTTGCCGTGCTGATCGCACTGGCCTTTATCCTGGCGGCGATGGAATGGCATCGCTGCGTCGGGGCAGGCGCGGATTACAAAATTGAAGCCACGATCACGGCGGGCACCGTGGCGGTGTCGCTGGCGGCGCTTCTGGTCACCGGGCATTTCTGGATCGGGCTGATCGTGGCAGCCCTCGGGACCGTGGCGAATTTCGTGCGCGCGGCGCAGGCGGGCAAGAATCCGCTCTGGCAGGCGGCGGGTGTGCCCTATCTGGCCGTGCCGGCGCTGTCGCTGGTGGCGCTGTGCGCCGTGCCGCATGGCGGCCTGCAGATCGTGATCGGCATGGCGCTGATCATCTGGGCCACCGATACCGGCGCCCTGAGCGCCGGCAAATTGATCGGCGGCCCGCGCATCGCGCCGCGCCTTTCGCCGGGCAAGACCTGGGCCGGCACCATCGGCGGCAGCGTCACGGCGGCGCTGGTCTATGCGTTCTACATCTATCTGCTGTCGGGCCATTGGAATGCGCTGGCATTTCCCTTTGCCTTCGCCTTCAGCTTTGTCGCCCATGGCGGCGATCTGTTTGAATCCCTGGTCAAGCGGCGTTTTGGCCTCAAGGATTCCGGCGCCGCCATTCCCGGCCATGGCGGCATCCTGGACCGTATCGATTCCACCCTGGCCGCAGCGCCCGTCCTTGCGGCGCTGGTGCTGCTGCTGCATTTCAATCCCTTGTTTGGCGTACACGCATGACCCCGATTGCTGCCACCCGTCTCTTCGCCGAAATGCCGGATATAGACGCCGTGCTGGGGCGCACCGTCACGGTGCTGGGCTCCACCGGCTCCATCGGCGTCAACACGCTCGACGTGATTTCCCATGCCCGCCAGCAATATGGCGCGCATGCCTTTCCGATCCTGGCGCGGACGGCGGGCGGCAATGTCGAAAAGCTGATCGAACAGGCCAAGGCGCTGAAGCCCAAGCGCGCCGTGATCGGCGACGAAATACTCTATGACGCGCTCAAAAAAGGTCTCAGCGGCACCGGCATCGAAATTGCCGCCGGCCGCGCCGCCGTGATCGCGGCTGCCGACATGGCGTCCGATTTTGTCATGGTCGCCATCATGGGCGCGGCGGCGATTGAGCCGGCGCTGGCCGCCATCCGCCGCGGCGTCATTGTCGCGCTGGCCAACAAGGAATGTGTCGTGGCCGCCGGCAAGGTGTTCCACGATGCGCTGGTCAAGTCCGGCGCCCATGTCATCCCGGTGGATTCCGAACACAACGCCATCTTCCAGGTGCTGGGCTCGGGCGATGCCAGCGAAGTGGATGTCTGCACCATCACCGCCTCGGGCGGGCCGTTCCGCGAATGGCCGCTGGAGAAAATGCGCGCCGCCACGGTGGAGCAGGCGGTGGCCCATCCCAACTGGGCGATGGGGCGCAAAATCTCGCTCGACAGCGCCACCTTGATGAACAAGGGGCTGGAACTGATCGAGGCGCATTTCCTCTTCGCCCTGCCGCCGGAAAAGATGGCGGTGCTGGTGCACCCCCAATCCATCGTGCATTGCCTCGTGTCTTACGAAGACGGCACCACCATGGCGCATCTGTCGGCGCCCGATATGCGAACCCCCATTGCCCATGCGCTGGGTTGGCCGCGCCGCATCGCATCGCCGGGGCGGCGTCTCGACCTGGCAGGGATCGGCCAGCTGGCGTTCCACAAGCCGGCGCATGACCGCTTCCCGGCCCTCAATCTGGCGATCGATTCCATGCGCTCCGGCGGGCTGGCGCCCACCATCCTGAACGCCGCCAACGAGATCGCAGTGCAGGCATTTTTGGACCGCCGTATCGGCTTTCTGGATATTTCCAAGGTGGTCGGCGAGACGCTGGACGCCGACGCGGCCCATGGCAGCAACGGCATCGCGGGCGACCTGGACACGGTCCTGGGAACAGATGCGCGGGCGCGGGTTCTGGCCGAAGAAATTTGTTCAAGGGTGGGGCTGTAGGAGAAGTCATGCAAGCATTGCAAAACCTCATCGCCTGGACGCCGCTTGGGCTGCCGGCTTTTTTGTTCGTCATCACCCTGGTGGTGTTCTTCCATGAGCTGGGCCATTTTCTGGTGGCGCGTGCCTGCGGCGTGAAAGTGGATGTCTTCTCCATCGGCTTCGGCAAAGAGATTGTGGGCTTTAACGACAAGTCCGGCACGCGCTGGAAACTGTCCTGGATCCCGGTGGGCGGCTATGTGAAATTTGCCGGCGACGCCAATGCCGCCAGCATGCCCGATGCCCAGGCGGCTGCGGCGATGTCCGATGCCGACCGCAGCAAGGTGCTGTTCTTCAAGCCGCTGTGGCAGCGCGCGCTGGTTGCCGCCGCCGGACCAATCGCCAATTTCCTCCTCGCCATCGTGCTTTTCACCGGCCTCAACCTGCACACCGGCCATATCGTGCGGGCGCCGGTGATCGGCGATGTCGTCCAGGACAGCGCCGCCCAGGCAGCGGGCATCAAGCCGGGCGATCTGGTCACCGCGATTGACGGCAGCGCCATCAATGATTTCGAACAGCTGCCCGAAGTGATTTCGGTCAGCGGCGGCCGCACCCTGAAAATGGACCTGATGCGGGCCGGCAAGCCGCTGACGGTGTGGGTCACGCCCCGCACTATGAAGATCCGCGACACGTTGGGCGATCTCAGCAATTCCATCGTGATCGGGGTGCGTGCTTCCGCCACCGCCGCTGTCACACGTGTCACCTATGGCCCCGGCGGGGCCGTGATGGCGGCCTGCGCCACCAGCTGGGATATCGCCCGGACCACGGTCCAGGGCATTGCCCAGATGGTGCGGGGCTATGCCAGCGCCGACCAGTTCCGCGGCCCCCTGGGGATCGCCAAAATGACGCGGCAGGTGGCCGTATTCGGCTTCCTGGCACTGCTCAATCTGGCGGCTGTACTATCGGTAAGCATCGGTCTGGCCAACCTTTTTCCGATTCCACTGCTCGACGGCGGGCATCTTCTGTACTATGCATGCGAAGCTGTTTTGGGGCGGCCGCTCGGTGAGCGGGCCCAGGATGTCGGATTTCGCCTTGGGCTGGTATTGGTGCTGGGGCTGATGCTCCTGACCACTTGGAACGACCTGGTTCGGCTGAATCTTTTCTGAAACCCGGCGGGCCCGATCTTCCCTGATTGGTGACGCCCCGAAAGACGAGTGCCGGACGGCGGAATGCGGAAGTTTGTTTCTCCCAAGCGCGCCTTCACCAAAGGGCTGCTGCGCGCGAGTTCCGCGTCGCTGGCCCTGGCGCTTTTTATGACCCCCGCCGAGGCGCAGTTGCGCTCCGACGCCGAAGGCAACAATGCCGCCGCCGCCGCGGCGGCCGCCAATCCGGCGGCAGCGCCCGTGGCCGCGCCCCAGGCTGCGCCCCTGCGCACCATCCAGCATATCTCTGTCAGTGGCACCCAGCGCGTCGAGCAGGCCACCGTCCTGACCTATGTCGCCCTGCGCGAAGGCGATCCTTACGATCCCGCCCAGATCGACCAGGCGCTCAAGACGCTCTACGGCACCGGCCTGTTCTCGGACGTGAAGGTCAATTTCGATGCCGCCAGCGCCACGCTTGCCATTCGGGTGGTGGAAAATCCCATCGTCAATCAGGTGGTGTTTGAGGGGAACAGCAAGGTCTCGGACAAGGATCTGACCAAGGAAGTCCAGATCAAGCCCCGCGCCGTCTTCACCCGCGCCAAGATCCAGCAGGACGTGCAGCGCATCATCGAAATCTATCGCCGCAGCGGCAAGTTCGCCGCCCGCGTCGATCCCCAGATCATCCAGCGGCCGCAGAACCGCGTTGACCTGATCTTCTCGATCCATGAAGGCGCAACCACCGGCATCGCGCGGATCAATTTCGTCGGCAACAAGGTATTCGACGCCAATACGCTGAAGGGCCAGATCGCCACCGAGGAAAGTGCCTGGTACAAATTCCTCTCCAGCAACGACAATTACGATCCCGACCGGCTGACCTTCGACCGCGAGCAGCTCCGCCGCTTCTACGTCAATCACGGCTATGCCGACTTCAAGGTGGTGAGCGCCGTGGCGCAGCTCGCCCCCAACCGCGAGGATTTCTACGTCACCATCACGGTGGACGAGGGCGTGAAGTATAATTTCGGTACGGTGAAGATAAATTCCAAGATCAAGGAACTGAGCGAAGCCGATTTGCGCCCACTGGTGGGGATCACCACCGGCGATGTCTATGACGGCGAGCTGGTACAGAAAAGCATTGACGCGCTGACCAATGCCGCGGGCACCAAGGGCTATGCCTTTGCCGAAGTGCATCCGCGCATCGCCCGCAACCGCGACAAGCGCACCGTCGATCTGATCTACGACATCGTTCAGGGTCCGCGCGTCTATATCGAGCGCATCGACATCCAGGGCAACACCCGCACCCTCGACAAGGTGATCCGCCGTGAATTCCGCCTGGTGGAAGGCGATGCCTTCAACCGGGTACTGGTGGATCGTTCGCGCACCCGCATTCGCTCCCTGGGCTTCTTCAAGGATGTGGACATCAAGAACACCCCCGGCACCCAGCCCGACCGCACCGACGTCACGGTGGCGGTGACCGAACAATCCACCGGCTCGCTGCAATTGGGCCTGGGCTATTCCTCGCAGAGCAATCTGGTCGGCGAGTTCAGCTATACCGAGCAGAATCTGTTCGGCCGCGGCCAATACCTCAAGGCGGCGATCACGATCTCGCAGATCTCAAAGGAATATACCGCCGCCTTCACCGAACCCTATTTCCTGGACCGGCCGCTGGCCGCCGGCGTCCAGTTGTTCAAGTCGTCGACCCAATATGAGCAGGCCACTTATGAGAGCGACAATACCGGCGGCACCCTGTCGCTGAATTTCCCCATCTCGGAATATTCCTATGTCGGCCTGAACTACACCTATGAAATCGCCAAGGTGCTGCCCTTCGGCAATGCGCCGCTGGAGATTCTGCTGGCTGCGGGCGACACCTATGGCTCGATCTTCGGCTATTCCTATGCCTACAACACGCTGGACGATCCGCGTAAGCCGACCAAGGGCGTCAGCACCGGCTTCAGCCAGGGCTTTGCCGGATTCGGCGGCAATTTGAAATTCATCAAGACGTCGGCGAGTTTCGCCGGCTACCAGTCCATGTTCGCGGACAATGTGGTGAGTTCGCTGACCCTCAATTCCGGCTACATCACCGGCTATGGCGGCACCAATGTGCCGATCAACCAGCGTTTCTTTGAAGGCGGCGACACGTTCCGCGGCTTCAAGCTGGCCGGCATCGGCCCGCGCGACATTGATGCGCCGGTTGATCAGGGCGCCTTGGGCGGCAATGTCTACGCCATTGGCACATTGGCCGCACGCTTCCCCACGCTTTTGCCGGAAAGCTATGGCGTATCGTTTGGCGTGTTCACCGACTTCGGCACATTGGGCCGGGTGGACAGCGTCATCCGTACCTGCACCCCCAACACGGCCATCAGCCAGGGCACTTGCGACAAGGACAATCTGGCCTTCCGCGCCACTGCCGGCGTCAGCTTCCAGTGGCGCTCGCCCTTTGGCCCCGTCCAGGTCGATCTGGCGCTGCCCTATATCAAAGCGCCGTACGATCGCCCGCAAATTCTCCACTTCTCGACAGCTACAGGATTATAAAATGCTGAAAAAATTCCTTCTCGCCACCATCCTTGCCAGTTTCACCGCTCTGCCCGCGCTGGCCGCGCCACCGCCGCCGGCCCAGTTGCCGGCGCCCAAAATCCTGGTGATCAATCGCAGCCAGATCCTGCAGATGTCCAAGGTGGGCCAGGATATCGGCCGCCAGGTCCAGGCACTGGCCAATCAGGCCAAGGCCGACATGGCGGCGCAAAGCCGCTCGCTGCAGGCCGAAGGTGCGGCCTTGCAGCAGCAGGTCGCCATTTTGGCGCCCGACGCCAAGCAGAAAAAGATCGACGCTTTCCAGGCCAAGGAACAGGCGCTGCAGGGCCAGGCCCAGCGCAAGGAAGCACAAATTCAGGGCGGCCTCGACGCCGCGCAGCGCCAGGTCGCCGCCGTTCTGGAACCCATCCTGGCCGGATTGATGCAGCAGCGCGGCGCCAATATGATTCTGGACAAGACCGCCGTGGTATTCGCCAACAACAGCGCCTTTGACATCACCCAGGCGGCGATCGACCAGCTCAACGCGAAAATGTCGTCCGTCAAGGTGACATTGACGACGCCGGGCGCTCCGCCGCCGGGCCGCTAAAAAGGCGCGCGGATGGCCGATCCCCGCTTCTACGACAATCGCGGTCCGTTCTCCCTGGCCGAGATTTGCGCGAAGGCGGGCATCGGCTTGCCGCCTGCGGCCAACAGCGCGGCGCAAATGTTCGACCTGGCCGATCTGGACGGCGCGGCGGCACAGCATCTCAGCGTTTTCTCCGGCACGCGGCAGGCCAGCGATTCCTTTGCGCGTTCCGGTGCGGGATTTTGCCTGGTGCCCGGCAAAGGCGACATTCCGCCGGCGCCGGCGGGCATGGTGTTGCTGCCTTGCGCCTCCGTCAATCACGCTTTCGCCGCCATCGCCTCGCTGTTCTATCCCGGCGCATCGCTTGCGGCATGGCCGCAGGCAAACGCGATTGATCCCACCGCCCTTCTGGGCGAAGGGGTGGTGCTGGGCTCGGGCG
>Ga0073936_10011423_pt1 | contig 10750 bp, 9 predicted proteins | sample AliMusrvi5mmetaG_FD_87041 | JGI IMG/M metagenome (GOLD analysis project Ga0073936, IMG submission 87041) | Freshwater lake bacterial and archeal communities from Alinen Mustajarvi, Finland, to study Microbial Dark Matter (Phase II) - Alinen... | ecosystem: Environmental > Aquatic > Freshwater >... | reverse complement strand
CACGGAAGACCGTTCGCTACGAGACGGAATTCAACCCCTCATCCTACTTATTTGCCCTGGAAAAGCTGGTCGTGGATTCCGGCGTGAAGCTCCTCTATGACACGCGCTTCAGTGCCGTCTGCCGCCATAGCAATCGCATTTCGCATGTAATCATCGAAAACAAGAGCGGTCGTCAGGCGCTGGCGTGCGGCGTGGTCATCGATGCCACGGGCGACGCGGATGTGTGTTTCGCCGCCGACGAGGAAGCCGAGTCGCTCGACTCGAATGTGCCAGCCGGCTGGTTCTACACGCTGCACAACGGTGAACTGAAGATCCATCACCACTCCAACCCATACAGCCCTGTCTGCGCGATGGAAGGCTACAACGGACCGTTCTTCCGTGGCGACGATGGCGATCAAGTCACCGCGCACATTCTCGTCACGCGCGCTCTGGCCCGCGCCGCGCTGGCCGACCTGCGTGCCAGGCCTCCGGGCGAAGACATCCAACTGCTTCTCCCTGCCACCATTGCCTGCATGCGCATGACACGGCGGCTGGTCGGCGCATTTTCCCTGTCGGAAGCGCACATGCACCAGTGGTGTGACGATACCATCGGCCTCACAGGCGACTGGCGGAAACCGGGTCCGGTCTACGCGATTCCGATGCGAGCCCTGTGCGGCGTTCGCAATGCCAACCTGCTGGCAGCCGGCCGTTGCATTTCGGCAGACACTTCGGTCTGGGATGTGACGCGCGCCATTCCGCCGTGCGTGGTCACTGGCGAAGCGGCTGGCACGGCCGCGGCGCTGGCGGTCAGGAGCCGGAATACCGATGTGCAGGCGCTGGATATCGGTGCGTTGCAGCAACAATTGCGGACGCAGAGTGTCTTGCTCGATCCCGCCCTGGTCCGTCCGGCGGCAATGGATCCCGCACTGGAGCCGGCCGTCCCGGCCAGTGGCGCATGACCGGCGGAGACCGCCGGCCCCAGGGAAAAGCAGTGGCACACGGACCGGCGGGGACCGCCGGCCCCAGAGAAAGGCACTGAATTGCGAAGCATGAAAAATACGCTATCTGTTCTGGTCGTCGGGTGCGGGCGCATGGGTGCTTCGCACGCCCATGCGTATCACGCGATCGAAGGGTTCAATCTGGTCGGGTTGATGAACCGCCATTTGAAACCTGCGGAAGCGCTGAATCAGGCTTTGGGCGGTGGAATTAAAACGTTCGACGACTTCACCCGCGCCATGGAAGCCACGCATCCTGACGTGGTTTGCATCTGCACACTACCGGACTCCCATGAGGAATACGCCGTGGCCGCGCTGCAAGCCGGCGCACACGTCTTCATGGAAAAGCCGATGGCAACCACGGTCGCCAGCGCCCAACGCGTGGTGCAGGCGGCGCGGGCTGCCGGGCGCAAAGTGGTCATCGGTTACATCCTTCGCCACCATCCGTCATGGATCAAGTTCATCGAAATTGCGCAATCTCTCGGCAAACCCCTGGTCATGCGCATGAACCTCAATCAGCAGACTCAGAGGGTGAACTGGGCCAGGGGGATTTTGGAAACAGCCTCGCCCATCGTGGATTGCGGGGTGCACTATGTGGATGTGATGTGCCAGATGACACGCGCGCGGCCAGTTCGCGTCTCCGCCATCGGCGCCCGGCTCTCACCGGAAGTCGTCCCGGAACAGTACAACTACGGCCAGTTGCAGGTGACGTTCGACGATGGCTCTGTCGGCTGGTACGAAGCAGGCTGGGGCCCCATGATCAGCGAGACTGCTTATTTTGTAAAAGACGTCATTGGCCCAAAAGGGTGCGTGAGCATTGTGGCCAAAAGCGCGGTCGCCCCCTTCAAGTCCAGCAACCTTGAATCCCACACCCGCACCGAGTCACTGCGCGTGCATCACGCTGAACTTGGCGCAGACGGCAAATTCGCACGCGTGGATGAAACCATCGACCTCAACGATGAACCTGACCATCAGGAACTCTGCTGCCGCGAGCAACGGTATCTGCTGCAGGCGATCCGGGAGGATCTGGATTTGACACGGCACCTGGAAGATGGCGTCAACAGCCTGCGCATCGTACTGGCGGCGGATCAATCCGTACGTAGTGGAAAAACAATCGCCCTCTGAAAAAAGGAAAGGCGCATTATGAAAATCGGTGTCATTGGTTTGGGGAAAATGGGACGAAGCCATGCGGCGCATTTGCGCAAAATGGCGCTGGTATCGGATCTTCTGGGCTGCGATCTCATGGAAGGCGCGCGTGCAGCCGCCGAAGCTGAAGGCGTGCGCACGGTCAGCACAGTCGACGCCTTATTGGCGTGGAAACCAGACGCGGTTTTTGTCATCACCCCTGCAGCCACGCATACCGACGCCATTGAGCCGTGTCTACGGGCGGGCATTCCAGTGCTCACCGAAAAACCGCTGGCAACCGACATCAAGGATTGCCGGCGCCTCGTGGCATTGGCAGAGCGCAACCGCGTCCCTTTTCAAGTCGGCTTTGAGTTGCGTTACTGTGGGCTGACGCAGGGGATGCGTAATATTGTGAAATCCGGTCTGGTCGGTAAACCGCTGAGCATGAGCCTCGTGCAAATTTCAGGACCCGGCAAGATGACGCGCGAAGTGAACGGCGGCATCTTTTGGGAAAAGCTCTGCCATGAGGTGGATCTCTTCCGCTACTGGTTCGGTGAACCCGACCGCGTGATGGCCATTGCCAGTCCCAATGCGCTCAAGCAGTATACCGTCTCCGACAATGTGCTGTCGTGCCTGTCCTTCCCGAATGGCCGGTTGGGGAAGATTACCTTCTTCACCACGCGCGCGGCGCAAGTGGGCGGCACGGACGATCATGGAGATCGCGGGCACTTCTACGAAATCACCCTGACGTGCACCAAAGGGTCGCTGACCTACTGCGCCTGGACCGATCTGCTGAGCGTTGTGCGCTTCAACCACCGGCCGGACTACCAGAGCGAATTGGTCGAACAGATCCCGGTGCGCAAAACCTTCGGCGAACCGATGTACGCCCTGACCGAACAAAACGGGGATTTTCTAACACGCGTAAAAGCAGGACGCAAACTGCAGTTTCCGGCTGCTGACGCGTTGCAGAGCATGGAATGGGTGAACCGCGCTGAACAGTCGTTGCTTGCAGGCGGGAAGTGGCTGCGCGCCTCCCGGAGAGGTGCATAAGGGCTTCGGGACGCCACCGGTTGAGTACCGGCGGGGACCGCCGGCCCCAAAGGAAACGAACTGGAACCGGCCGTCCCGGCCGGTAGCGAATGACCGGCGGAGACCGCCGGCCCCCAAAGGAAGGACAATCATGAATCGTCGCCGCAAAATCGCCTATATTGGTGCCAGCCACAAGTTCGTCCACCAGAGCATCCGCGACTTCCTGCTGTTCGGGGAGATGGATGACACGGATATTGCGTTGTATGACATCGACCCCGTCACCATGCGCATTGAGCGCGATGTGATCCGCCGCATGATCCGGCAGCGCAAGGGCGGCCTCACCGTCACCGCCTGCAAAAGCCGCCGTCAGGCGCTGGAGGGTGCGGACTATATCGTCGTCTCCGTGCTCGTGGGCGGCATGGTCGTTGCCAAACAGGAGGATTTGATCTGCCAGAAGCACGGCATTCGGCACACGGTTGGCGACACAATCGGCCCGATGTGCACGGCGCGCTGTCTGCGCATGGTGCCGCTGCTGCTCGATATTGCCCGCGACATGGAGCGCTACTGCCCCGGCGCACCCATGCTGACCGTGACCAACCCGATGGCCGTGCTGACCAACGCGGTCAACCGCCAGACGCACGTCAAGGCCATCGGCATCTGCCACGGCACGCACTTTCGCCAGGACACGATCGCCCAGGCGTATGGCGTGGATCGCATGGACGTTTCGCTGAACGTGGTGGGCGTGAATCATCTTGGCTTTATCGACAAGGTCCGCATCCAAGGGCGCGAAGTCAATGTGAGCGCCGTGGCGCGCAAAATCTCCGCGCTGGCCCGCCGGGGGCATGCCGACATCGCCGGCTACCAGGACACCGACGAGTGGGCCAACCTGTTCGCCCGGCGCTATGGCGTGATTCCAAACAACGGCGACCATCATTTTGCCGAATTCTTCCACTGGTTCTTGGCGCCGCATGCCTTTCGCAACGGCAGGAACGTCTACGGTCTCGACAATGCGCTGCTCGATACGGACGAACGCCACCGCACAGCCGGGACAATCCGCGATCTGATGCGCACCTGGGCCTACGGCAAGAAACCGATTCCCGACATGGACAAATACTCCAGCGAACATCTGCACGAGATCATCTTCGGTCTGGAGGGGCGCTTCGGGGACCGCATGCAGCGCGAGTTGCACCTGAACGTCACCAACGGACGCGCAGTGCCCAACCTCCCGTCTGAGGCCAATTTGGAACTGACCTGCTTCATGGCGGCAGATGGCGTGCGGCCGGTGGACAACGCACCGTTGCCGCCGTTCCTGTTCGGCATGCTTACGCCGCTGGTCTGCCTGAATCTGCTTTCGGAGAAGGCTGCGGTGGAGAAGGACTTTGCCGCGTTCCAGGAAGCGCTGACGCTCGACCCGCTGGTGTCCGACTTCCGCGCCATTCCCGCGCTCGCCAAAGAGCTGTGGAACGTGAACCGGAAATGGTGGTAGAAGGTTGTCCTGAATCACGGGAGCCGGCCGTTCCGACCGGCAGGAACGGGGACTCGATATGTGCAGAAGACAATGGGGCATGCGGGCGGGAAGGTTAATCCTGGCGTCTGCGGCGGGCGCTGCGGGCCAACCGTTCGAGATCATGGGTATTGGCGGCGGCGTCTGGCACGGCCAGCGGCTGCCGTAGGAGAAGACGCAATGCAATGGGAGTATTTGACGGCTTTGGATTTCGTACGTGCAGTGAAACGTACGGGCGTCTGTATTGTGCCGATGGGGGTGTTGGAGAAGCATGCCGATCATCTACCCCTCGGCACCGACATGCTGGTGTCGCATCGGCTTGCCTGTCTGGCGGCGGAAAAAGAGCCCGCGGTTGTTTTCCCGCCTTTCTGCTTCGGGCAGATTTACGAGGCGCGTTGTTTTCCCGGCACACTGACCATCAAGCCCTCGCTGCTGCTGGAACTGCTGGAAGCCGTGCTTGACGATATCGGGAGGAATGGTTTCCAGAAGATTATTCTATTCAACGGCCACGGTGGCAGTAACGCGCTGCTCATGTTCTTGGCCCAAGCGAGCCTTTGGCGGCAGAAGCCATACTTGGTATATGTGGTCAAAGGCGCCGGCGGCAAGGCGCTCCTGACACCCAGTCAGGTCAAACAGTGGGATGCCTTGCTGGAAACCAGTTATCATGGTCATGCCTGCGAGTGCGAGACAAGCATTTCGCTGGCGCTGCACCCGGAGTTGGTGCAGATGGACCGCGTGTGGCGCCGCGGCGGCGCACCGCGCAACCGTCTATCTGCAATCCCGGCCGCGTTTGCGGGGATCGGTTGGTACGCGGACCACCCGGAGCATTACGCCGGCGATGCGCGCCCCGCGACGGCCAAGAAGGGTGCCAGGCTGGTTGCCCTGCTTGTGGACGGCCTGTCCCGTTTCATTGCCGACGTCAAGTCCGACCGCATCGCCCCCGCGCTGGAACGCGAATTTTTCCGCAGGGCGGATCAGATGGCGTGCGAGGCACGAGCCAAATAGTTTATTTGCCGCCAGGAGCGACTCGTGGGCGAGAAAAAACCCTATACCGTCGGCACGTTGCGCTACACCGTCTTCGGCCTTTGCATGTTGTTTTTCTGGCTCCTCTGGGGCGACTTCATTTCCACCCTCCTGGACGGCTGCATTCCCGGTATTCTGCCCCTCAAACTCAAGGATCTGGGCGCCAGCGACATGACGCTGGTGCTGCTGAACAAAACGCTCGCGTACGGCATTACCTTCGTTTTCGCGCCCATGGTGAGCATCAGCAGCGACCGTCACCGCGGCCGCTGGGGGCGGCGCATTCCCTATCTGGCCTGGTCCACGCCGTTCGTAGGGCTGTGCATGGTTCTGATTGGTTGCTATGGCGACGTGGTCCATCTGCTCATGGGCGATGCGACGCAAATCAGCCTGCTGGGATTCGCGTTCAGCCGCAAAGTTCTCACGCTGACGATCTTTGGCGCGCTCTTTGTGGGCTTCGACTTCGCCAATATTTTTGTCGGTACGGTCTATTGGTACCTGTTCAACGACGTGGTACCCGAGCAATTCCTCTCCCGTTTTCTTTCGCTGTTCCGCATGGTGGGCATCGTGGCCGGCATGCTCTACAGCAAATTCATTTTTCCCCATTCCCTGGATCATTTTCGATTCGTTTTCGTGGCCGGCGGCCTGGCGTATGTGGCGGGGTTCCTGCTGATGTGCGTGTTTGTCAAGGAGGGGCAGTACCCGCCGCCGCCCGCGAACATCGATCACCGGACGGGCTTCCGGTCTACGGTCAAGACCTTCGCCAAAGAGTGTTTCACCCACCGCTTCTACTGGTATTTTTTTCTCACCAGCACGTGTTTCTTTGTCGCGTGGCAGTCCGGCGTGTTCGCCATCATCCGCAACCGGGACTCGCTTCACCTGACCCTCAAGCAATTAGGCGACATGGGGTTTTACATCGCGCCGGTCAGTTTTGCCCTCCAGTATCCGGCCGGGTGGCTGGCGGACAAGTATAATCCGCTCCGCGTCTACCTGGCGTCCACCCTGGTTTGTGTCTGCAGCATTGCGGTCCAATGCATCTTCATTTTTCACGACTTCACCCCGGCGACCAACCTGATCCTGCTGTACGGCATCTCGTTGTTTTTCATGCCGTTCAGCGCCGTGCAGGGCGCGGCGGAACTCCCCATGTACATGCGGGTGCTGCCGAAGGAGCGTTACGGGCAGTTCTGCTCGGCCAACGCCATGCTGCGCAGCTTCGCCATGATTCTGGGCAGCATCGGCGCCGCCGCTTTCATGGAGTTTCTGCGTGTCCATTTTCACATGGACGACTGGCGCTATCGCTACTACCCGGTCTGGACCCTCGCCTTCCAGCTTTTGGGCGTCGTGTTTCTGTGCCTGATGTTCCGCGAATGGCGGGCGCGCGGAGGAGATAAGGGCTACACGCCGCCGGTGGTCTGAAAAAACGACGGACGAATGAGAAAGCGAACGATGCACATGCCATACCGACAACACGCCCCGAAACTCGTGGGGCTCGACTTGCCCAACATCCCCTGGGAGGAGAAGCCCGCCGGCTACCCGTATCCGGTCTGGCGTTACAGTCGGAATCCCATCGTGCCGCGGGATGCGATCCCGCTGGCCAACAGCATCTTCAACAGCGCGGTGGTGCCGTTCGGCGACGGCTTTGCCGGCGTTTTCCGCGTGGACGACATCAACCGCGGCTGCGGTCTGCACACCGGCTGGAGCCGGGACGGCATCCAATGGCGCATCGAGCCGAAGCCGATCCGCTTTCGCGATCCGATCCAGGACCTGCCCTACGAGTATGCCTACGATCCGCGCGTGGTGTGCCTGGGCGACCGCTATTACGTCAACTGGTGCAACGGCATCCATGGCGATCCGACCATTGGCTGCGCCTGGACAAAAGACTTTCGCGCCTACCACGCGATGGAAAACCTGACGCTCCCCTGCAACCGCAACGGCGTGCTCTTCCCTCGCAAGATCGGCCGCAAGTTCGCCATGTTGAGCCGACCCAGCGACACCGGCCACACGCCATTCGGCAACATCTACTACAGCGAAAGCCCCGATCTGACGCACTGGGGATGCCATCGCTTTGTCATGGGCACCACCGGCGGCTGGCAGCGCACCAAGATCGGTCCCGGCCCTGCGCCGCTGGAGACCACCGAAGGGTGGCTGCTCTTCTACCACGGGGTCGTCACCATGTGCAACGGCATGACCTACTCGTTTGGCGCGGCGCTGCTCGACCGCGACGAGCCGTGGCGCGTGCGCTACCGCACCAAGCCCTACCTGATCAACCCGCGGGAACCGTACGAGTGCATGGGCGACGTGCCGAACGTCTGCTTCCCCGTGGGGCTGCTCGCCGACCGCCGCACCGGCCGTCTGGCGATCTACTACGGCGGCGCGGATACAGTTATCGCCCTGGCCTTTGCGCAGGTGGATGAATTGATCTCGTACATCAAGGCTAATTCGATTTAGAACTTATCCGTAATCAATCCTCGCGCTGCGGCGCGCAGGGGACTGCGCGCCCTACCTTGCGGTTCACGCATGTTCCGGAAGGTAGGGTGGTCGCTCCGCAAGCGCGAAAAGCGGTTTACGGATCAGCTCTTAAGGTGCGACGGGGCGATCGGCCTCATTTATTCGAAAGACTTGAATGATGAAAGCTCTGCTTTTCCCCAGGAAATTCATCTGGGGCGCGGCTGCCTCGGCTTTCCAGACCGAGGGCGCCTGGCGCACGGATGGCAAAAGCCCGTCCAACTGGGACGTGTTTTGCCGCATCCCCGGCAAGATCAAGGGCGGTACGGACGCGCGCATCGCCATCGATCACTACCACCGCTACCCGGCCGACATTGCGCTGATGACCAAATGCGGCTTGCAGGCGTACCGCTTATCGGTCTCCTGGCCCCGTGTGTTTCCCCGCGGCGTGGGCAAGCCTAACCCGAAGGGACTTGCATTCTACGACCGGCTCATTGACACCTTTCTCGCGCACGGCATTCGCCCCTTTGTGAACCTACATCATTGGGACATGCCCGACGTGCTCGACCGCCAGGGGGGGGCGCAACAAGGACGTTGTGCAGGCTTTTGCGGACTACGCGGGGCTGATGTCCGACCGTCTGTCGGATCGCGTGCAGGACTGGAGCACCTTCAACGAGATCAAGCACATCTACGAAGGGTGCTACCAAAACGGGTGGAATGCGCCCGGGTTGCTGCTTTCACCACAGGTCAATAACCAGGTCCTGCATCATGTGCACCTGGCCCACGGGCTGGCGGTCCAATCCATAAGCCGCTGATTCTTGATGAAGACATGCGGAACATCTCCACACCGCTCGATTTCTTCGGCCTGAACTGCTATGGCGGCTTTCACGTCGCGGCGGACGACGGCCCGGCCGGTTATCCCGTGGATGGCGACTTTGTCTGGTCGTTCTTTGACAACTTCGAGTGGACGTTGGGGTACGGACCGCGATTCGGCCTAGTCTATGTAGACTACCCGACGCAACGCCGCATTCCCAAGGACAGCTTCGCGTTCTACCGCAATCTCATCTGCACGCGGCGCTTGCCGACGGCGGGAAAATTATGATTTGATCTCCCATGACCGCAAATCGACAGAACGAAACCGACGCGAGAAAGACAATGCGCAACTTCGATCCCAACCGGATGTTTGTCGAGATGGCCCTGCGCCATCGGCCGCAGTTTCGTTTCGAAGGCCGCACGAAGTCCGACTTCGATGCCTGGCGCGCCCAGGCACGTCCCGCGGTGCTGGCCTGCCTTGGCGACTTCCCCGCAACCGTGCCGCCCAATCCGGAACTCGTCGCGGAATGGACCGAGCGCGGCCTGCGGATGCAGCGATGGGTGATCGACGTGCATCCCAATCTGGCGGCGACGGTGCTGGTGAATATTCCCGGCGACCTCTCGCCGGGCGAGAAGCGGCCGGCCATCCTCTGCTGGCATGGACATGGCCGCTTCTGCAAGGATGCCGTCATGGGCGACCGCCGTTCGCCGGAACTGGAGGCCGACATCCGGCGCTGCAACTACGACTATGGCTTTCAGATGGCCAAGGCGGGCTTTGTGACCTACGCGTTCGACTGGATTGGCGCCGGCGAACATAACCCCGCGAACAAACCCAACCACTCGAGCGTCGGCGCCGGCCGTGATTGGTGCAATCTGCTCTATCTGCACGCCACCATGTTCGGCACGACCTCCATCGCCATCAACGTGCAGCTCGGGCGCATGGCCACGGATTTCGTCTGCGCGCTGCCGGAAGTCGATGGCGCGCGGCTGGGCGTGATGGGGTTGAGCGGCGGCGGCACCGCCACAACCTGGTCGTATTTCTGCGACGAACGCTTCCAGGCTGCTGAGATCATCTGCTACTGCGACCAATGGGCGGCCTTCGGCATGCGCGACCTCAACTACTGCGGCATGCAGGTGGCGCCGGGGTTGTACAAACTGGTGGATCTGCCGGACCTGCAGGGGCTGCTCGCGCCCAAGCCGCTGCTGTTCGATATCGGTCTGCGCGACCAGTGCTTCCTCATTGATACGACCCTGCCAGCCTACCGGCAGGTCGAACGCATCTACCAGGCGGCGAATGCCGCCGGCAAGCTGGAACTCGACCTGCACCCAAACGACCACGGCTGGGGCGGCAACAAGGCAGCGGCCTTTTTCAGAAAGTACCTGTCGCGCGCTGGCGGCTGAGGCCCCACCGCCCTCCAGTTTGATTGTCAACCACTGCTGGTCTTTCATACTGGAGGGGCGCCGGCCTCGGCGCCCGCAAGCGCGTGGGTCCGCGCATGGGATGGCGGTCCCGCCTGGCGCAAGCTCTCGCATTTAAAGCAAGTTCTGAAATAGTGTAGCCGCAGGTGAGTCGGACACGAAGGAAGAGAAGGGGTCACGAAGGTCACGAAGCGGGGCATCGGCGCCGCCTTACGGCGGCGAAAAACAACCATACACCTTCGTGTTCTTCGTGCTTCCTTCCTCCCCTTCGTGTCCGCATTTGCCCAAATTTGCGGCTACACTATTACTTAACTTGCTCTAGCCCGACTTTCTCAACTGGCGCCTGCGGCGCGCGGGAATGCCAATGATCTTGCGGGTTTTGGGTGAAAGGTCTTCACCACATCCTTACGCGTGATCGGTT
>Ga0073936_10011418_pt1 | contig 10754 bp, 8 predicted proteins | sample AliMusrvi5mmetaG_FD_87041 | JGI IMG/M metagenome (GOLD analysis project Ga0073936, IMG submission 87041) | Freshwater lake bacterial and archeal communities from Alinen Mustajarvi, Finland, to study Microbial Dark Matter (Phase II) - Alinen... | ecosystem: Environmental > Aquatic > Freshwater >... | reverse complement strand
GGTGCTGATATCAAATCCATAGTCTGACTCCAAATCGTCGATGAATCCGATCACCTCTGCGGGTGCGAACTTCAGTCTTTCGACAAGAGATTGTTCGAATTGATCTTCTTTGAGCCGTAGCCGCTTGATTGCTTCACGGCGGACAATCACCGCGGCATCTTTGGTCATGCCAGCCTCGGTTGGTCCTACTGGATTCCTGCTCGGCGCGCACCAACGACCAAGCAGTAAGCCAAGGCCTAATGGGAGCCAGAGGTAAACAATTGTGACTCCACTTGTGAGAATCAAGTAGCCAATACAAGAAATCATTCGCGGTGGACCCGACCCAAATAGAAGGAGAGCGCCCCCTAGGAAAAATTGGTAAAGTATAAACCCAATCCCAAGCACGGCAACGGCATGGCCTGAACTCTGTATCCATCCCGTGCACCTTGCACCTAATCCAGCGAGAAATAGCAAAATACTGAATAAAGGAACCATTGAGCCACCGGTAAAAACACACAACGTCATCGCCGAGGCGACAATCAATGCTTGCATGGGAATCCGATGAAGATGGATCATAATTATATGCCGAACAGTGTAATTAGTACGGGCTTGAGAGTGGCCCAGAAACGGATTTTCGTCAAGGCGAAAAGTTGGATGGTTTCACAAATGGTTGAAAGCCAAAGAGTTGCGGGTTTGTAACCGATGGTTTATTACTTGGCTGGCCTAATGAAAAGCGGAGCATTTCGGGGCATTCCGTTTTCTGGATATTCCGGCTAATGAGGGGTGATTATCACCGATGGCTAAATACCTCCCCCACTGAAGGTTCGATGGAATTGTTCTTGAGCGGGTGGCAGAGCAGGCTGGTATTGATGGCGAGCATGGGTTCTGAGCCCTGCATGCACTGGTTGTTGTAGAAGCGGCCGAGTTGGTGCAGGTCGCCGGTGGAGCCGCCGTTGCGGTGGATGGTGGACGGCGCGTGGATCTCGCAGAAGACGTTGCGGTTGGCCTCTGCGCCAGCCGCGATCCACTGCAAGGCGCGGCGGCTGAAGCGATGCACGGCCCCGAGGCAGGTATGGGTGGCCCAGGCAGGTGTGGTCGGGTGAGTGAACCAGAAGTGGTCGGCCTCGCGCTGGGTCAGGTGGACGTGGATGCCATCGAGGGCGCGGGTGGTCCCGGCGGCGATGAGTCGCTGCCAGGTCAGCGGTTTGGCGGCCACGTCTGACTCCACGCACCAGAAGAAGTCCGCATCGAGGGAAAGTTGGCTCACGGCGGCGGCGAATATGCGGTCGCACACCCACCAGCATTTGCGGCCGTAGTGCATGGAGGGGTCGAAGTCGGGCAGCCAGGCATCGGGAAAGGTGACGCTGCGGGCATGGGGCTGGGGCTTGTCATGCGGGCAGATCATCACCGTCTCGGCGGCGGTGGCCGGGGCCAGCCCGCGCAACGGGAGGCCGTGCGGGTCGGAAATGAGGATCATCTGTTTCACGGCAATGTGCTGAAGCTCGACAAGCCCTCGGCGCAGGTGCGTAGGCGCAAGACGGTGTCGCCAGCGCCGTCATCGTGATTGACGATTGAGTCGGTAATCAACCCGTCCCGCCAGACGAGTTTGAAGAGGCTGACCCGCTCGCAGTTGAAAATCTCCAGGCTGCCATCCGTTCCATTGCCCTTCACCGTGTAGCCATGCACCCCGGCCACGACGCCGTCATCATGCACGTTCACCTGGGGCCGCTCCTTGCCGGTGATTCCGGCCGGCAGCGCCTTGACCACCACTTGATCGGTGTAAGTGCCGCTCAGGCCGATTTGCAAGGTGTCATTGACGCGCTGGACCGTCACCGGGGAAATGCCCGCTATACTATAATACTCGTACATACCGGTCACCGGGTTGTACTGTTTGAAGATGGGTTGGCCGTAGCCCAGGTGGCCGAACTTCGGCAACTCGCGGAAGTGTTGGATGTTGTCGCCCGCGCAGAAGTTTTCCACCTTCATCTCGCCGCTGGGGTCCACCGTCAGGGTGGCCAGTTTGTAGAAGTAGGTGCCGTCCGCCCCCGCGCTGAGCGGATTGGCGACATCCTCCTCGATGGGGGGAAACCAATGGGCCGATTTGCCAACGGCGGGGCTGCCGGTGATTTTGCCGACCACGATCGAGCAGACCAAGGCGGAAAGGACACTTCCCACCGCGCCGCTTTTTTGGACCGTGACGCAGACCCAGACGCTGTCGCCGCTCTGGATGGGAAACTCCGCCATCTCACCATTCACATCCAGCCGGTTGTCGCACTTCCACAGGATCACCCCGTCGGGCATGATAGCCGTGCCACCTCCGCTCAAGGTGGCAGAGTTGGTTTCCCGGTCGATGACCACCCCGTCGGTCACCTTCACCGTGTACGAGGCGACGAAGGCTGCCGGATCGACGATGGAGAACAGAGGCGTGAACGGCCCGTACACTGGGAAGAACTTGCGCGTCGGCAAGTCCAGATCGAGCTTCACCTTGCCGTTGCCGCAATGCCGCTGGAGGCCCAGGCCGGTTTCCAGATTGCCGCCTTCGGCGAGGGCGAGGATGCAATTTTGGAGGGCTTCGAGACGTTCGCGGGTCAGTGCCTTCTTGAGGGACAAGCCGCGTGGGATCGGCGTGAGTTTGCGGAGGTGTTCCTGCATCGGCTCAGGTGTAAATGAGTTGGTTCCAGCCGCGCCGCCCGCTCAGCAGCCAGCGTTGTTGGTTGGTGTAGGCGTTGCCCCGGCGGGAGAACTGCACCGGGTGTTCCAGCCACTCGTAGGTGCCGCCGTAATCCGGCGGGTTTCCCGGTGGCAAGACGATCCGTTGCATCGCATGGCCGGGGTCGGGCATGGCCTTGGTCGTCCAGCTCTTCTGCCACGTCGTTTGGTTGGCCTCCAGAAACCCGGTGGTGCCCGCGAAGGGGTTGCGGTCGCCGTTGGCCAGAAAGCCCGAGAACTTTTCAAACTCGAATTTGCCCGGCGTGTTGCACTTCGTTTCGATGCCGGTTTTCGGGTCGATCCATCTTGCGCCGTTGAGTGGGGCGCTGGGTTTACCGGCCAGGGTGGTGCAGAAATCCGGGTGGGTTTCGATGGGTTCGGTGCCCACGCCCGGGTTGAGTTCGTACACCGGAGGTGGCAGAATATCCACCCCGGCGTATTCCACGACCGCCCGCCACAGGCCGGGGCTCATGGTGATGCGCGAGCGTTCGGCCCACATGAAATCCAGCAGCGGGTGCCACGAATTCGGGGCTGGCACCAGGTCATAGCGTCCCGGTGGCAGTGAGAACGTGCAAGTGCCCGTCCACAGGCCCATCTTATCCACCGCCACCTCGCTGGCGCTCTTGAGGATCAGCCCGCTGGTGCCGTAGGTTTTCGCTGTGATATCATCCCACATCGCCCTGCGCCCGGTGTCACCCGATCACCATCCCTCTTCCACCACTCCGCCTTGTTTTTCCACGGCTTCGATGGCCTTGGCGATGCGCTTGAGCAAGTCCTCGCTCTTTTGCATGTCGCCGCCGAAGGCCCCGCCGCCGCCGCCGATGGCCGTGAGGGAATCCGCCACGACTTTCGAGTTGCCGCCTTCCAGGCGCTCGATGAGCCGCTGCGCCTGCGCCGTCTTCATGTCGGTGGCCGCCCTGTTCTTGGCCTGGTCCCCGGTGAATCCGTCACCGATGTACTTCTGCACCGCCTCCTTGCGGCCCACCTCGTCCTTGCGGCGGGCCAGTTTCTCTTGCATCACCTCCGCCGCGTGCGGGTCGCCCCGCATCCGCAGCAATTGCTCCTTCAATGCGCCCACAGCGCCAGCCTGGTTGGCCTTGCTACCCTCGCGGGTCAGCGCCCTGTCCCGTTCCTGTTTTTGGCGTTCCTGTTCGCGGGCCAACTGGTCTTCCTCCATCTTCTGCTGGATATACTGCTGGCGTTGCGGCCCGGTCAGGTTGGCTCCTTCAGCCTCCTTTTCCGCCGTCCTGAGAGACAAGCCAGCCTCCTTTGCCTCCGCCGCCTTGCGCAGGGCCTCGGCTTGCGGCAGCGCCCCTTGGTCGCGTGCCGCCGCCTCCATGCGCCGCAGCCGTGAGATCTCCAACGTCCCCTGCAACTGCTCACGCTGCTCATCCGCCTGCTTCTTCGACGCCTCCCCCTGGGCCGCCAGAACCGCCTTCTGCCGCTGGTAGCGCGCATCGTCCATCCCACCCTGCTCATGCGCCATGTCGAGCTTCCGGTTTTCCATTTCCAGCATCATTTTTTCCCGCTCGTAGCCCTTGAGCCGGTAGCCATAGACTTGCTCCTCGGCGTCGAGCCGGGCCTGCGCATAGGCACGCTCCGCCGCCGCCAGGGCCTCCGCCAACTCCAGCGCCTTGGCGGAGTCGATGTTCTCGTTGCGCTCCTTGACGATGCGGGCCACCTTTTCGGTCGCCCCGCGCCGGTCTTCCGGCTGCCAATTCTCCACTCCCGCCCGCTCCGCCGCATCCCGGGCAGCCATCACCCGGTCGTTGGCGCTTTGCAGCTCGCGCCGGGCCTCTTCGGAATCAGCCCGCGCCGCCGCCGCATCGTCATCCTTGCCATGCTTGACGTTGACCGTCTTCTTTGAAGCCTCCTCAAAGTCGCTCCTGGCCTTTGACAACTCCTCGGAAATCTTCAATTTCTCCTTGAGCGCCGCCAATTCGCTGCCGCCGTTGAGGGCGATGCCAGACACCTTGCCTTCCTGCTCCGCCTTGTTCGCTGCGATTGCATCCAGCCCGGCCTGCGCCTCTTTCAGCTCTTGTTGCGTCTTCGCCTGTTCCGTCCGATAGTTCTCGATCGACCCGTTCTTGCCCGAGTCTGGCTTGGCCAGCAGCGCCCGTGCCTTCTCGCGCTTGGCCTCCAAGGCACCCCGTTGTTCCGAGTGGTCGTCGATGTTGCACCGGGCCTCATCCTGGCGATCGCGCAATTCCTTTTCGGCGGCTATCGCCTCGTTTTCCCTGTCGCGTTTCTGCTCACCTTCCGCCTTTTCCCAATTGGCCACGTTCACCGCGCTTGCCTCGCCCTTGGATGCCGTGATGGCGTTCTTCCGCTTCTCAGCCTCCTTTTCCGCCTGCCGCAGGTATTCCTCACGATCCACCGTATCCTGATCCCGCTCCGCCTTGTAGCGGCGTGTCTATGACCGCCGATGACCCTGAACCGCCAATGAAGCCACCTATTCGACAAGCGCCATTCAAGCCTTCACAGGCATCATGTAAGCCAGCAATTTTCCAAGCTTGTCGCGCAACTCGTGGCGCTGGACGATGGCGTCGATGAGCCCGTGTTCCAGCATGAACTCGGCAGTTTGGAAGCCAGGAGGAAGGTTTTGATGAGTCGTCTCCTTGACCACACGAGGGCCGGCGAAGCCAATCATGCATTTGGGCTCGGCGAGATTGACGTCGCCGATGGTGGCGAAGGAGGCGGTAACCCCACCGGTGGTCGGATGAGTGAGCACGGAAATGAACGGCAACTTGGCTTCGGCAAGGCGGGCCAGCGCGCCACAGGTTTTGGCCATCTGCATGAGCGAGAGCATGCCTTCCTGCATGCGTGCGCCGGAGGAGGCGGAGACGATGATGGCACCGCGACGCTCCGCCACCGCCATCTCCAGCGCCCGGGTGATCTTTTCGCCCACCACCGAACCCATCGAACCGGCAAAGTACTTGAAATCCATCACCGCAATCATCGCCGCTTGGCCGCATAGTGCCAGGCGCCCGGTCACCACCGCATCATCCAGCCCGGTTTTCTCACAGAGGCTGGCGGTTTTTTCGGCATACCCTTGGAAGCCCAACGGATTGGCACTGATGAGGCCCAATTCGGTTTCTTCGAAACTGCCGGGGTCGGCGAGCAGGGCGATACGCTCGCGGGCATCCATCAAAAAATGGTTCTGGCAGGATTGGCAGACGTAGAGGTTTTGCTTGAGTTCAAGCATGTGAATCATCGCCCCGCAATCAGAACACTTGATCCACAGGCCCTCGGGCATGTCATCACGGCGATCGTGGCGTTGGAGGAGCGGCTTGCTGAAAATACCCATGGGCTTGGAAAATTGGTTGTGGTTGGAAACGCCAGGCACACACCAGAGGCGGCGTTGGCGCGAACCTAGCGGCTGATCCGGCGCTCGACAACCCCCATTTGCGCTCTGGAACGGTGGTTCGTGAAAAATCCCCCAAACCCGCAGCCACGCTAGAGCCCTTGCAAAGCACAGGACAGGGTTGTTAGATTAATTGGCGCATCCTGGGTCTAAGACAGAGCCTCACCGGGGTGTGAGGCGGCAAATGGAGCTCTTTGAAAAACGACTTGGAAATTTGACTGGAATAAATCATCCCTGCAGGCGCTCCAATCCTTATTGATGAATGAATTTGCAGAATTAGTGGACGCCCATTACCAAGCGCTGTTTCGCTTTGGCGTGTCATTGACGCGCGACGCGGACCGTGCAGCGGATTTGGTGCAGGAGACGTTTTGCATCTGGGCGGCCAAGGGCGACCAACTGCGTGACCGATCCAAGGCAAAAACCTGGCTCTTTACCACCTTGCACCGGGAATTTCTCGGCCAACGGCGACGGGCCGAGCGCTTTCCCGAGCAAGAACTTGATGAGAAAACCGCGGCTGCGATATCCGCTCCGGAGGATGATGCGGATCGCCAGATGGATGCGCAACACGCCGTCGAGTTGCTCGGCGCACTCGATGAGGCCTACCGCGCTCCGATGAGCTTGTTTTACTTACAACAGCACAGTTACAAGGAAATCGCGGAAATTCTGGACATTCCCATCGGCACGGTCATGTCGCGTCTTTCCCGGGGCAAAGAACTGCTGCGGCGACAAATGACCGCCGCGCCTTCCAGCGTGCCAAAAAACATCCTGCAACTCGAACCGGAGGCCCTGCACCACCGCCGTGGATAAGGAACAAGCCCGTTTCATTCTGCGCAGCTATCGCCCCGATGGTTCGGATGGGGCGGATCCGCAATTCGCCGAAGCCCTCCAACTGGCGCACGCTGACCTTGAGCTTGGCCAATGGCTGGCGAGTGAGCGTAGTTTTGACGCTGCTTTCGCCGCAGCCTTGGGCAAAGTGAAGCTGCCCGCCAGCCTGTGCCAAGACATTCTGGCCAGCTTGGCCACGGAGCGCGGCGACATCCCCCAGGCCTGCGATCCAATGGATGCGGCAATGGTCGGCGCGCTGGCCTCCATCCGGCCGCCCGCCGCGCTGCGGGGCGAGGTGCTTGCCGCCATGAGCAGCAGCGCCAACCTGGCAACGACCCCTGCCAGGGGACAACACTCGTGGTTGTGGCGACGGGGTGCCATCTCTCTGGCTGCCGCTGCGGGTATCGTACTGGCATTTGTGGCCACCCGTGGCGAGGCCCCATCAGTCATCAAGTCGGTGCCACAATTGCCCGTGGAGTTGGTTGAGACGGGCTTCATTCGCACCTTTGAGTCGCCGCTTTTCAGCTTGGATAAAGAGCGTGAAGACCGCACCGTGCTCCTCGCCCATTTGCGACAGCACAAACTCCCCTGTCCCTGCTGCCTGCCGCAGGGCCTCGCCGACGTCAAAGGCGTCGGCTGCCGCGAACTGGTTATCAATGGAAAATCCGGCTCACTCATTAGTTACGACGACCCCCAAAATGGCGTCGTCCATCTGGTGGTTTTTCACCGCCAGGACGTAAGCGGCGAGTTGCCGCAGCGCGAGGCTCCCGGCATCACCCAACACGGGTTGTGGACCGTCGCCTGCTGGGTGCATGATGAGAAAGTCTTCATGCTGCTGGGCAATGGCACCAGCGTGGCCAAGTTCGCCGCGCTGTTCTGAGGGGGGCCTGTTGCAGATTCCTGCGGGTTGGGATTGCACCCGATGCCCCCATGCCTCATCAACAGCGCCCATGACAGGTCGGGAAATTCACGAATTACTGGATCAGGCAGGCGTTCTACCTAGCAAACAGCTCGGACAAAATTTCCTGATAGATCCCAACATGGCCCGCTGGATCGTGGCCCAGCTGGAGTTCACCGCAGACGATGCGGTGGTGGAAGTAGGGCCCGGGACCGGGTCGCTGAGCGAGCATTTGGCGGGCAAGGCACGGCGCTTGATTCTGATAGAATTTGACGGGCGGCTGGCGGCGGCTTTGCGGGCGAGGTTTCACGGGGTACCTGGGGTGGAGGTGCATCACGCGGATGGAGCCAAGTTTGATGGCCGGAGCCTGTTCAAACACCGGCCGCTGAAGTTTTTGGGCAACCTGCCCTACTCATCCGGTGGTGCCATTCTCAAAAACCTTCTCAGCCGCCCGCAGCCGTTCGAGCGGGCCGTCATCATGCTGCAAAAAGAAGTCGTCGACCGCCTTGCCGCCTCTCCCGGCAGCAAGGACTATGGCGTGCTATCGCTGCGTACCCAGGTGAATTGGCGGGTCGAACCGCTGCGCACGGTGCCGCCTGAAGCGTTTTTCCCGCGGCCCCGAATCGACTCCTGCGTGGCAGTGCTGCGGCCGCGGCAAGACGGACTGCCGGCCTTCGACGCGCGGCTGTTTGATGAATTGATTCGCCGGGGGTTTGCGCAACGCCGCAAGCAACTCAAAAACCAATTGCCGCCGGGCCCCGACTGGGCCCCACTGGCGGCGGGTCTGGGGCTGGCCTCGACGGTGCGCGGCGAGGAACTCACGCTCGCCGAGTGGGTGGAACTGACCCGAGCCTTCGATACGCATCCGCTCAAGGACTGCCCGCAGCAGCCCGGCGAACTCTTCGACGTGGTAGATGCAAACGACCAGGTCACCGGCACCGCCACCCGCAGCGATGTCCACGCCAAGCACCTCCTCCATCGCTCGGTACACGTGTTCGTTTTTAATAAGCGCGGCGATTTACTGCTCCAGCAGCGGTCCCACCTCAAAGACGTCCATCCTGGATTGTGGGACTCCAGCGTCAGCGGCCACCTCAACACCGGCGAGGATTACCCAGCCGCCGCCCTGCGAGAACTCGACGAGGAAATGGGCATTCGTGGCTCCGATCCCAGCCAGATTGCCTGCCTTCCGGCTTCTGCCCACACCGGCTGGGAACACGTCCGGCTCTATCAAGCCCGCCATGACGGTCCGCTGCACTTCCCCTGCGCCGAGGTCCAGGCCGCCATGTGGATGCCACTGGAAGAGATCAGGGCATGGATCGCCGCCCAACCCGCGGATTTCGCCGCCGGCTTCCTCGCCTGCTGGAACGCCGCGGGCCTGTAGCACTCGTCTGTGGTGAAACAACAGCTGCCGTATGAGAATGAGGTGTCTTGGAGCGGGTTCATTGGCGATTCATCGTCATCGGCGGTCATAGACACGCCGCCACAAAGACGACAAATACTCTTGTGCGGCTCCTGAGCTTGTCGGCAATTTCAGGGAATTGAACTGGCTCGACTCTGTGGCGCTTTTGAGGTTGAACACTGAGTTCGAAGGCCTCAGGCGAGAATCGGCGTGATGACCTTGCCCTTGATGTCGGTCAGACGGTAGTCGCGGCCTTGGAATCGATAGGTCAGGCGAGTGTGATCAATGCCTAGCAAGTGCTGCATGGTGGCGTGGAGGTCATGCACATCGACGGGGTCCTGGACGGCGTGGTAGCCGAATTCGTCGGTGGCACCGTGACTGATGCCTGGCCGGACGCCGCCGCCGGCCATCCAGACGCTGAAGCCCTTGTTGTGATGATCGCGACCGTTGCCGCCTTGGGACATGGGAGTGCGGCCGAATTCGCCGCCCCAAATGACCAGAGTATCCTGCAACATTCCGCGTTGTTTCAGATCGGTGAGCAGGGCCATGCAGGCGCGGTCGATTTCCTCTGCCTTGTAGCTGATGCCCTGTTTGATATCGCCGTGATGATCCCAGTCCTTGTGATAGAGCTGGATGAAACGCACGCCACGTTCGGCCAGACGGCGTGCCATCAGGCAGTTGTAGGCGAACGAGCCATCGCCGGGTTTGCAGCCGTAGAGGGCCATGACGGAGGCGGGTTCCTTGGCCAAATCCATCAACTCAGGCACGCTCGATTGCATCTTGAAGGCCATTTCGTACTGGGCGATGCGGGTGCTGATCTCCGGATCATGCACCAGTGCGTCGTGCTCGGCGTTGAGGGCGTTGATGGCGTTGACGACGTCATGCTGGCGCTCGGCGGAGGTGCCGGGCGGCGGGTTGAGATACATGACCGGATCGCCGGTGCCACGGAGGTGAACCCCCTGATAGCGGCTCGGCAGAAACCCGCTGGCCCACTGGCGGGCGGCGATGGGTTGATTTTGTCCGCCTCGGCCACTCGAGGTGAGTACCACAAATCCCGGCAGTGATTGAGCCTCGCTGCCCAAGCCGTAGATCGTCCAGGCGCCCATGCTCGGGCGTCCGGCGATTTGCGAGCCGGTGTTCATGAACATGTGGGCGGGGTCGTGATTGATGGCGTCGCTGGACACCGAGCGGATGATACAGAGCTCGTCTGCCACCGTTCCTAGCAAAGGCAGCAGGGAACTGAACTCATGGCCGCACTTGCCATACTTTTGAAATCCATGTTGCGGCGCAAAACAATTTAGCGGCTGGCCTTGGAGCTGCGCAATTTGCTGCCCCTTCGTCAGACTGTCCGGCATCGGCTTGCCATGCATTTTTTCTAACAGCGGCTTATAGTCGAAGGTTTCCAAGTGCGAGGGACCACCGGCCATGCTGAGGAAAATCACCCGCTTGGCCCGAGGTGCGTGGTGGGGTGCGGCCAGCGTGCCTGGCAAGCCGCCGGCCGACGCGTCGTTGCCTAGCAAGTTGGCCAAGGCTGCTGCGCCAAAGCCATAGGACGCCTGTTTGAGAAACGCCCGGCGGTG
>Ga0073936_10011416_pt1 | contig 10754 bp, 7 predicted proteins | sample AliMusrvi5mmetaG_FD_87041 | JGI IMG/M metagenome (GOLD analysis project Ga0073936, IMG submission 87041) | Freshwater lake bacterial and archeal communities from Alinen Mustajarvi, Finland, to study Microbial Dark Matter (Phase II) - Alinen... | ecosystem: Environmental > Aquatic > Freshwater >... | reverse complement strand
GGCGCCCTGGGCGCGTTCGAGTTTGGCCGAGCCGGGCGGGAGGTAGAGCATGTCGCCCTTGCCGACGAGTTTTTCAGCGCCCTTAGTATCGAGGATGACGCGGGAGTCGAGTTGTGACGAGACTTGGAAGGCGATGCGGCACGGGATGTTGGCTTTGATGATGCCGGTGACCACGTCGGCGCGCGGCGTCTGGGTGGCAATGATGAGGTGGATGCCCGCGGCACGGGCCTTCTGGGCGATGCGGGCGATGCACATTTCCACGTCGGCCGGGGCGGTTTGCATCAGGTCGGCCAACTCGTCGATGAGTACCACGATGTAGGGGAAACGATCGGGGACTTTGTCCTCGAACAGCTCGAATTCCGGGTCGTCCTCGTCGGCTTCCGGGCCGAGGTCGCCGGAGTCGAGGGCGGCGACGATGGATTCGATTTGCGCGTCGTCCACGTCTTCGTCGATGACCCACGGCGGCGGTTGGTGGCTGGGCGGCAGGGCGGGATCGAGGGCAGGTTGGGCGATGGGTTTCAGGGCGGAGGGCAGTTCGAACAAGTCGTTCGGGATGGTCCGCACGACGGGTTCGGCGGCGGGTTTTTCCTTGCGGATGCGGTTGTTGAAGCCGTCGAAATTGCGGACGCTTTCCTTGGCGAAGATGCGGTAGCGTTTTTCCATTTCGTTGACCACCCACTTGAGGGCGGCGACGGTTTTTTTCGGGTCGGTGACCACCGGCACGACGAGATGGGGCAGGCGGTTGTACATCTGCATTTCGACCACCTTGGGATCGACCATGATGAAGCGCAATTCGTCTGGTGTGAACTTGAAGAGCATCGACGAAATGATCGAGTTGATGCACACGGACTTGCCGGATCCGGTGGCGCCTGCGACCAACAGGTGGGGCATGGCAGCCAGGTCTCCGATGACGGTTTTGCCGTAAACATCCTTGCCGAGGGCCAGCGGGATGCGTTTTTTGGCGGAGCGGAACTCGGGGTCATGGAGGAGTTCGTGCAGCGGCACGGCGATTTTCTGCGAGTTGGCGATCTCGATGCCAACGGTGTCCTTGCCGGGAATGGGGGCCAGGATGTTGATGCGTTCGGCGCAGGTCGCGCGGGCGATGTCCGCCTCCAATTGGGAGATACGCGAAACCCGCAGGCCGGTGGACGGATAGATCTCGTAGCGGGTGATGGTCGGGCCGCGGGTGATGTCGCCCGGGGTCACCTCGATGCCGAAGGCCCGGAGCGTTTCGATGATCACGCGCTGGGTGGCGAACAATTCATCGCGGTTGGCTTCCGGCGCGTTTTCATCCTCCTCGGGATCCAGCAGGTCGAAGCCCGGCAGATCGTAGTTTTCGAAACCTGTGACCGAGAGGAACTGGTGGCCGATTTTTTTCCGTTCGAACGGTTTGGTTCCCGGGAGGATCGGGTCACTGGCGCGGCGTTGCGAGGCGTCGATGATCTGCGGTGGCGGTGTTTCGCGGAGAGGCAGCAACGCCTGCGGGTCGGCCTCTTCCTCCTCCTTGGCGATGGTCGCCTTGGCGGTTTCCCGGTCGCGCCGCCGTTGCTCGCGCTGACGCTCGCGTTCGGACTGCATCTTCGTCTCGCGGGCGGCGAGTTTTCCGGCTTCGCTGCGACTTTCCCGCCACCGGGCGAATTTCAGCCGCGCCAGACGGTAGCAGGCTTTGGTGAAATGTACCGGCGCTTGCCCGGTGAGCAGCATCAAGGCTACCAGATAAACCGCGCTGGTTACCAACAGCGTGCCCACCCGGCTGATGAGTTTGATCAGCACATGGCCGCCTAAACTGCCGCCGATCAGACCGCCCGGGCTGTGCAATTGGCAATGCCGCGCCCAATCGAGGCACAACCAATTCGCCGCATCAAGCCAGACCGCCGCCGCCAGCAACAATAACCCGAATCCCACCAGCACCCGCGGCCAAATCCGCCCGTCCAAAAACAATTTGATCACGCCAAACCAAATGAAACCCACCGGAATCAGATAGGCCGCCGCCCCGAAAAGCCCGATTTGCGCAAACCCCAGAATCCCGCCTACCGGACCGATCAGGTTTTCCCCCGCCGACCCGGAACAGTCCGCAAACGCCTTGAACCACGAGCGCGGCAAATCCGCCGGACTGTACTTCACGAGCGACAGCAACAACAACAACCCTGCGGTGATCCAAATGATCCCCGTGATCTCGTTTGTCCAGCGCGACGGCTCATCCGCCTCCGCGCGCTTTTTGTTGTCCCTTCGTGCCATACTCCTGACTGCGCCGACATCATCTCCAATTTTTATTCCGGAAGCAAGATCGTTTTCAGGGCCGGAAAATCAGGATGTCCCAAGGACTCGCGGTCCTAGTCCCTAAGCGCCATGAAACGCAAAGGAACCACCGGTGGCATGGGGCTCTTCAACAGCCACGAACGCGTGAAAATGTTGGGCGGCGGCTTGGAAACCGAAAGCTCGCCCGGCAACGGTTGCCGCTTCACCCTGTGGGTGCCGGCTAGTTAGAACCTGGCCACATTGCTCATCATGGAACCAAGGGCCTCCCAGCGCTCGGAGTATTCCTTCATCCGGGTCTTTGCATTGTCATCCTTCGCAACCGCTTTGCCGAATTTCTCGCTGGTGCCTTGAAAATTCTTGAAGGCGACACTGAGGGCTTTCTGGATTTCCTCCACGCGTTTTTCGCGGTCGCCCTTGCCTTCGATTTTCGACAGTTTGATGCCGGCTTCCATCACGAGTTTCACGGTATCAGGGCCGTTCTTTTCAAAATACTTGATGAGTTTGTCAACACCTGCGGCGGGTTTTTCCATGTTGTCCTTCATGATTTGCTCCGCGGTTTCCAAACGTTTCACCAGAATGGCTTCAGGTTTCTTGGAACAGGAGGACAAAGACACACATGCGGCGGCTAGAAAGATCAATAATGTTTTCATCTGTGATGAAAGGCTAAAATCCGCCAACTTCACAAGTCAACGGGAAAAGCCGGGAAAGAAGAAAAAAATTGAGTGCCGGGAATCCGGTTCTACTGCCCAAGGAAGAATGCGCGCAGTTCCCGCTGGTATTGGCCTGTGTCCAGTCCCGCCGCGCCGCCGTGGCCAGCCCCGGGTGCGAGGCGGAGTTTTTTGGGACCGCCGTATTCGTCGAAGAGGATGCGCGTGCAATCCGGGGGGACGCTCACGTCGTCCAGGCCCTGAACGTGCCAACACCGGGACCGTGAGTCTCCAGACTCGCCAGTCCATGATTAGTGAATGGGTGGAGCCTGAGGAGCGTTCCATTCGCACCCCATGGGCCTGCGAGTCTGTGCGAGTCTGGAGACTCGCGGTCCATTCCGGGGGCGTCGCCCGCAATGGAAATGGGTGGAATAAAAAAGCCGCCGGAGAGTATCCGGCGGCTGGTTGAGAGATGTTTGGGTGAATGGTTCGGGTAATCAGACGAGCGTGCCTTCCTTCTTCTCCTTGTCGGCGTCACCGTCCTTCTTGCATTTGCCGCAATCGGCGATGGTGCCTTCCTTTTTCTCCTTGTCGCAGTCGCCATCCTTCTTGCACTTGCCGCAATCGGCGATGATGGTGCCTTCTTTCTTTTCCTTGTCGGCGTCACCGTCCTTCTTGCACTTGCCGCAATCGGCGTAGGAAAGAGGAGCGATCATGAATGAGGCGCAAATCGCGCTGAGCAGCAGTTTCATATGGTAGTTGTTGGTGTTGGTGTTGGTGGTTGCTTGGGAAACTTCATCCGGTTTTTGATTTCCGCCAGTGGAAATTTTCACAATCTCCAGCGAGACGGGAATACCATGCGGACACTGCTTTAACGTCGCAAACACGGAAATGTTTCGACCAAAAATCCAAAATAAAGAAAATTCTTTCGGAATCTCCCCCGGACCGGTCAGCCTGGGGAGGAAAAGCAATCGGTTTTCCGGTTCTCAGGCCACCTTTCAAAATTAAAGTTACATGTTGGCCGGGTGGACGGAGGGGCTAGCGGTCAGGGGTCAGGGGCTAGCGAAGAATTTGCTGCTCTTTTCTAGCCCCAAGCCCCAAGCCCCTCAATCACGCCTGAGTGGCATGCCTTCTTGGAAGCGGTGTCAGAACTCCACCTGGGAGCCCAGCGCCGGCACTTCCACCGCTCCCTGATGCTGCTTTTGGAGCGCGGCGCACAGGGCGGCGGAGTGTTCGGGTTCGCCATGCACCAGCCAGACGCGTTGTTTCGGGCCGCCGGTGCGGGCGAAATAATCCAGCAGTTCCGAATGGTCGGCGTGGCCGGAGAACGAATCCACGATTTCGATTTTCGCCCGCACATGGTAGCGTCCGCCGAGGATGGGGACATCCTTTTCGCCGTCGCGGATCCTGCGGCCCAGCGTGTTGTCGGCACAGTAGCCGACAAACAGGACGGTGGTTTTCGGATCGCCGATGTTGTTTTTGAGGTGATGCAGGATGCGTCCGGCCTCGCACATGCCCGACGCGGAAATGATGATTGCCACGCCCTCGATGTCATTGAGTGCCTTGGAGCCGGTCACCGACCTGACCAAGGTTAGGTTCTCGAATCCGAACGGGTTTTCCTTTTCAAACAGCGATTGGTACACCTCGTCGTTGAACGATTCCGGATGGAGCCGATAGATCTCGGTCGCGCTCACGGCCAGCGGACTGTCCACGAACACCGGAATCTCCGGGATGGCGTCGCGCTCGAACAAATCGTGCAACACATACAGGAGTTGCTGGGTGCGCTCCACGGCGAACGACGGAATCAGGATTTTGCCGCCACGTTTGAACGCCTGCCGGATGATTTCGCCGAAATGTTCGCCCATGCCTGGCGGTGCCTCGTGTTCGCGCCCGCCGTAGGTGCTTTCCATCAACATGAAATCCACGTCCGCCACCGCCACCGGGTCGCGCAGGACCTCGTTGTGCCCGCGCCCGACGTCGCCCGAAAACAGGAACCGCTTCTTGCGGCCGTCGGCCTGGTCCGTCACTTCCAGCAGCACCTGGGCGCTGCCCAGAATGTGGCCGGCGTCGATGAAAGTCAGCTGCACTCCGTCGCACACGGGCATCGAGCGGTCATAGCCCATGGTGACGAACTGGCGCAGGCAGTGCTCGGCGTCCTGCTCGCTGTAGAGCGGTTCGACGGGTTTTAGGCCCTCCCTGAGGCGGTGTTTGTTGAGCCACTCGATGTCGCTCTCCTGGATGCGCGCGCTGTCGGCCAGCATGATCTGGCACAGGTCGCGGGTGGCATGGGTGCTGTAGATGTTGCCGATGAATCCCTTGCGCGACAAGTTGGGAAGATTGCCGCTGTGGTCGATGTGCGCGTGGGACAGGATCACCAAATCGATGGATTTCGGGTCGAAATGGGGGAAGCCGCAATTCACCTCGTAGGCGTGGCTGCGGGATCCCTGATACAGGCCGCAATCCAACAGAATGCGCTTGCCGTTGACTTCCAGCAGATGCTGCGAACCGGTGGTGGTGCCGGCGGCACCGCAGAATTTCAGTTTCATGGCGTGGTTTTCATGTGTTGTTAGAAAAGTTCGTGCGAGAGCACCAGTGAGTCGCGCCCGCTGGCTTCATATTGTTCGCGGCGTCGGCGTGGCAACGCTTCCACCGTAGCCGGGGAATACCCCAAATGCAGTGAGAAAAAGTCTGCGGCGCGGTTGCTCAACGCGAACACCCGCAGGATGCCTGACCGGCGTGCCACGGCCTCCGCGTGGTGCACCAGTTCCATGCCGTAGCCGCGGCCCTCGTGCGCCTTCTTGACATACAAACACGCCACCTCGGCGCACGCTTCCGCCGGATAGGGATGCAAGGCCACACAGCCGACCACGTTGTCGTCAATGGTCATCACATGGAAATCCCCGAGCCGCGATTGGATATCCTCATACGTGCGCTCCACCAGTTTGGTGCGGCGCACCGAACGGCCGATCATGCCTAACAACTCAGGGATGTCCTCCTCGCGCAACGGGCGGATCATCCGGTAGCTATCGGCATGCACCATGGTGCCCACTCCTTCGTTGGAAAACAGTTCGTCAACCAGCACGCCCTGGCGGCGGCCGTTGAGGACGTGGACGCGCGGCACTCCGCGATGGCAGGCGTTGGCTGCGGCCCGCAACAAGGCGGCCCCTGTTGCATTGGTGCGGGAGGTCAGGCTTTCCGCCTCCGCGGCGCGGATCGCATGGGCCGGTTCGCCATCGATGAGGATCGCCTCTTCGAGCAGGGTGATGATTTTCGCAACTCCGATGCCACGGGCGAATTCCACCACTGGCGGGTCCAGCGGACCGGTCGCCGAGGCGTCCACCACCGCAGATTGTCCCCGGGCCAGGATATCGAGCGTCTCGCGAACCGCTTCCGGCGCGTTGAGCGGATGGTTCACCCGGGCCGCCATGATTTCGCACTCCAGCGTCCAATCGTAGAGGTCCTTGAGGTCGCCACCCAGCACGCCGAGCACCAGCTTGACGCCCAGGTCTTCCAGCACGGCGAGGTCCAGCAAAGTTTCTGCCACCGCGGGCTCCGGCAGAAGGCCTGCCTCAATCAGCACGAAAAAAACCTTTCCCCGGAATTGGGGAATGTATTGAAGGACCTCCCGGACATCGTTTGGTTGTGTCACGCCCGATTCCTATCAAACCACGCCATTCCCGCAAGCGCGGTTTCCAAATTGACAGCCCGCACTCAGCGACAATTCCGTCACGTGAGGCGACGCTGGATTCGCGTTTCCGTCTCAAAGTTGTCACATAGCCTGGCCAGGACGGCGGTTTTGTCACAGGATACCCTTGCTGCGGGCTGATCCAACCGTTCAGACGCACTCTGTGTGATATTTCCGGCAATGTGACAATTCCGTCACATTATCTTACTTCGCGGCGGTGATTTTGTTCCGCTATTGCTATCCCGCGCTTGACGCACCACCCCATCCACAACATGCAAAACAACAAATCCGTCCACCGATTCCAGCTCGCCGTCAGCCTGCTCGGCTGCCTGCCGGTTCTTGCCGTCACCACCATTCCCGAGGTCCCGGTCCACGCCGGATCTGCGGAAACCATCGCCACCGAAAGCGGTGCCACCGGTCTGCTTCTCGGCAAATTTCCCGGTGCGAGCGCATTCGACAAGGCCTGGTCCGTTTTCACCCTTTACAAGAACGACAACAACCAAATCCTCCAGGAGTTCTCGCTCCAAGGCCGCTTCCAGATTCAATACGCTGACGGCCATTCCAACGATGGCCACTTCGACATCCAAGACTACAAGAACAACGGCCATAATGAAAGTGTCTGGGGCGACCGCCTCGAAGTCCGCCGCGCCTATTTCGGCATCAAAACCCGTTGGTTCCAAAACTGGAAACTCGAAGGTCAGATCGACGTCGACACCGACGGTCTCGATGGCGCGGGTCCCGGCCACACCCTCTACAAGGACATCTACGACCTCTACCTTACCTACGCGCCCTCCGATGCGTTCAACATCTCCATCGGCAAACAGGAAATCCAGCTTCCCCGCGAACAGGAAATCTCGTCCAAGGAAATCCTGACCTTCGAACGCAGCCAATCCGCCAACATGATGCATCCCGGTAACCTCACCGGCATCTGGGTCAATGGCAAAGGAATCGGCGAACATTGGCTCTATCACTTCGGCATCTACGGCAACGACCAGGTCCGCGAATTCTCGAATTTCAACGGCGGCACCCTGGTCCTCGGCAAAATCGGTTATGATTACTCGTCGCAAGCGGGCCTCGATTCGGCCATCGTCTCGTTCCGCTACTTGCACAACTCGCAGCCGGGTTTCAAATCCGCGGAAATTGATCCCAACTACGCGGCTCCGACCTCGCCGGCGTTCAGTGACAGCATTTGCCTTTCCAACGACCTGATCCAGGGCCGCTTCGGCCTCACCACGGACCTCCTCTACGGCTTCGGCTATCACGGCAACGCCAATCAGGCGGGAGTCACCAAGTCCATCAATCAACCGGATGTCTTCGGCATCAATGTCATTCCGTCCTATTTCATCGCCGATGGCCTGCAACTCGTTGGCCGCGTCCAGTTCGCCACCAGCGCGGGCGCGGACGGCCTGAGTCTTCCCAGCCGTTATGAAGGATCCTCGCAGACCACCGACAAAAAGGGCAACACCTACACCTCGCTCTATGCCGGCCTCAATTATTACATCTACGGTCACAAACTCAAAATCATGAACGGCATCGAGTACTCGCGCCTCGGCGGTGGCGACTACGATGGTTACACTTTCCTCAGCGGCTTGCGCTTCGCATTCTGACATTCCAAACAACAACACCCCGACTCACAAAAGATGAAAACCATCATTTCCCTGCTAACCGCCGCCGCCCTCGTCTCGTTGGCCGGTGCCCAAACCCTCAGTATCAAAGGCAGTGACACCCTCGGTGCCAAACTCGTTCCCCAGTTGAAGGAAGCCTTCATGGCCGCCGGCAACAAGGGCGTGAAATTCGAGATCGCTGCGGAAGGATCCTCCACCGCCTTTCCGGCGCTGGCCAACGGCACCGCCCAAATCGGCATGTCCTCGCGCAAGATCAAGGATGACGAACGCACGTTCTGCCGCACCAAGGGCGTCTATGTCAAGGAACACCCGGTCTGCCACGACATGATCTGCGTGATCGTCAACAAGAACAGCCCGTTGACTAAACTCACCAAGGACCAGGTCGCCAAGATCTTCACCGGCCAGGTCAAGGATTGGTCGGAAATCGGTGGCGCTCCGGGCAAGATCTCGATCTATACCCGCAACACCTCGTCCGGCACCTACCGGGATTGGCAGAAACTCGCCATGGGCGGCCGCGATTATCCATCCAGTTCGCTCAAAATGGCCGGCAACGAACAAATCGCCCAGGAAGTGGCAAAGAATAAGAGTGGTATCGGCTATGTCGGGTTGGCCTACTCGAAAACTCCCGGCACCAAGGCACTCCCGGTGGACGGAGTCGAACCGGTGGCGCAAAACGCCAGGAAATATGCCTACGCGCGGCTCTGTTATTTTTACGCCCCTGACAAACCGAACGCCGACGCCGACGCCTTCATGAAGTTTGTCGAATCCCCAGCCGGCCAGGACATCGTGCGCAAGGTCGGTTTCATTCCGGTCAAGGATCTATAGGCAATCAAGGAGGGGCGATCTCCGGGTAGCCCCAGCCCATGTTAGGGCCAATGTAGGGTGGCTTGCCACATTCCATTGGCATTTCATGGGCATGCGAGTCTGGAGACTCGCGGTCCGGCTGGCGTCCGCCGCTCCTTTTCCTTGCTTGTGTCTGCCGCACCCGTTCCACTACCTCTGTCACCATGGCCTTCGCAGAACCCTCCGCGCCTAGCGCCAACCACCGTTTCCAGCGGCGGGGGTTCTCTTGCGAAAAGGCGATCCGCTTCTTTTTCGCCTCCAACGCCGGACTGACCATCGTCATTCTGGTCCTCATCATCGCCTTCCTCCTCAAGGAAGGTCTTGGATTCTTCCCCGGATACCGCCGCGAACTCGAAACCTATCGCATCGCCGGCCTCGAATTCGTCGATCTATCAAGAAAGAACCTCACCGCCCAGGAACAGCTCGCCAGTCTGTTGAATCGTGCCTACTATGCCGAAATCAACGGCAAGAGTGCCCATGAGATGCGGCGCTCGCAGGAAGCCGGCGCGCTTTTCAACTCCTACGGCGATCAAACCGCCCCCACCCGCGATCTCATCCTCAACAATCCCCAAGGCGAAGCCAATTCCAACATGGGAATGCTCGCCACCCTGCACGCCAACTTCAGTGCCCAACGCGACCGGGCGCTCGCCAATCTGCCGCCCACCCCGCACCTGACGGGCGCAGAGCGGCAAGGGCTGATAGACATGCTTCGCGTCCGCGCCCCGGACGTCACCACCGACCCCGCGTTGGTCACCGCTCTCGCCGCTTCGCTGGAGGCTGCCCAACAGAAGAATGCCGAACCCCTCCAGGCATTTCGTCAGACCATCGATTCCTTCGCGGCCGCAGGTGCCGATCTCTCATCCCTTGTCACGGAAATGTCCGAAATGGTCTCCGCCACCAAGGAAAAGATCCAAAACGCGGATGTTCTGGAAAAGAACCGCAAAACCCTGATGGCGGCGGCCGAAAACACCAAGGATCCTTCCGAACGCGCGAAACTGTTAGATGAGGCGCAAGCCTCCCTTGCCGACAAACCCGACATCGCCGGCCCGCTGGAAATTCTCCTTGGACACCGGCCGGATTGCATCCGCCTCCACCACCAACTCCACCAGGCGTCCGCCACCATTTTCAAACAACTTTCCCAAGCGCTCACCCAAGCCGAAGCCAGGCGCCTGCTGCATGCCGCGCGCAAGGCATGGCCCGCGTTCCTTGCCGACATTGCCGCCACGCCGGAGAAAATCCAGCGCTGGAATCCCGCCGAACCGGTCCCGCTGTCCGCTGCGGTGACTTCGTTCGTAACAGGAAAGGACTGGATCACCGGCGGCGAATGGCAGGACTTTTATGGTATCCTGCCGCTTGCGGTGGGTTCGCTGATGATTGCCCTCGTCGCCCTGGTCCTCGCCATTCCGCTCGGTATCGGCGCCGCCATTTATGTGAATCAGTTCGCATCGCGGCGCGAGCAATCATGGGTCAAGCCGGTCATTGAGTTCATCCAGGCCATTCCCTCGGTGGTTCTCGGCTTCATCGGGATCCTGGTGTTCGGCACCGTGCTGCGGGACATCTCCAACATGGATTGCTTCCAGTGGGTTCCGGGTTTCCCGATCGAGGAACGCCTCAATATCTTCACCGCCGGATGCCTGCTCGCCCTGATGAGTATTCCCACCATCTTCTCGCTCGCCGAGGATGCCCTCAACAACG
>Ga0073936_10011415_pt1 | contig 10755 bp, 6 predicted proteins | sample AliMusrvi5mmetaG_FD_87041 | JGI IMG/M metagenome (GOLD analysis project Ga0073936, IMG submission 87041) | Freshwater lake bacterial and archeal communities from Alinen Mustajarvi, Finland, to study Microbial Dark Matter (Phase II) - Alinen... | ecosystem: Environmental > Aquatic > Freshwater >... | reverse complement strand
CCTTTTCGAAAAAACATATAATATCGCTGAATTAACAGTGGTTGGCGAAAATTCCAAGGCATCCAAAGCGCAAATGAGCATGATCAAAATGAGCTCCATCCAGGTGAAAGAGTTACCTGTTCTCATGGGAGAAGCCGATTTGATCAAGAGTATGGTTATGATGCCGGGTGTTCAAAGTGTAGGTGAAATGTCGTCCGGTTTCAACGTGCGCGGAGGAAATACCGATCAGAACCTGGTGCTGGTGGATGGTGCACCGGTATTCAATACCACCCATTTATTCGGATTCTTTTCCATGATCAATCCCGATGCAGTGGAAGATGTCACGCTCTACAAAGGAGGAATTCCTGCTTCCTACGGCGAACGAATCTCTTCTGTAATGGATGTGCAACTGAAACAGGGAAATGATAAAAATTTGAGCATCAATGGCGGTATTGGTCTTATAAACAGTAGGTTAACCATCGAAGGACCCTTTTCAAAAAAGAAGAAGAGCACCTTTTTGATAGGTGGGAGGACTACCTATTCGGACTGGATGCTCAAACAATCCAGAAATGCTGAATTCGTGAACAGTGTGGCAAGATTCTACGATGTGAATGGTACCGCAGATTTTGAACTCGGCCCTAAAAATCATCTTAAATTGATGGGTTATATGAGCTCCGATGTTTTCAATCTCAATTCCAACACGCTGTACAATTATGGGAATGCACTGGGTTCATTGAATTGGAAAATGAACCTTTCGGATAAAGTGATCTCCAATTTGAATATGGCTTATTCCAAATACGACATGTCTGTTGACCAGAAGGACAACCTTGTTCCCCAAAGCCAGTACACACTAAAAACCGGAATACAATATGGAAGTTTAAAATATGCCCTTTCCATTTATCCAAACGACAAACACCGGATCAATACCGGAATCCAGGCGATTGGAAACTGGATAAATCCCGGCGAAATAATCCCTTTGCAGGAAGTTAGCAATGTTGTCAAAGATGCTTTGCGTCCTGAACAGTCAGCAGAATTAGCACTCTTCGCAGACGATGACTTTGACCTTACTAAAAAACTGGCCTTCAATGTTGGCCTTCGCTATACCTATTTTATAAATTACGGACCCGGTATGGTCTATACTTACCAACCCGGGGTTCCAAAAAGTGCAGAGACAATTGTCGATTCTATCAGTTACAAATCGGGCGATATCATCAAGGCCTATGGTGGTCTTGAGCCGAGGCTTTCGATGAAATACACCCTTCAAAATGGTGGTTCGGTGCGCCTCAGCTACCAACGGATCCACCAGTTCTATACCCAAATTTCGAATACGACAGTCATTTCACCGGCAGATTACTGGAAAGCTGCAGACCCTTATATTCCGCCTCTTATCAATGATCAAATTGCAATTGGATATTTCAAGAGTCCGACCGATTCAAAATTCGAATTTTCAATTGAGGCCTATTACAAGAATCTCCAGAATTTAATGGAGTACAAAAACGGAGCTCAGTTAATAATGAACCATCACATCGAAACGGATCTGATATTGTCAAAAGGATTTTCCTATGGATTAGAACTATTGGCAAAGAAAAGCACCGGCCGATTGAACGGTTGGATCAGTTATACCTTCTCCAGGACCTTCAGAAAAGGTGACAGTATGTTTCCTTCGGAACAAATTAACGGAGGATCCTATTATCCATCTGTGTATGATAAACCCCATGACCTTTCCGCCGTTATGAACTACAAGATTACCAGGAGGTGGAGGTTTTCAGGAAACTTTGTCTATTCCTCCGGTCGTCCAATAACGCTGCCTGAACAGAAATACATGTACGAAGACAACCAGGTGGTCATCTTCTCAGACAGAAATAAATACAGGATGCCAGCCTATCACAGGTTGGATCTCAGTTTGACACTGGATCAGAATCTAAGAAAAAGACACATGTGGAAGGGAAGCTGGACTTTTTCCGTTTACAATGTTTACGGACCCAAAAATACCTACTCAGTGTTTTACCAAAAGAATCCCCAATCGACTTATACAAACGAAAGCGGGTACGATATCTACAAATTATCGGTTATTGGTATTCCGATCCCTTCGATCACCTATAATTTCAAATTCTGATGCGCAAAGAACTATACTTACTCCTGTTTTTCCTGTTAATCTTTGCTTCCTGCAAGCAGGTTTACCATCCGACACTGGATACCTTAAGCGGACAGCTCGTGGTGGATGCAAAGATTACGAACGATCCATCCCAGAACATGGTCCATCTCTCCAGGACCCGTGATTTTTACTCAACCTCATCTGTGCTTGAGGTGACTGGTGCCACCGTGACACTGGTTAAAGTCGGAGGTGCCTCCATCAAAGGCAATGAATATGCACCCGGCTATTATAAATTTGTATCTCTGCCTGTCAGCGGAAACCAGTATTTTCTTAGGATCATCATCGGGAATGACGTCTTTGAGTCGAAGGCAGTCACTATGCCACCCCTTCCAACCATCACCAATTTCTACACAACCGATTTGGAAACCACCGTACTCTATAACAGTGCGAATGGCACTCATGTCACTTATCTCAGGCAATCGCGTGATATCAATGCAGATATGCCGTCCACCGATTCTCTCTCCTTTTACCGCTTTGATATCAGATCTCTCATAGAATGGACCTATGATAGTAATCCGTCAAAACCGGGTATTGTCCCGACCTGTTACGGGTGGAACTCTTACCAGGACAAAGAATTCTTCCAGCTGGTTGGACTAAAAGATGTCAGTATTCCAGGGCAGATAATCAAGCACCGTCTTTTGAATCTGACCTATGATTCCATCAGTGCAGCCCACAAAGATACCCTGCAAATAAAGGGATGGATTTTGTTCATCGAGCAGTATGGAACTTCAAAGGACTCTTATGACTTCCATCAACAGCTCAACAGTCAGTTCGCTGCCTCCGGAAGTTTCTTTGATCCTATCCAGACGCAGGTTTATGGAAACATTCTCTGCAAAACGGATCCCCTGCAAACCGCATATGGCTATTTTGATTTGAATTCCTACCAGCAATATCGCTATTTTTTGATTTTGACCAAACCTCCGGGAGTTATCTCTTTGCGACAGCTTCATCGGTTTCCCGATATTCCGGATAATGGGCAAATTTATGGGATAGCGGGCGAAGATCCTATTAAACCGAACTGGTGGGAAGAATAAATCCATTCAATCTACTATAATAAATAGTCAGAACAGAAGCAGCTAATTAGAAACAGAATCTATTGTGAGAAAAATCATTATAATATGGCTCCTCTTTGCCGCCTTTGGTGGTAAAGCCCAGGAAAAAGAGCATTTGAATCTCTTTACCGACCGTGATTGTTATACCACCGGTGAGACAATATTGTTCAATGTGATCGTGCCAGAAAAGGAGCATTCAGGTATTCTTGAGGTGATTCTATTCAATACCAGCGGTAAAATAATCACAAAGGTAAACAAACTGGTTACAGACCACCATGCGGCGGGCTATCTCTATTTGCCCGACTCTTTGAAAACCGGCACCTATTTGATTGGAACCACAAATGGAGTAAATCCAAATACTACCGTCAAGGAAATTTTTGCAACCAACAGATTTACGGGATTATCCGAAACTACTGCCTTTCTCAAGGCCAAAGAGATTTTTCCATTGGCTAAAAAGCCCATAAATACCTTACAAATAGATGGAATAAATGCCGTCTATCATGTAAGGGAGCATGTTCAGGCTCAGCTTCGGCTGTCGCCTGAATTATTGGCTCAAATAATCGGACCTCTGTTTGTTACCGTATCAGAAGTCAATCCAGGATACAATTCGCAATTATTTCTGATGAATACGGGTAACGGAAGAAACAGTCCGGAAGGGAATGATGGCATCATTTTGGAGGGAATGGCGCGGGATCTGATGACAGGTGTACCCTTAAACAATGGTTGCATTATCCTTTCCATTCCTGATTCGATACCTACACTCGATTACTTCATGACCGGCGAGGATGGCCGTTTTAGATTCCAAATCAGGAATCACTTTGGAAAAGTACCGGTTGTAGTCCAGGGGTATGATATTTTGAAAAAGCAACTTATTAAAATCAATCTCTTTCACTCGGATAGTCTGGTCCGTGCCACCCCTGCCTTTGGGGCTACACAAATTCCTGCGGAAATGCAGAAAGGGATAGAAAAAGGGATAGAAGCAACCACTTTAAGTAAAATTTTCAATCGACAGGAACTTAATATTGATAATCCATTAACAAACAAAAGACAGGACTATCCATTCTACGGAGCTCCAACTGAAACAATTCACCCAAATCTTTTTATCGACTTGCCCAATTTTACTGAAATCACACGCGAACTAATGATAGGGGTGAAGTTCAGAGCCTACAACCGTATCCCTACTTTGCAGATGATGAATCCTGTAACACGGAATTATTTCAACGATCAGCCCCTGGTTACACTGGACGGCATCCCGGTGCGAGATCTGAATGTCATTAAAAGCATGGGATCAAAAGAGATTAGAAAAATTGATATTGTCAGAAAAGAGCGTTACTATGGAGATCTTGGATTTTCGGGAGTTGTCGGTATCTATTCCGTCAAACCCGATTACAAGGGGTTGGCCGAATCAGACGACCTGATCAAACTTGATCTTGAGACCATTCAGCCTGAAGTATCATTGGTGGCACCCCAATCGCAAAAATCAAATGATCCGGACCTCCGCAAAGTCTTGTATTGGGCACCTGCCATAAAACCGGGAGAATCCGTAAATCTGGATTTTTTAACCTCGGATATACTGGGAACTTTCAAATTGACCCTTGGTGGTAAGACCACAGATGGAACTATCATAGGCTTTGAGCAAACTTTTGAAGTAAAATAAATATGACCCAAAGGATACTTTATATTGCAACCCTCATCGGATTGTTTGCGACATTTTCGCTGAACGCACAGGAAACGCAACCGAATGAAAAGAACGCCGAGAAAATCAGGGGATCCAGATTCATTCCTTATCCCAACTATCCCGGGTCATCATTTTTGAACAGCAAGTTCCTCCTTGGTGAAATTGAGTTTACGGATGGCTCGAAAGTTAGCCGTGTCGGTATCAATTACGGCACCTATCGGGATGAATTAATTTATTACAATACGACCATTTCTACTCAGATTGTCATTGACAAAAGCAGTTTAAAAGGATTCTCATTTACGGATAAAAACGGGGATAAAAGAATATTTCGCAGACAATTTTTCAATGGTTATTTTCATGATGATTGCTTCTTTGAAGTACTTAGCGACGGTAAAATATCTTTACTGGCTTACCGGAAAGTCAGTCTGGAAGCCTGTGACACCTACAACAGCAAAAGCGGCATGGCATTTACGCCGGCATACAGTTACTATCTGTACGAATCTGGCAAAGGTTACATTCCCGTCAATTGCAGCAGAAATTCACTGCTTTCAAAATTCAGCAAGCCCAATATAAAATTGATTAAAAAGACATTGCGTAAAAATGGAGTGTTTATTTCTGATGAAACCAGTTTTGTTAATGCTTGGAATCTGATCGCAGAATTGAACGTTGAACCTGTCTTTAATTGAATACGCAGTTGAATTAGTGCGACTTCTATATCCTCAAAATTTCTAAGGTTTGGTATTATTCCAGACCTTTTTTTTTGGCAAAGAATCAGTAACTTTTGCCAGAATTCTTTTCGAACTACTACGACATCATGCGACAACTTCCATTCACAGCAATGTGTGTGCTATTGATATATCAATCAGCACTATGCAAGGATACTCAACTGAGTTCCATACCCAATGACAGGATGCAGCAATGGGTTGGCCAGCACTTTGCCAAAGGTGAAATTCCGCCTTTCTCATTTGTTTACGGAGGCAAAAATTCTGACAGCTTTATCAGGGACTGGCAATACAACAAAGAAAACCTGAAATCAAAAGAGCCCAATGCTGACGAAATGGTAATCAGCTACCAAGACCAGACCACTGGCCTATTGGTTCGTTGTTTTATCACTATTTTTTATGATTACCAAGCTGTTGAATGGGTGGTGAAATTTTCTAACCACTCAACTAAAAACAGTTTAATGCTTGAACAGGCAGCAGTTCTTCATCATACTTTTCTATCCAGCGAAAAGGGCAACTTCATCCTGCATCACGCCAAGGGCAGCAATGCGGAAAGAAGCGATTTTCAACCATCTGATGAGGTTCTCCAATCCGGGAAAGAGGTATACCTGTCTCCAAGTGGCGGACGTTCTTCGGACAACACGGCCTTTCCGTTCTTTAACCTGGAAACTCCAGGCAACCAGGGAATCATGATCGCAGTAGGATGGACGGGAAAATGGTACGCCAATGTAGCCCAAACAGGCAGCAACTCCGTTCATGTCCAATCCGGGATGGAAAAGATGCAACTCGAACTCTATCCAAAGGAGGAGATCCGCACACCCCGCATCTGTTTACTCTTCTGGAAGGGTGAGGACCGAATGACAGGTCACAATCAATTCAGGCAGTTCATTTTGGCGCATCATTCAAGAAAAATAGACGGTAAATTTGCAGAATATCCATTGTCCGGAAGCTTTGATTATGGCGATCCTGCACCCTGTGGGGAATACAACTGCCTCACGGCAGACTTTGCCATTGCGCTGGTGAAAAGGTACCAGCAGTTCCGAATCCTGCCAGAGCTCTTTTGGCTGGATGCAGGATGGTATACAGGTTGCGGTTGGGACAAGGTCAAGGGTGAATGGTGGCAGAATGTGGGCAATTGGTCGGTCGATAAGGAACGCTTCCCCGACGGGCTCAGACCTGTTGCTGACGCAGTTCATGCGGCAGGTGCGAAATTCATGGTCTGGTTCGAACCGGAACGGGTGAGGCCACAGACTGAAATTGACAGGGAACATCCTGAATGGCTCATCAAAATTAAAGGAAGAGATGATTATCTTTTTGACCTCGGAAACCCGGAAGCACGGATTTGGCTGACCAACAAAATCTCATCCATTATAGACAAAGAGGGTATTGATTATTACCGGCAGGATTTCAATTTTGACCCAATGCCTTATTGGGATACCACCAATAAGCCTGGAAGAGTCGGTATGGCAGAAATCAGGCATATCGAGGGTCTCTATGCCTACTGGGACAGTTTGTTGGTGCGGTTTCCAAAATTATTAATTGATAACTGCGCCAGCGGCGGAAGAAGGATCGATCTTGAAACGACTTCGCGCAGTGCTCCACTTTGGCGAACCGATTACCAGTACGGCGAACCAAACGGATACCAATGCCACACCTATGGTTTGAACTTTTACCTGCCCATCCATGGAACGGCCATTTATAAGACGGATAGCTATACATTCAGATCAGGATTGGGAGGTACTGTAGTAATGAACTGGGAAGTAACCGGTAAAGAATCGGAACCCATCCCGGCCATCCAGAAAAGAATCAAAGACTACCTGAATCTGCGACCCTATTTCTACGGAGATTATTATCCGCTCACAGAAGGAAGAAATGATACACGCGACAATTCCTGGCTGGCCTATCAACTCAACCGGCCGGATAAGGATGACGGAATCATCCTCGCATTTCGCCGCAAAGATTGCGCCGAAGAAACAATCCGTGTCAAAATATGCGGAATCGATCAAAAAGCTATTTATGAACTGAGTTATGAGGATTACGCTATTCAGGTTAAAAAATCAGGTGAAGAATTGTCTCAGGGAATCGAGATCTCAATTCCGCAAAAACCGGCTTCCCTGCTCATTAGCTACAAAAAATTGTAAATATCTCAACTACTTTACCGCCAAGGATCTGCTCCGGAGTGGTGCGATTCTATAAGCAATCATCCAACTAAAACAACAAAGAATCATGAGAAAATTTTTGACTGCTGCTATATTTGTCATGTGGTTAGTTTGTTCAGTTGCCTCTGGAAGTAATGCTTTAAAAGCCAATGCTTCAGCAATAAATATTACGCCACCACTTGAAATGAAATATACCCTCGGAGGCTATGGTGAGCGGATGAACCGGCCAGTCATAGCAGTTCATGACAGCATTTGGGCCAAAATACTAATCCTTAAAGAAAATAACCGAAAATATGCCATTCTGACTTTGGACCTCCTCGGACTTCCTTCCAATGTCAAGGCCGACCTCATCAAAAGAGTTGCCAGTGATGGCTGGACAGCCAAAAATATGATGCTCCTTCCAAGCCACTCGCACGGAAGCCTTGAAATGGCTGCCCTGAATTGTAAAAACACACTGGATATTCCTCAATTGGGAATTTATCAGCCCCAACTCCTTGAATTTCTGATTGACAAACTGGCGGCATTGATCAAAGCAGCCGACTGCAACTTCCGGCCAGTGCAAATCGGAACAAAAAGCAAATTACTGGAAGGAGTAAACCGCAACCGACGCAAGGATCCGGATGTGGACAAGGAGCTCACGGTGACCCGGATCGATCTTTTAGATGGAAAACCCCTGGCGGTTATGGTTAACTGGACTGCACACCCAACTTTCCTGGGAGCAAAAGACATGATGCTTTCGGCCGAATGGCCCGGATACCTTCAGAGAGAACTTGAACACTCCATCGGCAATGGTGTGACAGCCATGTATTACAATGGTGCAGAAGGAGATCAATCGGCAGTATTGAATGAAAACATTGCAGATGATTATCAGAAAATTCAAATATACGGCAAGAGGATGGCCGATTTCGCCCTTGCATTATACAATGATATTACTCCCGTCAGGAACTGCCTCTTCGATTTTCAATACAATATCATTCAACTACCCGAACACCAGGCTCATCCTTCCTTTATGAAAACAGGTGGAGAAGAGTATGGCCTGACGGAAGGTTCAGTCAAAACTGTCATGAATATTTTGTGCCCAGACGTAATCGGTTTGGGAGCCGTCAGAATCGGTGATTTAATAATTGCCGGAATTCCGGGTGAGATGACTGCCATACTTGGCTTGAAAATCAAGCAATCACTTCGCAAGAATGCAATCAGGTATGTTGCCATCGGAGGACTCGCCAATGAATGGATCAGTTACATTCTTGATAAACAGCAGTATCTGTATGGTGAAGGATATGAATCAAGTATGAGCTTTTATGGTCCGGATCTGGGTCAGGTTCTCTCCGATGAAACGATCGCCAATGCTGTTAAACTGGAACATTATTAAATTCAGCCCTTTAGTTATAATCGAGCATAGGCAGATTCAGCAAGAATTTCGGTTAGAATTTGTTGGTAAAATCATGACAACTTCAAGAGATTATCGAAAATGATGAAAAAACTGGAAATATGAAAAGATCAATAATGACCCTTTTGCTCCTGCTGCCATTGGCGGTTTTGACCATGGCAGGAAACCACAAAGTTTCAAAGGAGAATAAAGACCAGGACACGCTCCTGCTTGAGAATATTTTTCCTTTCCAGCTCCAGCATTGCCATGGATCGACCATTGTTGAGCTTCCCAACCGAGACCTGCTTCAAAAAGGGGATATCGGTGATTCGGGAAAGGCCTTCTTTTCCAAAAAAGATTGGGAGAAAGCGAGAAAATATTACATGGAAGTGGTTAAGGGTGACAATTTGAAAAGTGATGGATCGGAGGTCAATGAAAATGGAGAGATTACCATGTTGATGCGCGACAATGGCCCTCCACCCAAACGACTCATGAAAAGCATTTCGAAGGATAACGGCTTAACCTGGAGTTCAGTGACAGACACCAATATTCCCAATCCAAGTACAGCTGCTGATGTAGTTGTGCTTAAAAGCGGTGCATGGGCCCTTGTACTGAATGATATTGAAGAGGGACGTCACAGGCTTTCAGTTTGGCTCTCCAAAGACGAGGGTCAAACCTGGCCATACCGCAAAATAATCGTGAACGGAGTTCCAAATAGTGCCGTCAGAGGCCATTATCCGGCAATCATTCAGGGCATAGACGGAACAATCCATCTCTCTTATATGAACCAGATCCCGGGAAAGTCAGGAGGACTGGATCAAAAAAATATTGTCCATGCTTCGTTTTCTGAAAAATGGCTGATGCAATAAATTAAATCTGAAATAGCCATTATTGAGGCCTTTTTAATGAATAAATCGCCAAATTTTTGGTTCAACATTGCCACTTCATTGACATTTATCAATTAGTTTTTATATTTGTGTCAAATTATTGACCGGTCTATGTCAGAAACTCAGGAACATGCTAAATGGGCAATTTGTACGGATTGCAGACAAGATTGCTGCATAAGTAATTGCCATTGTGAGGAATCACATCTGTTTGGCATCCTGACTCCTGATGAACTGCATACGATGATGGACAACAAACGAAGGATCCATTTCAGACCCGGCGAGACCATTATGAAACAGAATACTCCACTCACCCACCTGGTTTGCATAAAAAATGGATTGGCTAAAGTTGTTGCGGAAGGCACGAAGGGGAAAAACCTGATTTTGCAAATTATCAAGCCCAACAGCATTTTTACAGGCGGAGGGGCCATTATTGATGACTTCCGGCATTTTACGGTTGCTGCAGTTACTGAGATTGACTGTTGCTTTATTGATACCAATCGCTTGCACAACCTACTCACCCATAACAGCAATTTTGCCATCTCACTGTTGAATCACAGCAACAGCCAGCATTTGAAGATGCTAAGCACACTGATCAATTTAACCAACAAGTACATGCCTGGTCGGGTGGCCGATACGCTCTTGTACCTGAAAAACCAGATTTTCGAAACCAATCCCTATGATTTTCTGCTTTCAAAACAAGAATTGGCAGATATGTCCGGAATGACCAAGGAGAGTTTTATCAGGAGCCTGAAGG
>Ga0073936_10011414_pt1 | contig 10755 bp, 7 predicted proteins | sample AliMusrvi5mmetaG_FD_87041 | JGI IMG/M metagenome (GOLD analysis project Ga0073936, IMG submission 87041) | Freshwater lake bacterial and archeal communities from Alinen Mustajarvi, Finland, to study Microbial Dark Matter (Phase II) - Alinen... | ecosystem: Environmental > Aquatic > Freshwater >... | reverse complement strand
GGCCGTCGCCTGACCTGAGGTCGATCCAAGCCCCCCAGAGCCGCCCGCACCGAGGGGTGAAATTTAAGACCCTTACGCTGTAACTGCCTGCTTCTCCGTATGGCGGTCAGCACCTGAGGCCCGCCGCATGTATTTCATGATAACCAATGTTGTCAGGCAACCGACAACCATGACCAAAAGAAGAACAGAATATAGCTTCTTCATGGAATGACATATCCTTCTAATTCAAGTGCGCTCAGAAGATGGCCATAGAACGCCCAGGTTTTTGAAAGCCGCCACTTGAACTCAGCCTCGTGCTCACTGTCAAAAGCCATCCCAGGATCATTCAGACAAAGATTGGCTTGAATTTTGCCGGTTATGGCGCTGCGGCCGGTCGCCTGACTTATAGATTGATTAACCATTGCCATGCTTTCATGAGGATCACTTACGATGCGAGAGCTTCCATTTTGAAGGAATCTCACATCAACTGCCGGATAATAGAAGTATCCTGAAACAGGCTTTAGAACCGACTGGTTAAGTTCCCAATGAAAGGCGTCGAGTGCTGCATCACTGGGAAGATAGAAGTTTGAGAGAAAGCCCGAGACGTCTTCTAATCTTGCATGCCCAATTGAGGCGACATCGCCCCGGTATGATAATTGCCGGATTGACTGTTGAGCGTCATCACAGAGATCGCTAATAAGAATGGTTCTGCGAAGTGAGTTCATGTCGTAACACTGCGCGGGAATCGCAGCATTTAAAAGCACATGATTATCAATGTACATGCCTTGTTCCAAAGCGGATCCGACAACTACATTTCCCATACTGTGTGCAACAATATTACGTGTATAGCCCTCAGGAAGGCCATCGACTAAGGTTTTAAACGCGGTCCCGCATTTCCATGCACGATACTCGCTGTGGTTGTATTTGGATTGTTTCGCACTTTGATAGGAGTTGAGGCTCCCGTCCGACTTGAATACTTCCACGTCGTAGGTTGGCCAAACGAAGCCGATGTAGCGCCCCTTGAAGCCTTTTTGCCATAATCGCTTAAAAACTGTGATTTCGTCGGATCTGGCTTTATAATAGCTTTTGCGCCAACCGTGAACATAGACGACATAATTCGGATGTACAACGTCCTCATCCCAAGCGCTCTCAAAGGGATTGCCATTGTTGTCTTTGACCGAAGTGACACCGCTCACCGGTGCTGTAGTCAGATTGTCCGGGTCTGGAATAGTTGCGTCGTCCGTTATCTTCCACCGTTCATACATCTTGCGGACGTCGAGGAGATTCAGAAATATGGGGCCTGACTCACCCAAAATCGCGCCTCCTCGCGATACAACTGCGGTCAACTCTCCTTTCCCCGCGGAAAGGCCATCGAAAAGCAGCCAGTCCATGCATGACGACGTGTCGGCGCTGTCCCAAAAGGCAACTGGGAGCTCACACGAGTCGGTACCCTTGGCGTGGCCGTAATAGGTTCCATCCCGAGTGCACATGTACGCAATGGTTTCATCTTTCAGGTAACCAATGCCTCCCCCACCTTCCGCATGTTTGAAAAATCGAACGCCCGGGTCTTCAGTTGATCGGCTTGGCTTCCACCTCAGCGCGAGTTTGAGATCGCCCTCCATGAGTCCCCATATATTGTCCTTTACGCGAATATGCAGTCTTGTGAAGTCCTCTATGTTTCGCTCGGAGCTGATGCTATTGACCGTGTTGTCTGGTGTCTTGGTCGTCCATGGATGATCATCGCTGGCATTGTAGGTGTCGTTGCCGTAATTATCGTGGTCATTATTAAGCCAAAACCGATACGGAGTTTCAGCGGTCGTCTTGTCAGCCAGGGCGGAAAGGTCAATTGCACCATCGCGGTTATTGTCCACTCCAATTTCCACGTGGACGAGTCTGACCCTCGCAACATCCATGGATTGTACGTTGTCCTGATACGCGGTGACGGATATTTGATTCATTCCGGAAGCTTGCGGCGGGCTGGTGTCAACATATTCCAAGTATAGTTGTGCAATGGACGAACCAGTTTCCATGGCGATATCGTTCCAGGAGATTCTTGCTTCCGGAGGGATGAAATCCCCCCACGGCGCTGTTTGCTGCGTGTCTTGGTTGCACACCTCGCGGCCGGACGTCCGTTCCGACGCCTTCTTCTTCCAGAGTCGCATTCCACCTTTGTTGAGCTTGAAAATATAGGGATCGGCGGCCGTCCCGGTTCCGGTAACAGCGATGCCATTAGGCGATATCTCAGGCCTGGAGACATCCGCGTAATGAAATACAACCTTTGTGTTGTCAGGTTCGAAGCCTTTGGTAAGGACCACCTGCACTGGCACAAATTTCAGGTCTGCAGACACGTGTGCAAGCTCATTGACTTGTCCGGAGCACTCCAGATTGAAACCATCGGCGAAATCGGGAACTGAATCGCCATCGGAATTCGTCTGGCCGGTTGAGACAACGTATTTGCCTGGGCTTTCTGTTTCGGTTTCGTCCTCGGCCTGGGTGAATCCTTCGAACGCAAACCCATTGCTGTTGTCCGAGTCCACGTCCAGATCCACCTCGAAGAGTGTGGGATATGTGTTATCGAGCCCACCCGTGTTTTGGTTCAATTGTTCATCGGCAAGGGATTGGCAGATTGGCAACAATGCGGTCATGGCTACGACAAGAGAATAAACATGGAGGAGATTCATGGCAAGTGGATGGCAGGGTTGGAAGAGCGGCTGATGACGGGCTTTTAGATCAATTGGTGATAAACGTTCGCACGTAGTGGCAGAGCCTAGGTTGGGAGCTGGAGTCGCCCCACTCGATGAAAATCTCAGCGATGCCATTCGCATTGAAGTCGGAGGCGTGCAGCACGAAGTTGCGGCTGCCGTCGTCAAAAATCGCGCCTTGGAAATAGGTTGCGATGCGGATTTCAATGTTGGCAGGGAGATTTTCGGCCGTGATGGTGAAGCGGAAATGTCTCGATCCGTCTGGGCGGGTGAGGATTTGCCTGGAGTCGGCGGTTTCGGCGGCCCGGCCGATATCGAACGCCTTGATGATGCCGCGGGCGATGATGTCGCCGGTTTCGGGAAGGCGGGCGACGACATAGCTGGCGCCAGTCTCTTGGAGGTCCACGACAAACGAGCGGGCGGCGGCACCGGCAACGGTGATTTCGTTCCAGGCGATGTCGTTGTTGGTTTCGATGGCCATGCCGTTCACGCCGGGGACACTCCAGGTGCGGGGATTGTAGGTTTGGATGTCGAAGGTGGGGCCGAAATCGGCGGCTTTCACGGTGACGATTAGTGTGTGGCTGCGGGAGGCTGTGCCGTCGGCTGGGCTCCAGATTGCAGTGAGGGTGTGGGTGCCGGGAGTGGTGAAGGCGAGCACCACGGGAATTTCTGAAGGCTGGTTGGTGGCAATGACCGTGGGCGAGACGCCCTCGGCTCCTCGAGAGAGGGTGAAGGTGCCGGAGGGGGATCCGTCGATGGCGTGGGCGCTGAGCTTGAGGGAATCGCCCTGACGGATGGTTAGGGCGTCCTCCGCGAGGATGTTGGTGGTTGTCCAGAGGATGCTCGGGGACTCTTGGCGGAAGCCGTTTTCAAAGGTGACGGTCAATGCGGTGGCGGCGGACGGGTCGAGGGGGACGTTGCTGTAGAAACCGCTGTTGGTGCTTTCCAGGATTTGCTGGGATTGACTCACGGGCGGGCCGCCCGTGCCCCCCTGTGGGACGGCCGCGAGGATTTGCATGGACTGAAGGCTGTTGGTGACGCCTTCGATGCAGACTGGGGAGGTGCGGCTGGCCGAGGGGATGCGGGTGATGTGGTTCTCGTCGGCGAGTTTTTGGGCGACCCAATCCGGGATGTCACTAGATGTGGCATCGGTGCCGCCGAGCCGTTGCAGGGTGACGGCATTGAGGCGCAGATTGCAATCGGCGCGGACATTGTGATTGTCGATGCGCACCGTGTAGGTGGCGGCACTGAGCCACGGGGTCATTTGCCGGATCGTGGTGTTTTGGCCGAGTAGGCAGCGCAGTGTCTGGTTGCCGAGCAGTTCGCCGTTGAGGCACAGCGACAGCGGCAGGTTCTCCACACTGCGCACCGCCCCACCCTCGGCACCGCCGGTGATTCGGACTTCATAAAGGCCCTCTTCGCCGGGTGCGACGGTGAACGGGTAATCCGTCCAGCCGCGGCGCTCGTAGGCGAGGATGGAGCCGTCGGCACGGGTTTCCCATGGCACGCTGGTTTGGGTGAACGTGGTTAGAGCGACCGTGACAGGCGGCCCGGTTTCCAACAGGTTCTTGACCAGCGGATTGCTGTGGTAGTAGTCCCGCTCATCCTTGTCACTCATGCCGTCGCCGTCGGTGTCGGCGCGGGTCGGGTCCGTGCCTAAAATGAATTCTTCGCGATTGGTGAGGCCGTCGCCGTCCGGGTCCTTATCGCCATCGTAGTTGGTGGCGTCAAGGTTGTAGGCGGCTTCGAAGGTATCCGGCAAATCGTCGTCGTCCGAATCGGCAGGATCGCCGGCGAAGGCCGCGAGCGCCGCGCCATTGATGATTTCAAAATCCTTTGCTCCGGGTCCTCTCCATGCTACTGAAACATGATCCGCCTTGGTCGCCTGGTGGTGCAGCGCCTCGATATAGTAACGCTTGCCTGCCTGCAAGCGGACGGAGCGGGAAACCTGGCTGGGCTCGTTGTCCCATTCGCGGAAGTCGCTGGCGCGCGTGACGAAGGCGATCCGCTGCTTGTAGTATTTCAAGTCAGAGGTGCTCAGGAACAGTTCGCACTCATCGTCCCCGGCGATGGCGAAGGTATAGTCGCCGGAGGATGGCGGGACCAGATACGCCCTCAGCCGCGAACCGTGGAAATCCGCGAAGCCCTGCGGGCCTTCGAGACTGGTGATCCATTTCCGCTGTGACGGATGGAGCGGATATGCCGAATTGGCCTTGAAGGCAGCCATGTTTCCTTTGATATTCTCCCAGCATTCCCACAGGGCGAGCCCAGGGGTGCCATGAACATCCGCAACATTCGGATCCAGACCGAGCTGTTGCTCTTGGAAGTTATCGAGCCAGTCACCGTCTGGGTCCGCCCAGGCGCCATTGTTGCCCATGGGGTCCTGCGGGTTCAGACCGTGGGCCGATTCCCACTCATCTAACAGATCGTCATCGTCCCCGTCGCTGGGGTCTAACTTATACGGGCTGAAATAGGCAGCGTCGATGGCAGTCTGGATTCTGCCGGGCCGTTTCCAGGCGATGCTCGCATGATCCCGCTTGGCACCGGCGGGTTCCTGCCGTGCGCCCCGCTTGAACAAAACCTCGATGTAATATCTTTGACCCTTGGTCAGCACGACGGCTTCGCTGGAAGGGCTCGCGCGGAAATCGCGCCAACCCGTGCCCCTGGTGGTCTGGGCGATCAAACGCTTGGTGAACTTGTCGTCCGAAACACCCAGATAGAGGCTGCAGGAGTGGTTTCCGGCGATGTTGAACACGTATGGCCCGTCTTCGGGAGCTGTCAGATAGCCCCGCAGACGGCAGCCATAATTGTCACCTTCATCGCTGAAATCGGTGTTATCGACAAGTGTGCTGAGGGTCGGCTGTCCGGGGAAGCGCGGGCTGCGTGTCAAGAGGCTGATTTGGTCGCCCGTCATTTCCGTCCAGGTCTCGCAGGTGAGCATGTGCTTCGTCTCGGCAGCATCGGCCTTGAGCGGATTGGTGCCGGCCTTCCATTCGTCGTAATTCGAAATGCCGTCGAAATCCGGATCGGCGTAGGCCGTGCGGTCGGCCGGGTCCACGCCATCCGCCATGAGGCCGGCGGACTGACGCCACGATTCGGGCAGGCCTGAATCCGACGGATCGTCCTTGTCGCGTTGCCACGAGACCAGCGACTCAGCACCGATTACCTCGGGGGCAGCCGCTCCAGGTGGGATCCATGCAACTGTGCAAAAATCCTCTTTCTCCTGTTGTTTGTGGAGGATTTCGATATAATATCTTTGGCCCTTCTTGAGGGAGATCTTGGCCATCTGCTCCGGGAACAGCGGCTTGCCGCCCTGGTCGGCCGCCCGCGTCCACCTGGCTTGCGCGCCCTGCTGTTCGGCGCGGGCGATCATCTTTTTGCTTTGCCACGATTCAGTGTCCCCGAGGTAAAGCTCGGCGGTGTCGTTGGCGGCGAGCATGAAGGTGAATTCCCCAGTGGCGGGTGCCTTGATCAAACCGCGCAAGCGCGACCCGTACTCGTTGCCATTGCCCACGGGGATTTCGAGCCGGCGCAGATAACGGACCTCATCCGGATGCTGCGGGAAGCCTGCCGTTCTCGTTAGGTCGAAGACATACTTGCCGGGGATATTGCGCCATAGATCCCAGCGAATTAGGCCGTCCCGCCCTTCCGCATCCGGCTTGAGGGGATGGCCGCCGGAGAGTTGCTCAAGCCAATTGGGCACGCCATCGCCATCCGGGTCGCCCCAGGGTGAGTTGGGACCCTCGCCCGAATCGACATTGAGACCGGCTTGCTTTTTCCAACTGTCTAACAATCCGTTCGCGTGCCGTTCACCTGGTTTTGCCGCCGGGGCCGCCATGCTGGAGGCGGGGATCGGCTGTTTCGCGACGAGCAGGTTTTTCGCAGCGTGCGCGGACGCGCGGTTTGCCAATTCCCACTGCACCGAGGTTTTGCCGCGCCCCATGGTCCAGTATTCAAAGCGCCTTGCCACGCCCTGTTCCAGTTTGACGCGGCCCGCGCCGGTGTTCGGATTGCCGTTGCGTTGCACCAGCCGCCACTCGGCAGGCGCGCCGTCCGCACCATCGGCGAGGAAAAACTCGGCGGGATCCACGCCGATCACCTGGATCGTGTAGCCGCCGGTCTGCGGTGCCAGCAAAACGCCGCGCACCCTAACCATCGACGCGGTTCCACGCTCCGGGATTTCCAGTTTATCCAGGGGCAGGGTGGTGCCGCCCGCGGGCGAGGTTTGGCTGCGCCAGATCTCAAACGCGCGCTGCACTGAGGTCGCCGCCGGCATTGCCAAGGGCCAGAGCTCCGCAACCACGCCGACACTGATTGCCGCGGGTGCCAGATTCGGTTCTGCAGCCTGGTTCTCATCCGGTGCCGCCATGGCACAAGAACCACCCAGCCACGAAAGTGCTAGAATCGCGACGGGAAGCTGCGGGAGGATTGATGTTAGAATTGTCACCCTGCTTGAGCGACGATACAATCGCACTTGCGGCAACTCAATGGCCGGGGGCAGGCAGCAAGCGAATGATGGGATGGCTTTTCGCATGATTGGATTGAGTCGATTCAGGCAGGCTCGGCCAGCCGAATCGACAAAATCAGGGGAACCGCTTTGGAAAAGGTCAGAAATGCCTAACATGTGCTAGCCGATAGGGTTTCTGTTTACCCTAAGTGCGGATGCCGTCATGGGGCTGCCCCTGCTCTTCACATGGACTTGCGGGTTTGGGGCACCAGTCCTGTGTTTCAAGCATTCGGGCCCTCTCTCGCAATATCATGATCGAACAGCGCGACGGACCCCATGCGCCGGAAGAAACCCATTGACATCGAGCGCTTGCGGTTCGATCCTCGAAGCCATGAGAACCTATACCGCAGTCGTGGAGCGATGCGCTGAGACCGGGCTTTATGTGGGCTACGTGCCAGGTTTTGCTGGCGCACACTCTCAGGGGGAGACCCTCGACGAGCTGCAGCGCAACTTGCATGAGGTCATTGAAATGCTCCTCGAGGATGGCGAACCGGATCTAAACGCCGAGTTCGTTGGCACTCAGAGCATCACAGTAGCCGCGTAGGATATGCCCAAGCTCCCCGTCCTCAAACCGCGTGAGATTTGCCGCATTTTGGAGGGAGTCGGTTTTATGCTCGTTCGCCAACGCGGATCACACATGCAATACCGCCACCCTGACGGTCGCGCAACCACCGTTCCGAATCACCCTGGCAGAGACGTGTCACCAGTCCTCCTGCGACAGATCATTAAGGACATTGGCATGACTCTTGACGAGTTTCTGCGGCAATGACCCAAGGGCGAAAAGACTCGCGCTGGCAAGAAGCAGCGCGTGATCATTTGTGAGTGGAGTTGGCGGGGGAAGGGCTGGTGCCTTTGCCAGTGGCGATTGGCATATAGAAGCCGGTGAAGGTGTAGCGCTCGATGAGTTGCTCGCGGGTCAATGTCTCGGGACCAACGAGCGGGTCGCCGATGTGGAAACGGTTGCCGTCGCGGGAGAGGATGGCGATGAAATGGCCCAATACCAGCTTGGCTCGGGCAGGACGTGGGCATAATAGACCGCAAAACTTGCGCCTGGAATTGCCAGAATCATTGCGGCGAGGGCCAGGAGCAATCTGGTTTTCGTCGGCTGGCTTTTGGCTAGAGAATAGCTAGGAAGGAAGGCGGCAAGCGCACCACCCGCACAGATCAATTCTAACCAATCGGGGTTCACTGCAGCGGATTCTTGAGGGGTGTTGCGGATGCTTAGGGCCGGGGATAGAGGCAGGCATCGATGACTGCGAGCACCTCATCGAGGATTGCCTGCGGAGCCCGGCCGATGCGTCTGAGCGCTCGTGCTCGAAAATCGACCGACTTCATCTGCTCACACATCACAAAGCCCGTTAGCCCAGCGCTGGCCGGAACGGCGACATGGAATGGCGTCTTGCGATCGGTGCTGGTCATTGGACAGCAGACCGCTAGGCCGGTGGCCCGATTGAAAGCGGCAACGCTGACGACAAGGGCGGGCCGCCGTCCCTTTTGCTCATGGCCGGCCTGGGGATCAAACGTGATTGCCACGAAGTCACCTTGCTGCGGAATAGAGGCTGCCATCACCAGACTTCCTTCCCTTGTGGCGTGCCCCAATCATAGGCACCTTCAAATGCCTTCGGAGAACTATCTGCAATCAGGTCTTCGATTCGATGGCGTCCTCGAACCGCACGGAGGTCAGTGGTTGGCGCAATCGTGATTTGGCAATTCTCTCTTGAGACCTCAACGGTCAGTTGGGCGCCCACCGCAATGCCGAGCGAATCAATGATGGCCTTGGGAAGCCGAACCCCCTGGCTATTGCCCCATTTCTGAAGTGTGGTTTGCATGGGCCACGTGTAGCCGATGGGCTATACGATGTCAAGCGCGGAATCCTTGTTCGGATGTCACGCTCGGGGATGACTTGCTGCGAGACGCCGCCATCACGGCCTGCCGCGAGACGCGGCAGCCACGCGGGGCGGGCAGGACGCCAACGACTGTCTGTTTAGCGCTCTTTGATAGGAAACAGGCTTGCGGCGTGTGATGGCAGGCAGCGCATTCTGCCACTCCGTCAATGAAGCGACAGGCTGGAAGCCCGTCTTCCATGACAGGCAGGATGCCTGTCCTCCCGCGCCACTTGAAAGGATTCGTTCGCTGCGGCGGTATGGCTGCTTCAACCATGAGAGAATCCATGTCCTTCCTGCCCCTGCTGTTTCCCGTGATGCTTGGCTCAGCCGGCATGGTGAACGCCGAAGAGCGTCCACCGCTGCGCCCGCCGTCAGTGCCGTTGGTGGCGTGTGACCCGTACTTCAGCATTTGGTCGCCGCAGGATAAACTAACCGATGGCCCGACCACCCACTGGACCGGCAAGCCCCAGCGGCTCGAGTGCGGCGTCAAGATTGACGGCAAGGCCTATCAGGTGATGGGCAAGCCGGCAAATGGCCCCACTCCCTTGCCGCAAACCGGCCTTGAAGTGCTGCCGACCCGCACGATTTACAGCTTCGCCGGCGGCGGAGTGGCGCTGCGCCTGACCTTCATGACCCCGGCATTGCCCGACGACCTCGACGTGCTGTCGCGACCGGTCACCTACGTCACCTGCGAGGCCGTGGCAAGTGACGGCGGCAAGCACGCGCTCACGTTGGACTTCTCGGCCAGCGGGGAGTTGGCGGTCAACACGCCGGACCAAGCGGTGAAGCCCGAGGTTGTGAGTGACGTGGCGGGGCTGCGCGTGTTGCGGGTCGGGTCGGTGGCGCAGGAGGTGTTGGGCAAGGCGGGCGACGACGTGCGCATCGACTGGGGATATCTCTATCTGGCGGCACCCACAGCGGATGTGCGGGAAGCGGTGGCCGTCCCACAACCCGGCGTGGCTGGGCCGGGGGGCGAGGCATCGTTGCGGATGTCATTTGATTACGGGCAGGTTGGCACGGCGGCGGTGTCGCGCTGGCTGATGCTGGCATACGATGATCTGTTTTCGATCCAATACATGAAGAGCAACCTGCGGCCGTATTGGCGGCGCAACGGGTGGGAGGCGGCGGATTTGTTGAAAGCCTCGGCCAAGGACTATGAATCATTGACCAAACGCTGCGCGGCCTTCGACACGGAACTGTTAGCCGACATGCGCAAGGCGGGAGGCGAGGCATACGCGCGGATTGGCTCGCTGGCCTACCGCCAGTGTTTCGCGGCGGGGAAATTCGTGGCCGACGCCAAGGGCCAGCCGCTGCAGTTCTGCAAGGAGAACCATAGCAACGGCTGCATTTCCACGTCCGACGTGTTCTATCCGATGTCGCCGCAGTTTCTGTTTTTCGGGCCGACTCTGGCGAAATCGTTTGTGGTGCCGTTCATGAACTATGCGGCGTCGGCGCGCTGGCATTTTCCGTTTGCGCCGCATGACCTGGGAACCTATCCGCACGCCAACGGCCAGCGCTATGGCGGCGGCGAGCGCACCGAGGACAACCAGATGCCGGTGGAGGAAAGCGGCAACCTGTTGTTGTTGTTCGGGGCGATCGCACAGATGGAAGGAAACGCCGAGTTTGCCGGGCTGTATTGGCCGCAACTGACCCAGTGGGCCGAGTACCTCAAGACCAAGGG
>Ga0073936_10011413_pt1 | contig 10756 bp, 16 predicted proteins | sample AliMusrvi5mmetaG_FD_87041 | JGI IMG/M metagenome (GOLD analysis project Ga0073936, IMG submission 87041) | Freshwater lake bacterial and archeal communities from Alinen Mustajarvi, Finland, to study Microbial Dark Matter (Phase II) - Alinen... | ecosystem: Environmental > Aquatic > Freshwater >... | reverse complement strand
CGGCAAGCTCGCGGGGCCGAATCCCTGGGGCGCGACGGGTCTGGAGTGGCAGACGGCATCGCCGCCTCCCACCGAGAATTTCGAGATTACCCCGGTGGTGACCACCGAGGCCTACGAATACACGCCGCAGATTCTGGCGATGATCGATTCCAGCCCGACTCAAACAACCAAGGAGGTTACACACGTTGGCTAATGAACCGGCGGTCGCCCTTCATGAGGCGGGCCACACTGGCGCCCATGCACACCCCGGCTATGGGGAAGTGCGGCACCATTTCGAGAGTTACGCGCAACAAAAGGACGCCTCCACCATCGGAATGTGGGTCTTCCTGCTCACAGAACTTATGTTCTTCGGCGGGATGTTCATGGCGTACTTCGTTTACCGCCAGTGGTACCCGGACGCTTTCGCTTCGGCGAGTCTGAAAACCAATCTGTGGCTGGGCGCTTTCAATACGACCGTCCTGATCTGCAGCAGTTTGACGATGGCGATGGCGGTGCATTCGGCGTCCACCGGGAAACGACTTCTGCTGGTCGGCTTCCTGATTGCAACGCTTGTGCTCGGCAGCGCGTTTTTGGGTGTGAAAGCGTACGAGTATCACGACAAGTGGGTTCACCACGAAATTCCCGGTGAACACTACGAGTGCGAGGGCTGCGTGGACGCGGGACACACGTCTCTGTTCTTCGCTCTGTATTTCGGTATGACGGGGCTGCACGCCTCGCACATGATCATCGGCGCTTTCATTCTGCTGGTGCTGATCTGGCAGTCTTACAAGGGTAAGTTCTCGGCGAAGTGGTACACGCCGATAGAACTGTTCGGCCTGTACTGGCATTTCGTGGATATCGTCTGGATCTTCCTGTTTCCGCTTCTTTATCTCATCGACCGTTCCGGTAAAGGAGGAATTCATTGATGTCCGCTTCACATCACAATGCCGCTTCTCATGACAACCATGAGGAGCACCACGTTGTACCCGTCAGTGTTTACCTTGGCGTTTTCTTCGCGCTGATCGCGCTGACCTGGGTTACCGCATGGATTTCGACCATTGACCTGGGACCGCTGAATATCTACGTCGCTCTGTCGATCGCAATTTTCAAGGCTTCGCTGGTGGTGCTGTTCTTCATGCACGTGAAATACGGCACCAGGCTGACCAAGTTGATCGTGGGCTGCGGCCTGTTCTGGCTGATCCTGCTGCTCTTCATCGTCATGATGGATATCTGGACTCGCAGCTGGATGGGCGTTCCGGGCCGATAAGCAAGCAGTACAATTCGTGAGTGAAAGGGGCCCGGTTGGCGAACCGGGCTCTTTTGCGTTTGGCGAAGCGCATGCGCCGCTTTACAGGAATCCGGTCAGTTTCTCCTTGATTTGCTCGGCTGTAAATGGTTTTCGGACGTAGCCAGTCGCTCCCAGTTGTACGGCCTCCATTACCTTTCCCTGGCCGCCTTCCGTGGTGATCATGATGACGGGCACATTTCGGAGGTGATCCATTTCTTTGATGCGGGCAAGCAGCTGCAGGCCATCCATGTGCGGCATATTGATGTCGGACAGAATCAGCCCGAACGGCCGTCCCTTCAAAATTTCGATCGCCTCGGTGCCGTCGCCCGCCTCCTGAATCTCCCCCAAAGGCAGGTCCGTCTGGCGAAGGACGCGCTGCAGGATCTTCCGGATTGCAGCGGAGTCGTCGACGATCAGAACATCCAGCGGCGCTTTCTCTGACATTGCGTTCTCCTCTGAATAGATCGGCGAAAGAGCGGGCGAAGTTTAGGAGAAGTTTTCTGTTGCCGTCGGCGAATGATCTCTCAACAATTGGAAGGAAATTGCCGATAAGGTAAGCAGGACGGCAAGATGGCTCAGGCACAAGGGGTTACGGCTGTGAACGGAGCGGCGCTTCCCGCCAGTCCGGTAACGCCCCGGACTCCCGCGGACCGGGCTTTCGTTCGGGAGGTCTCCGATGCGGTGAAGCGCCTCAATCGGGGCAATTTTGCGGGGCAGGGCAGGGAGGTGACCTTTTCCATCGACCGGGTCACACGCCTGCCGGTGGTGAAGGTTGTGGATGTGAATACCAAAGAAGTTCTCAATCAGTGGCCGGCTGAGTATGTGTTGCAGCTGGCGGCTGGTTACGCGAAGGACAGACGAGATTCCGAATGAATCCATACTTTGAACAGATGATCCTTTCGGCAAGCCCGGTGGAGCTGATCCGGCTGCTGTACCAGCGCGCGATCGGGGCTCTGCGCGACGCGAGAGTTTCGTTGAGGCAGGGGCGCGTCGAACAGCGCTCGGCGTCAATTAACATTGCGTACGCGGTGTTGACGGAACTGGCCGGTTCGCTCCGCGCGGAAGAGGCGCCGGAACTGGCAGCAAAGCTGGAAGGCCTGTACGGCTATATGCAGACGCGCCTGGTGGACGCAAATTTTCGCCAGGTGGAAGAGCCGTTGACCGAGGTGATCGGCCTGCTGACTATTCTCGCCGAAGCGTGGTCCGCGGTGCCGGACCCGCTTGTCGCGGAGGCGGCGGCTCAGAGCCGCTGGATGCCGTCCGGCGCTTCGGCAAGGGGATCGGCAATAGGCGACGATGGCGTCATTCGGGTGGCGGTGTCGGCATAGGCGAGTTCTTTGGGGAATCGAGAGCAGCCTGGATTACACGGCCGAGTCCCAAGCCTCCGGCAGCGGACAGAGCGCGCGCGAATTGCTCTTCGCCCAGGCCGAATGCCGCTTCGCTGGCCTGGTCTTCACCGGTTCCCAACCAGCCGGAACCTTCTTCCCGAACCGAGCGAAGCATCTGAGCCACCAGGAAAGCCTCGAAGTCCTTCGCGGCTCCGGAGGTTTTCAGGGTGGCTTTGTCAGGGGCGGCGGCGCTGGTTGCCGCGGCAATCGCCGCAAGAGCACTGGTGCCCATCAGATCACCTCCAGAATGGCATCGAGCGCGCCCGCGGCCCGGAGATTTTGGAGAATGGCAATGATGTCGCGCGAGGAAGAGCCGATCGCCGTGAGAGCGCGGACCAGTTCCTCCACGGTGGCTCCTTCTTTGAGGACGACATTCCGGGCTGGTTCGTCTTTCGCGGTTACGGTCTGTTGCGGAACGGTGGCCGTGGCGCCGCCGGAAAGCGGCCCGGGCTGGGAAACAAGCAGCCGGGTTTCAATCTGAACCGAGAGATTTCCATGCAGAATTGCAACCGGGGCAATCCGAACGTTCTTTCCGATCACGATCGTCCCCGTGCGTTCGTTGACCACAATGCGCGCGGGAACGTCGACCTCGACCCGCACCTCTTCAAGACCCGCGATGAACGCGGGCACCCGGCTCTTCCACTCCGCCGGCGTTGTCACGGAGATCAGCGCTCCATTCTCCGCGACCGCAATGGGCGCGTCGGCCGGGAACTCCTTATTGATCGCGTCGGCCACGCGTGCCGAAGTGGCGAAATCGGAATTCCGCAACTGCAATCGGACCTGCTTCGAGGGCTCCACGGAGGGCGCTACGCGTTCGACGGTGGCTCCGCTGGGAATCCGCCCGACAGTCGGATGATTCACGGTCTGGCTGGTACCGCCCCGGCCGGCGACAAATCCGCCCGTGACGACGGGTCCCTGGGCTACCGCGTAAACCTGTCCGTTCGCGCCGCGCAGACTGGTCATCAGCAAGGTCCCGCCCTGCAGATTGCTCGCGTCACCCAGGGCGGAGGCAGTCACGTCGAGAGTTGTGCCGGGTTGCGCAAACGGCTGCAGGGTGGCGGTCACCATAACGGCCGCCATATTCTGTACCCGGATGGTGCCGGGAGAAACGGCAACTCCCATCTTCTCCAGCATGTTGGCGAGACTCTGTGTGCTGAAAATGGTGGTTCGTTTGTCGCCGGTACCGGCCAGGCCGACCACCAGACCATACCCAATCAGCTGATTCTCGCGCACGCCTTCCACGGAGACGATATCTTTCAGCCGGGTTGTCCCCGCCGCATGCAGCACCGCCTGCAGACAGCCCAACAGGATACAGAGTTGTTTTCGCATAGAAGCAGCCTTAAAACGGCAGCAAACCCAACAACAAGCGGTACAAGGCGTTTGGCCGCCGGACGGCATCCGCCACGAGACCCTTGCCGTTCACGCGAACCTCCAGATCGGCCACCTGGGTCGAGGGCACGGTGTTCGCGGTCGAAATATCCGAGGTCCGGACGATTCCCCGCACCGTGATCACCTGCTGCTCGGAATTCACCTGCAGGCTCTTATCGCCCTCGATCAGCAGCAGTCCTCCAGGCAGCACCTTCACCACACGAGCCGTGAGCGTGGCATTGAGGGTCGCGGTGCGCGAAGTCGTACCGGTTCCGTTCAGCTTTTGGTCGCCGCTGAGTCCGGCCAGATTCGCCAGCGCTCCGGCCGCGGACTTCTTCCCGGCAAGAGACGAGATGGAGGCATTGGCACTGGAAGCTCGCTGTGATGTGCTGGCGCCGGTCGCCACCGCATTCACGGTCTCGGAAACCAGCACTGTGACCACGTCATCTACCTGGCTCGCGCGCAGATCGCGCCCGAGGTCGGTCAGCCTTGAAGACGGTGTCCAGATCGCACCGGGAGTGGCGTCCGGTTCCCGCTCCCCCACTGCTGAAGCGCTGCGGATGTATTGCTCCAGCAGGGACGGCTCTGCAACTTTCGGCTTCTTCCTGGTTCCCGGAAGAATTCCCCCTGCCATCGCGTACGGCACGACTAACAGAGCGGCACCGGCAATCACGGCCAGAATGCTTCTCATGGCAACACCACCAGTGCCTTCGAACCCTCCAGCCGCGCGCGAAAGATCTTCCCGCTCGACGGATTTCGCAGTTCCACCGTCTCTCCGGCGCGCGCTTCCCGTTCCGCCACGGCGTCGAAGCGCAGGCGGGCCGTACCGGAACATACCTCAACTTTTATACGATCGCCACGCCGTACTACCGGCGCCTCGGCGAGCACGTTCAGCGGAATCATCGAACCGCCGCTGACGGGGCGTTTGGGAATCCGGCCGACGACATCTTCCACGCGAAGCGCGACCACTTCGTGAACCAGCGGACCGCGACGCGTCTCCAGTCGCACCGATTCGGCGCCGATGGGCAAGTCAGGCGGAAGATTTCGGAGGGCCACTGCCGCCGTAATTTGCTGCGTGATGGAAACGCGGGCCCACACGGCGGCCCGGCGAGTCCCGGTGTACTGTACGTAGCCGCGCCACAACTGTACATTGTGCTCCCCGGAAGACGATGGCGAGAGCGACCCCGCCGGGAAGACAATCTCTCCGGCCGGCACCGGATTTGCCGACCTTTCCACGATCGTGATGTCTACGCCCGCGGCGCCCTGCAGTCCCTTGCGCATGGCGCGGATCAGATCTTCGTCTTCCGGATGGCGGACCGGCACCTCGAAGCAGAACTCCGCGGGCGCGCTCAAGGAAATCCCGTGCGCTGTCGCGAGCCGCCCCAGTTCCGGGCCCGCAAGAACTCGTTGCGCTCCGGGAGGCGGCGCCGGCGCGACCGTGTACGACTCGGGCATCACCGCAAACCGCGGATCCGCCAGCGCCAGGTCTCGGCCCAGAATCCGGTCTCCAGTGACCGGCAGACAAGCGGGGAAAGCGGGCAGACACACAAACAACAGAATCGGGGTCTTCATAGTCGTTTCCGTTCGAGCGAGCGCACTTACCGCGTCAAACCATTAACCTGCTGATACATGTCATCCGCAGCCTTCACCACCTTGGAATTCGCCTCATAGGCGCGCTGGCTGGTGATCAGGTTGATGAATTCGTCGACCACGCTCACGTTCGACTGTTCCAGATACCCCTGTTGCAGGGTCCCGATCCCTTCGGTTCCGCCAGGCGTACCCACCACAGCGTCCCCCGACGCGTCGGTGGGCAAATAGAGGCTCCGTCCGAGCGAGTTGAGCCCGGCAGGATTCTGGAAATTCGCCAGGGTGATCTGACCGGCATTCTGGGCCTGCGTTTGACCCGGCAGCGTGTAGGTCACGGTGCCGTCGCTGGCGATATTCACCGACTGAGCGGTCGCGGGGATCGTGATCTGCGGCTGCAGTTGATCGCCGTCGGAGGTCACCAGGCTACCTGTATTGTCCACGTGAAACGCGCCCGCCCGGGTGTAAGCGGTCTGTCCGCTGGCCTGCCTGATCTGGAAGAAGCCGCGGCCCTGAATCACCAGATCGTAGGTGTTCCCGGTGGCCGCGAAATCGCCCTGCTGGAAGATGATTTCGTTTGAAGCCGCGCGCGTGCCGAGGCCCAGTTGAAGGCCCGTGGGCACCACCGTGGATTGCCCGGCCGAGGAACCGGGCGCCACCATATTCTGATAAAGCAGATCCTGAAACTGCGCGCGCCGCGATTTGTAGCCGGCGGAGTTGGCATTGGCCAGATTGTTCGCGATATTGTCGATATTCAGCTGTTGTGCCGTCATGCCGCTGGCGGCGCTGTAGAGTGCTCGGATCATCCCGTTTTCCTTTCCTATCAGGACTGCACGCGGGCCACGTCTTCAATGGCGCGCCGGTTCAATTCGTTCCCGATGCTCATGGCTTTTGACAGCATTTCGAACTGTCGAAGAATGGCCACCAGGCGCACGGCCGATTCCGGACCGCCCACGTTCGAGGCCTCGAGCTTGCCCTGCAGGACGCTGCCCGCCGCAGGCTTCGGCGTGCCGCCCGGCACCAGAGCGAAATAATTGTGGCCTTCTTTGTTGATAATCTGGCGGTCGAACGCCGCCAGATCCAGTTGCCCCGCGAGCTGGCCGCCCTGCCGGACGGATCCGTCCGCCGACAACTCCACGGGAAGCCCGGCCTGGAGCTGAATCTGACCGCCGCCTTTCGCCTGCACGGCGCTCCCATAGCTTGTGGTGAGCAGGCCTGCGGCAGAAATACGGAAGTTGCCGTTTCTCGTGTAGCGGACCCCCCGCGGCGTCTGGACGGCGAACAGGCCGTCTCCATCGATGGCGAAATCCAGAGGATTACCGGTGACGTGGAAGTCGCCCTGCGCAAGATCGGTCCAGTGACTTTCGATGACGGGGAGCGTCGGAAAATTCCCGGTTTGCGGATCCGCGGAGGCGTCCGCCGAAGTGTAAAGACTATAGAATTCCCGGTCTGCTTTAAACCCGCCGGTTTCGGTATTGGCGAGATTGTTGGCCAGCAATTCCAGGGATTCCAGGCGCGCCCGCATGCCGCTGGCCGCCGAGATTGATAATGCGTCCATATGAATTTCGGGTTTTCCGGATGCAGGCGGGGGGCCGAAGCAGAAAGTTTCGTAGATCGCTCAAATCCGGCGGATAAGCGCCGATATGAGAGTTGGATGGAGTTTTGCCGAGCGTCATGATTTTGGCGTTCTGCAGCCAAACGGCAAATTTCCGCCACCGCGATTTCTGCTAAGAGCCTGAAACGCCGTGTTTCCCGAATGGCGCTCGGGCTGCATTCGGAAGCGCGTGACTTCTCTGGCTGTTTCCGCGGTGCAGCCCGCCGCGACGGCTCATCCGGCCGCGGTGAACAATGGCGCCCCCACAAGCGCCGGCCGGCCCGCGCTGCATTTACGCGGGTCAAGAAATCAGCCTCCGAAAGAAGCGCCGGCTCAGCCTGCCGCCGACGGGGGAGCGCCACGGGTTTCCGTCACGAAAGCATCCGGTAACGAGGACGACCGGAACCTGTCGCCATTCGAGGAACTGGTCCAGTCGATCAGTGCGGATGAGCCAACGCCGAAACAACCCGCACCAGCAGCCGCTCCTCAGGAGCCAGTGCCGGAAGCGATTGCCGGGAGCATCGTGCCCGGAAAAGCCGCAGCTCCGGAGATTCCGAAAGTCCCCTCTTTCAGCCGCGTGAAAACGCCGGTCGCGGGACTTGCCAGGACCGATACCTCCGAGGTCCCTACATTCACGGCGCCGGTGGCCTTACCGCCCGTACTTCCGCCCCTGCCGCTGTCACTCTTATCCACTCCCGCGCCCGACGAACAAACGGACGGCACCGAAGCAAACCAGTCCACCGGCAACGCGGAAGCGGCGAAGCCTGTGGAGCGGTTACACGCGAACGACGTGGTACTCGAGGTCCAAATCCGGCCTGCTGCACCCGCGCCAGAGACAAAGCATCAGGAGACGGGGAGCACCACGGCACTGTTCGCGCCCGAAGTTGCCACGGAACCTGCGTCGAAAAGACCAGAGCCTGCCGCTCCGGCGCAACCACCGCTACAACAACCGGCACCCGCACCGTTCAGCGCGCATCCGGCGGCAAACCCGATCCAGTCCCAATTACCGGCCCGCTCACCGGAACGTGAAGCGCCCATCGCCCGGCCGCACGAACCGGAACTACCAAAGCCTGAAACGACACAGCCCTTGCGGTCCGTATCCCTGGAGTTCACGCCCGATGGCGCCGGCGACATCCGCCTGCGCCTGTCGGAACGCGCGGGCGAGGTGCACATCTCACTACACTCAGCCGACCCCTCGCTCTCCGGCCGGATCCACGAGGGTATTCACGATCTTGTCGGTTCGCTTTCCAGCGCCGGGTACGATGCCGACGCGTGGACGCCGGGCCAGGGCCGCCAACAGCAGCGCCATGCCGATGAAAATCCACGAAAACGGCGGAGTGAGAGTTCCGGCACCGGAGCCTTCCGCGGCATCCTCCAACAACCTGTCCAGGAGATCTCATGAGTTCCGTTACCTCCGCTCTGGCCGCGCGCGCCGCCGCGACGGGCAGCTCCGGCTCCTCCGCCGGTACGTCGGGCACGGCCGCGTTATCGGCCACCGACCCATTAGCCAACGAACAGACCTTTCTGAAGCTGCTGGTATCACAGCTGCAAAACCAGGATCCGCTGAACCCTACCGACAGCAACCAGTTCGTCTCCCAGCTAACCTCTTACAGCCAGCTCGAACAACTGATCGGGATCCGGCAGAACACCACGCCGGCCTCGGCAAACGCACCATCTCAAACCAACGCAACCCAGGGAAGCTAACGACATGTCTACTGCCTTTTCCAATGCCCTCTCCGGACTGAACGCCAACTCGCTTGCCATCGATGTGGTCAGTGGCAATCTCGCGAACCTGAACACCACGGGCTTCAAGACGAACTCCGTATCGTTCCTCGATCTGGTGAACCAGAGCCTCGCCGTCAGTTACGGCAGCACCACGGAAGGCACAGTGGGAGGATCCACCATCGCGCAGTCCATCCGCTCCTTCACCCAGGGCTCCATCCAGTCCACGAGCCAGCCGTTCGACGCCGCCATCCAGGGGGGCGGATTCTTCGTTCTCCAGACAGCGAGCGGTCAGCAGGCGTTCACGCGGTCCGGCAATTTCAAGGTGGACGCGTCCGGCGATCTGCTGACACAGAGCGGGCAGGCCGTGCAGGGCTGGAACGCTATCGGAGGAACGCTGAACGCGAACGGCACGATCACCAATATCAAACTCCCAACCGCCGGGCTGCGAACTCCCGCCCCGACAGGCAATGTTACGGTGTCGGCCAACCTGAATGCGAACGCCGCGGCGGGTTCCACGGACGGCACCTTCAGCTCGCCGCTCTCCGTGGTGGATTCGCTGGGGAACAGCCACGCGCTGACCGTCACCTACACGAAGACCTCAGCCGGCACATGGACCTACGACGTCAGCATCCCGTCGGCGGATCTGGCGTCACCGAGCGGCACCGGCGCGTCCTCATCGATCGCGACCGGAACGTTGACTTTCGACGGAACCGGTCATCTGACCTCGCCGCCTTCATCCGCCCCGATTACGCTTCCCATCACGGGGCTGAGTGACGGCGCGGCCAACCTGAACATCAAATGGAGTCTCTACGACGCGAACGGAGTCTCGGGCCTGACGCAGTATTCGCAGCAGTCCGCCAACCTCGGGAGCACCGTGGACGGAACTCGCTCCGGCACCTTCAGCAGCGTCAGCATCGGCACGAACGGTCAGGTGATCGCGTACTACACGAACGGCGATGCCATTCCCGTGGCGCAACTGGCGCTGGCGTCCGTGCTCAATCCGGATTCCATGCAGGATCTGGGGCAGAACACCTTCGGCCTGACATCCGCGACTTCGCTACCCGCCATCGGAGTCCCCGGCACGGGTTCCCGCGGCCAGATTTCGGGGGGAGCGCTGGAGACTTCCACGGTGGACATCGCGAAGGAATTCACGAATCTGCTGACCTACGAACGTGGCTACCAGGCAAATTCCAAGGTGGTGACCGCGGAAGACGAGATCATGCAGCAGACCGTGGCGCTGAAGACATAAACAAACCGACGCCAAAGACATGACACCGCTCCAGGAAATCGGGCATCTGGCGGATGTTCCGATCGACATCGAAGTGCAGCTCGATCAGCGCTGGATGAGGCTTTCGGAGATCCTTTCGCTCGAAGAGGGCAGCATCATCGAGATGTCGCGTTCAGCGGGCGAGAACATCGACATCTTCATCGGCAAGCGGCTGAGCGCGTTTGGCGAAATCGTGATTATCGAAAACATCATGGGCGTCCGGATCACCGACTTCAATACCGAGCACTGAAAGTTATGGATATTCAACCGTACGCCGCCGCAATTCTGGTTCCCGCGCTCGCGGGTCTGCTGGTCGTGGTCCGAAAGCGAGGACTGCGCCTGCAACGCGGGATCGGAGCCGGTATCCGGAACCTGGAAGTGCTCGAACGTGTCGCGCTGAGCCCGCACCACATGATCCATCTGGTGCGGGTAGCGGACCGCGTGGTCCTCATCGGCACTTCGCCTTCCACGTGCCAGTTGCTGGATGGCGCCGAGGGGACTGACAAGCGATGAGGCCGCTGCCGCTCGTAGCACTGTCACTCTTGGCGCAGCCACTCCTGGCG
>Ga0073936_10011404_pt1 | contig 10761 bp, 4 predicted proteins | sample AliMusrvi5mmetaG_FD_87041 | JGI IMG/M metagenome (GOLD analysis project Ga0073936, IMG submission 87041) | Freshwater lake bacterial and archeal communities from Alinen Mustajarvi, Finland, to study Microbial Dark Matter (Phase II) - Alinen... | ecosystem: Environmental > Aquatic > Freshwater >... | reverse complement strand
GTGGCAGCCTTCCCCATGTTTGAGCTGGGTCGGCATCCACATCAGATGGTTTCGGGACTTGCTCGATGTTCATTCGCATTACGGCCTGCTGGCTCGCTGACCCGCTTGCGGGCCTTTTGCACCAAGGGCTTCGAACATTTCATCGCTTCCATGCTCGCCTCGGCTGCTACCGGCTGAAGCGTAAGTTGCCGGGTGGGTTTATTTACTCTCCCACTGGAGTTCTGCGCCTTTCCACGGCGCACTCAAACAGGCTCTGAAGCTCGGCCAGCCCCTGTTTCAAGGCATGGAAGCGGAAATCGGCGTCTCCCTCCGCACGGTTCATGCGGTCCAAAAACCCTGCCAGGTCAATGACTTTGGCCCGAGCTTCCAGGAAATACAGATCCAGCAATTCGCTGCGATTCATCGGACAGGACGATTCGTCAGGTGGTGGGGCTGAAGCAATGCTTCAAAGCTGAGCCGCAGCACCGACAGCGCAAAAATAGATTCCCCAGTGGCCTGTTCAAGCCCGGCAGGGCGAAAGAGAATACTCCCCGGCGCAAGCCGCGGGTTGCAGTGGGGATCGATCAAAGCCGCGTAGCGGCGAAAGAACACAGGCGGAGATGTGGTTTCTGGCGCCCCCGATGGGTCTTCCGTCGGATTTGACGCTTCATACACGGCTTACGCCGTGGCCTAGCCTCTTGCGCCAACATGTGGCAGAGTTGCGGATCAATCGTGCTGGTTGCTTCACCCAGATATCGACGTGAAAGGCGACACCGGCGAACGCAAAATGGCACTCGCTCAAGCACGCCTGGCTGTTGTATGCTCTGAGCCGCAGACCAGACTCGAGAATGAATCAAGCCATCATCCCGTGCCCGAACGCCGGAAGGAATTCAACCCTTGCCCCCGGCCTCCGCAACCCGATTCTCATGAAAGGAAAACTAACCAGCAAGCTCGCTTCCGTGCTGTTTAGACTATGGCTTGGCGGTCCCCTGGTCCTGCCCGCCGCCGCCGCGCCGGCGGACGCGCCCTCCAAGCCGGCGACAGCGCAGCAGCGCGCCCCTTCGGACGCTCAATTGCGGGCAGCGATCGAACGCGGTACGACGTATCTCTTGCAGAGCCAGAACTCGAATGGCTGGTGGTCCACCCCCGAGCACCCCGCCGTGACCGCGCTGGTGCTGACCTCCCTGAATGGTGAGCCGTCGGGGCGGTTCCGGGGCCACCGCCCGTCCGAGCTAAACCGCGCTTACGATTACATCCTCAACTCCGCCAAACCCGATGGCAGCATTGAGCGCAGCGGGTTGGCCAATTACAACACGGCTCTCTGCCTCGTGGCACTCGTGGCGGCCGGTGATACTAACTTCACCCCTGTCATCCTCGCCGCTCGCCGCTATCTGGCCGGCACGCAGACGGACTTCGGCGTGAAAGGCACGAATGACACGCCCTTCGACGGCGGTATCGGCTACGGGAGCAAATACCTCCATTCGGACATGAATAACACGCTCACCGCCATCGAGGCCATGCGGCTGTCGGAACAGGTGGCCCGCAAAGACACGAAGTTTACGCTGCGCACACCGGATGCCGACGTTGATTGGGGTGCCGTGGTCCACTTCCTCCGGAATTGCCAAAACCTGCCATCGGTCAACAAGGGGGACTGGGTATCGGACCACCCCAAGGACCACGGTGGCTTTGTCTATTACCCCGGCTACAGTATGGCGGGCGGCGTCACCAACCCTGCGACCGGCCGGGTGTCGCTCCGGAGCTACGGTACCATGAGCTACGGCGGACTACTCAGCTACATTTATGCCCGCGTGGAAAAGGAAGATCCGTGCGTGACGGCGGTGCTGGACTGGCTGCGCAACAACTACACGATTGAGGAGAACCCCGGCATGAATCAGCAAGGGTATTACTATTACCTGCACCTGATGACCAAAGCACTCACCGCCGCAGGCTTAGAGAAACTCAAAGTTGCTGGCAAGGACGTGGATTGGCGCTCCGAAGTCTCCGCCCGGCTACTCAAGCTGCAGAAGCCCGACGGCTCCTGGTTGAATCCCGATCCGCGCTGGTGGGAGGCCGATCCGGTCCTCGTGACTTCTTATGCCATGATGACGTTGGAGATTCTACACGGGTATTCACGCCCGTTGGGTACAAACGCGCGCCCGAGTTGAAAGTGGGCGCGATTTCTGTCTGCGTGGTGCAGGAGAGGCTGCCGCGGGACCGGAACCTCCGCTAAAACTTCGGCCAACGATTGACATGGCGCGAAGTCCTCGGTGCGCCTAGGACCAGCTTCCGTGTGCCGGCTTGTCGTTACTAGCTGACCCGGCTGTGGTGGTCCGCCCAGCACCGGTTGGCCCCATCCGCCCCCGATCTTGGCAGCGGGTGTAGATTGGATGCCGCCGGTGTGACAGGAGACTCGGTTGTTGGTGTTAACAGTTTTAACGGCGCTCTGGCTTGGTGTTTCACGCTGTTTCGCCCCGTTTTGTTAACACCGTGTTAACGCTTTTAGCATTGGTTTTGTGTGTGATTCCCGGTGTTTTGTCTTTCCTGTTAGCACCGTTGGTGCATCCGGTGTGGTGCCGTCAAGTCCCTCTCTGGGGCTTATTTGCTTTTCTCAATTCCGCCGTCAAGGCGGAGCGCCTGATTTGCTCTTTAACTTGGAGGCGGGGTCGAAATCGAGCGGTAAATGCTCTGTTTTCCGAGCAGGTTTTCCCATCCAACCGCTGATAATCAAGGCTACTCTGCTACTACTCGATTCAACCCGATTTTAGTCGTCCACTACTCGGCGACTGAAGAATTCACTGAAGACCGAGGGTGTGCGGTTGGCATGCTTTGAGCGCCATCATCAAAGGCATGATTTCAGAAGCTAATTTCGGCGAAGGGTTGATTTCGCTCGCAGAGAATCACCGTGTTTCCCGCTTTACAAAGCTCCCCTAATGTGTGTGTTGTCATTTACTGATAATCAGCTAAGTTATGGCCGTCTTGCATCCGAGACTGCTTCGCTGAGGAGCTTTTTCGCCTGGGGATTCCGTTAAAATAGTTATGAAATTAACTCGGCTATGCGCGATCTGATGCTCATTGTTTTCTCGAACATCGGAGCGCGTCGCTGCCCCAAGGTGAATGTGACCTATCTGGTGGCTGGATGTTTGAGCCTTTTTGCTATAGTGTCCACGGGATCTCCAGCTTCGCCCCTGGCCTCCGGCCCAGACCCATCTTCCACCCTCCAGCGGGTGAACCGGACCCTGCCAGCGGTCGCACCGATGAGAGCGGGGCTGGAGTTTTCCGCGAATCCGACGGCCCAGGAGCTTTGGCGAGCGCGCGTTTTTGAGGAGCCACTCGTTCCGGTTGGCGATGAACCGAGCGTCGTCGAGAATGCGGCCCTGGCTTCCGCCCTGCTCAGTTACTCGAAACGTACCCGTCCTGATGACTTCTCTGCCTTCGCGGATTTCCTGCAGCAATTTCCCAAGTCGCCCTGGCGAGCTGCGCTGCTCACCGATCTCGGTTTGGAATATTACAATACCGCCTACTACTCCCGTGCCTTGGCGGCCTGGAGTGAGGCTTGGTTGCTGGCCAAAGACGCCACGGATGTCAAAGGCAAGGCCATTGCCGACCGGGCGGTGGGTGAACTGATTGCCATGCATGCGCGCCTTGGCCACATGGTCGAGGTCGAGCTCCTGCTCAAGTCCATCGAGGGACGGCCTCTCTCGGGTCCGGCCACGGAACGGGTTGCCAATGCGCGGGGCGGGCTGGCGGACATGCAGGAGCGTCCCGAGATCTCTTTCCGCTGCGGCCCGCTCGCGCTGCTCCGGATCGTTCTCGCGGCCGAGCCGGAGAAGGCTCGCGAGGTGACCCCGATCATCCATGTCTCTGCCTCAACTCAACGCGGTTTCTCACTGCAAAAGGTGGCCGAACTTTCGCAGAAAATCGGGCTGAACTATCAGATGGCCCGCCGCGCAAACGGCGCGGCGTATATCGTGCCTTCAGTGGTGCATTGGAAAGTGGGCCACTACGCGGCATTGATCCGGCAGGAAGGTGATCGCTATCTGCTCCAGGACCCGACCTTCCGGAACGATGTCTGGGCGACACAGACCGCGCTGGACGCGGAGACCAGTGGTTACTTTGTCGGCCCGGCCGGCAAGCGGCCCGCGGGCTGGAGCCCGGGTGAGTCCGCGGAAGGCGGCACTGTCTGGGGCAAAGGAAACGTGGGTGGACCCGATTCCGGTGGAGGTGGGGCTGCTGCTCCGCCACCGTCCTGTCAGGGGATGGCCGTTTCCACCGTGGACCTGCTATTCGTGAGTCTTACCCTCTCGGACAATCCTGTGGGTTATTCACCCCCGGTTGGGCCAGCGGTACGGTTCACGGCTCACTACAACCAGCGGGACGCGGCGCAACCGGCTATCTTCACTTATTCCAACTTCGGCCCCAAATGGACGTTCGACTGGCTCGCGTATATCACGGACAACCCGATGAGCACGAATGCCGATGTCCAGTATTACCGTATGGGCGGATTTAGTCGTAATTTTTCCGGGTTCAACCCGGGCACCCAGTCATTTGCGCTCCAAATGTATGACCGGTCAAGGTTGACGCGCACTTCAGCCAACAGTTATGAAATGCTCTCCGGCGACGGTTCAACGTTGGTTTTCAGCCAGCCGGACGGATCCACCGGCACTTCGCGCAAGGTGTTCCTGACGCAGATAGTTGACTCGACCGGCAACGCCGTGACCCTGACCTACGATGGCCTCCTGCGTTTGGTGGCCGTTACCGACGCCATCGGCCAGGTAACCACCCTTTCCTATGCCAACCCGACCGACACTTACAAGATCACCAAGGTAACGGACCCGTTCGGACGGTTTGCGACCTTCGACTACGACGCCACGAACCGGCTGAACAAAATCACCGATGTCATCGGGCTGACCTCGCAATTCACTTACGACCCCGGCAGTGATTTCATCAACGCGCTGACGACGCCTTATGGCACCACCTCCTTCACCAAGTCCGAAAGCGGCACCACCCGTTCGTTGGAGACGCTTTACCCCGATGGCAATCGGGAGCGGGTGGAATTCAACCAGTCCACGAACACTGGCATCGCCATGGTAGATGCGCCGGCGAGCGTGCCGACCGGCATGGCCACGCACGACGACTATCTGATCTATCGCAACACGTTTTTTTGGAGCCGCACAGGCTGCGCCACCGGCTACGGAGATTACACCAAGGCGAGGATTTACCATTGGCTGCACACGTCTGATTACGCCTCCGCGAGCGCCATCCTGGAAAGCACCAAGGCACCACTCGAAGGGCGTATCTGGTATAACTACCCGGGCCAGAACGATCCCATCGCGGTTGGTGTGAACAATCTGCCCACCCGCATCGGCCGGGTCCTGGATGACGGCTCAACCCAGCTACGCACCTACGCCTATGATGGTTTTGGCAATGTGACCAGCAGCGTTGACCCGGCGGGGCGGACCTTCAGTTACCTCTACTCAACCAACGGCATTGATCTGCTGGAAGTCCGCCAGACCCGGGCGGGGAATAATGAGCTGCTCTCGAAGATGACCTACAACACCCAGCACCTGCCCCTCATCCAGACCGATGCCGCCGGTCAGACCACCACTTTCACATACAATGCGCGTGGTCAACTCCTCACCACCACCAATCCAAAAGGCGAAACGACCACCAACACATACGATCCGAACGGTTATCTGATCGCCGTGGACGGGCCATTGCCGGGAACGAGCGATAGGGTCACCGCCACCTACGATGGTTACGGCCGGGCTCAGACCAAGACGGACGTGAGCGGCTACACGCTCACCTTTGATCACGACGCGCTGGATCATCTCATCAAGATCACGCATCCCGATTCCACCTACGAACAGTTCACGTATGACCGGCTTGATCCGGTTGTGATCCGGGACCGGGCCGGGCGGCAGACACTTCTGGAATACAACAATGTGCGCCAAATGACGAAGCGGACGGATCCCTTGGGCCGGGTGACACTGTTTCAGTGGTGCACCTGCGGCGACCTCAGCAGCCTGACCGACCCGCTGGGCCGCACGACCTTTTGGAACAAGGACGTGCAAGGCCGCTTGACTAGCAAACAGTATGGCGACGGATCGCAGATCCAGTATTTTTACGATAATACCACCAGTCGCGTGCGGCAGGTCATCGACGAAAAACAGCAGGTCAGCCAGTTCACGTTCAATCGCGATGACACGCTCAAATCCACCCTCTACGCCAATGCCACCGTTTCGACCCCGGGCGTCAGCTACACCTACGATCCAGATTACCAAAGGGTTTCCTCCATGACCGATGGGACGGGAACCACTCTTTACGCCTACAATCCGGTGACTGCCTCGCCGTCTCTGGGCGCAGGCCGGCTTGCCAGCGTGGACGGTCCGCTGCCCAACGACAAGATCACCTACGGCTATGATGAATTGGGACGGCGCATTAGCACCGCCATCGACGGGGTGGCTTCCACGGTGACTTTTGATGCGGCTGGCCGTATCACCACCGCAGCCAACGCGCTCGGCAGTTTTGGCTATGCCTACGACGGGGCTTCTTCCCGGATGGTTTCCGAAACATTTCCCAACGGCCAGACTGCCGCGCGAAGCTACGGCGGCAAACTGGCGGACAACGAGCTTCAGCGGATCACTTACACCGTGGGCGCCGCGCCCGTTTCGGAATTCATCTATGGTCGTGATGTTCCGGCAGCGAGAATCAACAGTTGGTCTCAGCAAGTCGGGGCGCAGCCGCCCTCGATCTACAACTTGGGATATGATGCTGCCAATCAAATCGTTTCCGCGGCCGTCACGAATTCGGGGGCGCTCATCAATTCCTTTGCTTACAACTACGACCCGGCCGGCAACCGGCTGACGGAACGATTGACGACCCTGACCAATGTGGTCACCTACAACGCGCTCAACCAGATCAGCACGAGCATGGCTGCCGGCCCTGCGGGAACGAATGAGTGGAACGCCGAAGATCGCCTGGCGACGGTCATTATCGGCAATCTTCGTACGGAATTCTCTTATGACGGCGACGGACGTCTGTCGAGCCTCCGCCAATTGGCCAACGGGGTCCAGACCTCTTTACGGCACTTTGTCTGGTGCGAGAATCGGCTCGCCGAGGAACTCGATTCTTCCGGAGCTGTCACCAAGCGATTCTTCGATCAGGGGGTGAGAATTGAAACCGGCGCCGCCGCCGGAAGTTATTACTACACGCGCGATCATTTGGGTTCCGTTCGCGAGTTGACCGATGGCAGCGGCAACACCCGGGCACGCTACTCCTACGATCCCTTTGGCCGTCAAACGAAGCTGACGGGCGACCTGGACGCGGACTTCGGGTTTGCGGGAATGTTTCAGACCACCGGGGCCGGACCTCTACTTACCCGGTTCCGAGCGTATGACCCGGAATTGGGTCGCTGGCTTTCTCGTGACCCCCTCAAAAACGCTGAGTTTGGAGAAGGCCCGAACCTCTATCTCTATGTTGGGGATGACCCTGTCAACCGCACCGACCCATCAGGCTTGTGTGACGGATGCGAGGTTCAAGAAAAGATCTTTACATATGCTACCGGCGTTCTTGCGATGGAGTGTGAAAAATATCGACAGGCAGCCCAAGCGAAATGCGACGAGGCCCGAAAGTCCGATCCGTCTCACGCCAAGGCCACTTGTGAGGCCCAGCGGCGGGAATCGGAAACCAATTGTAACGGGCTTCTTGACTCGAGTGCCAAACCGGCTGCTGAAGGTTTGCGTAATTGCCTTCTGAACTGCAAGGCATGTCCCGATAGTCCAAGATACAATTTTCTTGGTGTTTCTCTGTCTGACTTTGGCCGTTTGCACCTCGGGAGTGATCCCTTATAAAGGAAAAATATGAGGCCCTCCAATATATGTGAAAAGTTGCATCGGCGGCGTCCTCCTGTCAGCAAACTGGTTTCGACGGGGGCGCTGATGTTCCTGTCAGCAAGTCTTGCCTATGGCCAGGCTTCCCGCTTCGCTTTCGATCCCAACGGGAATCTCCTGGCCCAAACATCAGAAACTATCGCCCTACCTCTGATTGTTAGCCAGCCGCAGCCCCAGGTTGTCATGCCCGGTGCGCTGGGATCATTTTTCGTCGTGGCGGCGGATACGCGGGGACTTACCTTCCAATGGCAGTTTAACAATACCGATATCTCAGGCGCCACCGGCGACGCCTTGCTGCTGCACAATGTTGGAGCCACCAATGTGGGTCTGTATTCGGTCGTCCTCTCCAACAGTTCGGGCAGCGTGACCAGCTCACCCGCCGCGCTCATGATTGACAGCGATGGCGACGGCCTGCCCGATTCCTGGGAAATCGCCCACTTCGGCAATCTGAACCAGACCACCACCGGCGATTTCGATCACGATGGCGTTTCCAACCTGCAAGAGTTTCAGGACGGCACGGATCCCGCCAATAGCGCGTCCGCCTTGTTCCGGCTTACCATCCTGAAAGACGCCGGATCCGTGCAAGCCGTTCCCTCTCAAGCCAGCTATACCAACGGGCAAAGCGTAACACTCACCGCCACCCCCATCGCGCCTGATATTTTTCATTTGTGGACGGGAGACGCTCTCGCGCAGAGCAATTCCATAACCCTGGTCATGACCACGAACAAGACGGTTTTTGCCCACTTTGCGCCGTTTACTTTCACGTGGATAAACCCCGCCGGCGGAGATTGGAATGTGGCGGCGAATTGGTCGCCCGCTTTTGTCCCGGGCCAGGATGACAACGTCGTCATTACCACTGCCGCAACCATTACTGTGAACAGCAACGCCGAGTGTAACGACCTAACCTTTGGGGCCGCCGGAATTGCGCCGACACTCACGGGAACTGCCACCTTGACGGCTCACGGCAACTGCACTTGGACTGCGGGCACCATGAGCGGCAGCGGGCAGACGATTATTGATAGCGGAGGCTCGTTGACCATCGCCAATTCGAGCGCGGTGTCTCTGGCCAACCGAACGCTGGAAAACGGCGGGACGATTTTCTGGACGGGGACGGGAAATTTTTATCCGAGCGCCGGAGCGGTGATCACCAACCGGGCGGGCGCGTTGTTTGACGTCCGAGGCCCGGCTTCTTTCTTCGGCACTGCGGGCACTCCAACACGAATTGACAACGCGGGCATATTTCGCAAATCGGTAAGTGTCGCAACGACAGCGTTTGGTGGTGCGTTCACTTACGCCCTGCCTTTTAACAATTACGGCACGGTGGATATCCAGAGCGGAGTCGTTGCCTTCAGCGGTGGCGTAAACAACGGCGAGATTCTCGTGCCGATTAACACGACCTTGAATCTGGCAGTTTACGTGTTCGGCTCGTTCACTTCGAGCGTGGATTCGCGCATCACGGGTGCGGGTAGTCTCACTTTCAGCAGTGGAACCAGCGACCTGGGGGGCTTGGTCAATGTCAGCGGACCGATGACGATCACCGGGAACAATCCCACCGTGAAATTCAGCGGCACGGTTTTCTGCACCAATAACACACTGACTATCGACAACGGCGCGGCGAACTTCAACGGCACGGGCACGGTCTCCCCCGCCGTGGTGAACCTAACCGGCGGCACGCTGGGCGGCAGCATGGTGGTAACGGTCGGAAAGGCCATGAGTTGGACTGCCGGCACTATGAATGGCACGGGACTAACGATCATCCCTCCCGGCGTTGCCCTGGCCATCAGCAACGCAACCCCGGTGTCGCTGGCCAGCCGGACGTTGGAAAACGGCGGGACGATTTTCTGGACCGGCGCGGCTGAATTTTATCCGAGTGCCGGAGCGGTGATTACCAATCGGGCGGGGGCGTTGTTCAACGTCCAAAGCTCGGCTGCATTCAGGGGTTCGCCCGGCGCGGTTACGCGGATTGACAACGCGGGCACCTTCCGCAAATCAGTGAGCACGAGAACTACCGTAGTCGGCCCATTCTACCCGGTCCTGTTTTACAATTATGGCACCGTGGATATCCAGGGCGGCGGTTTGGCCTTCAGCGGTGGCGCGAACAATGGAGATATTGCCGTGCCGATTTTCACGACCTTGAATCTGGCGGGTAACTTTACCTCCAGTGTGGGTTCGAGCATCACGGGTGCAGGCAACCTCACCTTCAGCGGTGGCTTCATTGACTTGGGCGGCTTGGTCAATGTCAGTGGCCCAATGACGATCACCGGCAACAATCCCACCGTGAATTTCAATGGGACAGTGTTCTGTACCAACAACACGTTGAGCATCGACACCGGCGCGGCGAACTTCAACAGCACGGGCACGGTCTCCCCCGCCGTGGTGAACCTGACCGGCGGCGCGCTGGGCGGCAGCATGGTGGTCACGGTCGGAAAGGCCATGAGCTGGACGGCGGGCGGGATGAACGGGACTGGCCACACCGTCATCTCCCCCAACGCCACGCTGACCATTGCCAATCCAGGCGCGGTGTCGCTGACGAGTCGCACGCTGGAAAACGGCGGGACGATCCTCTGGACCGGCGCGGCTGACTTTTATCCGAGCGCCGGGGCTGTGATAACAAACCGCGCGGACGCGTTGTTCGATGTCCAGGGATCGGCCACTTTCCGGGGTTCGCCCGGCGCGGCTCCGCGGATTGATAACGCCGGCACCTTCCGCAAATCGGGGAGCGCCGGCACCACCGTCGTCGGCCCCTTCTACCCGGTGCTGTTTAATAATTAGGTTCTTCTGGAATTGCCTGGTGATCTTTCATTGGCTTGTTTGAGGGAAAGATGGGGAATCAAAAGGAGCTTTTAGAACGAAAACCAAGTTGGACGATGGCTGGGCAAGGCGGGGCTGATTG
>Ga0073936_10011399_pt1 | contig 10766 bp, 5 predicted proteins | sample AliMusrvi5mmetaG_FD_87041 | JGI IMG/M metagenome (GOLD analysis project Ga0073936, IMG submission 87041) | Freshwater lake bacterial and archeal communities from Alinen Mustajarvi, Finland, to study Microbial Dark Matter (Phase II) - Alinen... | ecosystem: Environmental > Aquatic > Freshwater >... | reverse complement strand
GCGGGTGGCTGCTGCGGTGATAACCTCCCCGGCCATGACCAGAATTTCCTTGGAAGCAATCGCCAGATCCTTGCCCGCCTCGATTGCCGCGAGCGCCGGCTGCAACCCCGCTGTACCCACAATGGCCACCAACACCATGTCCGCCTCCGCCAGCGTGGCTAGGTGGATCAATCCCTCTGCTCCAACGTGGACCTGCACACCAGACGGCAGCAAGGCCCGCAGCGCGGCCTCCTTGCTAGCATCGTACAGCGCCACTTGGCGAACGCCTGTGTCGCGTACTTGCTGGGCGAGTTGCTCGATGCTGCCGGCTGCGGCGAGGCCGACGAGTTCGATGCGCCCGGCGAGCTTGGCCGCCACCTTCAGGGTGGAACAGCCGATCGAGCCGGTGGACCCGAGCAGTACGACGCGGCGTTTGCGGGGTTGGCTCATGAGGCGGGAAGCAGCACCCATAGCAGATAGAAATACAGAGCCGGGGCAGTGAAACAAATACTGTCAATCAAATCCAGCGCGCCGCCGATGCCCGGCAGCATCCGCCCGGAGTCCTTGGCTTGCAGAGCACGCTTGACCACGCTTTCAGCCAAATCCCCGAGCACTGCCAGCGCCGCCAGCAGCAAGCCGAGAACCACCACGTGACCCCAGCCGCCAAGCACCGCCAACTCTCGCGGTAAGGCGGCATATAGGCCGCAGCCGGCCAATTGCGAAAATACCAGCGCTCCGCCGAGTCCCTCCCAAGTCTTACCCGGGCTCACGTGCGGGATGAGCTTGTGCCGCCCGATGAGCGAGCCGATAATGTAGGCCCCCATGTCTGTGAACTTTGTCACCGCTAACAACCACAACAGCAACACCGCAGCGGGCTGGGCCACCCTCCCGGTACCCACTTGCCAGCCGGGTGCCAAAAATAACAGCTTCGCCGCAAAATTAAATAAAAACGCGATATAAATAAAACCGCACAGGGTGAGCGTCACTGCCACCAAGCTTTCCAGCACACGGATCGGTCCGCGCATTTCCAAGATAAAAGCCCCGATGAGCGCCACACATACGGCGAATAGATCCCAGCCGCCTAAGAAACCGCCCGCCTCTCGCAATAACCCCGCATACAAAACCCCGCTATACCCCACGGCCAATCCCAGCCCGAAGCGCGGAAAACACCTCACCCCGGCCGCCCGCAGCAGTTGGAAATACTCGCGCGTGGCCACCACCGTCAACAGCCCGAACAAACATAGGTAGGCCCAGCTCTGCATGCTCGCAAACGCAGCCCCAACCACGCCCCACAACATCACGGTACTGCCAGCCCGCCGCACAAACACACGGGCTTTCGAGTTGGCAGTTGAGGAGGCAGGTTCGGTCACGGCACAGCGCTATCCAATCCGGTCCAGTGCCTCATGGCAACTCATTCCGCGATTTCTCGCGCAACCTTTTTCCCGCCCTGCGGTTTAACCCTACCGAGAGACGCCCAACTGGTCTCCACCCCAATCCCCAATTCGAACCAAACGTAACATCATGAAAGCACCCACCCTTATCGCCCTCGCCACCCTGCTTGGCTCCAGCGCCTTCGTCGCCGCCCAAGATGCCCCTGCCGCCCCGGCCCGTCCTGTCCGCACTCCGCGTGCGCCTACCGCCGAACAACTTAAGGAATTCGACAAGAACGGCGACGGCAAGCTCGACGAAACCGAGATGAAAGCCATGCAGGATGCACGCCGCGACAAGTATGCGGAAATCCAAAAGGCAATGCTCGAAAAATACGACGCCAATAAAAATGGCAAACTCGACCCCGAGGAAATCGCCAAAATGCGTGCCGACCGCGAAGCCGAACTGCTCAAAAAATACGACAAAGACGGCGACGGCAAACTCTCCGACGAAGAACGCAAAGCCATCCCTGCCAGCGAACGCTTCATGGGCGGCCCAGGCGGCCCCGGCGGCCCTGCTGGACGTAGCGGCACTCGCCGCGGTGGTGCCCCAACCGCTCCTCCCGCCCCTCCAGCTCCTCCAGCGGTTCCTGCCGATCCAGCTAAATAAGCCTGGTATCCTTGGAAAGCCACAGATTGAGTCGTTAGGCCAAATTCCTTTTCTTGGGCGTTCGGCGAGCGGTTCGACTGAGACTTCGGCGAGCTCAGTCGAACCGCTCGCCGAAGTCTCAGCCGAGCCGTCTTCAAGTTTAGCGTCTTGTATCTGAGGTGGAGCCTCGTTAGCCAATATTTGTTCCCTACAACCGCAGATGGCTCGTGCTGTCTGCGGTTTTTTATAGGCATTGGCCAATCCACAGAACGCAGTGTCCCACAGAACTCGGTGTCAGACCTCAATAAAGCCACGGGGGCGAGCAAGTTCAATTCCCTGAAATTGCGGTTAAGCTCAGAAGCCGATCAAGCATATTTGTCGCCTCGCCTATGAGTGCGGTGGCTTGCCACCGCCTGGGAGGTGGCGGGCTTGCCCGCTGCGGTGCGGAGCCGACACCTCCAACACCGCGACGGCCCATCATTTTTTCCGACTCTTCCTCGAAGACTCACGGTTCTGGGGCCGCACTTATTGCTGCATTAACCGACTATCGATTATATGTTAGCCTTTCAATTCCGGCATGGGCTAGGTCATGGCATGTTGAACGGGGACATTCCATGAGCGCGATAAGCGGTCATGGAGATCCTTGACAAATTTGAGAGAAATTCTAACCTGCCCGTGGAGAGTCACAGGAGGCAGAGTCTCAAAAGTCTGATCGCTCTCGATTTCTCCGGCAGGCAGAATCTTCAAGACACGGCATTCCAGTCCGTAGGTTCGGATTGGCGGATGGTGTCACTACCAAAGAACTCTATGGCAAATTACGAACTTACCCTAATCGTTTTCCCCCAAGGTTGCGGGGTCACGGTGGATGGCCGCGCAGCACACTATCGAGATCACCGCACGGGCGTGAACGCCTGGCATACCCATCGCGGAGGCCACGACGTGGTGTTCCGGTACAACGGAGTGGAACTCCACATGGAGGTCGATAACTCGGAAGCCGGGGAGTTGACTGTTTACTTGGGCACCGTTCCGGAATTCGACTCGTCAAAGCATCCGGGTGCGGAGGTCACCTCGAGCAGCCTTGACCCACGTGACCCACGGTATGCGGAGCTGCTCAAGAATTCGAAGCGCAAAGACATCAAAAAGGCCACCACACGGAGCAATGTTTGGGCCGCCAAAGGGTTGGCTAAAGGCACCTATTATGTGCACACGCACGTTCGAATAACACATAGCCCGCACGATCAAGGTTGGAGCCCGGGGCGAAAGCTGACCGTGATAGACTGAGCATCGAGGCAGCTCCATTTCCAAGCTGATTTGCTGCTCCGCGAACATCGCCTCCTTTTTCGCTGCGGCGAAAGCATCCGCGCATCTTCTGGGTCTTTCAGAGTTTGAATCTGCCAGGAGGGAGTTGCGAAGGAAGGATTTAGAAATGAGCAAATGCGGCGACTTCGCAATTTTTCCATTGCATTCTGATTGCAGCCTTGACAAAGCTTGGGATGAGCTTTCGGTGCGAAACCGTCCTGTAGTTTCATCTGGTTTTCCAGTGCCCCGTCCAGATAGGAAACTTTGAGGGTTCTGAGTCTGCTGCAAGTGGTTAGGAATCAAACATCCGACAGGTGACGCCTTCGCAGACGGTGATTGCGTTGCCCTCGCCCTGGGTGAAGACCGCGCGCGGGAAGTACGATGCGTGTAGCTGTTGTATCAGTCGGGGTGGGGGCGATGTCGGTAATTGGAATTTCATCACGCCGCGGTCGTGCAGGTCGAGTGCAGCTAACAACACTGGCGCGGTTGCGGGCTGTGTTTCGAGCGTGCGGCATCCGGCGCGCAACAGGATCTCGGCACGTGCCGCGAACATGGGTGTATCAAACAATATCGCAAGTTTGAGCAGGTTTTCTGCCGCGAGGTGATTGGGCGACGGTTCAGCGCCATCGTAATCCTCGCGGATAACCCGCAGGATGCTGCCTGTCAGACCGGGACGCATGACATATCCCGCACGGGTCTCATCCCAGAAATCCGTGTCTAGTTTTGTTTGGAGTTGCAGTGCCCAGTCGAGCCAATCGGCCGCCGTCGATACCGACTGTAGTTCGATCAGCCCGCAGATGAGGGCAACATAGTCGGCCGGGAAGGCTGGCGTGTTACCGCGCTGCCCACGCCACGAGCGAAACAGGCAGTCGCCATCCCATAACTCGCGTTTGATGAACTCCGCTGTTCTAATTGCCGCTGCCGCTAGGTCTTCCCGATCTAACACCCGAGCGCCGCGAGCCAGTGCGCCGATGGTCAGGCCGTTCCAAGCGGTGATGATCTTGTCGTCCCGGTGTGGCGGCGGTCGTTGCGAGCGCACGGCTGATAGCGTGGTTTTCGCTGCTACCAAGCATTCGCTGATGACGCTCTGCGGGCAATCAAACAATTGGGAGAGGGCATCGTCGTTCATCGCGCGGAACAAGGTGTTTTGTCCGATCAATTCGCCATGTGGATCGCTCTCTGGACGGGCGTTGCCGTGGGGCATTACGCCAAACGCCGCGCTGAATATTGCGGCGTCGCGCGGTGCCAGCAATGCCTCTATCTCCGCTGCCGTCCACGTCCAGAACGCTCCCTCACGCTTGTGCTCAGCCTCTAACGTTGGCAAGCTGTCGGCATCTTCCGCAGCATGAAAGGCACCGCCGGAATCGCGCAGGATATCCAGTAGATAGCGGAAAATCCCATCGCATACCTCACGGAATGAGGCATCGCCGGATATCTGCCAGGCATCCAGATAGGCCATCGAGAGCTGCGCTTGATCGTAGAGCATCTTTTCGTAATGCGGCACATGCCAGTAGCGGTCAACCGAGTAGCGGTGGAAGCCGCCCCCGAGTTGGTCGTGGAGACCGCCTGCGGCCATTGCCCGCAAGGTTTGAGCGCTCATGTCCCAGGCCATGCGGCCCATGTCGCTGTCTCTGCCAAAGCGTTCGCTCAATTGCATCAGTGCCCGAACGACGACCGGGCGCGGAAATTTTGGTGCTCCACCCAAGCCACCCCACTCGCCATCAAACACGGAATCACAGTGATCGATAAAATCTGTGTAGACTGGTTTATCGGGCAGAACGTGTGTCGATACCATCTCGGATACCTCGCGCCGCAGGTGATCCATTATGAAGGAGGCGTTGGTTTCCAGTTGGGTCCGGTCATTGCTCCACATCTGACCCAATTGCTCGCAGACCCGCAGGAAGCCTGGTCTCCCGTGGTGGTTTTCCGGCGGAAAATAGGTGCCACCGAATACCGGTTCCCCTGCGGGCGTGAGCCAGACGCTCATGGGCCAGCCGCCCTGACCGGTGGTGGCCTGCACATAGGTCATGTAGGTGGCATCGATGTCCGGCCGTTCCTCGCGGTCCACCTTTACATTGATGAAATTGCGGTTCATTGCCTCTGCCACCCGTGGGTTTTCGAAACTCTCATGCTCCATCACATGGCACCAATGGCAAGTCGAGTATCCGACGGAGAGAAAAACGAGTTTATTGTCGCGGCGGGCCTGTGCGAATGCCAGCTCGCTCCATGGTTGCCATTCTACTGGGTTATGGGCGTGCTGCAGCAAGTAGGGAGATGTTTCGTGAATCAGTGCATTTGGCATCGTTGGAAAGACTAGCATGCCTCCGCCACAGACACAAGACGCAAGACTTGAAGATGCAAGAAGGATACTAGTACCGTCGGTCGCGTTGTTGTCCCGCCGAAGAGGGGTGGGAAAGGTGCGCTGGAAAATCCGCAATAATTGATTCGCCACAGCACGGGAAAGCTGTCATTCTAACTGCGGAAAAGGAATCCAAATACTCCTATGAGAGGCGAAATTCTGCTAGTGATCTTGTTTTTGCTGTGGTTTATCGGCGCGCCGATCATCGCGCAGGTGATGGCGTCTCTAGCGAGAACTCAAGCCAGGGAAGCCCAGGCGAAGTTGCGCCTGCTTGAAGGTGAATTGCGCGGCTTGCAGCAGGAACGGCTGTTGGGGCGGCACTTCGGCACTCCTCAAGAGCCTTTGCCGCAGGCAGATATTCTGGGGATTCCAGATCGGTCAGATCGGCCGGAAGATACTGCCGCTCCACTGCCCGCTCCTGGATTCACTTATCGGTCGATCACCACTCCGCCGCCACGCATTCCCAGGTATGCCGCAGCGCCTCAAGAACCCGCGCCAGGCGCGCCAGCCGCAGCAGTCGCGCCACTGGAGCCCACGATTCCCTTTTCGTTGGAGCAGTTCATGGGGGTGAAGTTGTTCGCCTGGTTGGGCGGAATCGCCTTGTTTTTCGGGGTCATCTTTTTTGTGAAGTATGCTTTTGAAAACAACCTGATCCCGGCTGCGGTACGGGTGGCACTTGGGTTTGTGACCGGCATCGGTTTGTTAGTTGGTGGGTTGGCCCTGCATCGCAAGGCTGCCTATCAAGTGTTGGCGCAGGCGTTTTGCGCCACTGGCGTGCTCATTCTATATGGTGTCACCTATGCGGCGCGTGCGCTGTATCATTTATCGGCATTTGGCGATGGTCCCACCTTTGCCCTGATGACGCTCATCACGGTGGTCGCATTTCTGGTTGCCGTGCGGCTTAACGCGCTGGTGGTGGCGGTTCTCGGCATGCTAGGCGGATTTTTAACACCCGTGCTGGTGCAAACCGGCAAGGACAATCCGCTTGGGTTGTTCAGCTACATTGGGTTGTTGGTCATCGGGTTGATCGCGGTTTCCCGGCATCGTCGCTGGGCATTTTTGGTCACTGCCGCAGCTATTGGCACGGTGTTCATGCAGTTTCTCTGGTTTGGTAAATTCTTCGTCCAGGGCCACTATGCCCAGGGCTCGCGAATTTTTATTCCGATGGGCATTCTGGTCTTTTACAACGCTTTGTTTGTCACTGCCGCCTGGCTGGAAAAGCGCCGCGAGGAACCCTTGCTGCATGCGGCGGGGTCCGCGCTTGGCCTGTGCGCGATATCGTTTATTTTCGCCTACACGATGCTGGATATCGGCTCGGTCGCCACCCGCATGCCCATACTCTATGGCTTTATTCTGCTGGAAAATCTGGCGGTACTGGCCTTGGTTTGGCTGCAGCCCAAGATGATAGCGGCGCAGGTGCTCAACGGGCTGCTGACGATTTTGCATCTGGCGGTCTGGACCGGCGGTTACTTGAATGAGGATCGCCTCCCCACCGCACTGGCCGCATATCTGGTATTTGGTGCGCTGCATGCGGTGATGCCTGTGTTGCTGGTCCGTCCGCATTCCGAAGGCATGGCCCTGGTACCGACCAAAGTCTGGCCATGGTCGGCACCGCTCACCCTGCTACTGGTGTTGCTAGCTATCATCTGTCTTCCCGGGTCCTCGCTGCTGGTCTGGCCGGCAGTGCTGCTGATGGATTTGTTAGTCATTCTGCTGGCGGTCATTACCGGCTCGATGCTGCCCGTGCTGGGCTCGCTGATTTTCTCACTTGTGCTGGCCGGCGCATGGTTGCTGAACGCGCCGATGCCAATCCATTCGCTCTCACCCTTTCTGTGCATCATCACCGGGTTCGCCGCCGTTTTCACCGTGGCGGGAAAATGGCTACACGCTAAACCTGTTCTGGCGGAGGGATCAGAAGCAGATCCACCCTCGCTTGACCGGCAAGTGGCGGAAATCCTGCCCATGTTCTCGGGTGGCCTGCCGTTTGTCCTGCTGATTCTGGCCATCGTGCAACTGCCGATCATCAACCCGTCGCCTGTCTTCGGCGTCGGCTTGCTGATGGTGATTCTATTGTTAGGACTTGCCCTTCTCAACCGGAAATCCGCCTTGGTGCCCACCGCGCTTGGTTGCATTCTGGCGGTGGAGTTTGCGTGGCATGGCCATCGCTTCGATGCTGCATTTCCAAACATTCCGCTTATCTGGTATCTAGGTTTCTATCTGTTATTCCTGATATTTCCGTTCATGTTCCGCAAAGCCGTTGATGCCAGCATTTGGCCATGGACAGCCAGCGCGCTGGCGGGCATCGGTCATTTTTTGCTCGTCCATCATCTGGTGAAACTGGCGTTCCCGCAAATGAATGGCTTGATGGGCTTGCTGCCGGCGGCGTTTGCCCTGCCCAGCCTGCTTGCGCTGGTGGTCGTGGTGCGCAGGGTGGCCACCATGGATGCGCTCAACCGCGGCAAGCTCGCGTGGTTCGGCGGGGTGGCCTTGTTCTTCATCACCCTGATTTTTCCAATCCAGTTCGACCGTCAGTGGCTAACCGTCAGTTGGGCCTTGGAAGGCGCTTGTCTGCTGTGGTTGTTCCGCCGTGTGTCCCATCCGGGATTGCAACTCACTGGCCTCGGCCTGTTAGTAGTGGCGTTTGCCCGCCTAGCTATCAATCCAGCGGTCTTCATCGACTACCCCCGAAGCGGCACGGTGATTTTTAACTGGCATTTTTACACCTACGGAATCGTCGCTGCGGCGCAAATGTTAGGTGCTTGGTGGTTCAGCGACCCTGATGGGCGGATCCGCATGGTCAACGCGCGTGGCGTATTGCTAGGTTTTGCAGGCGTGCTGTTGTTTTTGTTAATGAACATTGAGATCGCCGACATTTTCACCCCGTCCGGCAGCAGGTGCGTGGCTTTTGACTTTGGCATGAACTTCGCCCGCGACATGACCTATAGCATCGCTTGGGGCTTGTTCTCACTCGGTCTGCTAGGTCTGGGCATCTGGCGTCATGCCGGACCCGCCCGCTACGTCGCCATCGCGCTTCTGGTGGTCACCTTGCTCAAGCTGTTCCTGCACGATCTGTCCTCCATCGGCAGTATCTTCCGCATCGGTGCACTCACCGGCGTCGCCATAATCGCCTTCGCAGCATCCTTCCTCTATCAACAATTCTTCAACCGCAACAAGCCGTCATGAAAACTCCCGTCACACTCGTGCTCTTCGCCTGTGGCATGGCCTTAGCCGCGCCGCAACCCGACCGTCGTGCCTGGCAATGGGAACAGGGCGTGGTCGTCCCCGCCGCCGGAATGGTCAGGCTCGAACTGCCACCTCCCACGCTCAACGCTTCCCGGCCCGACCTGGCGGACATGCGCCTGATTTCGCCGGCGGGCGTGGAAACCCCTTATTTGGTTGAGATGCAGCAAGCCGCAAGCGCCCGCGAACAACGAGCAGATGATTTCAAGGCAGCGCTGGTGGAATCCGTGCCGGGAACGGATGCTGCTACTGTGTTAGAGTGTGCCACCGGCACCGGTGAAGCGATTCAGGCTGTCACCTTGGAATCCCCGGCACGAGAATTTATCAAGTCCGCCACCATCGAGGGAAGCCGCGATGGCACGACTTGGCAGTCGCTCACCAGCCGCGAGGTGATTTTCCGCCAAGCCAGCGGTGCCGAACGGCTGAGAATTCCGCTGGCCGTCGGGGTTTGGCAACGCCTGCGCATCACCGTCTCCGATGTCCGCTCAACCCCGATCGCTTTCACCGGCGTCAACATCACCCTAACTGAATCCGCCCCGCCTGAGACCGTGGAAGAAACGGTGAGCCTCCAGCCAACTGCGGAAACGCCAGGTAGCACCCGCCTCACGCTCGACTTCAGTGCCGCCAACCTCTATCTGGCCGATCTCAAACTCGAAATCTCCGACCCCGTCTTTAGCCGCAATTTTTCATTGGCTTATCTGACAAAATTAGCCGACGGGCAGACGTCGCTTACCCCGGTGACCAAGGGTTTCCTGTTCCGGGTGTTAGGAGACCATGACAGCTCCGCCGAGCAACTCAATATTGCGATTCGTCAGCGGATTCCAGCCCAACAACTCGTTCTGACATTGTCTAACGGCGACAGCCCGCCTCTGCACGTCACCGGGGCCAGCGCCCGCTGCTATCCGACCACACTCGCCTGGCATGCTGCGGAGCCCGGCAACTGGCGTTTGCTCACCGGCAATCCAAAGGCCGCCATTCCCCGCTACGACCTCGCGCCATTGCGCGGTGAACTCAGCAAGGCCGGTGGCCAGCAGCTCAGCCCCAGCCCTCTGCAAGCGAAAGCAGACTTCCAAGTGGCACCCGCTTTACCTGGCGTGGATCCCGCCGGTGCCACCATCGACCTATCAAAGTGGACCCGTCGTCGCGCGGTGCAAGTTGCGGCCCCCGGGGTGATCCGCATTGAGTTGGACCCGACCGCCCTGGCCAACAGCCACTCGCAACTCAGCGATCTGCGCCTCGTTCAGGACGGCCGGCAGATTCCTTTCTTGTTGGAAAATGCCAAAATGTGCATGCTTCGAGCGGTCATGGCCGAGCGTCCTGACATCAAGCGTCCAGGTATTACGCGCTGGCAGATCACCTTGCCACTAGGGAACATTCCGGTATCCGAGTTAATGGCGGATTCTCCATCACCGCTGTTCACTCGAACGTTCAAAGCAATTGCGGAGCGCAAGGATGACTTAGGCAATGCATGGTTGGAAACACTTGGCAGCACAACTTGGACAAAAGCCACGACGCCGGATGGACAATCTAGTAGCTTAACGCTCGCTTTAGCTGGCACCCGCTTACCCGCTGAAATTTGGTTGGAAACGGACAATGGTGACAATCCTCCGATCAAGGTGGAGAACATTCGCCTCATCTACGCGGCACCTCTGCTTGTCGCTAAACTCGTCTCTACAGCCCCTCTTTTTCTTTATTACGGCAACCCGCAGGTGGCGGCCCCGGCATACGACTTGCGGCTCGTGCGCAATGAATTGTTAGCCGCCGACAAACAAACCGCCACGCTCGGCGCCGAGGAAGTTCTTAAGCCAGACGCCGTCAAACCCTGGGCCATCACCGCCGGATCGCCCTGGCTGTGGGCCGCGTTGGCACTGGT
>Ga0073936_10011395_pt1 | contig 10767 bp, 3 predicted proteins | sample AliMusrvi5mmetaG_FD_87041 | JGI IMG/M metagenome (GOLD analysis project Ga0073936, IMG submission 87041) | Freshwater lake bacterial and archeal communities from Alinen Mustajarvi, Finland, to study Microbial Dark Matter (Phase II) - Alinen... | ecosystem: Environmental > Aquatic > Freshwater >... | reverse complement strand
CCATATAATTGGTTGATTCAGGATCAAGGCCAGAGTATTTGGTCACTGTAAACAGGTTCTGAGCTGAAATATAAACCCTTATTGATTTTATTGCGTTGTTTGATTTCCCCAAAAGTTGAGGCAGGGTATATCCGATCTCCAGATTCTTAAGCCTTAAATAAGAAGCATCTTCAACAAAAATACTTGACACCCTGCTGCTTCCATTGTCATTAAAAGTAGAACGCGGTACCGAATTACTGGTTCCTTCACCATGCCATGCATTTAACGTGTTAACAGAGTGGTTAAACGGGCGGGTATCATAGTCAATAATCTTTTTGAGGTCATTGTATCTGTCAATCCCCTGAACTCCCTGAAAAAACAGCGCAATATCCAACCCTTTGTATTTGGCCGAAAGATTCAAACCATACATCATCTTTGGATTTGGATTACCAATATAAGTCCGGTCAACATCATTGATAATGCCATCACCGTTCATATCCTTAAATTTAATATCGCCGGGTTTAATTTCAGGATGAGGGGCGCCTTTCAAATAAGTATCTATCTCACTTTGTGTCTGATAAATGCCTGTCATTTGAAATCCGTAAAAAGAATTTAAAGGATGACCAGCCTCTGTTTTGGTAACGGCGCCATAGATACTGGGCAAATTGGGATGTAATTTATCGACCATGTTCGTTACGGTGGCAATATTTGCATTAATGCTATATTTAAATGCATGATCATTATTCCGATAGCCGGCAGTAAATTCAAAACCTTTATTGCTTACTGCTCCTGCATTTACCATCGTGGGCTGAACATCTCCGACCAGGGATGGTAAATTCAGCGGTAACAGAATGTCAGAGGTGGTCTTTTTGAAATAATCTACAGAAACAAAAATTTTGTTTTTAAGCATAGCCAGATCTAACCCGATATTGTCCTGATTGGTTGTTTCCCATTTTAAATCGGGATTCCCATATCTTAGCAAAGTACCCAGAGGATTATAAATTGAAAGAGAGTTGTAATTACTCAGTCCGGATTGGTTACCCAATTTCCCGGTGCTAACCCTCAATTTCAAATCAGATACCCAGGATACATCCTTCATAAATTGTTCTTCCGAAATTCTCCACCCTGCAGAAACAGATGGGAAAAACGCCTCTTGCTTATTGGCTGCAAACTGGCTTGAGGCATCTTCCCTGATACTGGCAGTGGCAAAGAAACGGTTATCGTAATTATAGTTAACCGATCCAAAAACAGAAAACAGAGCCCATTGTGAAGCGCTACCACCATTCCACAGATCAAGGGGATAGCTTCCAAAATCAATATACTGAAATGCGGAGGTCGTATTGCTATACCGGGCCCTTGAGGCGCTAATAGCAGACGAATTATTTGTGATAAATTCACTCCCCGCCAGGGCGCTAAAAGAATGTTTTTGAATCTTTTTGGTGTAATTCAACGTATTGGTCCAGGTTAAGGTAGTATTCTGGCCTCTGTCTTCAGCTAAATTGGTAGGCCGGTTTTGACGCCCGGTTCCCTGATCAATTGCGGCACCGCCTCCATCATTATCTCCAAAGTTTTGATTGAACGCTTTGTCATGCGTCATATTTAAATCGACCCCCAGGTTGGTTCTTAACTTTAATTCCTTATCTGCTAAAAATGCATATTCTGCAAATACGCTACCAAAGACTTTAAAATTTGTCCGTACGTCATTGGTAAAATAGGCAAGAGCTATTGGATTCGCACTAAACTCATATTTGTTTGCACTAGAGTTCCAGGTTCCTCCATTCGCCTGAAGATTTTGTGCATAAAAAGGCAAATCGGTAAAGGGATCAGCAGCGCTGTAGGTTGGATCAGATTTATCTTTAAAAACTGAAATTACCGGCGGACGGATAAAGGCATGGCGGATTACGCCTGGTGCATCACCGCTTGAAGAGATTTTGTCCTGTACGCTGTTTGATATCTGAAGGTTGGTTCCAATAGTAAAACGATCAGTAATATTGGCATTTATGTTCGTCCTGAAATTAAGCCGGTGAAACTGGTCATTGTTATAAATTACAATGCCGTTTTGGCCATAGTATCCACCTGAAATAAGATATTGCACTTTATCAGAACCACCACTGGCGGATAATTGCAGGTTTTGGGATTTACCAAGTACAAATAATTCATGAAGCCAATCGGTATTGGCAAGGTCTGTTCTTGATTTATCCGCGGTGTAAGGATTCGTTCCGCTATAGCCTGAATTGTTCCAGCTCTCTTCCATTTTATTCATATACTGTGTCGAGTTGAGCATTTTAGGAAGATTAGCCACCTGTTGAATACCGCTGTAAAAATTAATATCCAGGCTGGATTTCCCTTTAGACCCGGTTTTGGTAACAATTACAATTACACCGCCTGAGGCTCTCGCTCCATAAATAGCTGCTGCTGAAGCATCTTTCAATACGGTCATCGATTTGATATCCGCGGGGTTTAAAAAAGAGATATCGGTAGTGGGTAATCCATCGATAATGTATAGCGGATCACTGCTGCTTCCAATGGTACCGACACCACGAATAGTAACGTTTATGCCGTCACCGGGGGCGCCTGTACTTTGGGTTACCTGCACGCCTGCAACCTGTCCTTGCAGAACCTGCGCAAAATCGGCTACCCTGCGCTGATCCAAATCAGCCATATCTACAGTACCAACTGCTCCGGTTAATGCGGCCTTTTTCTGAGTCGTATATCCCATTACCACAACTTCGCTCAACGCAACCTTATCCTCTTTGAGGACAATATTGAGTACCGTCTTCCCTTTCACAGGAACTGTCTGCTGCAAAAATCCGATAAAAGTGAATTGGAGTGATTGTGACCCGCCCGGTGTTAAGGTAATGGAATAATTCCCCTGAGGATCAGCAAGTACACCGTTTTGGGTGTTTTGCTGCATAACCGTTGTGCCCGGTATAATATTCCCACTCGCATCCTTAATGCTTCCGGTTATCTTCGTTTGTGCCAGAAGCCCCTGACTCATCATGACGATAACGAGCAGTAAAAGCCATACATAATTGAATTTTGATTTCATTTGGTTAAATTATTAGTAATTGAATTGGTGTTAATTAAGCTATTCTCTTTTGCGTAATCGGGATCCATATCGGGGGTTCTCAAACCGGCCACTTCGTCAGCCATAAGGATGAAAACATTCCAGCATAATCCTTTAGTAGATGGCCACCAACTAGCTGTTGTAGTCCATTTGGTCGGTATAAATTCTTTACTAAAGGGCCATTGTGGGTGAAGATAGATCTCCGCCCAGACCCTGTTATCCATTAGGAAGGTTGCCTTACTCCAGGAGTGCCGCAATCCCACTACATAAGCGCAATATTCTGCCCTAAACCAGCTCCCTCCATTGTAATAAAAGCCGTCACTCTTGCCGTTACTGTAATTCTCCTCTCCAAATTTTTCAAAAGGCTGGTAATCCCCGCTTAAATAAGCATAACCTTTTTTGTCCTTTGTTAACCGGACACAGATTGGCGCCGTAGTTCCATATTCGGGGTGAGGTGAATTCGAAACCTTATTTAAAACGGGTATCCGGTCTAACTGATTTTTCACCATTTCGTCGGTAAGAATCGGTTTATTAAATAACCATAAGGAGAAAAATTCGGGTTCGAGATCGGTTAAAGTAATGATGTCGGGAAATTTCCGGTCAAAAAGCAAATGCTTCCTCTCAGTATCATAAAAATTCCGGTATTCCTGCTCCGCTTTCTCAATCCGCTGGTCGGAAATGTCAAATCCCAACTCCCGGATAGTTTTCAGCGCAATTGCCAGCATCCCTTGATTCACGCAGAGACGATCCGTTTTTGGATTGAAATCGACGATGTCTACCTGGCTCAATGAAAAATGGGACTTACATTTACCATCTCCGTTGGGATCGAATTCGTTTAACACATATTCAACTGCCTTGGCAATTTTTTCGTGAGGAAGTGAAGCATTAAAGCGGCGTTTATTCATCATCGCCCAGATCAGCCATTCGATGGTGGCTTCATTATCTTTTGCCTCGACCGATCCCATGAGAGGCGTGATGATCGTGCCGATACCCCCTTTAGGTGTTTGGGTTTTACCCCATTTCTCCCAGATCGCCAGATTCAGCTCTTTATTATAAGTTGAAACCGTTGAGAAAAATGAATCCCGGTTATACATGTCAGGGGCATAATTCATATTGGGCACATTCAACGGAGTAAAATCCTTTGTATCGGTGATCCAGGTGAGCATATTGAAATTGGCATAGAGCATTTTTTCGATCTGCGATCCCTGAAAACCTAATCCTTCGGCCAGGCGTGATTGCGCAGAGATCATAAATTGCTGATGCGAAATCCAGGGCTCAACAAAGACAAAAGTCGTTTTAGTCACTTTCTCACCAAGGGGAAGGAGGTTGTACGGTTCCGGTTGCGGTTGATGCCCGGCAAACTTCAGATCCTTTAGCTGCAGTTTGCACGCTTTCCCCGATTGGGTCCCAATAAAGATTGAGACGCTGTCATTCTCAATGTAGGGGACCAGAATACTCCCTTTAAAAAGAGTCCATTCGTTTGCTAATGTAGGGAAGTTATCGATGTACTTGACCCCATCCTCCAGCTCAATGGTCTTCTTTCCATTCTTTACCCTGAATATTTTTAATGCTAATGGCGTATCTCCTTTGCATAAAAACGATATCGTGTAGATTTTCTGATCTTTAAACGGGGAGATAAATTCAATACCAGCCCTTCCTCCGGCATGACCGGTAATCGAAATAACTCCATCGTTATTGGTCACCTCTGCATCTCCTTCGGAATGAATGGGTCTAATTGGGTTCACGGATGTGGTGCCGGCATCAAGGTTGTACAGTTCACCAAAAGTTTGTTTGATGTAATGATTATCTGCCGCCTGTTCCGATGGAGTGGCAACTGCAAACAGGTTGGGATCAGGCAATCTTCGCATCCCGACAAAACCGCCTCCGCGTCCGCTGAAGCGACGCCGTGTATTTCGCGTAAACTGATTCTTATAACCGGCATCAGTCAAAAAACCAACTGTCGTGTTATCCGGCGTTACGAATCCTGCGGCAGGATACATTTCGTGCACAAATCCGCCCGGAAAATTGTCGTATTCGAAGGTTACATATCGCTTTGGCTTAACTGCCGGAATTGATTTTTCCTGTAGTATGTAATACATCCCCGGCATCGAAGGCTGAAAAAGCTCGACACTCTTTTTTACTATATTCTTATTCACAATTCGGTAATTGACCACCACCGTGAGATTGGCATCAAATTCCCGGATATAGGAATCGCGCTTTAAGGTTATGCTTTTTTCATTACCGCTCCACTCCTTTCCGGTCCAATCGGGCAGAACTGCTTCTGTGCTGAAATCAACATTGAATAGCTGCAGGGAAAATTCTTCAGTACTGGTAACCATCAGGTTATTTCCATTATAGATGTCAACGCGAAAGCCGCTCTTCTCATCTCCGGCAATTTTGAGCGAAAGTTGTTGACCGGATGCGATAGAAAAGGTTAGAAGCGCAAGCAGACAAGAGAGTAATGCAGATAACCTGGCTTTAGGATATAACATTGACAGCAATTTAGAAGCTTAGTTTTATTGGGGTCAAAATTCCCCGGAACCGCTCAACAGGGTTCCCATTTGGTCCATTTTTTTGTTTACCTTCTTTTCGAAAGTTAATTTAAGGAGGCAAGTATTTTGGAGATCGACAGCCTCGCGCCACAGATCACTTCATCACTTGCACCGTAATACATAAATATATCATCCCCTTTCACGTAGTGGCCGTTAGTAAATACGACATTCCCAAAGAATCCGGTTTGTTCGTAGGTCTGAAGCGGTTCCATGATCGGTTCACTGCTTCGTGCCAGAACTTTTGAAGGGTTATTGATATCGAGCAGCATCGCCCCCAGGCAATAGCGGTGATCGCTATTGGCGCCGTGATATATTACAAGCCACCCCTTATCTGTCCTGATCGGTGCAGCGCCGGCACCAACGCGCGCCGAGTCCCACATTCCCGGGCGGGAGGTTGCAATACATTTATGATTTCCCCAGTGGATAAGATCGGGCGATTCGGCCAGCCAGATATAATTTCCGCCGAGTTCAGGGCTGCTGGGACGGTGCATCGCAAAATATTTGCCATTTATCTTCTGTTCGAAAATCGCACAATCCTTGTTATGGGGAGGGAAAATCATCCCTTCGCGGCTGAAGTTTTTCCAGTCTTTCGTTTTGATCAGCCCTACGCCAACTCCGAATTCGGATACTTCGGTAAATGTGAGATTGAATCCCCCCTCCATCGTTGCGACGCGGCAATCTTCAATACCAAAAGTCTCAAGCTCCCCTTTTCCAAAAATAGGGGGGTATCCTTCCGCTTCTGTAAATTCAATTCCGTCTTCACTGCAAACCAATCTCAGGTAGGAGAGTGTCGTAAGGTAATCTTTCTTCTTATAGTTGATTATTCGCGGATCGGAAGCATCCAGATCGGGATCGTTTTTATCGAAACTCAGAATTTCAATTTCCCCTTTACGATTATACACAGGAAAGCTTATTTTCCCCTCAATCTGGATTGGACGTTCTGCGACTCTGAGAAGCAACCAGATCTTACCGTCATATTGAAAAACGCCGGGATTCAGCAGGCAGACAATCTGCATCCCTTCAATACCAGATTTTAGATCCGAAGGACGGAGCAGCGGATTTTGGGCGAATCGGTTCGAGATATCCATAAATAGAAGATTAGTTGATGCAAATGTACGCCTGGAAAGCACCAAACTCTGTCCGCCCTGTTCCTGATCTTGTCCGGAATGTTACAAAGGATGACTATTTAGGATATATTTTGATCGTTGTGCAGGATCTCAGCTCTTGTCAAGCTTTTTTCGGTATTCAGAAGGTGAACAGTAAAAGGCTTTGTGGAAAAGTTCATAAAAATGGGTCCTGCTTGTGAATCCGGTCTGATCAATTATCTCATTTACAGTTATATTCGTTGATTTAAGAAGCATTGAGGCCTTACTCAGCCGACGTTGGTTAATCACCCCGTGCGGGGTTGTACCGAGTATGGATTTTGTCTTATTGTAAAGGGAAGACTTGCTGATCGCCAGTTTATCACACAACATTTCAGATGAAAGGGTTTCATCATCGATATTCTCATCGATATAGCTTAGCAGTTTCTGAAAAAACGGATCGGGAATCTCCTGAACGAGGGTTATATTTCCAACCTGGCTTCCAAAGTGATTTTTAATGGTTAGCCTCAACTGAAGCAGTTTCTCGATGCGGATTTTCAGATGCCCGGAGTGAAATGGTTTGGGAATATAGGAGTCGGCGCCAGCTGTGAGTCCGGCAATCCGGTCTTCGATTTCGGCTTTGGCTGTAAGAAGGATCAGCGGCAGGTGACTGGTATCGAAATTTTCGCGCAGCCGGCTGCAAAGCTCTATCCCGTCCATCTCCGGCATCATCACATCTGAAATGATTAAATCGGGTTTGTCTGATAAAACTTTCTGATAGGCTTCCTGTCCGTCAGCTGCAAAAATAAGATTGTAATCTTTATCAAGAAAATCGCGGAGCAATATCAGAATTTCTGGTTCATCATCAACCAGAAGAAGCAATGGTTTGTTTGCCAGGAACTCCGGGTTTCCGGTTGGCCGTTCGGGCCCTGTCTCTTCAATAAAATTAATCTCCTCAGGATCATCAGACGGTTCATTGATCAATGTCTGGGAACTTAACTCGTGAAGATCCGGAAATATGCAACTGAATTTTGTCCCTTCGTTATACCTGCTCTCACAGTTTATACTCCCTTTGAGCAACTCGACTAACCCTTTGGTCACGGCGAGACCCAGGCCGGTGGAACGATAACCGGGAAAACTCCCCTTTTTGGTTGCAGATGATATCCCAAATGGTTCAAATACCCGCAGTAAGAATTCGGGTTTTATGCCCATACCTGAATCCTCAATTTCGACAGTTAAACCAGATTCTTCAGCCTTTATGAAGACTTTTACAAAACCGTCGGGCTTATTGTATTTGATTGCATTTGAAATCAGATTGGTGACTATGCGCTGAAATTTATCTGCATCTGTTTTAAAGATAAGCTGAGGATCAGATGTAATGACCTCACAATTAATCCCCTTTTGCTGAGCCAGCAGCTCAAGGTCCGATATAACCTCGACTATAAGATTATAAGGCTTTGTCAACTGGATATTCAACGGCTCCTTCCCCTTTTCAAGTTTTCGGAACTGCATAATCTCCATTACAAGTTTCTGTAGCTTTATGCTGTTATTATACACTTTTAGCATACGCGGGTTTTCAACCCCATTTCGGGTATCCTCAAGCAAGGCATGGATATGGGAGGTGATCAGGGTAAGCGGGGTGCGGAACTCATGGGCGACATTGGTGAAGAACTCAATTTTGTATTTCTGTAGCTCCTCCTCCTTTTTCTGCTGAAACTCAAGCAAGGCAGCCTCCTTTTTCCTGGCTACCCTGTTCCGGTAAATTGCGAATATCAAGAATTGGATCCCGACTAGAATAAAGAGATAAATAACTATTGCCAAGGGTGTTCTCCAAAACGGTGGATTAATGATAATCTCAACATTTCTCAGGATCTTTGACCAGTTGCCATTCTCATCACTGACCCGAAGTTGCAGGGAATATTTCCCCGGTTCCAGATTTGAAAAACTAACAGGCAAATTTTCAGGATTGACGATCCATTCATCATTAAAGTTTATCAACCGGTACGATATTCTGAACCTTTCCTGCCCCCAGTAGGCAAGCGGAGAGACATAAAAAGTGAGTGTATTCTGATTGTATTTGAGCTTCAGCGTTTTTTGAAGGTTAACCCGGCTGGTTAACGGGCTCTCATTTCCGATCTCAACCGGAATATTCCGAATAAGAAGCTGATTTATTGCAATCGGGGGGAAATAGGAGGAGAAATTAATTTCGTCAGTTTGAATAATATCAACCCCCATGGTCCCGCCAATATAGAGCCTTGCTGTTTGATGATCGAAATAAGAGGCCCCGTCGCTATATTCATAATTGATCAAACCATCATTTGCTGTGAAATTCCGGACGTTCCTCCTGCTGCTATCAATTAATGCAACCCCCTGATTAGTTGTGACCCAAACTCCTCCATGATTATCTCTTTGAATCGCATGAATACTCGTATTTGAGAGATCCGACGGAACCTTTAACGCGGTTACCTTTGTTGAATCCGAAACCACCGGCAACAAACCAAAAATTCCGTTGCTGCTTCCTACCCAAACCGGTTCATTGGGACTGGCAAACAACGAAAGAATATCATCGTTCTGAATGATATCGGGATGATTGACAGTTGAATACTGCGAAATAACATTCCTGGTTAATGTGTTGTAAAGATATACCCCTAAACCCCTGGTACCAATCCATATTGCCCCTTGCTTCTGTTCAGCCAGGGCGTAGACAATCTGTTTTTGCTGACCGTTTACAGAGATGGTTCTGTCAAGAATCAGTTGCTCGCACTTAACTGGCAACGAGTTATCCTTATCCAATTCAATCCGGATAACTCCTGAACCGCTTGTCCCAAGAAAAATCTGCTGGTTACTGTCTTCAAGGATACGGTATACCGAAGCAAAATACAATGGATTATCAACCTTGAAATCCCGCGGAAAATTTTCGACCTTCCGGTAATCGGGTGAGATGATATCAATCCCTTTACCATCTGTTCCAACCCAAATTGATCCATCATTCCGCTCATGAAACGAGAGAACCGAATTATTACTCAGACCGTTTTTTACCGAGATCTCCCTGATATGCTTCCCGTTACCGTCGAAAATATCTATTCCTCCACCCTTGGTCCCAATCAGAACATCCTGCTTATGGGTAACTAAAATGCTCCTCACAATCGGATAGGTTAGCAGATTGGAAGGCAGGCTTTTATTTGGAAATTGTGCAAGTTTCAGGGTATAAACGCCATTCCCATCTGTTCCTATCCATAATTCATCTGAATCAGTTTCATAAATACACAATATCCGGGTGGCAATGGGATTAGGCACAAATTGGTCTGAGAGTATATTATGAGATTCAAAATTATGAGTTAGCAGGTTAAAACTGTAGATTTTTCCCTTTTCGGTACCTGCCCAGAGCCTGTCCTTCACCTTTGATGGGGAAAAGGAGGTGATTACATCATCCGGAATCTTGAGCGGCTGAACCCGGCTGGCATCAAGGTCAACCATAAATGCCACACCCGTTCGTTGGGTAATCAGGATATAAGGGCGCTGATTAATCCGGAGTACCATGGATGAAGAGAGGGTTCCGGTTATAGGAAGCTGCAAAATATCCTCCAGTTTATTGTCCGAAATCTTCATTAACTGGCCACTTCCTGAAACGCAATAGGCCACATTACCAACCAAATGAACCTTTTTAATATTCAGGGAAGCCGATTGCGAAAATTTATCAAAAACGATTTTATCAAATTGTCCTTTAATACTGTCATACCTAAAGATGCCTCTTCCCAATACTGAAACAATGGCGCCATAACTATTCGAAAATCCGACGGCAATGTCATTTTCATAATTCACCTGCTCCGATTCCTGATTAAAAAAGGAGGTAAACTTGTCTAGAATATTATCGTACAAGCCAACCCCCTTGTTTGTAAGTATCCAAATATTTCCTGAAGCTGCGGGATAAAGTTCCCTGATCACATGATTATGAATCGACCCTGAAATACCTCCGGGTAAATAGGTGACGAAATTACTCCCATTGTATTTATTAAGCCCGTTCCACGTTCCAAACCAGATATAACCTTCTGCATCTTTTACAATCGTATTTACGGCACCATTGGAT
>Ga0073936_10011388_pt1 | contig 10773 bp, 8 predicted proteins | sample AliMusrvi5mmetaG_FD_87041 | JGI IMG/M metagenome (GOLD analysis project Ga0073936, IMG submission 87041) | Freshwater lake bacterial and archeal communities from Alinen Mustajarvi, Finland, to study Microbial Dark Matter (Phase II) - Alinen... | ecosystem: Environmental > Aquatic > Freshwater >... | reverse complement strand
TGCTTGGGCTGATTGTCATTTCCACTTATTCACTCGCTCCGCTCGTTATCGCGCTGCACATCGGATTTGGGGTGGCGCTGTTTGTGGTGCAGTTGCTCTTCGCGGGCTGGCTCGGTTTTTTCGTGTGCCGGGACCGCCGCAATTATCTGCTGTTGACGCTGCTGTTCGGCGGTGGCCTGGTCTCATTGCTCTCGCTCACGCACGTGATTACGTATCTCATCTGGGGGCAGATCGGGTATCAATTGGCGTTCGGATTCCTGGTCGTCCATACGCTGAAGATGTTGCGCGCGTAAGGTGGAGGGATGGGACGAAACACAGATTAAAATGATTACAAAGATTTATTGGTAAGGTGGGATAATAATTCCCCCGTCTTCCCCAGGACTGGCGTCCTGGGCTATTTTCAATCGTCCCGCCGGGACTGACGAAGTCTATCAACACTCCCACTCTCCGACACTCCCACACTCCGCTTTACACTCCGTCGCGGATTCTGCTACAATCACTGCACACACTCTGTTGGACGTACCGCTTGCACGCGGGGCGTTCAAACCGAGGCGACATCTCGGAGGAATTGCATATGACCACAATCGCTCCTGCCCGGGCATCCGTGCGGATGACCGGCGCGCAAGCGCTGCTGGAAGGCTTGCAACGCGAAGGCGTCGATATCGTCTTCGGTTATCCCGGCGGCGTGCTGCTTCCGCTTTACGATGCGCTCTACGACACCTCGCTCCGCCATATTCTCGTGCGGCATGAGCAGGGTGCGGCGCATGCGGCGGATGGTTATGCCCGCTCCACCGGCAAGGTCGGCGTCTGCATCGGCACGTCCGGTCCCGGCGCGACCAACCTGGTCACCGGCATTGCCACCGCCTACATGGATTCCATCCCCATGGTGGCGATCACCGGCCAGGTGAATACGCACGCCATCGGCAAAGACGCCTTTCAGGAAGCCGATATCACCGGCATCACCCTGCCTATCACCAAACACAACTACCTGGTGAAAGATCCGGCGGATATTCCGCGCGTGGTGAAGGAAGCCTTTTATATCGCCTCCACCGGACGTCCCGGCCCGGTGTTGATCGACCTGCCGCGCGATATGGCCGTCGGCACCATCGACGTCGATTGGGACGCGGTGCCCGTGCATCTGCGCGGTTATCGCCCCACGGTCAAAGGCAACACCAAAATGATCCGGCGCATGGTGGAAGAGCTGCTGGCCGCGAAACAGCCGGTACTTTTCGTGGGCGGCGGCATCATCCGCGCCAACGCGGCGCAACAATTAACACTGCTGGCCACGCTGCTGAAGATTCCGGTCACCGCGACGCTGATGGGCAAAGGCGCCTTTTCGGAGATCGACCCGCTTTACCTGGGCGTGCCCGGCATGCACGGCACCGCCTACGCCAACCTGGCGCTGGATCGGTCGGACCTGATCATCTGTATCGGCGCGCGCTTTGACGACCGGGTGACCGGTGATGTCAGCCGCTTTGCCCCCCACGCGCGCATCATTCACGCCGACGTGGACCCGGCGGAGATCGGCAAAGTGATGCGGGTCGATGTGCCGGTGGTAGGCGATGCGCTGCATGTGCTGGAGGAGTTGCTGGGCGAGATCGCGCCACTGCAGGCTGAATTTCCCGACCTGTCGGCCTGGCACGCGCAGATCGCCGAGTGGAAAGCACGCTTTCCTCTCACGTGGTCGTCGGACACAGACATTCCCTGCACGAGCGACACGAGCGATCATTGCGACCGCACCACCTTGCCGACCCGATGCGGTTCCACGCGCTGCGGCGGTCGTCGTGGCGGCGTGATCAAACCGCCGGCGGTGATCCGCGAAATCTGGGAAGCCACCCACGGCGATGCCATCGTGGCTACCGACGTCGGGCAGCATCAGATGTGGGCGATGCAGCATTATCTGGTGAAAGACCCGCACCACTTTATCTCGTCCGCCGGCCTGGGGACGATGGGGTTCGGCCTGCCCGCCGCCATCGGCGCGCAGTTTGGGAATCCGGACGCGGAAGTCTGGTGTATCTCCGGCGACGGCAGCCTGCAGATGAATATCCAGGAGATGGCCACCGCGGTGATTCATCACCTGCCCATTCGCATCGCGCTGATGAATAACGGCACGCTGGGGATGGTGCGCCAATGGCAGAAGATGTTCTTCAACCAGCGCTATTCGCAAGTCGGGCTGAATGTCGGTACGCCGGACTTCGTCAAACTGGCGGAAGCGTATGGCGCCGTCGGCATCCGGGTGACCGATGCCAGTGAGGTGCGCGCCGCGATCGACCGGGCGCGCACCATCACCGACCGTCCGGTGCTGCTCGATTTCATCTGCGAGATGGAAGAAGACGTCTACCCGATGATCCCCGCTGGCAAGAGCGTGGCGGAGATGATGGTGGGAGGAGACCAACATGGTTATTGATACCGATCAATCGATGAAACATACCATTTCCGTGCTGGTGGAAAACCGCCCGGGCGTCTTGGCGCGCACGGCGGGGTTGTTCGCGCGGCGGGGCTTCAATATCGACTCGCTGGCGGTGAGCACCACGGAAGACCCGGACACCTCGCGCATGACGATCGTGGTCAATGGCCCGGACGGCACCCTGGAGCAGATCAGCAAACAACTCTACAAGCTGATCGACGTGATCAAGGTGATGGACCACACCGAAGACGATATCGTCGCGCGCGAACTATCGCTGTTCAAAGTGCACGTCGCCGACTCCACCAAGCGAGCGGAATTGATGCAGATCGTCGATATCTTCCGCGCGCGCATCCTCGATATGAGCGACAAGACGATGATCATCGAAGCCACCGGCGAAGGCGATAAAATCGACGCGCTGGAACACCTGATGGATGGCTTCGGCATCAAAGAAATGGTCCGCACCGGCCGCGTGGTGCTGGTCAGAGGCACGAAGACGACGTAGGGGTGGGAGTTTGGGAGTGTGGGAGTATGGGAGTTTGGGAGTTATCCGCAGACTCCCATCCCCTCTTCCCACTGCAAAGCGATTCCCATTTTTCGTGATTTCCACCGCCGCGTCGCCTCGCAATTACTTCTTTGCGTCTTTGCGCCTTTGCGTGAAACAATAAAGAGAATCGTCACATTCTCACCCCCCTCGCCACCGACACCCGCGTGATTGTTCCCCCTTGCCCGCATAATTCCCCAAGCGCCGGGAATCGAATAGCTATGGTGCGCTGGCTGTGGCTGTTGGTGCTGTACGGAATAGCCCTGCTGATTTCACCCGCGTTCGGCACGCTGGACTCTCCGCAGGCGATGCTGCTCTGGGCGCTGGGTGGCGCGGCGTTGATGTTGGGCACCGCCTGGATGCTCTACCGCCTCACCCACACCGACCCGGCGATCCGCTCGTGATGCGCGGAATCACCGCGAGCCGGTGAGCAAACTGCACCTTTTGCGATAATAATCGGGTCGATGCCGCAATTCAGGCGCAATCTTCGCCCCTTCCCCCTTGACAACCCGTCCGGATCGTGACATACTCTGTTCATCACTGCGGGGTGGAGCAGTCAGGCAGCTCGTCGGGCTCATAACCCGAAGGTCATGGGTTCAAATCCCATCCCCGCTACCAATTTTTGCATAATAGAATCCGGGAGCCTTTGAGTGATCCTCACTTTCAAGGTTTCCGGATTCAATGCTATCTGGGCATCATCACTACATGTGCCTATTTAGTCATGGCCTTGCCATTCACGATGGTTAAGCCTCCTACCCCAAAATCCTCGTATCCATCAGTATCGCTTTCACATAGGATTCACCCACCACTTGATTGTGCAGTGATTTCCCCTGGCGTAGAAGTAGATACGCCTTGTTGAAATTTGAGCGATAGAGTGGTGTATCGCACCTGGTGTGGATGAGCTTCTCGCCCTCCACATGATACGTCAGAGAACATTTCCTGATCGGAGTCTGGAAAATCTCGCCTTGATGCGCAAGGATGCGTTCCCATATCTCGTCGAAGGTGTTTCCTTCAGGCATCTCATCAATTCCCCATTACATGTTGAAGGTCGCATTGGACTTATTGACTGTTCCCATGTTCTGTCCATACAGAACGGAAATTATCTTTGGAGCAGAATCTGGCATGAACAATATCTCACAGTTAACGATTTCGACCCGTGTGCGATAAATAGTCAACCTAGCGTTCATACGATACAATTATTTATTGAGACTCGATAACAGCGAAAAAATAGCCCCGCTAACAATTCTATACAATAGGCTCCGGGTCATCAGACCCGGAGCCTATTGTGTTTGGAACACCTGGACACTTGAAGTCCGTTTCCATCCCCAGTAAATCCAGAGAATCGCGCTTCCGCTTCCAATGCATACTCCCACAGGACTGCCCAGTTCGTTACACGCTGGGTGCAAGCCATTACTCCAGCGTGAAGATGCGGGTGGTTGGCGCGGTGATTTCCAGGTGTATTTCCTGTTGCAAACCCTCGCCGACCGGTTGGTTGGTGAGGGCGTCGGTGACGTGGCAGGGGCGTGGTAGGTGTAGTGTGCGCGGGCCGCTTTTCACGCTGTGAATGCTGACCAGGGAGTCGCTGGCATAGATCACGTCGTCTTCTTCGCACCAGATGTGGCAGCCGGCCTGGCGCGCGCAGGCTCGCAGCAGGTTGGCCGGCAACGGCATCGCCGCGCTCCAGACCACGCCGTAATCGCCGCTGCCGCGGGTGCCCGGTTGGCCGTTGCCGGCCGTTCCCTGACCGAACTCCTTGAGAAAGAGGCCGGTGCGATGGATATACCAGCACAGGTTGGCGTGCCCGAGGGGCACGGCGCCATTTTGCTCGACGGCCCAGGCGCCCGGCGTCAGGGTCGGGCCGTAGGGCAGGCTGTCGCCATAGACATAGGCGGCGGGCAGTTCGCGGGCGATGGCATGTCCCGGGTCCTGCACAATGACGTGGCGCACAGTTGTGCGCGGATGGAGGTCCATCGGGACGCCCAGCAGGCGTGAGGCGGGTTCGGGCGTGAGCACCCGGCCGTCGGTGATGCCGGTGCTCGGGCCGAAGATGGCCAGGTTGCCGTCGCGCAACACCTTGCGCCGCAGCAGGTCCATGACCGCGTCGTCCACCTTGAACAGGTTCGGGAAGAGGAAGACTTTGTAGGCGGGAAAGTTGTCCAGTTCCAGATCGCTGAGCAGGAAGATGCGGTAGGGCACGCCGCAGTGCGCCAGCCCGCGCACGCGCTGCCAGATGCACGACAGCGTCTGGTAGCCGGACGTGAAATCCTCGTAGAACGGGCTTTCGTCGTCGATAATGAAGGCGATGGCGTCGCGGGTTTCGCGATGCGGGGCGGTATTGAGCCGGTCCAGCATAGGTACGAGTTGTTTGATGGTGCGTTGGATGCCCTGATCGTGAAAATAGGAGGAGCCCACGTTGCACCAGTAGCTCTGCCAACCGCGGGAGAGCGGGAGCGCCGCGTTGCGCGCCAATCCCACCGCTACTTCCTGTTCCGTGCGAAAGGCCCCCTGATCTTCTATCCCCTGGCCGACGTAGCAGCGGGCATCATTTTCAACCATGGCGGTCATCCCGCGCAACGGCAAGGTATCGGTGATCCCTTCGGATTCATAGGCAAAGCCCAGCGTGCGCGCGGTATAGTCCGCGGGGTTCCACACGCCATCGAGGCCGAGTTGATCGAGGACCGGCCCGATGCCCCAGGAGCCGGAGAGGAGCAGCAGGTTGGGGAAGCTCTGGCCATCGCCGATGCCGTCGAAGCTGGACTGGATCTGCCACCCCATCAGCGTCTGTTTGAGCGCATCGATGAGCACCACGCGTTCCACCCCGCACCCCGAGCATGCCCGGCGCACCGCACTGGTGACGGTGGTGATCCAGGTGATCAGCGTGTGGCGCATGAAACGGCAGTAATCATGCTCGCGGATGGCCGCCGCCGGCTCGATCCAATGGAAAAGGCCGTCCGGCTTGACGCTGGCGTTGGTGGCGACGTTGAGCGCGTCGAGTCGCTGCCCGCCCAGCGTGGGCATGGCTTCGCGCTTTTTCGCCAACCAGGCGCTGTCGCGCGGGACCTCCGCGTCGGCCAGCGTCACCGCTGTGTCCCCCCACGCCTCGCTTAGCGCCGCATCGGTGCCATACCGCGTGGTCAGCCAGGCGCGAAAAGCGCGCGTGCTCGCGTCGGAGCAGTCAAACATATTCCCGGAAATGGTCAGGATCGTCGCGCCTTCTCCGTAGGGCAGCGGCAAGTAGCCGGCGATATGATCCGCCCAGGGCCGGCGCTCATAATATCCCACCATTTTCTCGATCGCGGTGGTCAGATCGTGCAAATAGCGGGGGGAACACCAACTCGCCTCGCGATAACGCGTACCGTTTTCGCTGGTCTGCACCTCGTCAGGGTGCTTTTCCGTCCAGCGGAGCGGGGGCGACAGCATGAACTTGATATAAAAACGCGCGTCCGGGCACTGCTGGAGGATGGTGTTGGCCTGGCGGTCCAGACTATATTCATACTCGACATCGTCATCGGGATAGACGCCGTCATCGACCCAGAATGGTTGGTCGAAGTAATCATGCCCGTGCACCTGATTCCCATGCGGCACCGTCAGGTGGAACACGGCGACGCCGCTCTCGATGAATTCGCGGTTGCGATCGTCCCAATCATTGCGCAAAATATAATCGCAATATACCGCTTGCGAGACGGGTTCACCGTCCAGCGTCACCAGCGTGCGCCCGTCACGCACTTCAATGCGCGACTGATGACGCAGTTGTTCCGTTTGCCGTGATGTCATCAACATGCCTCCCGGGTAGTCAGTTTGTCTGCGTTTACCCTATTCGCGTCTGTCGCAAGGGAATCCTGCCGCAGGATTGGTCGGCAGCAGCGGTTTGGTATTTCGCGGATATTCATGTTAGTAGTGGCAGGAACGAAGGTGATGCTGTTGAAGGGTAAATGACGGTGCTCCGGCAGCAATGAGGTTGGTGATGCCTTACCATTCTTTTGACGGGATGCCAGATTTTATGGGTGATGCTAACAGCGATTACGGGGCGCGACTGGCGTCGGCTTCCAAACAGTGCTAAGCGTTCAGCATGAGGCTGATTATTATGGGCGTTCAGTGTTCACTGGACCGTTTTTGTGGCATGACTGAATAGCCTACCGGTAGGACAAATATTATGCGATGGACTGAACCAAACGGCACGCGGATCTGGCGGTGTCCCGCGGAGGGCACCACGGCGGACGACGTGCTCAACTCGGCGGCATTTTACACCGATGCGGTGCTGGCACGACTGGCCGAAGAGGGCTTCAACGGCATCTGGGTCTACGCGCTGTTGTATAACCTGATGCGTTCGCGCGTCTTTCCGGAGTTGAACCGTCCCGGTACGGAGGAGCGGTTGACGGCGCTGCAGGAATTGATCGACCGCGCGCGGCGGCACGGCATCGGCGTCTATCTCTATCTCAACGACCCCGTCAGCATCGATATCGACGATCCGTTCTGGCAAAAATACGCGGAGCTGCACGGCGCGGAAAAGTGGCATACCTATGCGCTGTGCACCTCGACGCCGCAGGTACAGTCGTTCTTTCGCGATGCGCTGGAGAGCACCTTCGCCCCGCTGCGCAATCTGGAAGGCGTTATCCTGATCACCGCCTGCGAATCGCTGACCCACTGCTGGTCGAAAACGGTGCGGCGCGACGGCGCACTGCCCGCCTGCCCACGCTGCCGGGAACGCGAACCGGCGGAATTGGTGCTGGAGTTGTTGCAGACCTGGTCGGAGGTGAGCCACCATCACCCGACACCGTTTCGCATCCTGGCGTGGAACTGGGAATGGGCGTATTGGTATCCTCACCCGCAATTGCCGATCGTCTCCCATTTGCCGGACGGCATGGAATTGCTGCTGGGGTATGAGATGGGCGGCACGCGGCGCTGGGGCGATCGCATCATTCCCGTCGGCGAGTATGCATTCAGCTTTGCCGGTCCCGGCGAGCAGTTCATCCTTACTCGCCAGGCGGCGGTCGAGCGCGGTATTCCCGTGCATGCGAAGATCGAACTGAACAACACCCACGAAATCTGCTCGGTGCCCAACGTGCCGGTGTTGCGCACGCTTCACGCCCGCTTCGCCGCCATGGCGCGCGACGAGGTGGCCGGCTTCCTCGGTTGCTGGAGCATGGGTGGCAAGATGACCCTCAACACCCACGCGATGCGGCTCTTCCTGCGCGATCCCGAACAATATCTGGATGAGCAGACCTTCCTGGCCGCGCTGGCGCGCGACTATTTCGGCCTGACCGCTACCAACGCCATCACCCGCGCCTGGCAGCAATTCAGCGATGCCTTCACCCACTATCCCTTCTCGGTGAACCTGCTTTATTCCGGCCCGCACAACGACGCGCCGGCGCGCCGGTTATCGCTGCATTTCGCAGGAACGCCGATCTGCGCCTCCTGGCACCCGGGCGAACCGGGCGACGACTTGTCGCGCTGCATCGAGCCGTTCTTCTCCGACAGGCAGTCGTTCACGCTGGACGATGTCATCGACGGCTTCACCCGCCTGCACGCCGGCTGGGCGGAGGCGCTGCGCGACTACGCGGCGCTGGAAGCGGACGAGCCCGGCAGCGAAGAACAATGCCTGCACCGCCTACGGGAACTCAGTTGCGCACGCATGATCGCCCACCAGTTCCGTTCCGTCGTCAACGTCTTCCGTTTCTTCCGCGAACAGCAGGCGGTGATGCAGCAGCACGGCCTGACCGCCCCCTGCGACATCCCCCCCAACGCCACGCTGCGCGAGATTATGGAAGACGAACTCGCCAACGTCCGCCAGGCGCTCCCCCTCGTCGAAGCCGACTCGCGGCTCGGTTATCACCAGGATATCGGCGGCTACAAATACAACGCCGAGATGATGCGCGAGAAGATTGGGGCGATGGAAGCGGAGTTAGTGATCCACTCATGGGTTCGTTAAATTAGCTCCGTTCCGTCATCTCTGGCGCGCGAGCGTCCTCGCGAGCAGGTCGAGTATCCCCCGGTGCTCGCGGGGACGCTCGCGCGCCAGAGCGACCTGAACAGTTTTTATGATACTTTATACGCGCGGCCAGGGTAGTTTTCGCTTATATTTTAGCCCGGCTCATCGTGTGCCGATAGCTGTTTTCCAGCATTAGGCCGATGCAGGCCAGTATTCCCGCACTACCCGCACCCATTCCTCCGCCAGGAGTTGATGACCGGCGCAGGTTGGATGCACGCCATCATGAATCCAGTATGCGGGTTCCGCTTTGGCACAGGCGGTGTCGAAGATGGTTTGGTAGCGCACCAGCGCGGCATGATATTTCTCCGCCAAACAGGCCACGATTTCCTGACGTTGCGTCATTACCGTAAACCAGTCATCCTGCCAATTTCCCACCGGGAGGGTAAACGGTTCGCCGAGGACCAGGCGCACGTTCACGTTCGCGGCGACTGTATCCGCCAGGAGTTTGCCATACGCCTGCGCGAAGGTGTCCAACGGCACCTGACGCGCGTTGTCGTTCACGCCGACGAGGATGCTCAGTATATCGGGCTTCAGTTCGATGGTATCCTGCTGCCATCGCTCCGCCAAATTCTCGACCACGTCCCCGCTGCACCCCCGGTTCAGGAAGGTCAAATCAAGCTCGGGGAATGCGGCGCCATAGCGAGCGGCGATGATGAAGGCATACCCGTGCCCCAGGATATGGTTTTTGTCCTCGTTGCGTCCTCGGCCACCGTCGGTAATCGAGTCACCCTGAAATAGAATCCTCGCGCCGTGGGTAAACACCGGGATGCCGGGCACAGCATTCGCGGGTGCGCTTGTTGTGATGTTCATAGCGGTCCTCCAGTCATAGTTGAAGCCTGGTCATTTTATGACTAAGTTGCCGGATCAGCAAGCGTTCGCGGCGCTATTCAGTCAAGGCTAGCACACGGGTTTGTGTCGACGCTATACGAAATATGCTGTCAGTTCTGTTGTCTCCGGGCATGCCTTGCGCAACAACATTCGTTAACCTGCGCTGTCTAACAGGGAAACTGGCAATTGAGGATATTCACATGGCGACACCGAACACCGATGAGAAAGTCGATTACTCCTGCGTTTTTTCCGAGCAGCACTGGCGCGCAGCCGATTGGCTGCTGGTGAAACGACCGGATTGGGACCATTACGGCGATTGGCGGCAGTATGCGGACTTTATTGAAAATGTGACGCCGATGGCAGACGATCCCGCGGCGCTGGAATGGAAGCCGGAAGAAGGCTTCGACTGGGGCGGCAAGCTGATTACGCAAACCCATGCCGGCATGGTCTATGGACGACCGGTCAACGGGGATTTCGTCGTCGCGTCCAGCATGGCCTTCACATATCGCATGGCGCCCTCCATCGTTTTCGGCACGCTCGTTCCCAGCGCGCGCCCCACGCACCAGGAATATCTGGAAAGCTGGGAGATCGTTCTCTGGGACGAAGGGATCAACGTCTGGCAGCAGACCATCGCCAACCATGCCGTCCAGTGGACGCTCATCGGCTATGCCAAGCATCCCTTCCACCGGCACACCCGCTACACGCTGGAAGTCCGACGAACGAAGCAAACCCTCGACATCCGCATCGATGCGCTCCGCTTTGGCCTGCTCGATCCTACGCTGCCCGCGCAGTGTTATGTGGGCATTACCGGTTGTGAAGGGGTGAACCGGTTTTATGATTTTCGGGTGGAGCAATAAGGTGTCAGGTGTCAGGTGTCAGGTGTCAGGGGGCAGGTGTCAGGTGTCAGGTGTCAGGTGTCAGGTGTCAGGTGTCAGGTGTCAGGTGTCAGGTGTCAGGTGTCAGGTGTCAGGTGTCAGGTGTCAGGTGTCAGGTGTCAGGTGTCAGGTG
>Ga0073936_10011387_pt1 | contig 10774 bp, 6 predicted proteins | sample AliMusrvi5mmetaG_FD_87041 | JGI IMG/M metagenome (GOLD analysis project Ga0073936, IMG submission 87041) | Freshwater lake bacterial and archeal communities from Alinen Mustajarvi, Finland, to study Microbial Dark Matter (Phase II) - Alinen... | ecosystem: Environmental > Aquatic > Freshwater >... | reverse complement strand
GGTCCTCAGTGGTATCCTCCCTTGCGGGAGCCGATGGCCGCCGCATCGGAATCGTGCTGCAGGTGACCGAATCCATAGCCTTCGGCCGGCATCTGCGCGCGGTCAATGAGGCGCTGCTGCTGACGTCACTTCGGCAGCATGAGACGGCTGAAGTGGCGGACGCGCTGAACCGGAAACTGGAGGCGGAAATCCGCGAGCGCAGCTATGCGGAAGCCGAACTGCAGCGCGCCAACAACGATCTGAAGGAATTCGCGTACGCGGCCAGTCACGATCTGCAGGAGCCCCTCCGCACCGTTATGGTGTTTACGCAACTGCTCACCCGCAAGCTCAGCCCCCATGTGGATGAGGAAGCCGCCAGATTCACCGAACATATATCCTCCGGTATCAAGCGCATGCAGTTACTTATTCAGGACCTGCTGGCCTATGCTCTAGCAGGGGTAGAAGAACTATCGGAGACACAGGGCGCCGAATGCAGCGCCGCGCTGCAGGTTGCGCTGGGGAATCTGGGTGGCCTGATCCAGGAAACCGGCGCCCGAATAGTTGCTGACCCCCTCCCGCGAGTGGACGCCAGCGCGCGCCAGCTTGCTGAAATTTTTCAGAATCTCATCGGAAACGCACTGAAATACAATAAGCCAAATTGCGTGCCCGAGATACAGATCGCCGCGGAACGGAACGGACGCCAGTGGGTGATTTCGGTGCGCGACAACGGCATCGGGTTCGCGCAGGAATATGCCGAGCAGATCTTCCGCGTTTTCAAACGGCTGCACTCTAAGGATTGCGCAGGCACGGGCATCGGGCTGGCGATTTGCAGACGGATTGTTGAGCGGCAGCGCGGAACCATTTGGGCCACGAGTGAAGAGGGCGTGGGCACGGTGTTCTCCTTTTCCCTGCCGGCATGATCTGCTCCGCGAGCTGGTTGATACCAAGGGTGTGGGGGCTGACGCCGGTGACGGGGACGTCGGCTGGATCCAGTGCCTCGCCGAGTGTGCCACTATCACGCAGTATCGTCCCAGATAATGGAATTACAGTTGGACTCTGGTAGAAAGCCAGTGCGCGCCGCGTCCATTTGAAACTACTGCTCTATCGTGGCAGTGCAACGCTGCAGGGCGCGAACGGGCCAAATGTCGCGTGGGATCGAAAGTGTTGTGGGCAGCAACTTGGTATGGGGCAGCGCGGTCGTGGCCAGCAACGTGGTCTGGGGGTCTTCGAACAACACTGCTGCTGAGATTGCCGTCAGCATTAACGGCGAACCGTAAGAAAACGACAGGGTCAGGTCAACTTGCAGCTTGAAGCAAAGAAGAGGGCTGGGGCAACCTGGGCCTTCTATTGAGGCTGCGGGAAGCTGCATCTGTTCAAATTCAACCTAGTCTTTCGTAGTCGGAAGCTCCCCGATCGCGATCCGGAACTTGAGCCCGGAGAATGCCGATACCGGAATTTGGCGGGAGGCACGAACTTGAGCGGGTTTCATAGCGTGATTGTCTGCAAGAGTTTCAGAATCCATTGGATCGTCGAGCCGGACCTTCAGATTCGGTCGTGCTTCTTCGGGTTCCACGTCGGGCGCCTGATCAAGTACTTCGAGAAAAGTATCACGGCTCCAGCGGGCTGCTCTCTGCTTCAGCCGATCCCACACGGCCACCTGTTCCGCGAATGCGGAGGCGATAACATCATCCACGGACAGCTGTTGCGCGTCGGCAATTTCTCTTGCTGGCCGGTAAAGATCGTCGGGAATGTTGACGCTGATGCTCAATTTGCCTGCCTTCGGAAGTTCAGGAATTCCGCGGGCGTCAGTACTTCGATGCCTCGCTCAGCTGCTCCCACGAAGTCTCTGATCGGTCAGCCTCGGGCGTGCGCCGCATGGACGGAAGGCACCAGATTGGAGACCCGAAGAAGATAGTCCAGAAATCCATCGATCTGCGTCGCGCTCGGCCCCGGAACCAGGTTGGCGCGTTTGAGAACTTCCTCCGACTCGAGCGCCAGTGCCACGGAGATGTTGACGCCGAAGAGCCCTTGCCCAACCTGCCGGAGAAGCGCCTGCGCGGCCCCGCGGCGTGACCGCAGAGCGGCCACTAACACGTTCGTATCGAGGATGATCTGACGCAACGATGTCCCTCAACGTTAAGGTACTGCTCTCGGTGAGTTCGGCAGGCTGTCTTGCAGATTATCCACCTGCCTGTCCAGGTTGCGGGCTTCCCACGTCGGGTTGATCGCTTCGCGATGTGCCAGTTCGAGAGAGCCGCCATCTCGCGACACCGTGGCCGGACACTCGGGCCAGTAGATCCGAACCAGCTTCAGCCAGCCCTGAATCCGTTCCCGGAACTTTCTTTCACGTGCATACTCCTGCACGCCGAGCTGAGCGGCCAGCCCGAACGGCCCGAACAGGGGAACGCGTTCCGTACCCTTCGCCCGGTAGCAGCGCCAGGTAAGCCAGGTGTACAGGTCGAGGCAGCCCGGATTGTTCGCCAGCACTCGCACTACGGCGGCGTCAACCGGAATCGGATGCTCCTTTAGCTCCCGCCAAAAGGGATCTGACAGTGTGACCAGGTTCTCTCGCTGACGGCCCTTTGTCCCGCCCTCGTCTCTGAACCAAAGCCGAACATGGTCGAAGAACTGAACTCTGCTGCAATTCCAGACCTCCGATCCCCGGCGGTCCTCCCTGGTGCCAAAGAAGATGGTACTGGCGAACACCCGTTTAAACGAGTCCGCCAGCCGGCGATAGTATTCGCCGTTGGTGGGCAACCGCCAGTCATTGAGGATCTCGGCGGCGCTTTCGAATTCCACAACCGGGTTCTGCTTGCGCACTGCCTGGGTCGCCAGCCAGAGGAGCACCAGCCGATCCTGACCGAACGGAACCCCGAACTCCGGGTGGCCGACGACTTCGAGGAAGAACTTCGTTGCGACGGGTGTAGGTCAGAGTGCCACTTGGAAGCCGCCGGATCGGCAGCCCGCACAGGATGAACGGGCGGGCGCCGAACGAGACATCTTGAGTGCCGGACTCGCGACGTTCGCGGATTGGTACGACCGCATCCAGTCGGAGTTCCGTGCGGGGTGGCAGCGGGGGCTCGAAGAGACTATCCTGAAATACTTGACGAGCGATGGCACCAGCATGTTTCAACATGGTCTTCCAGCCCCAGCCAAAACAGGCCGTCGAAACGAAGTTGTGTTCAGAATTGTGTTCAAAAAGCGCCGAACAGGCCGAAGAAACAGCATGTGGCCGAAGGAGGGTCTAAAGAATCAATAATATAGCTGAAGTCAGGTAGCTACGAACCAGAAGGTCGCATGTTCGAGTCATGCCGGGCGCACCATTAAAATCAATAAGTTAGCGTTGATTTTGGCTTGCAGTTTTAAACAGAAGGTCAGTTCGCATTACCTTTTGAATTTTCTGTAAAATCAGTACCTTAGGCCGCCTCCTTCGAGTCGTTTCCGATTCGTGTTCAAATGATCGCGAGCTTTTCTGACACGGGCGATACACCGCACCCAAAAAGGCTTGAGGACACGCCGAGTATCAGCGCGGGGCATCAGCAGAGAAGCAGATATGGGTCGCGGATTTGAGATGTCACTGCGCTACAACCTCGCAGGGTACTGAAAAGCTAACCTTTGGCAGTCTGGCCCGCGGTTTCAGCGACGGGATACTCTGGCATCCCCAGAAACAGGGCGGCACAAGCCAGCGTCGAAACCGAAAGCAGGCTCAGCAGGGAAGCATAAGAGCCAGTGAGATCGAAGGCCCGGCCCATCAGCACGGGGCCCAGCGCGCCCGCCACCGCATAAGCCGTCCACGAGAAACCATACAACGTCGAAAACGCCCGCAGCCCAAAGTACCGCGAAAGCAGATAAGGAGTGAGATCCGCCTCCGCCCCCATACCGAGGCCGATCAGCGCGGCTGCCACCAGCGCGGACGCGGAAGTCGCCACCGACCCCAACAGAAGTATCCCCCCGGCCGCCGCGCCGAGCACGCAGAAACCTACTCTCGGCCCGAAAAACCGGTCCAGTAACTGGCCCGTCACCAGCCTGCCGCCAAAACTGAATAATCCCAGGGCCGACGCCACCAGTGCCGCCTGCTGCTGACTAATCCCGCGGTCTGTCAACAGCGGCGAGAGATGCGTGATGGCGCCGTTGACGCTGAGCGAGCCCAGAAACAAGGTCGCGAGCAGCAGCCAGAACGCGCGCGTGCGAACCGCCTCGCCCACCGTCGCGCCCGATCTCATCGTCTCGCCCGCGCCCTCCGCGGCGGCCTTCATGCTCCCCCGTTCCCGCACGAACAAAAACGTCAGCGGCAGGCCGAACAGCAACACCACGCCGCCCAGCAAAAAGTAAGCATTCCGCCACCCCGTCGTGTCGATCAGCGCCTGCGCCAGCGGCGGGAAAATCATCGCGCCCGTGGCCGAGCCCGCCATCACAAGGGACAGCGCGAATCCCCGGCGGCGTTCGAACCACGTCGAAACAGCCCTTGAATAGCCCATCTGCGTGGTTCCGTTCCCCACTATCCCGAGCAGCACGAACGTCGCGTACAACTGCGCGATATGGCCCGTCAGCAACCCCAGCGAGGCGAATCCCACCCCAAAGACCGCCATACACGGCAGAATCACGGTGCGCGGTCCGCCATGCCCGGAACTGCGGTCCAGCAGCCGCCCCAGCAGAGGCGAGCAGACCGCCACCGTCAGCGCCGCAAAGCCGAACGCAGCGGAGACCGCCTCCCGTGTCCATCCGAACTCGCTGCTCAGCGGCTTCAGGAACGTGCCGAAGCTGAAGACCAGCAGCGACCCGAAACTCACCATCACCCCGAAATACGCCGCCAGCACAACGCGCCATCCCTCGCGGGACTCCGCGCGAAATGCGCTAACTGCGGGAGTAGCCATGCAGGGCGGTCCTCCGTCCTCCCTCGCGATGAGCTTCCTCCGATAAGGCGTGCACGCCGCTGGCGTCGATCCACCGGTTGTAGAAATTGAACAGGGAGCAAACGGTAATGGCGAAGTAGATCGCCTCGTCGTCCCAGCCTTCGGCATGCAGTGGCTTCATATCATCTGCCGTGATTTTCGGCGACTCCTCATTTACCCTTCGAACAAAGCGGAACAGCGCCTTGTGCTTCTCATCCATGCCCGATGTCTCCAGGTCGCGAAGCACGCCCCAAACCAGTTCTTCGCTGCCCAGCAATTCCGCCGCAACTGCGGCGTGGGACTTCGTTCAAAACGGGCAGTCATTGCGATAAGACGTGAAGGCCGCGATCAGTTCGCGCATTCCCGGGCTCAAGGGCGCGGGCCCGCGCAAAATCTCCTGCGTGAACCGCGCCAGATGCTCGGTCGCCTTCGGCAGGAATGCGAACATGTGCCAGATTTGCGGATACTCCGCCCCGGCGTCCTGTTTATCCCGGATCAGCGCTGTGTAGGGTGAGGGTTTGTCGCAGCCCTCCACTTCCGGAAGAAACATCGGCTTCATGCCAGGTCCGCGTTTTATGTCTTCAGTCATCAGTACACCAGTTTGAGCCCAAATTGAAAGACGCGGGGCGAACCCGCTTCCAGCACCCGGCCGAAGTTCGGAGACGCCAGGTCGTTTTCCGGCAGTCCGAAGTTAGCGTGGTTCACCACATTAAAGCACTCCGCCCGGAACTGCAGCCGCCAGTTCTCGCGCAGAGCGAAACTCTTGAGCAGCGAAAGATCGGCATTGCCCGTGCCGGGCCCCCGGATCGCGTTGCGTCCCTCGCTCCCGAACTGTCCGGCCTGAGTCACGGGATTCAGGCGGCGGAAGGCCGCGCGGCTCACCCAGCTATCCGGCGTGTGCGGCCCCGCATTGGGGTTCGCGATCAGATCGGGCCGGCTGGAATAGAAGCCCGTGATCTCCGGTGAACTTCCCTGCAGCGCGACATTGGCGCTGTCGTAAACCGTAAAAGGCGTCCCTGAGTTCAGGTTTGCAATCACGTTCAGCTGCCACCCGTCCAGCGCGGCTTTCATGGCTCCGCGGGAAGAATGCGGGCCCGGCAACGCATAGCTTCCGCTGAACACGAACCGGTGGCGCGCGTCGAAAATGGAAGGCCCGTGCTCCGCATTCAGGTTGAACGGATTCTGCGCCAGATCGTTCTCGCCCGCCACCAGACGCGGCGCGGACCCCGACACGTTAAACGTGGACACATAGTCCAGCGTCTTCGAAAACGTATAAGAGCCGAGGAACGCGAGACCGTTCGCGAAACGCCGGGAAAGGGCCGCCTGCGCGGCGTGGTAAGTGGAATTCGTGGAATCCGCGATGAGGCCGACGGAGCCGAAATCGCATGGCCCGCCTGTCCCGTGGCAACCGGCATACAGGCGCCGCTGGTCGGCGTTATCGGCTGTCGCGCCCGGCCCATAAACGGCGGGGTTGCCTTCGATCAGCCGTGGCAGCCGTGTCCCCTTGTTGCCGATGTAGCGCAGGTCCAGCAGCAGACTGCTTGCCAGCGACTGCTGCACGGAGAGGTTCCAGTTCTGCGCGTAAGGCGGCCGCATACCGCTCTCCACCGTCAGCACCGTGGTCGGTTGGGGGAACGAAGAGAGTGAGAACGGATTCTGTCCTCCCCACGGATCGGTGAAGTTCACCGGCGCGCTCAACTGGCGCGCCTGCGTCCAGGGCAGTGCGCTCAGCGGCGCCTGCAAAGGGCCGCCCACGCCGTTCGTGAACGAGTCATAAAAAATTCCAAAGGCCGCGCGAACGGAGGTCTTGCCTTTGCCCGCGGGATCCCAGGCAATACCCACGCGGGGCATGAACGCTTTCCCGTATATCGGCGCGATTCCGTCCGGCACGCCCGGATCGCCGGGGAAAAGCAAACCGGCGGGAGCATTTCGATAAATCTGCGACTGCCTGCCGGGAGCCCACGCGTTCATACGATTCCGGATATCCGTGAACGGCGTGCTGAGTTCCCAGCGCAGGCCGTAGTTGACAGTCAGGCGCGGCGTGACGCGCCATTCATCCTGCGCGTAGGCGCCGAAATCGATATTGCGCAGGCCGCGGTTGAAGTCACCGCCGCCCTGAAAAAACACCACCGGGAAACCCAGCAGAAAGCTCGCGAACGGATCGCTGGCGGGGAACGGGGCGAACACGAAGAAGCCATTCGAAGCGATGCCTTCGGTCATGTTGATCTGGTTGCGCCGGAATTCGACGCCCAGCTTCACACTGTGCGCGCCCGCGGTCTTCGCATAAGAATCCTGCGCCTCGTAAGTATTCTGCGTGGTATCGCGCGGCCCGGTGATCGGATCGCCGATGCTGGCATAGCCGCTGACGATGAAGAACGGCGTCCCCTTCGCGGCAGGCAGCGAACTGTCGTAATTGAAGCCCAGGTCGCGCGGTGACGTCCGGTTCAGAGGATTGTCCGTATTGAACCCGTTGCGGAAGAAGCCCGCCCGGAAGATGTTCACCGCGGAACTGCTGAACAGATGCGTCCCGGAAAGGGAGACCGAATGCGTGCTCAGGTCTTCACCCACCGGGAAGCCGGGTACGTTGGCGCCGGCCACCGAGAGCGGATCCACATTGGAGCTTTGCGAATGCTCGTAGTGAAAAGCCAGCTGATCCGTCTCGCGGAACAGATGATCGAGGCGGAGTCCGCCCTGGTCGGTCTGATTTCGCCGGTTCTGCGTGGTGATGAAGAGATTCGGGCCGGCATTCGCATGCGGATAGAACTGCGCCAGCTTCGCGGCAACCGGGCTGATGGCAGGCGCGGGGATGATGTTGTTGGGGAACGGCATTCCCGTGAAGTAGTTGATGAGCGGCGCGGGCTGCCCGGTTTGCGGATCGCGCAGGCCGGAGAAATCGCCCTTGTGCTCCGCGTCGCTTGGCACGGTGGCCGATTGCGTTACCCCCTGCACGTTGCGGAAGCCCTCGTAATACCCGAAAGCGAAGTCTTTGTTCTTTCGCAGCGGACCGCCCAGCGTGCCTCCGAACTGATTCTGCTTCAGCGGCTCCACCGCTTTCGCGAAGAAGTTTCTGGAGTCGAGCGCGTCATTCCGCAGGAACTCATACAACGCGCCGTGAAAAGCATTGGTCCCGGAACGCGTGATCACCGTGGTGGTGGCGCCGCTGGTCCCGCCGTATTCCGCGGGAGCAGTCTGCGTGAGAATCCGGAACTCCTGAATGGCGTCCACCGGCGTCTTCAGCGCGAAACCGCCGTCCACGCGGTTCACGTTGGTGACTCCGTCCAGCAGATAGTTATTCGATTCCGGGCGCTGCCCGTCCACCGCATATGCCTGACCGCCGCGCAGGGAGCCGCCCGCCGCCGCCAGGCCGGCTGTGATCGGCGCCACGCCGGGCTGCAGCAACCCGAGCTGCGTGAAATTGCGTCCGTCAAGGGGCAAGTCCGTCAACTCACGGCTGCTGACCACATTGCCCAGCTCATTGGAGCTGGTATTCACCAGCGGCGTTTCGGCGTTGACCGTGACGCTGTCTTTGTCTCTCGCCAGCGTGAGCGCCACATCGATGCGGGCCGTCCGGCTCACGCTCAGCAGCACGGCCTTTCTTGTGTAGAGCGCAAAATTCGACGCTTCCACGGTCAGGTCGTACTCACCCGGAGGCAGCGCGGCATGATAGCTGCCCGTGCGGAGAGTCTGCTGTGTCCGCGTGAAGCCGGTTGCGGCATTGGTCAGGCGAACCGTTGCGCCGGGCACGGAACTGCCGGAAGGATCGGTAATGCGTCCCTCCAGAATTCCGGTGGTGTCCTGCGCGAACGCGGGAACAGCCAGTAAGAGAAGTGCCGGAAGTATTTTCATTCGTTTACAGCCCGGGGGCTATTGAATCGCAATGGTCACGGTGTTCGAGATCACGCCGCCCACGCTGAGCGCCAACGCGATCGCGTCGCCGGCGGGCGCGGTGTCCGGTATCTGCACATTCACCTGAAACAGACCGACGGACCCGGGCGCCAGCCCCGCGAACGCCGCGGGAACGCTCACGCCGTTCAGCAGGACAGAGACAGCGGAACGCGTGGTGGATGAGGCATCCGGCGTCGCCGCGCCCGTTGCCGGCGGGTTGTTCACTTCACCCAGGCCCACGCAATAGACGGTGATGAAGCTGCCCTTCGCCGCGGCGCGCGACTCCGCCGCTCCGGCGCTTCCGGGCGGCGCCGCCAGCGCGCGGCTGTTGGCGAGCGTGACCAGCCCCTGGCCCGTCCCCTGTTGATTGACGCTGAAGACCGCTGGCGCGAACGCCGCCAGTGGCACCTGAAAGGTCGCGCTCGAACCGTTGGCGCTGGTCGCCGTCAGCGTGGCCGACGCCAGCCCGCGCAGTTCCCAGGGAATCTGAATGTTCGCCTGGTTCGGCGCCGTGGAGAACAACGGCGCGGGCATGGAACCGTTGAATGTCATGGAAACTCCGCTGAGTGTATTGGGCAGCGGAACTCCCGCCGCCACATGCAGGTCCGCCGCAAGACCGGTCTGGAACACCGCCGCCACGCTGCCCGGCGAGACCGGCGAGTGGAAGCTCGCGCCGTCCAGTATCCGAACCGCATTCGCCGTGGCGCCAGCCGCTGCATCCGCGCCGTCACGCTGGGCGAATCTCACGGTATAGCCGCCGATGCGGTTGCCGTGGTCGAGGCCGACATCGATGTCGGACCGGGAATGAATGCCCCCATAAAGACGGGAAATCGCCGCCTCCTGCATTTGCGCGCTGAAGTAAGCTGCGCCGCCGGGGAACACGTAGCTCAGCACCGCACTAGCGGCGGCTGAAAAGGTGGAGTGCCCCGACGTGTACGACGGAAAGTTCGGAAGACCGATCACCGTTTTGATCCGCGGATCGAGCTGCATGGGCCGGGGATTGAAATACGCGTACTTCACGTCCCAGCAGCCGATGGCGGCATCGTGCAAAGCCATATCGAGCAGCGCGAAAGCCCGCGCGGCGCGCACTTCAGTAAAGTGCGCATTCGTCACGTAAGTCTCCGCGATGAAATTCCAATGGCCAGGCGGCGTGGGCGAACTGGCGCCATCGGCCCACTTGGTGGCGATCGCCAGCTGCGCACGCGACAGATGTTCGATAGTGGATTTCACCTCCGCCGTCTCCTTCGCCATCTGTGCCGATGTCGAAGAGGGCGGGGGACCGGGCCGCTCTTTGAGAATGTCCGCCGGCGTCATCATCCACGCCTTCACGTTGCCGAAAAATGGCAGCATCGGCGGCCGGGGCGGTGTCTCCTGGCTCTTCCACGGAATCTCTCCCCGCGCCACCGCCGCGTCTGCCAGCGCCTGCCACTGCGCGGCCGTGCCGGTGGCTGCCCTCAGCCCGTCCGTGCTCGCGCGCGCCGCGAAAACCGCGGCCACAGCCTGACCAAGAGCCACGCCTGCCGCGATATCGCTCGCCGTGGCCCTGCCGGAAAGCAGCGCGAACTGTTGCTGTTCCGCGGCCTTCTGGTTGATTTCATCGATCGACGTCGGGAACAGGATCTTCAGCAGCGCGGCGGTCACGCCGGAGAGCACCGCATCCTCCGACGGATACGACGGCAGGTCGTTGACCGGGGCCAGCGCCTGAATTCCGCTGTCCGTCTTCGACAGCGAAGGGCGATTGTACAGATATTTGTAATACCAGGCGGCCTTCAGCGCCTCATACTGCGCCACCGCGACATAACTGTAAGAGCGCGCCGCATAGGGCGGATTGGCGAACGGGAACTGCGGAAACGCGAACGGATTGGCCGCATCCGGAAACGAGTAGGTGCCGTCCGCATTGGGTTCGGGCGGCAGATCGGAGCGCGCCACCAGTTCGAGCAGGATCTGATTCCAGCGCACCACGCCGCCTCCGCTCCAGTACGTGATCGCCTGCCGTTGCGCGGTGGTGAGGCGAGCCT
>Ga0073936_10011384_pt1 | contig 10775 bp, 2 predicted proteins | sample AliMusrvi5mmetaG_FD_87041 | JGI IMG/M metagenome (GOLD analysis project Ga0073936, IMG submission 87041) | Freshwater lake bacterial and archeal communities from Alinen Mustajarvi, Finland, to study Microbial Dark Matter (Phase II) - Alinen... | ecosystem: Environmental > Aquatic > Freshwater >... | reverse complement strand
TATCCGGGGACGGTGACCACGGACTGGGGCTCCGCGCTCAGCCAGTGGGTCACCAACTCGCCCGCCCTCAACGGCGCGTCCACGCAGTACGTCTGCACCGCCGTAACGGTCCTGAGCAACGCCCACACGCAGGCGGCGACCACCAACGTGACGCTGACGCTCACCAACAGCGCGATCTTGACTTGGCAGTGGCAGGCGAACTACTGGCTGACAACTCAGACCAACGGAAACGGCAGCGTCACCGCGGCGAACGGCTGGTGCGCCTCGGGCAGCAACGCCGTCCTGACAGCCAGCCCGGCCGCCAACTGGCATTTGAAACAGTGGAGCGGCGACACCAACGGCTGCGCCATCGCCGGCAACGTGGTCACCGCCGCCATGACGCAGGCCCGGGCCCTTCTGGCGACGTTCGAGATCGACCAGAAAACGCTCACCGTCGTGTCCTCGCATGGCGGCGCCTATCCGGGGACGGTGGCCACAGACTGGGGCTCCGCGCTCAGCCAGTGGGTCACCAACTCGCCCGCCCTCAACGGCGCGTCCACGCAGTACGTCTGCACCGCCGGAACGGTGCTGAGCAACGCCTACACGCAGGCGGCCACGACCAACGTGACGCTGACGCTCACCAACAGCGCGACGCTGACTTGGCAATGGCAGACCCAATACTGGCTGGCGGCGCAGACTAACGGGAGCGGCAGCGTGACGGCCGCGGACGGCTGGTATGCTGCGGAAAGCAACGCCGTGCTGACAGCAACCGCCGCGCCTTACTGGCACTTTACGGAATGGAGCGGCAACACGAACGGGTGCGACTCGTCTGGAAATGCGATCACTGTGACGATGACTCAAGCCCGCACGGTGGTGGCGAATTTCACCGAAAACCTTGCGCCGATGGGCACACCCGAACAGTGGCTCAGCCAATACGGCCTGACCAATGGACCGCCTAGCACACAGGAGTTGCTGGACCAAGATGGCGACGGCATGTTCGCGTGGCAGGAGTACGTGGCTGACACGGACCCGACGAACCCCGCTTCGGTGCTGTCGATCCTCGGCATCGTCCGTGACGGCGATACGGTGCGGGTGGACTGGAAGGGCGGCCATTGGGCCAGACAGTATATCGAGATCAGAGAAGATCTCTCGGCCACGAACACCCCCTGGACCTGCATCGCGACCAACGCGGCACTGCCGACGCCGACCACGAACTTCACGGTTCAGACCGGCGTGGCCCTGCCCACGCTGTTCTACCGGATCCATGTGGAGCGCTAGAAGGCGCCCCCATCCCTTCTTCAGCTGCTGTAGAACCGTGCGGCAAGACGCGCGAAAAGGAATGAGAGCAGCACGAAGAACGCGGCGGGCAGAAGTCCTTGCGAACCGGCTGCCACGCAGAAACAGGCCTGTAGCATCAGCAGGTTGCGGATATGGCCGCCCACCGTCACAGGCACAGGCTGAAGCCGATACATCAGGCCGCCGAGCAGCCAGGCGCGCATCAGCGCCATCACCATCAAGAAAACATAGACTGTGGGCGTGAAGGCGTCGAACCGCTTCTGTGCCGAAAGCGTTCCGATCAGGAAAGGCAGAACCAACAGCAGCGCAATGAACGGCAGCCAGCGAACCCGTCCTTGCGGCTTCTCTGAATCGGTTTCACGTTTCGCCACGGCCGAGAAACCGATCACGTAAAGCGTCAGTCCTGCCGCAGCGATAAAGACCGGCACGTCCGCCGCCACCGGGTGCGAGAACAGCTCAGGGCGGGCCGCGACCGCGCCGAGCAACAGACTCAGGCCGCGGCAGAGGCCCATTGCGCAGAGGCCCAGCACGGGCACGCGTTTGAGCGCGGCATCGTAAAGCACAATCACTCCGGCGAGCGCGGCAGCGATCAAGAGAGCGGGGCGTCCGGCGCCCAGCGCGAGGTTGAGCCCCGAGAGCGCCATTGCGACCGCAGCCATGCGCGCCTGCGGCACGGTGATCTCGCCCGCCGGCAAGGGTCGCTCGGGCCGCTCACGCGAGTCGGTCTCGACGTCCATGAGATCGTTGAGAATCAGTCCGAAGGCATAGAGGCAGAGCGACGCGCCCGCCGCCGCAGCCAAAGCAAGCGGCGCGCACAGGTGGGGAGCACCGCTGGACGCCAGCAGAAAACCGGCGACCGGATCGCCGGGCACGGTCAGAAGATTGGGCAGCCGGATCAACCGAAGCCAAGGAGTATAGCGGTCTCGCGTGTTCATCGTTTGTCAGATACAATAGCCGCCGGGCGCCTGAACCGACAAGCATGAAGTTGAGGCAAAGGCTTCATCCACCAAATAAAAACCCGGGGCCGGTTTGACCCGGCCCCGGGCACTGCTTGACAGGAGTGGTCTATATCTTATTTCTGGTTTGTGTGGAAACGAAGCTGTTCGAAATCAAATCTGAGCGCCGAATCAAAAACGCCTGCTCGCAACCCCCTGTGGCGCTAACCGGGCTGCAGAGCACTGGGCGCGCCGGACACACAGAACCAGCCGCGCCAAATCCCCGCCGAAAGAACAATCCGGCCCCGTAAAGCATGAGCCCAGATGACCGTCGGCCTGTTGGCCCCTTCGAGAAATCAAACCGGAGGACCTCTGAACAAGGCCGCATAATAGCCGATAAAACATGCACACGTCAACCGGAAAATAGTTCTTTAGTCCCATTTCTTATTTTAATTTTTAATGCTATCATAAATAAATTTTTTTATTTGATTTTTCAGGACGCTTAGGGTTACTCTTTTAGCTGTCATCAGGAGTGGCCAGCGGATGGATTCTCTCCGGGGTGTGTTTGCCGTCTGCGCTAGACCTCGAGTGCTTCCGATTCGGTTATCCCATACTGTGGAATGCAAGCGACATGAAATTTGCGATTCACCCCTTTCGCCGCGCGCTGAAAGTCACCCCGGCGAAAATTCTTTTGGCGGTTTTCATCGCCGGGGGAGCTTTTGCCTGGAGGATGGCTGTTCAAACGGACCGCGAAATGCGCTCCGACCTCCTGCGGCAGACACAGTTGATAGGACAGGTGGTCGACGTCGACCTCGTCAAGGCGCTTGCGGGCACGGCAGCCGATCTCGAGAAACCGGAATACCAGCGGCTCAAGGAACAGCTGATCGACATCCGGCACCTCAATTCCAAATGCCGCTTTCTCTATCTTTTGGGCCGCAAGGCGGACGGCATGGTTTTCTTCCATGCGGATTCAGAACCTGCCGACTCGAAGGACTATTCTCCGCCCGGGCAGATGTACGAAGAAGCCTCCGAGATCTGTCGAGCCGTGTTTGACACCAGGTCCGAACGTGTTCTAGGCCCAGTCATCGACCGTTGGGGCACATGGGTTACGGCGATGGTCCCGGTGACCGATCCGTCTTCGGGCAAACTGATCACCGTGCTTGGGATGTACGTTGACGCAAGCTCGTGGAAATGGGCGTTGGCCCGCGCGATCCAGCCGCCCTTGCTGCTCATGCTGGCGCTGGCAGCGATCCTTGGGATAGGCACAGGCCTCCTGCTCCGGCGTTCACGTCCCTCCGGTGCCTTTCCGCTTTGGCGGCGGCATCTCGAGTCGGCCCTGCTAGTCGCAGTTGGGCTTGTGCTGACACTGTTCGCCGCTTGGATCGCTTACACGCACGAGTCTCGCAACGAGGCCCAGTCCTTTAAGACTCTGGCGGCGAGCAGAACCGCAGACCTTGACGAGACCTTGAGAAAGCTCAGCGATGTTGAGCTGGAGGGTTTGGCGAGTTACTGCACCGGCAGCAGAAACATCACGCCCGAGGGCTTTCGACAGTACACCCACTATTTGACGAGGACGCCCATTATCCAAGCATGGGAATGGATACCGTCCGTGTCCGCGGCAGACAAGTCCCGTTTCGAGCAGGAAGCCCGCGCAGGAGGGTTGGCTGATTTTGAAATCTGGCAAAAGGCTTCGGGCGGGATGCGGGTGCCCGCCTCCGGGCGTGACGTGTACTATCCCGTGTTTTGTGTGACACCCTGGAGCGGCAACGAGCGCGCCCTGGGGTATGACCTCGGCTCAGAGCCAATCCGCCAGTCTGCCCTGGAAGCGGCGGCACGCACCCGCTTGACAACGGGCACCGACCCACTCACTTTGGTACAGGAGACGGGGCATCAAAAAGGGATGCTGATCTATCGCCCCGTCAACAGCGCGGACGAGCCGGCGCGCCTGCGCGGCTTCGCCCTCGCCGTGCTGAGGCTGGAGACGATGCTGCAGAGCGCGGAGCCTGACCAGTCGCTGTCCATCACTTTGTCGCTCCTGCGCAAAGACGGCACACTGGAAAAGCTCGCCACTTCTTGCGATGCCGACTACGTCTCGGACAGCGGCCTTTCAGAGACCCGTCCGATTCCGCTCTTTGGCAAGGTTTTTGCCGCAACCGCCCAAACCGGACCGGAATTTGAACACACACACCACCCGAGGCGGGCGGGCTTGCTGACAGCCCTGACCGGAAGCCTGCTTACCGCTTCTCTGGCTATTGTGATCGGCATGATGCTCCGGCGCCGCGAGGAACTGGAACGGCTAGTCGCCGAGCGAACTTCCGATCTGACGGAAAGCGAGGAGCGGCACCGAGCCATGTTCGAGAAAAACCGCTCCATTCAGCTGCTGGTGGATCCCCGCGACGGCGCGATCATGGACGCCAATTCGGCCGCTTGCGAGTTCTACGGCTATGCGCGCAAGCAACTGTTGCAGATGAAAATCACGGAGATCAACACGCTGCCCCCCGCCGAGGTGTATAAGGAAATGGAGGCGGCCCGATCCGAAGGGTGCAAGGGGTTCTATTTCCGGCATCTTCTGTCCACCGGTGAACTTAAAGAAGTGGAAGTACACTCCAGCCCGATACCCATCAAGGGCAAGGAGTGCTTGTACTCCATCATCCACGACGTCACTGAGCGCAAACACGCCGAACAGCTTATTGAACATCTCAACGAGATCCAGCGACATCTGCTGCTGTTTGCCACCGAGTTCGTGAACGTGCCGGTGAACCGCCAAGACGAGGCGATCCAGCAGGCGCTGACAACGTTAGGCCGTCTGATTCAAGCGGACAGGGCTTATCTGTTCGACTACGACTTCGCAGGCGGCGTGACGCACAATACGCACGAGTGGTGCGCGGAAGGCATTGCACCGCAGATTCAGAAAATGCAGCAGGTGCCGATAGCACTTGCCCCCATGTGGACGGAGACGCATCGGCGCGGTGAACTGATCCACATTGCGAGCGTTGCCGCGCTTCCTCAGAACGATCCCCTCAAGCAGGTTTTGTTGGACCAGGAAATACGGTCCCTGATTACGCTGCCGCTGATATCGCCAGGCGGCTGCCTCGGTTTTGTAGGGTTCGACGCGGTGTCGCACGAGCGTGTGTGGGGCCCCGACGAAATCGCCCTGCTACGGGTGCTCGCAGAGGTGTTTGCCAACTTTAAGGTGAGGCGTCTGGCCGAGGGCGAATTGCGGCAGATGAACGCGGACCGCGGGATGCTGCTCGATACGATGTCCGCCCAGGTCTGGTATCTCACCGACCCCGAGACTTACGGACTGGCGAACCGTGCGCACGCCGAGTTTCTGGGGTTGCCACGCGAGGCCATTCAGCACAAGCGGTTAGGAGCCTTTCTGCCGCCCGAGGTAGCGGCGGTCTGCCTGAAGAGCAACAGCGAGGTGTTTGCGACTCGAAATGCGGTTCGGACGCACGAGTGGGTGACGTCAGGTGCCGGCAACCGACGCCTGCTTGAAATCTTCAAGAACCCGTTTATCGCCGAGACCGGCTCCGTCGCCTATGTCGTCTGTGTGGGGTATGACATCACGGAGAGGCAGCGATTGCAGGACGAGTTGGTTCAGTCTCGCAATGAGTCGGAACGGACGGCCCGGGCCAAAGCAACTTTTCTGGCAGTCATGTCACATGAGATCCGAACGCCGCTGAATGTGATTCTCGGTTACGCCCAGATCATGAACCGCGAGTGCGTGAAGTGCGCGAAGAAAAAGAACATTGAAGCGATACAGAAAAGTGGCGAGCACCTGCTGGGGCTCATCAATGACATTCTGACGATTAGCCAGCGCGACAGCCAGAGCATGCCGCTGAATGAGTGTGCGTTCGACGTCCTCCAATTGGTCGAGGACATGCGCATGCTCTTCAGTCGGCATCCGGACGCGCGCGGGCTAGTGATCGAAACCGAGTGCGCGGCAGAGATGCCGCAGTACCTTTATGCGGACAAAGGCAAGATCCGGCAGGTGCTGCTGAACCTGGTAGGTAACGCCGTCAAATTTACAGACCAGGGTTTTGTGCGCATCCGAATCGGCTGTCTCCCCAAAGAGGCGTTGTACATGCCTGCCGATACCGATGAAGGCACGCACACCCGCAAGGTTGCGGTGGAAGTCGAGGACTCCGGGCGCGGGATTCCAGAAGACCTGCTCGACGGGGTATTTGAGGCTTTTGTCAAGATCGGCAGCCCGACAGACACGAAAATGGGGTCGGGGATCGGCCTGCCGCTGAGCCGACGGTATGCCCAGGCGCTCGGAGGCGACGTGACGGTTACGAGCCGTGTAGGCAAAGGGAGCGTCTTCCGGTTTACTTTCAGCGCGCAGGTCGTTACGGCCACACATGTGACTGAAACAACGCAAGGGGCGATTCGGGTCAGAAGAGAGAACGGCCTGTCCCCGCGTATCCTGGTGGTGGACGACAATGCTGCCGGACGGGAGATGCAGGCGTCGATGTTAGCGGTTGTCGGCTTCGAGACCGAGATGGCCGGAAACGGTGAGCTTGCGCTTGAGAAACTTCGCACGGGAGATCGCTACCGTGTGATCCTTCTGGATAAGCTCATGCCTGGACTTGACGGATTCGAAACATTGAAACGCATTCGTGCCCTGCCGGAGGGAGGTGACACTCCGGTATTGATTCTGACGGCGTCGGGCTTTGCCGATGAAAGTGTGACCGTGCGGCTGCTCGGGGGAAACGGCGTATTGCCCAAACCGATAAGGATGGAGCATCTGCTGGAAGAGATCCAGCGCGTATCCGGAGTGATTTACGATTCCGTCGAGGAGGCTTCACCGGCCCTTCCGAAGGCCCCCACGTCCGCGCACGGCGGCCCACCTGAAGCGTACACTTTTTCGGAGTCCTTCCGGTCGCGGCTTAAAGACGCCGTACGACGCGGTGAAATCGGCGTCCTCCGTTCTTTGATTCAAGAGCTTGCCACCGACTCCACCGAGCAGGCCGAAATGGTGGGGCGTATGGTCGATGCCTATGATTACGGGGGTCTGACCAGGTTGTTGGCGCACACGGAGCTTTCTCGCACGGTGTGAGAACGGATCGTGAGACGATATTCTGAAAGACACTCCTCTAGTTATTTTCAGCGCTTTACACAGGTGCCAGCTGTGCGGCCTCCGCTCGAAACGGAACGTCGGCGGGCCTCGTCGTGCGCGGTTGAAGTTATGTGACGCCACCGTGACTGCGGGGCCTGCATCCGGGCTATTCGGAAAACGGATGTTGCGGGATCGCTTAGTTTGTACTAAGGTTATTTCAATAATGAAGTAAAAGACTTGATTTTTCATTACAGCCCTGTAACGGAATGACCATGTTGGGTGGTGTGTTCGAGCGAACATTCCGTCGAGATCGCGCTCTCGACGGACAAGTTGAATCGGAGTCGTGAGCCATGATGTATTCCAGAATGTATCCCTTCGTGCAATCCAAGGCCGGCAAAACCCTCGCCGTTCTCGTGGCCAGCTTGATTCTGGCGGCCTTTGCAGAGAAGGCCGCCGCCCAAGTCGTTTTAAGCGAGATCATGTACAACCCGATCGGCGGCAGCACGAACGAGTTTGTCGAACTCCACAACGCAGGCACCAATGCCGTCGATGTGGGCGGCTGGACGTTCACGGACGGCATCACCTACTCCTTCCCGGCGCCGACCGTCATGGGGGCCAACGCCTACCTCGTTGTAGCCGCCAACCGCATGGCCTTTTCCGCGCTCTATCCAGACGTCACCAACCTCGCGGCGGGTGCATACAGCGGACAGTTGAGCAACCAGGGCGAGAAGGTCGCGCTCGCAAACGCATCGGGCACCGCAGTTTTCTCAGTCACCTACGACGACAAAGAGCCTTGGCCTCTGGCCGCGGCAGGCTTGGGAAGCTCGCTCGTGCTGATCGATCCATTCGCACCGGCGAACGACCCCAGTAACTGGGTCGCGAGCGCGCAGCTGAATGGTTCGCCCGGCGGGCCCGACCGCTTTTTCGTGCGCGATGTAGTGATCAACGAAGTGCTGGCCCACACCGACCCGCCTCTCGAAGACGCGGTCGAGCTGCGCAACCTGACAACTAATGCCATCAGCATCGCCGGCTGGTACCTGAGCGACGACAGCGCCGTTCGCAAAAAATACCGGTTCCCCGCGGGCACAGTGATCCCGGCGCAGGGTTACCTGACGGTGTATCAGTACCAGATGACCAATGGCCTGGTGCCCTTCGCGCTCAGCGCCAAAGGCGACGACATCTACCTTTCCGAGGCGGATGGTGCGGACCTGCTCGTCCGCTATGTGGACCAGTACCAGTATGAAGCCTCGCAGAACGGATTCTCTTTCGGGCGCTACCCGGACGGGACGGGCGACTTCACAACGCTGGCCACGCCGACCTTTGGAGTCAGCAGTCCGGAAAGTGTCGAGGCGTTCCGCACCGGCACCGGCGCTCGCAATGCAAGCCCGAAGGTGGGCCCGGTGGTGATCAATGAGATCATGTACCATCCCGCCGATTCGAACAACCTCGGGCGCATGTCCGTCGAATACGTCGAGCTTCTCAACATCTCCGGCGCGACCGTGCCGCTCTATCACGCACAGTACCCCTCAAACACGTGGTCGCTGACCGGCGGCATCAGCTACGACTTCCCGACGGACCTGGCCCTGAAGCCCGGCCAGTTTCTGCTGGTCGTCGCGACCAACGCGATCGAGTCCTTCCGGCAGAGCTACGGGTTGAGCACCAACCTCGTGATCCTGGGCCCGTGGTCGAAAGCCCTCAACAACTCGGGCGACACGGTCCGCCTCCGCGCTCCAAACACTCCGGAGGTCACGGACGGCAGCGTCGCCCGCTACGTGGTGGACGAGGTCACCTACGGCGACCAACTGCCCTGGCCGCTGGCCGCTGACGGCCTGGGCGGCTCGCTCGAGCGCTCCGACTCCCTCGCCTTCGGCAACACCGCCGACAACTGGCACTCCGTTCCCGGAACCGTCACGCCGGGCGCGACCAACTCGGTCTTCGTCCCTCCCGGCGCGATCATCATCAGCGAGATCATGGCCGTGAACCGCAGCACCCTGCAGGACGAGGACGGCGACTTCTCGGACTGGATCGAGCTCTGCAACACCACCGCCCAAGCGGTCTCGCTGAAGGGCTGGCACCTCACCGACCAAGCCGACAAGCCCGCGCTGTGGACCTTTCCAGATGTGTCGATTCCGGCACACGGGCAACTCGTTGTCTTCGCCTCCCAGAAAGACCGCACCGACCCGCTCACGGAACTGCACACCAATTTCGCGCTCGACGCAGGAGGCGAATATCTCGCGCTCTTCCGCGATGACCTCGTGCTCGAATACGCTTTCGATCCAGCATATCCGGCTCAGTCAGCCGACGTGAGCTACGGTTCCGATTCCGCCGGCACGCGAACCATGACTCCGATCGCCTTCGGCACTGCCGGACGCTACCTGGTGCCGACCAACGCGGCGCAACTGTCTTCGGACTGGAGTTCCCGCGCGTTCAACGATTCCGGATGGAGCCCGGCGGGCAACGGTATCGGCTATGACACCGAAACAACCTACCTGCCTTATTTCCAGACCAACCTGCGCGCCGAGATGTACGGCTACGGCAAGCAGAAATCGGCGTTCGTGCGCTACCCGTTCGTCCTAGACAACAGCGCCTCGGTCGCGCAGGTCCTGCTGCGATTGAGATTCGAAGACGGTTTCGCTGCCTGGCTCAACGGCACCCTTGTGGCGTCGAACAACGTGCCGGCGCCGCTCGCCTGGAACTCAGGTGCGTCCGCGACCCGCAGCGACACACTGGCGGTCGTCTTCCAAGATTATACGTTGGATTCCTTTTCGCACCTGCTCGTCGACGGAACCAATGTGCTGGCCATGCAGGTTTTGAACGTGGCGACCAATAGCACCGACCTGCTCCTGATGAGCGAACTGCATCTCACGTGGACGGCTTCCACCTCCGCAGCGGTTCGCGTCAACGGTTATCTTTATCCCGCGACGCCGGGCGGCGTCAACGGCACGACCCTTCCGGGCATCGCACCCGCGCCGGCGCTCTCGAACCCCGGCGGCGTGTTCACCGGCACGCTCTCGGTGACGGTCACATGCGCCAACGCGCAGGCCACGGTCCGCTACACGCTGGACGGCTCGGAGCCCACGACCAACTCCCCGCTCTACAGCGCCCCGCTCACGATCACAACCAACACGGAGCTGATCGCACGGGCCTTTGTGGCCGGCCTAGTTCCGAGTCCGGCCACAGGCGCGGTGTACCGCCGCACCTTCCTCGGCATCAACGAACTCTTGGCCGACAACGTCGCGTCCACGCCCGAGATCAACGACTTCACGGACTTCGGCGACTGGATCGAACTGTACAACGGCGGCACCGAGCCCGTCGACCTGAGCGGGTATCATCTTTCCGACAACCTTGATTCGCCCTTCCGCTGGACCTTCCCCAGCGGCGCAGCGATCCCCGCGGGCGGCTATCTGCTGGTCTGGGCAGACGGCTATGACTCCAAGCCCGGCCTCAGCCTGACGCGCGATTTCTATCCCTACGCCAGCTTTGTCACCCGCTATTACCACACC
>Ga0073936_10011383_pt1 | contig 10775 bp, 9 predicted proteins | sample AliMusrvi5mmetaG_FD_87041 | JGI IMG/M metagenome (GOLD analysis project Ga0073936, IMG submission 87041) | Freshwater lake bacterial and archeal communities from Alinen Mustajarvi, Finland, to study Microbial Dark Matter (Phase II) - Alinen... | ecosystem: Environmental > Aquatic > Freshwater >... | reverse complement strand
TGTCAGGGGGTTCATCGTCCGTTGGTCGCTGCCGGACGGCTCGACCGGGGAGACGGTCCAGTTGCCCGCGAAGGTGCGCGGAATCGAACTCGGCGGCCTCGTTTCCGGTGCGAACCATACGGTCCACGTCATCGCGATCGGTATCTCGGGAGCCGAAGAGGAGGCGCCCGCCCTCGTCGTCCAGACCCTTCCCGCCACGAGTCCCTCGATTTCGCCGGATGCCTCGCCTTCGACCACGGGCGCCGTGTCGCCGGACCCTTCTCTCACAGGCGTGCCGACCCCCTTGCCGACGATGGGCGGCGAGGACTTGGCCGACGCGATGACGGTAGCCTATCATGACGTCCTGAACGGGGTTCTTCTCGGCGCAATCTCGCTGGCCGTGATCGCGGTACTCGTCAAGGTCTTCCTCTGGAACGCGGCGCGACGCGATCTCACCGGTCGAGAAAACTGAGCGGTTCCCTTCCGGATCTCCCGACACGCAAAAGGACCCCCGCACCTTCCGGTCGCGGGGGTCCCTTTCGAGTGGTGGAGCAGAAGGGATTCGAACCCTCGACCCCCGCGTTGCGAACGCGGTGCTCTCCCAGCTGAGCCACTGCCCCTCGTGCGGCGTTGCGCCGCTTGACCATTATATGTGTTGTCCTCCCATCTGTAAAGCGCCTTCCCGCGACCTTTTCACGGTCTCCGCGACTCTTTTCCGGCGCCCTCTCGCGCACGGCAAAGAGTGCTACACTTGTTGCAGGGACGGTCCTTCCATCCAGGTCAGAAGGAGGGTTCGCGATGGTCGCAGTGGATTCGAACGGAGTCGTCCGCACGCGGGGCGGTCGACGCAAGAACTACATCATCGACACCAACGTGATGCTCCACGACCCGGATTGCCTCTCCAACTTCAAGGACAACGACCTCTATCTTCCCATCATCGTCCTCGAGGAACTCGACCAGCTCAAGACGCGCGAGGGTCTGACCGGTTACCAGGCCCGCGGAGCGGCGCGCGCCCTCTCGACCCTCCTCGGCCGCGCCGACCTCCGGACCGGCTTCGCCAAGGGCGTCTTCCTCGGCGACGGCATCGTGCTCCGGATCGTCCACCACGGCGACGAGATGGACCGCACCGACCTCTTCCTCGACCTCAACAAGAACGACAACCGGATCCTCGCGACCGCCCTGCGGGTCATGCGCGAGCATCCCGAACACGCCACGATCCTCGTCTCGAAGGATATCTGCATGCGCATCAAGGCCGAAGCGCTCGGCATCGTCGCGGAGGACTACGAGACCGACCGGACGCCGGCGGAGAACCTCTACAAGGGGTACCAGGAACTGACGTTCACGGACGAGGAGATCGACGGGGTCTTCGGCGAGAACGGCCTTCCGCCGCCGAAGAAGCGCGAGTTCCTGCCCAACGAGTTCGTGCACGCGGTCTCGAAGGACAACCCGTCCCACTCCGTCCTCGCCCGCTTCAACGGCAAGACGCTCGTTCCGTTGCGGTATGGCAACCACGAGGCGTGGGGCCTCCGCCCGATCAACATGGAACAGAAGATGGCCTTCGAACTGCTGATGGACCCGGGCGTCCAGTTCGTCACGCTGACCGGCGGCGCCGGGTCGGGCAAGACGATCCTGGCGACCGCCGTCGCCCTCGAGAAGGTGCTCGAGCAGAAGGAATACCGGCGGATCGTCCTGATCCGTCCCACCGTCGCGGCGGGCAGCGACATCGGCTATCTCCCGGGCTCGGAAGAAGAGAAGCTCCGGCCCTGGATGGGCAGCTTCTACGATGCGATCGACATGCTGATGCGGACGGAATCCCCGGTCAAGACTCGCGCCCGCACCCGCAAGGAGACGGATGCGTTCCAGGTCGATTCGTTCATCGAGGACCTGCGCGATTCCGGAACGATCGAGACCAAGACGTTCACATACATGCGCGGGCGCACGCTGTCCGACGCCTTCGTGATCGTCGACGAGGCGCAGGAGATCACGCCCCACCTCGCCAAGCTCATGCTCACGCGCGCCGGTTCGAATTCCAAGTTCGTCTTCATCGGCGATCCTTCCGACAACCAGATCGACAACCTCATGGTCGACTCTCGTTCGAACGGTCTCGTCTACGTCATCGACAAGATGAAGGAATGCGACATCACCGGACACGTCACGCTCCGACAGGTCGAACGCAGCAAGCTCGCCCGCCTCGCCGAACGCTGCATGTAGGCGGGGCGCCGCGCGGCGCCGGCTTGCCGTGGCTACCCGCTTGTGATAGATTGAGCCCGGCACGACCGCCGGTTCCGGGTGCCGAATCCGACCGGCCCCTGGGAGGACTCCTGCATGGACCGCATCGCCGTCGTCACCGTGATCGTCGAGGAGCTCGCGTCCGCTCCGGCCGTGAACGACGCCCTCCACGAGCACGCGTCCCTCGCGATCGGCCGCATGGGGATCCCGTACCGCGAAAAGGGCCTCTCGATCATCTGCGTCGTCGTATCCGGGCCCCAGGAGCGCATCAGCGCCCTGTCCGGCCGTCTCGGACGCATCCCCGGCGTGTCCGTGACCGTCGCCTATGCCAAAGAAAAGAACTCCTGAAGGAGGATCCGACATGCCGATTCCGCGCACCACCCGCATCCTGACCCGTACGGCGCTTCTGCTCTCCCTCGCCCTGATCTTCCAGGTCTTCGGTCGCGACCTGGCCTTCGGGCTCGGACTCGGGACCGATCAGACCTTCTTCGTCGGACCTCTCGTGAACCTCTGCCTGCTCGTCGCGACGGCGTACGCCGGCCTCTGGTCCGGCATCGCCATCGCGGTGCTCTCCCCGCTCGGCGCCTATGCGATCGGCGTGCAGACCGAGCCGGTCTTCCTGGCCGCGATTTCGGTCGCGAATCTCATCCTGGTGCTGACTTTCGCGGTCGCGGACCACATGGCGGAACCCCTGAAATTCCGCCCGAAGCTGATCGTCCGCTCGTTCGGCATCCTGGTCGGCGCGGCCCTGAAGACCGCGTGGCTATGGGGCGGCATCCTGATCTACGAACGCCTGTTCGCGATGAAGGAACCGACGCGCAGCGCGATGCTGAACAACTTCAGCTGGCCGCAGGCCGTCACCGCGGCGGTGGGCGGTGTCCTGGCGCTCGCCGTTCTGCTGCTGCTCGAGAAATCCTTCCCGATCAGGAAACCGGTACCGAATACGAACCCGTGACGTTCCCCTGGTCGTCCATGAGATTGTATCGGAGCAGATTCCCGTCGATGTAGAGGTTCTTCGCAGGATAGATGCCGTTCTCGCTTTCCGGCTGGAAGAGCGACAGCACGGATTCGCCGGACTTCATGCGGTAGATCGCGGCCCCGTCGCTGTAGTTCGACAGGAACAGGTCGCCTTCCTTCGATACGCACAGGTAGTAGCCGCGGGTGCCGGCATGGCGTTTCCCGTAGAGCTGGAATGGCACGTCCGAGAGCGCGGCGCCGCCTTGTCCGCAGGTCTTCACGTTCCCGTCGTCGGTCCCGTCGGAGAAGGCGTACTTTCCGTCCGGCAGCGTGACGACATCCTCCATGCGATGCATCCAGGTATAGGAATCGTCCGTGCAGGCGGGCTCGGACCCGTCCCGCTGGTGGTCCGCCGCGATCTGCGCGTCGGTCATCAGGAAGTACGTGTAGTTGGTCTGCCCCGGCGTGTTCGGGACCGGGTCGTCGTAGGTCGGGTCGACGTGGTACCACTTTCCGTTGAGCTGCAGGACGACCCACGCATGCGCCACGCCCTTCGACGTGCCGCTCGTGTAGACGGCCGGCACGCCCGCCCGGTTCAGCAGGACGGAATAGGCCTCGGCGTAGCCCTGACAGACGGCCTTCCCGCTGTTGAATACGCCTGCGGCCGAGAAGGCGGGGTCGTCGGAGGTGCCCGCTGCCGCGGCGGCCTCGTCGTATGCGGTCGAAAGGACGATCCGGTCGTGGAGGAGCCGGATCCGCTCGAACGGCGTCTTCGAAGAGAGGTCCATCCCGGAGATCCAGGCATCGGCGGCCGCGAGGACGGAAGCCGGCTGGTAGCCGGGCTTGACGTCCACGATCGTCCATGTCTTGCCGTCGTCGACGCTCGAAAGGTCGTATTCGAGCGTCCCGCGGCAGAGATAGGCCGAGGGTTCGGTCGAGATCAGGCGGTCGAAGACGGAATAGACCTTGTCCTGGAACGTGCTGGGGATCCGGAGCGATGCGAGGTCGATCTTCTCCTTCTCGGCCTGGATGCCGGCCAGCAGTTCGGCTCGGAGGTCCTTTTCGTCGAAGTTCCAGGGCGTGGGCGATTCGGACCGGGTCGGCGCCTGCGTCGGGAACCCGAGGCTCGGCAGCAGTCCGCACCCGCTCGTGACGAGCGCGACGGCGACAAGCAGCGAGAGGACCGCCAGGACCGCCGTGCGGCGGAGTGGACGGAGATCCGGCACGAGCACGGGCTTCATGGCCGTACCTCCTGGACGGACTCCCGCTCCAGCGCCTTCGCGTCGATCTTGCCGACCAGCGTCAAGGGCATCCTGTCGCGGAACAGGACCGAGGTCGGTACGGCGTAGACGAGCAGGTTCTCGCGGCAATGGGCCAGAATCCGCTCCCGAAGGGCCTCGTCGGCCGATACGCCCGCGTTGGGAACGACGTGGAGTTGGACGGTCTGCATCCGGTGCGGGTCCGGGACGCCGACCGCGCAGGCGGAGGCGATCTCGGGCATCTCCATGACCGTGTCCTCGACCTGCGAGGGGAAGACCGGGACACCGGACACCTTGATGATCCGCTTGAGGCGCTGGACGAAGCGGACGTACCCGTCCTCGTCCATCGACCCGAAATCGCCCGTGTGGACCCAGGTCCTTCCGTCGGCATGGACGTGGAGCGCCTCGTCCGTCGCCTGCGGGTCGTCGAGATAGCCCAGCATCGTGGTGGGCGAGTGGACGCAGATCTCGCCGTTCTGGCCGAAAGGCAGGATCCGCTCGGTGCCCGGTTCGACGACGCACATCCGCATGCCGTGCAGCGGCAGGCCCACGGTTCCCTCGCGGTCGCCGACGACCGGGTTCACGCAGCAGACGGTGACGGTCTCGGTCAATCCGTAGCCCTCGCGCAACGTACAGGTGGCGCCGTGCGCCTTCAGGAAAGCGTCGAACCGGCGCTTCAGGTCGACCGGGAGCGAGTCGCCGCCGCAGAAGACAGCCTGCAGGGACGAGAGGTCCACCTTTCGCAGCTTCGGGTTCGAGGCCATCCCGTCGAACAGGGTCGGGACGCCGGCCATCAGGGTCGGCCGGGTCTTCCGGACGACGTGCGCGAGTTCCTCGGCGCTGTACTTCGGAACGAGGATCGCCGTGATGCCGTTGACGATCATCGCATGCATGCCCATGCAGAGGCCGAACCCGTGGAAGAACGGGAGGATGCTGACCATCGATTGGCCGGCGGTGTCCTCGACGCCGATGATCGCCGGCCCTTCGAGCGCCAACAGGTTGAAGTTCATCGAGGACAGGACCACCGTCTTCGGGGAGCCGGTCGTGCCGCCGCTGTGGAGGTAGACGGCCGGTCCGTCGGGGAGGGTCCGGGGTCCGTACGGAGCGACGGGACCCTTCCGGAACAGCGAGCGCCAACGCAGCAGGCCGGCACCCTCGACGACTTTCGGGATCTTCCGGCCGGATGTGGCGGAAAAGAGCGCGGCCTTCACCGCCGGAAGGTAGTCGGGCAGGCTGCAGGCGACCACGAGTCGGACGCCGTCCTTCGCGAGACGCTCGCGATGCTTCGGCAGAAAGGCGTCCAGAATCACGAGCACGCGGCTGTGCGCGCCCACCATGGACCGGGACAGCTCCTCGGGCGGAGACAGCGGGTGCACCATATTCGCGACGCAGCCGATGCGGTTGGCGGCGTAGAAGGCGACGACGGCGTGCGGCGTGTTGGGCAGGCAGAGCGTCACGACGTCGTCGGGCCCGACGCCGGCGCGCGTGAGTCCGTCGGCAGCGCGGTCGATCTCGTCTAGCATGCGCGGGAAACGGATCCGATGCCCGAGGAAGTCGACGGCGGTCCGCTCGGCATATTGCGGCGTCCGCTCCCGGACCAGCTCGTACATCGTTCTGTCTGCCATCCCGCACCTCCTGGGCAGCGACCGTCCGGACGCTCCGTCTTCGCCCCATGATACCCCAATCGCGAAGCGAATCAAAGGAGTCGGAGGGAGTCCCGGGAGTACGGCAGAGCCGGGTTTCTCGCGAAGACTGACGGTTGCAGGCATCGAACGGCGAAGAATATAATCGAACCATTCTATCGATTCGCAGGGTGATTCCTGCATCCGCCCAAAGGGGGATGGACCATGAAGTTGCTTGCGCCGGTTCTGGAACAGGTCGAGAAACGCAATCCGAACGAACCCGAATTCCACCAGGCGGTCCAGGAGGTCCTCGAGTCGCTCGAACCCGTCGCCGAACGGCACCCGGAGTGGCTGAAAGCGGGCGTCTTCGACCGCATCGTCGAGCCCGAGCGGCAGATCCTCTTCCGCGTCGCCTGGGTCGACGACCAGGGCCGCGTCCAGGTCAACCGCGGATTCCGCGTCCAGTTCAACAGCGCGATCGGTCCCTTCAAGGGCGGTCTGCGACTGCACCCGTCGGTCAACGTCGGCATCATCAAGTTCCTCGGCTTCGAGCAGATTCTCAAGAACTCCCTGACCGGCCTGCCGATCGGCGGCGCCAAGGGAGGTTCCGACTTCGATCCCAAGGGGAAGTCGGACGGTGAAGTGATGCGCTTCTGCCAGGCCTTCATGACCGAGCTCCAGCGCCACATCGGGCCCGACACGGACGTCCCGGCCGGCGATATCGGCGTGGGCGGCCGCGAAATCGGGTATCTGTACGGCCAGTACCGCCGCATCCGCAATGAATCCACCGGCGTCCTGACCGGCAAGGCGATCGGATGGGGCGGCTCGCTCGCCCGCACCGAGGCGACCGGATACGGACTGTGCTACTTCATAGAGGAGGCGATGAAGGTCCGCCACAAGTCCTTCCGCGGCAAGACGGTCGTCGTCTCCGGCTCTGGCAACGTGGCGATCTACGCGACCCAGAAGGTCCAGCATCTCGGCGGCCGGGTCGTCGCCCTCAGCGACTCCGACGGCTACGTCCACGATCCGGACGGCATCGACCTCAAGACGGTCCAGGAGATCAAGGAGGTCCGTCGCGGCCGCATCAAGGAGTACCTCGCCGTCCGTCCGAACGCCACCTACGTTCCAGGCTGCTCCGGCATCTGGTCGATTCCCTGCGATATCGCCCTACCGTCCGCGACGCAGAACGAAATCGACGAAGCTTCCGCGGAACTTCTCGTGAAGAACGGTTGCTTCGCCGTGGGCGAGGGCGCGAACATGCCCTCCACGCCCGAGGCGATCGAGGTCTTCCTGAGGAACCAGGTGACCTACGGCCCCGCGAAGGCCGCGAACGCCGGCGGCGTCGCGACGTCCGCGCTGGAGATGAGCCAGAACAGCATGCGTCTCAGCTGGACCTTCGACGAGGTCGACGCGAAGCTGAAGGACATCATGATCCACATCCACTCGATCTCGAGCCGCGCCGCCGCGGAGTACGGTCATCCCGACAACCTCTTCATGGGGGCGAACATCGCCGGCTTCGAGAAGGTCGCGAAGGCCATGTACGAACAGGGCGTCGGCTGAGGAACGGGAGGAGGCAGGGTTTCAGGACCGCCGCACGCGATCGAGGATCCGGTCGACGTCGCCGCTGATCTCCATGCCGCCCCGACGGCTCGCATCCTCGAAGACCACCCTTCCCTTCCGATCCGTGAGCTTCACCGCGACCTCCGCGGAGAGGCTCTCCTCGATCTCGCGTTCCATCGTCCCGTTCTTCGGAGCGCGCAGGACGCCTGCGGCGCCGCGGTCGGCGGAGAAGGAAAGGACGAACCCGTGTCCGCGCAGTTCGGCGCGGACGACCGTGTCGTCGCGTTCGATGCGGACGATGCGGGACCGGTCGTAGGTCGCGAACCGGTAGAGGCGGCCGCGGAAGAGGAGGAAGCAGAGAAATCCGGTGAAGGCGCCGCGTAACCAGGGGATGTCGGCGATCGAGAACAGGAAGCTCGCGTCGGAATCCGGAAAGTGGTTGGCCTGCAGCCAGACCCACGACTCGGGGAACGAACGGCCCCAGTCCTTCTCGATATAGCCCTCGCCGCCGTCGAATCTGTGCACCGTGTCCCCGACCGAGATCTCGCCGTGTATCCTGTGGCGGATGTTGACGATGCCATGGTAGCACTCCATCCCGGGGACGAAGGAGAAGGGCCCCATGACGCCCGGGCTCCAGAACGAACGCGGGAACGGCACCACCCCGTCGAAGCGCAGCGTGCCCTTGACGGCCAGCTTGCCGTCGTCGAGGTTCACGGAAAGCCCGTGCGCGTCGAACCGGTTGGGACCGATCTCGACGTGGAACCGGGCCGGGTCGGCGTGGAAGGATTCGAACGGGAACCGGAAGTACCCGACCGTGCCCGTCCGGTCGTCGATCAGCTGGATGAAGGCGTGGCGGTCCTCGGGCGTCTCCCCCAGCGATATGCCGGGGATCAGGGCCATCGCGGCGTCCCGGTCCCGGTCGATCAGCTTGAAGTACCAGCCCTCGAAGTACCGCCTCCGCTTCCAGCCGCCCTGGAAGCGTTCCGGGTGCCACAGCGCGTCGATACGCATCCGATGGCCTACAGGTTCGCGGCGATCGCTCATCGCATCGCGGCCAGGACGATCTTGCCGCGGTATGCGGAGAGCGAGGCAGGGGTCCCGTTCAGGTCATCGAGTGTGAAATCATGGAAATTCGACACCGGTCTTCCTCCTTCCAAGGATTTATCGTATTATACCAACGATGTCCGGTTCGAATCGTAACGTAGAGATGGAGGAACGTGCCGCCTCTGGCGGGCCTTCCGGGGAATCGCGCCGCGGCGCGCGGTTCCTGCCGTTGCTCGCACTCGTCGGCTGCGCCGTCCTCTGGAGCACGGGCGGCCTCCTGATCAAGTCGGTCTCCCTCTCCCCCGTCGCCACGGCCGGCGGACGAAGCCTGGTCGCCTCCGTCTTCCTGTTCGCCGTCCTGCGGGGCCGCCCCGATTTCCGAGGAGGCTTCGGCTTCTGGTCGTCGGCCCTGGCCAACGCCTCCACCATGCTCCTGTTCGTCGTCGCGACCCGCCTCACGACGGCCGCCAACGCCGTGCTCCTGCAGTACACGGCGCCCGTCTGGGTCGTCCTGTTCGGGTGGGTCCTCTACCGCCAGCGCGTCCTGAAGGCGGACCTCGCCGTCGTCGCGGTCGTGATGGGAGGGATGGCCCTCTTCTTCGCGGACGGCTTCTCGTTTTCGTCGGATCCGCAGGCCGCCCTCGGCGACGTGCTCGCCGTCGTGTCGGGTGTCACGTTCGGCTTCCAGGCGCTCTTCATGAGCCGCATGAAGAAGACCTCCCCCGTTTCGGCCGTCCTCGCGGGGAATCTCCTCGTGTTCCTGGTCTCCCTGCCCTTCCTCGTGCAGCGGCTGCCTGCCTGGTCCGACGTGCCGCCCCTGCTCTTCCTCGGTGTCCTGCAGATCGGCCTGGCCTACCTGCTCTACACGAAGGCGGTCCGCCACCTGACGCCGCTCGAGATCATCCTCGTGCCCATCATCGAACCGCTGCTGAACCCCGTGCTCGTGTACCTGTTCCGCCGCGAGGTTCCGTCGGGCTCCGCGATGGCCGGCGGCGCCGTGATCCTGGTCACCGTGACGCTCTGGTGCGTGTTCCGCGACCGGTTGCTGAAGAAGGCCTATCAAGGGAACCCGCCGACGCCGTCCGAAGCGCCGCGCTAAGCGGGTGGCCGGACCTTCCCGGGAGACAGCTTCTCGATGCAGAGGAAGATCGGCGGGCAGCTGCGGCTGTTGACCATCTCCGTCTTCTGCACGGCGAAGGCGTGGACGTCGATGCTCTCCACGAACCGGAGCACCGCGTCCCGCTCCTCGAACCCGCTGTCCCCGCCGTAATAGAGCGCGACCGTCGCCAGGCCGCCCGGACGGAGCCGGGCCATCGCCTGCTGCAGCGCCGCGATCGTCGTGGGCGCCTTCGTGCCGAGCGCGTGGTCCGCTCCCGGCAGATAGCCGAGGTTGAACATGACCGCGGCGAGCGGACGTCCGGGCGCGATCCCGTCCAGTCGCTCGCCGAAGAGCTCGTGCCCTTCGGCGAACAGCCGGCAGCGGTCCAGCAGACACAACGTCTCGAGCCGGTCCCTGGTGCGGCGGATCGCGTCCTCCTGCACGTCGAAGGCGAGCACGAGTCCGTCCGGTCCGGCCAGTTCGGCCAGGAAGGCGGTGTCGTGTCCGTTGCCGGCGGTCGCGTCCACGACGAGGTCGCCCGACCCGACGACCTTCCGCACGTACTCGTGCGACAGCGCCAGTGCGTTGCGGACGACGGGCGGTTTTGCGAGCGGAATCGCGCCGTCTTGGGACATCTTCTCCTTCGTCATATCCGGAACGCCCTCCCCTGCCGTACCAGCCACAGGACGCGCTCGGCGACGCGGACGCCGGTCGAGGACTCCACGGCCTGCGCGTAGTAGTCCATCTGCGAGGCATAGCGGCGGCGCAGCGTCTCCTGGACGGACTCGTCGTCGCCGTCGATGCGGTCCGTCTTGTAGTCGACCAGGACGCCGTATCCGTTCTCCACGAACCAGAGGTCGATGATGCCCTGAACCATCATGCGGTCCTCCGGGGCGAAGGTCCCGGCGTCGGGAACGTCCGCGTAGAGCGGCGGGAAGGGGACGGACAGGGTGAAGGGGATCTCGCGTAAGACCTGCGGACCGGCCGCCAGGATCCTCCGGGCGAGACCGCTCGCGGCGAAGGCGG
>Ga0073936_10011382_pt1 | contig 10775 bp, 6 predicted proteins | sample AliMusrvi5mmetaG_FD_87041 | JGI IMG/M metagenome (GOLD analysis project Ga0073936, IMG submission 87041) | Freshwater lake bacterial and archeal communities from Alinen Mustajarvi, Finland, to study Microbial Dark Matter (Phase II) - Alinen... | ecosystem: Environmental > Aquatic > Freshwater >... | reverse complement strand
GTGGATGAAACCGCGCTCGGGTGACAGGATGAGTAAACCGTCGCTCGAGCTATCGAAGTAGGCTTTAACCCGTTCTTCCGCTTCCTTTCGCTCCTCGCTTTCCAGCGCGAAGCACAACGCGTTAGCGAGGGTCTCAGCCGCCTTCTCCAGCCACCGGGCATGCGTTTCCGGCAGCGCTTTGAACAAGCAAAGCTCCATGACTCCGACCGGAGCGTCGTTAGACATGAGCGGATAAGTAGCCACCCGCGCAGGAGGCACGGCACCGAAGCCGAAATGGACGCGGAGTTTTGCCTCGTCCGGTTCGCTGTAAATCGGGTGCTGTGATTGCGCCGCCTGGCCCACAATGCCGCTGCCGAGGGCAAAGGACTTGGGGAGGTCAGCGCTGTCCGGATACGCGTGCGCGGCCAAACGATGAAACGCTCCGTCCGCGCCTGCGACATACACCGCCCCCGCGGGCGCTCCCAAGAACTCGATCGCGCCGGCCAACCCCTTTTCAGCGACTTGAGCGACGGTCAAATTTCCGCGCAGGCTGGTGTTGAGGGCCGACAAGCCGGACTCCAGGACGACTCTCTCCTCCGACTGGCGCGTTAGTTTTTCCAGTTCACCCGCGCGCGCAGTCAGTTCCGCGGTTCGCTGGGTGACAGTGCGCTCGAGATTCTGATTCAACTCGGCCAGGCTCCGCTCGCGAGCCTGGATTTCGCGCGCCATGTTCCGGAAGCTGCGGGCCAGTTCGCCCATCTCGTCGCGATGCTCCGGGAGGTCGCCCAGCATTTCTTCACGGAACTTGCCCTGCTCAATCGCGGCAGCGGTGCCGGTCAAAACCAGAAGCGGACGACTGAAGCGCCGGGCAATGGAGGTGACCAGCAGGACCAGCAGAAGCAAACCCGCGACACCGGCTAGCCCCGAGCGCAGCGTCAGTTGCCGCACGGGATCAAGGATCTCGTCTTCGGAGATGTTGAGGACAATCTTCAAGCCGCTTACCGGCGAAGTCGCCCAATAAATCCGCCGGCGTTCTCCATCGATCACGGCCGCCGCGAATCCCTCCGACTGCGCGGCCACAACTTGCCCGCCGGGCCTGCTCGTGAGATCAGCGCCTGCATACCCTTTGCGGAGCATCAGTTCCTCCTTCGGATGCGCGATGATCTTCCCCGCGCGGCTCACGAGATAGGCAAATTCGTTGGTGCCACCGCGCCCGCCTTCTGCCAGGCGGACCGTTCGCACCATTTCCCGAATCCGGTCCAGCGCGAGGTCCACTCCCGCCACACCGATGAAGTTATTGGTAGCATCCAATACCGGCATCGTGAGGCTGACCATGCTGATATTGCCGGCCCCTTCGTCGAAATAGGGTTCGGTAACATAGAACGAGCGAGAACGCTTCGGACCGGCGTACCACTCCTGCTGCGGGTCGTGATAGTCGTATTCCACCGGGGTCAAGGCCGGCCAGTTTTTGCGGTGGATCGCGATGCATCCGCCCCCATGCTGTGAATCCAGGAGGTCGTAGGCGATGTACACGCCGTACGCCTCCGCCACAGGCGTCTGGCGAAGAAGTTCGCGCAAATAGGGAACCATTCCCGGGTCGGGATCACGGCCAAACGCCTGTTGGCGGACGGCGATGTCCTTGGCCAACATCCCGATGCGCGCGATGTAATCATCCAGGCGGGCCGCGGCGGCCCGAATCTCACTAACTGCCTCGGCGTTGGTCTCCCGTTCCAGTTCATCGCGACTGGCGCGGTAGTTGAACCACACGGTTAACCCGAGTACGAGTGCCGCCGCGACCCCGACGCCCAACTGGAGCCGGCGCGCGATGCTAGGGTTTGAGAACAGTCTTCTCATGCGGATAAGCTCTAAGGTCGGTATTACGCGGACACGCGATCAACCAAGTTCGAAAGTTGTGACTCCATATACCCAGTCCAGATTTACCTGTGGAAATGGCCCGGTGAACATTCTCGCCGTCGCGAAAACCTCGGACATGCCATAGCGCTTAACCATGGCGAGCGCATTGGCGTTCGGTTCGGGCACATCCAACACAAACGAATCTCCTGCCGCTATCCGCTCTATCAGGCCGCAGAAGATAGCCTCCGCCGACACTGGATCGCTCGCAAAAAGAGGACCAATTTTCCATCCCGTGAAGCACGGGCGGATAACGCCGTATCCTCGCAACCGCGGCCTGCTACCAGGTGCTGCAATTGCCAATGCATGGGCGCCTGGCTGATTGATCCAAGCTTCAAGAAATGACCGTCGGGGGGCCGGAAAACAGGCGCGATCCAACTCTTCAACCAGGGACAGGGGAATTCCCCGAAGGTCAACGACCTCAGTTCGCTGGCGCCAGCCACCCTCTTGCTTGCTGCCCTCGTAGCGAGCGTTGCGATAGGCGTAAACACGACCGATTTCCTCGTATTTCTCTACGTTCGCCAGCACCCCGTCGCCGCCCTGAGTACAACCCTCCAGGTGGGCCCGTCCGCTTTCGTGGATGGCCAAGCCATAGCCCTGGCCCCGAAACTCCTCGAGCACCAGATAACAACCCATGAATCCGAACGAGTCGTCATAACGCACGCCACTGACAGAGGCAATCGGCTTGCCGTCCAATTTGCCGACCAAAAATCCTCGCGGATCCGCGCGGATAAAAGTCTCGGAGTCATGCAGCCCGGGATTCCAGCCTGCCTCGCGCATCCATGGAATATGCACCTCGGCCAGAATGGCGGCATCCGCCTGGCGAATGACGTATCGACCACTCGCGAGGTGACGTGCCGCAGGCGACTCCGGATCAAGGCGCTTCACTAGGCGCAATCTGTCATTCAGGGGGCACATTGTAAAGCCGGGTGCGCTGGCGATCTTCTTCGCCCCTCACGTTGCCAGACAAAGCTTGAGCCAAAGTTCGCCCGCCGACACACTGACGGCCAGCAACGATGTCACTCCAACTTGATTGCCAACAAGATCTGCTAGGTTTCCGCGGCCGGCTTGACGCGGATGGAGCGCGCCAGCTTGACGCCTGGCTGAGTCAGGCTTCCGCAGTGCCTACGGTCTGGGATTTCTCGAAGTTGGAGTTCCTCTCAAGCGCAGGTATTCGGAGTCTTCTGCTGCTGGACCGCAGGGTGCGAGCCTCGGGCCGGCGCCCTCACCTCGTGATTGCGTCGCCGTTGATCGCGGACACCTTGAGCATCGCCGGGCTGGAGCGTCTATGGAACACCTATCCCAATGCCCCCTTGGCCTTGGCAGCCGCGGGCAACCACGCGGCGTCCAAGATTCAGGAGACGATGACGGGCGTTTCGGGAAGTGTTTACCGGATCACACCCGCCCGTGCGCCGGGCGCTGTGATTCAGTTCCACACCGAAAGCTGCGGACGGCCCCTGCTGCTGAGGTACGACGAATTGGGGATTGCCATTGGCCGAGGCGACTTCGACGCCGCACCAGCCGAGGCGGCCACCAACTCAGGCCTATTGTTCGCCACGGGCCAGACGGTCCTGGTCCGCACGGCGGATGGTTTGACGGACTATTTGAGCACGCTAGCTCCGCAACGGGCTTTTGCCTGCATTGAGGAAGCTGTCCGATTGGAAACAGATCCGGGCGAACGTTGGGATTCCGACGGGCCAATTCGTTGGGAGAGTCTACAGACTGATCTACACAGCCGCGCCGCGGCTGTCGGGTCCACGACCTGGGCGGCGGGAATCGCGTGCACATTGGGCGGACTCCAGACGGTTTTGGCGGCTTTCGCGGCCGGTGGAAAACCATTCCGGGTCTTGGGCATCTGCGCCGCGGGCCAATCATCGGACGGCGGCTATGCAACGCTGGCCGAAGCAGCGGCGGCTGTCACCATGGCTCCCTCTCCGGAAATAATCGTACCCGACGGCGCGGCAGAGATGTCCAGGGTGCGAGTCTGGTTCTTGCCTGCCCCGACAATCGGTAATGGTTCCGACCTGCGACTGGTGATCGAAACGAGTGAGACCTTGCCGGATTCGTGGGAGCGCATCATCCGGTCCATCTTCATCGAAGAAGCCCGGGTGCGGCTGCGGCGGTTGACGGGTGGATACATGGCCTCGACCTTCGCCGCTGAGACGGTGGATCGGCGTGGCCGACGGACGCTGCCCACAGTATTGAAGATTGGCACGAGGGCAGTTACGGCTCGGGAGGAAGCAGCCCATCGGCAATTTGTGCGACCCTTCATCCTTAACAATTCGACGGTGCTTTTCGGACAGGCCGCGCATGGCGAACACGCCGGGCTGCGCTATAATTTTGTCGGCATCACCGGATCGGAGTCGAGGTTGCAAACCCTGGAATCCCTCTACCTGGGAGATGGTTTCCCAGAGGCAATCGCCGCCCTCCGGCAAACACTGACGAATGTGCTCGATCCCTGGTACGGGCAGGCAATGGTTTCAGAGGTCAAACCGTTTGCCAGCCACGACCCGCGCACTTTGTTTGCTAGCCTGCCAGAGGCGGCGCTGGAGGCTTTGGGTATTAGTCCGGACGAACCGCGCCTACCCTGCCCGCTCGTCGGTCGCGACCTGCCAAATCCCTATTACTTCCTCCGCCATCGCTGGGACAGCCTGCTGCACCGGACCGAGGCTTGGGCTGCAGGGGTCACTCATGGCGACTTGAATTTCAACAACGTGCTGGTGGACGAGCGCCGCAACATCTACGTGATTGACTTCTCCGAGACGCGCATCCGGAACGTCGCCTCCGACTTTGCCCGGTTGGAGCCGATAGGCTTCTTACAGTATACCCGCCTAGCCGATGCCGCCGACAGTGCCGCCATTCTGAAGGTAGTGGCAGCTTCACTTCGCAATCCGATCTGGAAGATGCCGCCCGCGCCGCCCGAAGCAGTGGACCCTCTGCTGCTTCGCGCCATTACCCTGGCGGCTGAATTGCGTGCCCTGGCGGCCACCAGGGTCGCCAACCCATCGGACGAGGCGGCCTATCTGATGCCGCTCCTAGAATGGACGATTCCAATAGTCGCCTTCCGACAAATCGAGCGCGAGCGCAAACAACTCGCCGCCTGGTCAACGGGCCTGATTCTGGAGCGCCTGCTTCAGGTGATGGGGTTGCCGGAGGCCTGACCGGTAGCTCGGCCTCAAACCACTGTATAAAATCAGGACACCCACTCGATAGTTCTCCCCCCGAGGGAGTTGGCGTGCGCTCTTAAGTATCGAACAGTTGGCTGCGCACGTGACCCGCCTTTATAAGCAAGATGCGGATCTGGCTCATGCCCATCAAAGGCAGGGGCGCTCGAACGATCCTGTGGCCAAGGTGCTTTCCTGCGGCCCCAAACTGCTCAGCAGTCGGGTGGTTTTCTCCTAGTCCTGCTGCGAGGCCATTCCTCCGTCCCTCACCCGACCCTCCCGGGAGACGCGCCGGACACTCGCCGTAGTACCTCTGTCCCCGGGACAGAGGTACTACGGCGAGTGTCCGGCGAGTGCCCGGCGAGTGTCCGGGGAGTCTCCGGTGGGATTACTGAATCGGGGCAGCGAGCCGCGCGGCCCGAGCAGCGAAACGGAACCAGAAGCCTTGCGCTTCCAGTTCTGCCGAACTCACGGCCCGGGCATTGGCAAAATCGTGTTCCAGCATGGCCGCGACCTGGTCGGTAAACTCACGGCCGGCAAACTGCAAGGTGATCTCGAAGTTCAGGCGGAAGGAGCGGTTGTCAAAATTGGCGGTGCCGATGGCGCATTCGTCATCAACCATCACAACCTTGTGGTGCATGAAACCTTTGGTATAGCGATAGAAGCGGATTCCCACATTCTCCATCTGCGCCAGGTACGTCCACGCCGTGAGCTGCACCAACTGACTGTCTCCCCGGTCCGGGATCAGAATCCGAACATCCACCCCGCGCAACGCGGCGAGCTTCAGCGCGGTTATAACCTGCTCGTCGGGAACAAAATAGGGGCTCGCGATCCAGAGACGACTCTGGGTGCGATTGATTTCGTGCACGAAAAACAAGGCGCAAGTCTCCAGCGGATCGGCCGGGCCGGAGGGAAGACAGAGGACCGACAGTGACTTGCCGGAGGGGGCGGGCTGCGGGTTCCAATTAAGCGTGGGAAATTCACCAGCCGCCCAGTGCCAGTCTTCGAGGAAAGCCACCTGCACACAGGGAACGACCGGCCCGCGAAGGCGGACATGCGTATCCCGCCAGTAGCCGACCTTCGAATCGCGGCCCAGGTATTCGTCGCCCACGTTCAGGCCGCCGACCCAAGCCTCCAGGCCATCCACGATCACAATCTTGCGGTGATTGCGGAAGTTGATCTGGAAACGATTGGCCCTGCCCTGGGTGCTGTGGAACGTCTTCACTTGCACACCCGCGGCCTGGAGTTCGTTCACGTAGGCGCGCGGCAATTCCGCGTTGCCGATTCCGTTGTAAAGCACATAACAACGCACTCCTGACCGCGCTTTGAGGATGAGGCGCCGCTTGAGTTCACGCCCGACCTGGTCATCGCGAATGATGTAGAACTGGACCAGGATGTAATCGCGCGCGCGGTCCATGCCATCGAAAATGGACTTGAAGGTGGCCTCCCCGTCCACGAGCAACTCGGCGTCGTTTCCTTGCGTGTAGGGAAGCTTGGCAAGCTTTTCCACGAGCAGTGTCCGCTCGCGTTCTGGGAAAGCCATCAAACCGCGTTCGACCAGGTTGGTGAAGAATTGCCGAGCGACAGCACTGGTTTCCAGCACATCTTTACGGCGCTGCACAACATAGCCGTGAAATTTGCTCCGCCCCAGAACCCAATAAGCTGGCACCGCGACATAGGGCATGGTGTTTAAGGCTACGGCCCAGGCGATGGTGCCCTGGGCGGTGCGCACCTCCATGATGGCGCGCACAGAAGTCAGGGCCCCGGCGAGGTGGGCGAGCAGGACGATGAGGCTGACGACCAGGTTGCGACGCTTTCGTCCATGAGCGGGCGCCTTGTCTCCGGCCTCCGGAAGGACTCGCCCTTCTGCCAGTGCTGGCACAGGTTTCGCCTCCGGCATTGTCTCGACGGGATCAATCATCTCACGCTGGATGCCGGGCTATTAGGTCACTGGGAAAAACCCCTGGCCGCTTCATAATAGCGGATAAAAGCGCGCGAAAGGAAATCGCGGCGGCTGATGCTTGAAGTTCTCACAATCGGGAAAGCCCAATACTATCGGGGGACGCCGCCATTGCCGGTCAGTGTTCTGATTGTCCGGGGCTTTCGGGGATGCCTGGATCATCCAGGACCTGCACTGCGGTTGCGCCGCAAAGAGTCTTCCAATCCTGCAGAACCCACACGACTTTCTTGTCCGGGGTGATTTCTACGAGTTGGGGGCCTTTGCCATTGTCGCCGCGAGAGGTGAAAATGGTGTTCCCGTTAGCCAGACGCGTTGCGGTCTGCGGTGCGGAGACGAACTGGTAGGCCGCCGGCAGTTCTTTCTTGGTGTTGAATTCCCAGACTGTCTCCCCCTTGGGATTGACTTCGCGTGTGAGGCTGTCCGCTTCATCGGTGATCAGCGTATTGCCGTTCTTGAGCCGGATGGCGGCCCAAGGAGATTTGATGGTATATCGCCAAATCTCATTGAAATGTTCGTCGTATTCCACAACGAAGCCCATGCCGAAGACGGGTATGAGATAGGTTCCCTGAGCGGTGACGCGGCCCCGGCGGTACTGCCCATGGATGCCGTTCGGGTTGGGCGGTTGGTTAAACGGGAGGGCATGTTCGACCTCGACGGCTCCGGTCTTGGTGTTGACAACCATCAACTTGGGCGGCAGGCCGTTCAGGATAAACATGACCTTGTCCAACCCGATGGGCTGGCAACTGTGGATTTCAGTATGATTGGTGCCGGGGGTTTTGACGCAATCATACCGCCACACCGTCTTCTTATCCGGGGTGATTTCGGCAATATAATCCATGCGCGTGAAGAGAATGTTGCCGTTGGAGAGCATCCAGACATCGTCGTATTCGTAGCTCGTGCCGGTGGAATAGGTCCAGATCACTTTGCCATCCCTGACAAGGAACATCTTGTCGTAGTTTTCACCGACGTAGAGCATCGGGTGCTGCGCCAGCCCCTTTCCGGGCAGATTGGGGGGCGTGATTCCATTCGTCCACTTGCCGGCTGGGGAAAACGTCTCATCCGGCCCCATCGCCGGCACATCGGCGGCGGTGAAACGGTCGAGCACGTCCATGCACGGCCTTGCCGAGGAGGAGTTGGGTGTGGGTGTGTGACAGCCGCTCACTGTGGCGGCAATGGCAACGGCAGAAAAGAGTGCAACAAAGGGGCTAAGTTTGGCGTTCATATCGGTGCGAATCGTAGTAAACAAACATGTCTGCTGCCAGTGCCGGAACGGCGAGCGCAGCCCAAAGGCGAACCGAACACTTGTAGATGGGTTGATTTGCCGCATGGAAACCTCGGTTGGGACCAAAACTTCAACTCCAGTTCCCGTGGAGCGGAAGTGTTCTCAAACCGAATCCAGAGCAGGTGGTCGTCCTTGGCAAGTTCCACCGCAGCCACCGGTTGCCCGGCCAGGGTCACCGTTTTGGGCGGGCCGCCCGGCACGCGCAGCAGTACTACCCCCGGGGTTCCCGCCACGCCTTCAATTGTGAACGACAGGGTGGTTTTATCCTGTTTCAGGACCAGCGCTTTGCAGGCGGAAGCCAGCAGCTTGGGCTCGCGACCACGGACTGAATCTACGTCCAAAAGGAAAACGCGTGAGCTGGGCTCCAGGGCGACACTCGAACGCAGCCGTAGTTCGGCATCAAACAGGTTGATGAAACGGCCTTTCAGTACGGTTGGAGTTGCCGAGATGGACTCATCGAGCCCGGCGCCGATGAGATAGGGTCCTCGCCGAAGCAGGAGGTGGTTCGCCTCGCGCCACGGAACCGAGCGGAGAGCGGCCGCTTGCTTCAAGCAGTCCACCAAACGCTGGTCGCCGATTTCGCTGGTTGCTAGTGTCGCCGGATTGTCTCGCAGCCAGCCTACATAGCCTTTGCCGACTTTTACCGGTTTGCCGCCGACAGGAAACTGCTGATCAGTGAGACCAAGTTCCTTAAAGAGGTGTGCCCGTGGAGTCGGGTAGGCGAACCCTTTGCTGTTCCACCATTCGCGGACCTGGTTGTACGGATCGGCGTCGTCATCTACGACGAACAGCACCCCTCCGCGACGGACCCAGTCTGCCAACGGAACATGCACCTCGGGGCTTAGGGGTTTCATCCCGTTATAGGTCAACATCAGAACGCTGAAGCCCTTGAGATAATTGGTGACGGTCAGGTTCTCCAGTTGGACCGGGGTGATCGGGATGCCCCGTTTCACCAGGGGCAGCGCCAGGCCGTAAACCTGGCTCAGATGCGGATCGCTGGGTGTAGGGTCTCCCCGCTGGAACATGAGCGAATCGCCCACCACCAGGCCGAAGCCGGTGCTGCCGCCGTTCCACGCGACACGCGGTTGGTTCATGTCGTTTAGCGCGTTCATCACGGTTTGAAGCTCCGTCGCGTAGGTCGGCGGAATCCCCCGGCGCACCCCGGCGGCGGCACTGCGCGGATAACTGCCCCCAAAGATCCGCTCCGGCCAGGGCGCCACTTCGTAGTGTGAGACATCGGGCTGCAACAGCGACGCCACTAGCGTGGATTCCCAATTCACACGGTAATCCTCCCAGTCGTGGTTGGGGTTGTCTTCGATCGGGTCATTCAAATACCACACCTGACGGCCCGTCGCCCGCACCAGGTTCTGCATCGCTCCGTATTCCAGAAAGGCGGTCTCGAACGTGCGCTCGCGCAGCTTGCCCCGGTAAACATTGGGTTCACGTGAAGTGCCGGTCCAGACCTGGGCGATATAACCGTCGCAGCCGTTCAGTCGGGCCAGGCTTGATTCGGGGCTGACGATCTTCCAATGGGCGTAGTTGATCAGGCTGTGCGTGGGCACATAACAGCGAACCTTCCGCCCCGTGCGCTGATTATAGTCCTGGATATAGTCAAACACCTGTTGCAGGGCGCGGCGGTAAAGAAAGTACTTGAGCTTGGAGGCGCGCCATTGGGCGTCCACCGAACTATGGGGCGGCTGCCAGTCCTCGCCGTAATAGCTACGCCATTCGCGCTTGAACCCTTCCGAGTAGCCACTTCGGACCCAGAACTCCGGTTCCTCGAGGTGAATCGCTTCAGCCCCCGCATCCAGCGCCCGCTGCACGCCCACACACAGGAATTTGCCGTAGTTCGTTCCGGGGCACATATAATACACGTCGCCGCCATGGCTCACCTTATTCCCGCGTCGATCGGTCTGAGCCTCGTCCTCGTGGTTTATGCCGTCGAATCGTCCGTAGAGGTAATCCTGGTAATTACCCCACGATACGCCGGTCATGACGTGAATGCGATAGCCCCGGTTTCGCCAGGTTTCGATTCGGTTGGGCAGGCCCGGATCGATGCCATAGACGATGGCCACATCAGAACGCAAATTCGCGGTTTCCTTCCAAGGACCGGACGTCTGAAAGCAGGTTCGCTCCAGTGACTGAGCTGGGTCGGGCGGAAACGGAATTACCTGGGCCGACGCGGGCGTGAGCCCCGCGACGATGCAGAACGTAGCAAAAGCAAAATGACGGTGTGTCATATCTTCGATAGGACGTCGGTGCGAACAAAACATATACCTATCCCTTCTTTGCCGGATGAACTGCCAGTTTGGCAATCAAATCCTTCACCTTTGTCTGACCGGCGGCATCAACAGGCTGCCGCTTGGGTACATGCAGGAGCAGGTTCCTCCAGATGGCATCCAACTTACCTTGCATGGTGGCCTACTCACATCTTCTTGCCTCTTATCCCCCGGCGGAGCACCGTGGGGCTATACATACT
>Ga0073936_10011378_pt1 | contig 10776 bp, 9 predicted proteins | sample AliMusrvi5mmetaG_FD_87041 | JGI IMG/M metagenome (GOLD analysis project Ga0073936, IMG submission 87041) | Freshwater lake bacterial and archeal communities from Alinen Mustajarvi, Finland, to study Microbial Dark Matter (Phase II) - Alinen... | ecosystem: Environmental > Aquatic > Freshwater >... | reverse complement strand
GCTTCCAGTTACAGACATTGGCAGACCAGAGAATGAGTTAATTCCTAGCGCTTGCAGACCACGTAGGGCGGCATTGCCAAACTCTCCAACTAGCGGATAAACAATGTATTTGTTTCCATTAGCGTCTGTATGAACAAAACCAGGGTTATTAATGCCATGATTGATCATTTGAAAGTCACGAAACGCCTGTGGGTTTGTATAAGTCAAACGACCAACACGCTTAATAGCCTGTTCTTGCGCAAAGTAAAATGGTAGCAAGTTACGAGACAACATACCAAACTGTGAACGAAGTTCTGGGTTGTGGATCAGAGGAAGCATATTAACAACAGCCTTTTGACCAGCATATTGCAACGCTTCTTCTTCTGAAATTTTGCCAGGACCTTTGCCAATAAGTGGCTTTAAGTCGCGGTAGTTTTCAAAAAGATAATGTCCAAACATTGGCTCACGTGATACGTGATCAATAACTGGATTAATAAATGTACGGTAACCCATTTGCAAAGCACGTTGTAGTGGGTTATCAATAGTTGCTCGTGGAGTTTTGCCAATAACCTTTTCAACTTTATCAGTCAAAGGAATAGCCTTAACTTCAGATTCAAGGGTTTGCTTGCCTTTGATTACATTCTGCATAAGGTTTTCATGGACTACGCCACTACGAGCTTCTACAAGACCACGCAAAGAGTTAACTTGCTCGTCTGCCATAGAAGCAGGCTCACCATCACGAAGACCCACCATTGTAGGGCGAAGATCTGCATACTGTTTAACATCTTCAAGACGAGCTTGATGAAGGTCTTGGACCCTAGCCCACTTCTGATCATTGGTGTAATTAGCCCAATTTGGATCAGTTTGTTTTAGTTTAAAGTAATCATTGTAAATGTCTTTAGCCATTTGCTCATTGCGCATCTTTGAAAGATTAAGCGCCCAGAACATATGGTAATGCTCATCTGTTCCAGTAAGGCTTGTAATGTCAGCACCAGGGGTGCCACCACGACCATGTGTTTGAACTAACTTATCTACACGCTCAGGAGCGTTGATATTATAGTGAGCAAAATGATCAGAAGCAATACCTGCTGGAAGGGTTTGTCCGCCCATAAGTTGTTGCCAACGAGTAATAACATCTAACTTTTCTGCTGCAACATATGGTGCAATCTTTGAAGCAACAAAACCAATTGGTCGGACACGATTTTGAAGAGCGCCAATATCGTTCTTTAAAGCATCAATCTTGCCAGCTTTATCAAGCGCAGCATAAGTTTCTGCTTTTTGAGCGATCATTCTAGTAACAGCATTATCTGTAACTAATGACTTGCTAACAAGCGCATCATGGTCTTCTGAAGTAAGAGCCATAGCCGCTTGATCTGCAAATTTACCAATTAAATCTGGTGACATATTTCTGATGTAGTTATGCTTGGCAGCAGCCATAGCAACTTTATTTTGAATATAATCGCCAAGACCAGAACGAATAACTTGATGCAATGCTTCAGAAGAAGCAACGCGCATACCAAAGCCAGATGTGAACAAGGTTAATGGTGCAAAGATCTTATCTGTATAATATGTAAAACCATCATCTGCTTTTTGATACATAGCACCGTGAATAGATGCTTGACGCATGGCCCTGCGAAGTTCTTTAAAATCAATAAAAGCATTTGAGCCACGTTGCCATGACCATAAAGCAACAGCCGCTGGATCTACGGGTGCTTTGCCAGTAACTGGATCTTGCTTCATTTCAACTTGACCACGGGCAGAGCCTTTTACGTCATGCCCCATAACACCAAAGGTGTTTCCGTTCTCAGCAGTAACACGCTGAGCCATAGACATTGTGTGATCTACAATTGCAGAATTATTTGGAAGGCCAGCAGCCTTTACAACTTCTTTAATAAGTTGACCATAAAGGTTTTGTTGAACCTCTGGATTTGCTTCAAAAATAATTTGAGATGCTTTTTCTAAAGCAACATCACGTGGCATAGCATAATAAGCCATATTATACAATGCTGTACCAGCGCCAATATCATTAAATTTAAAACTTTTACCAGATTGTTCTAGCAATTTTGGATCAATTGCCAATGAGCGATAACCAGTAAATGTACGAATCTTATTCGCTAAAGCGTTCCAAGCGTTTGATTGTCCATCTGTTTTTGTATAAAGACCGCCGCCAAGGATCTGCGTCTTTTGATATTGATTGCCTTCAGAATCTGTAAGCATAACTGGCTTACCAGCTTCATCAAGAACTGGTGCAGACTTTGGAAGAAGAAGGTTGCGCTCTTCTGCAATGTTTGTGTCGCCAGCCTTTTGAATAATTTTGTCCATTGCTTTACCAGCAAAAGAACGAGCCAATGTGCGACTAGGAAGAATTAATGCTCCACTACCAGCTTTAAGTGCTGACTCAGTAGTTTCCATTGCATATAATGATTTACCAAGAACGTTGACAACTTCTTGACCAGTATTTGCATCTGCTAATTGCTTGGCAATATTGTTGGTAAAACCACTTGCTGGATAAGATTTTTGAATATCAATTGGGTTTGACTTTGAAGCAATATCATCTACTGCTCGCTTAAAGCCATTGTTAATCATTCCAGGAGCATCATAGGCTGCTTGAATTGCAGAACTATCGTAAGCCTTGCCAGATGCTTGCTGAATAAAACGATCTACGGCACCGCCAGCCGTAGCAAATTTAAGTGTGCTAATCTGAATTGGCTTGTTTTCTGCGTTAAGCAAAGGTTTGCCATCTGCATCTGTGGCATAGTCAACATATTTGCCAGTTTTAAGACTGCCAGAAATTTTACCTGCTTTAGCAAGTGGATCTAAATTAATATCAAATGCAACATCTGCTACACCAGATACAAACTGACCTACGCCATGATTAGTATCTTTAAGAAAACCAAAGCCAGGTACATTTGAAAGACCGTTTGAAAAATCACGGCCAAAAGAAACTTGATAATTTGGATCATTGGACTTGTTATATGCGTTTTGTGCATTTGGGATAAGTCTTCCCATAAGGTTGCGAGTAGCTGCTGCTGCAAGATCAGTACCAATAACAGTACCTTCTGGGCCAGCAAGTGATCCAACTAAACCGCCTGCTGCAACACCAAGGGTTGCAAGTAGTCCGCTAGCAATATCTCCATTAGCATAAAGAGCATGAACAAACTTGTAGTCTTTTTGAAGTTCTTGCAAAGGCTTATTTGCCCATGTAAGTAGGTTGCCCAAAACTGGGACTTTGCTAATACCTTGCACTGCTGCGCTTGCTACATGTGTAACATCGCCAATAATACTTTGCCACCAAGACTTTGAATTGTACATTTGTTGGTGATCTGAAACTGCTTGTGCTACAGGTTGAAAAGTTGTAGTCGCTGCTACGCCATCTACTGACGCTTGATTGCCAGAAGCAATAGCGGCACTCATTTCTTGTGGCGCTAATTGCGCTGCGGCTGGATGATCAGCAACTGCTTTGTTTGCAAAATTTGTGTTAGAAGCTCCGCTTACTGGAGTTGAAGGAGTAAGGGCCATGAATTATTGCCCCAATGATTGTGCCAGTTTTTGCAATTCTGGTGATGCGTCTGGATGAGATGCTAGTGCTTGAACAATTTGCTTTGTTGATTGTCCAGCATTATTCATTTGTCCTGGTGTAATACCAAGTGCAGCCATTCCTGGTCCTGGTCCTGCATTTGCGCCAGCAGAAACTGGCTCATTAGGACGTGCTGTTGGAGCAGTAAGTGGTGTAACAGGAGTTTGTGGTTGTCCTTGCGCTTGTTGCTGTTGCGCGTTCTGAGCCATTTGTGCGGCAGATACAGGAGTTGGAGATGGAGTTGCAGCCATTGGCGCACCACCTTGAATTTGCATCATATCTTGACCATCGCCGTAATTAGGCATGCCAGCAACATAACGTTGCGCTTGCTTTGATCCTGGACCACCATCGGTGCGTCGGCTTAAAGGACCTGGGCCTGATACTGGAGCTGGATTAGCTGGTGCTTGATAGCCGCCTTTGCCTGCCATGATCACTCACCCTCTGTAATAGTTTCAATAGTTCGGACAACATCATCGTGAAATAGTTTTTGATCTTCTACGACGTTTGCTTTATGTAGAGCCATATTGCTCAATACATCAAAAAATTCTTCAAAACTTGCAAATAGATTTTTTACAAGATGAGCAAAGAGGGCAACAACATCCCACATGGAGAGTACTCCATCGTAGCTGTCACCCTCTTCGTTCATTTAATTACTTAGCGCCTGGGTTTGATCCGCGGGTGCCAGAAGGCTGTACTGTAAACTTAATATCTGATGTACCAGTTGACTTAACTGATGGTGCATCTTGGATACTTGTCTTCTGTGTTGTTGCTTCTGATGAGCCATATCCACCTTGCATAGCAACCTTAACAGGTGCTGATTGCAGGCTAGACTTAAAGGCTGGTGCTACTTTTGCCATTTTTATCTCCTATAGGGAATTGGTTTTCTCACTCGTAACGTTAGGCGGGTGAGCGTCTGGAAACTGACGCAGCAAGCTGCGGCGCTCCAGAAGATGAAATACCTGCTAGTAGTTGCTGTAAAGCAGAGCCACCTTGACCTTGTTGTGGGGCAGGCATACCCATTGGTGGTTGCCCTGGCTGTGCTCCAGGTGCTTGTGGTTGTTCTCCTGGTTGTGGCATACCTGGCATACCTTGCGGTTGCTGTGGTGCTGGTTCAGGAGCAAATGCTGATGCGACAACTTCTTCAATTGGATCGCCTTTTTGACGACCAACAATAACTGCTGCAATTGCATTAATAACCTTAGATGGATCGCCACCTTGCATAGCAATTTGTGGCAATGCGTTAGCATAAGATGCAACTGCTTGCATTAAACTATCGCGTAGTTCTTCAACTTCAACACGCTCTTCTTCTTGGGTAACGTTCATTTCCCAAGGCATTTGACGACGTAAAAAGTCGCGTGAGATTAACTTATCTCCACGAGCCTGTAGTCCAAATACCAAAGCACGGTTTGGATCAAGTCCAGCCATCATGCCATAAGTTACATCACAGGAATAATCTCCATCAATGTCAATACTTGGTGTGTAGTTAACAACATAAGGAGCACCAGCATTAATGCCGCGTACTTCTTTCTTAATATCACCAAATAGTTTTTCATCCATCTTAAAGCATAGACGGATAACTTCTTTAAATGTCTCAGCAAATACACCTTGTGCTGTTTTGACTTGTGTATCAAAGCCGCCCATAAGCGCTTCTACACCACGGCCTGTAACGATAGAACCTGATTGCTGTCCTAGACGACCTTCTGGGTAACGTGATCCAGTGCGCATTTCTTGGTCAAGAATTTCATTCTCTTGAAAAATTCCTGGTGGAAGGTTTAGATCTACGCGACGGATCTGTTGTGGGTTAGCAGAACGAATGGTTGCATCTGGTCCAATTTCAAGGACGTTAACATCTGAAGGCAAAGCAAACGGTGCTTGTACTGCTTTCTGTGCTGCTTCAAGAGTAAGAGAGGCAAAACGTGAGCGAGCAACCTGTACCCACATAATATCATCAAACTGTCCACGTTGATGCTCATCTGAGTCAACACCTGGACGTAAAGCAATTGCTACAGGAATTTCACCTAGTTCATTTTCAACTTGTGAAAGAACAAAGTTGTTGCGCTCTGGCAAGAAAAGAATAAGTTGCTCTTTGTCTTGGTAGCGATACATCTCAAGGATGCGCTCTGAGTTACGGTTTTCATACTGACCACGAATAACAGTCTCGTGCTCAGGAAAATCATTGATAAGTTCGCGTACTGTCTTAACATAACGCTTTGAATATGAAACAAGTCTACCAAAGCGATCAAACTCTGGGTAAGCACCAATGGGAGAATCAATGCGAATCATTGGGCGATTGTTCTCATAGTCTGCTTCAATGAGGAACGGTAGCCATCCAAAGGTAAGGTAGCGATCTGCACCTGTGTACATCATGGTCTGAAGGTTACAAGTATCGCGGTAGCCAGCGGCGATCATGGTGCGCTTATCTGAACGAGAACGAGCACGATCTGAAGTGGTGTTGGTTGTCATGCAATTGAAAGCAGGAAGTGGGGCAATAACTTCAGCAACGTCGCGAGCAGCAACGTCAATGAAGTTTGCGATCATTGGCTTTGGATAGTCTTCTGAGAACATCCCAGGAAAGACTTGGTCAATCTTGCCTTGACGGATCGCCAATAGATCATCATAACGTGAATCACGTGTAAAGTAATGTGCACGTAGCTTACGGAGTTTATCTCCGATTTGATCTACAGTTAGTGCCATTATAAGTAACCCCCGTTAGATGCTAACTTTTCTTTTTCGCGCTGATAGTCTTCTATGTTAATAACCCTACGACGTGCCTGTTGGTCACGAGTCTGGAATGGGTTTTTAATGAAGGAGCCACCATATGCTCCAGCTTGATTGATATAATCACGCATCTGAGTTTCTGCAAACCAGAGTGCCATACATCCATCTTGTTTATTTTTAGTGCCAGCGGACCAAGTAATGAGCTGTTCGATCAACGATTTTATGCCTTCATTGTCGGACCGTGGCAAATCTATAAGGTTGCTTCCCTTGATATGGTTACCAAGTTTGTCAATCATTCCAAAGAGGGGAGCCATTGAGGCTACACCAAACTCTGCATCCATCTTGTTTGCGCCTGTGTAATGTTGAACAAGGCGAATACCGCGGGATGCTAGGAAACGGTTAATCTCTTCATCTTGTGTAAGGAACAACTGAAAGGCGTTCTTCTCAATAACCCAAACAGATGGCTTGTACTTTTCTGTCCATTCAAAGATTAATTCACGAATACGCTGTGGTGTAGGAGCAGGCATACGACTTGCTTCTAACACATAACGCTTCTGTGTATTCTTATCGCCTGCATAGGCAATGGAGAATGTATCACCAGACATGGCTGGGTCCATTGAGCAGATGGTGTAAGAACTACTCATTGCTGCTGGGTGACCAGGAACGCCAGGATTAAGAGGGCCAATGGCTCTCATACCCGATACTGATCCACGTACTGCTTCAGGAGCGAAGACAGCTTCACTGTCAACATCTTGCTGCTGGTAAACCATAGCCCAAGTCTTTGGGTCTAGTACACCGCGACGCTTACGTAGGTTAGTCCCATCCCAGCGGGGATATAAACCGTCATCACCTAAACTAGCATCATCTCCAAGCCAAGGCTTGTCTGAACGTGGCCATAAGGTAACCCAATCCTTTGGGTCATCGGCAAATTCTAATACTGCTGGCATAGCCAGATACGTCCAAGGAGAAGTACCATCTGGGTAACGATCAGGGTTACGCATCTCACGATATAGGTCAATAGGATCTACACGAGTACCTACAACCAAAATCTTACCTGTTGGACCGACACGGGTCAGAACTTCCTGTTGGATCCATCGGATCTGCTTCTCGTACTCATTGGCGTTAGCCAAGGTCACACAGTCATCCAAAACAATCAGGTCAGCACGAGCACCATAGATCTGTCCACCAATACCCAGTGCCTGTAGGGTTGGATCTTTTTCACCAGAGTCGCGCTCTAGGTAGATAGCGTCTTGGGTCCATTTATCAGATGATTCTTTGTAACCATCTGCTGGAGCATAGCGCCGTTGAAGTTCAGCGTAAGCGGGCTGTGTAAGCCTCTGCTTGACCGCGTAAAGAAAGTCCTTTGCCATTGTCAAGGTCTTGGAGACGATCTTGATACGGATATTAGGATCTACGCAGATGCGATAGGTGATGTAGTCAATACTGACGGTCATGCTCTTGGCATGCTCAGGTGGCATGTTAACGAGGACGTAGTTTGGAAAACCTTGCTCGTATTTCATGTTCCCGTGAAGCCACAAGGGCTTACCCTCTTCTAGCATCGAGATGATATTTCTCTGATGATTAAAAGTCTGTGAGTTGAGGTACTTGAGTCTAAAGTCCTCAAAGCTGATCTTTGCGTCTTCTTCGCTAATCGCGCCTTCGCGACGTGCTACGGCGCGGGCTAGGTCAATCGCCTCTTTAAATTGAGTATCCGACATGCGGTAGTACTCATAGGACTTAATTGACTTGCCAGTCGCGCGGACTGCATCCGCGATTGAAAAGCCTTTTTGTACAAGTTCAGCAATCGTCTGCTTGGCTTGAGTCGCGGTTAGCTGGCTCTCTGGGGCGATCTTGTATTTATTAGCCGATGGTTTAGCCATAGAATACACCCGCCTTTAAATTTATGGTTACCTCTGGTCACCGAAGGTGGCCTATGGTGGTCACTAGGGAAACTACCTATGGGTGGCGCTGTGCGCCGCCAATGGTAAAAATACAGGCCACGGCATAGCCGATGGCCAGAGTGTTAGATGGTCTATAAGCCGCGGCGGAGCCACGGCGTAGTAGTGGTATTTAAATACTCTCTATATAGTATAAGGTGGGAAATTAGTCATTCGTCCCGCTTTTATTCCTGTGAGTTATGTCACATTGTATAAAGCTAGTATTTTATACTGGTTAGGGTTATAAAATAGTTTTAGATAATCTCATATAGTGAGACTATATTTAGAAAAAATCATTGGGTTGATAGTACTTACTACAACACCTAATACTTAAAACCCCCTAGGTCGATTGGCTTTATTTTGCTTTATTTTGCTTTATCGACGCGTGAGGTGTATGAAACTAGCACGAAATTGTGCCGACTTATGGGCTTTTGATTGGCTTTTCTTTTCTTATGTGTACGTATGCTAGAGATTGGGGGTGCTTGCGTGTGGGTGAGGGTACTGTCCTGGCAACAGACAGCAACTATAAACAACAGATAGACGACAGCTCAACACTATTCATGGGCACATAATGGGCAAGGCATGACTAGACAATAAGCCTATGAAAGTCTAAAGTAATAGTCTAGGCATTGCCTGCGTGTTGCCTATTGACAAGCACAATTCCCCGCGTGTATCTTTATCCCGTGAGCACAAGCTCACCCGATTAGATAGGAATAATCGCATGAAGAGTCACACAATACTCAGCGACAAGCACGGGACAGTATGGGCAGAATGTCCCCTAACAGAAGCAGCAACTCAGCGCTTCATCAAGCAGTACGCTAAGGCAGGAATAGAGCTTACTGCTCATGGCTCACCCGCTCAGCTGCAGGCGCAGCTCGACACGATAAATAACGCGCTAGACACTAACCCTACAGCCCGCGCCATGCGTGAGAGTGGCAGACTAATGGTGATGGCATGCTAATACAGACTAAAGCTAAGTGTGTTGAATGCTCACGCGTGTTTGATTTATTGGATGACCTAGACTCTCAAGAGTGGGCATACGGACATGATTGTGAGAGTGAATAATGCACCCACTGCGACACTTAATCGGTGACCTAATTTTAATCGGGTGTGCTGTATTCTACTTAGGATGGAAGATTGAACAGCTACACGATAAACTAAACAACAGGCGGTAGACTGCGGGGCTAAGGGGTCAATCTCTTAGCCTTGCAGCCCGCAGCCTGCGGGGTTTAATCATAGATAGGAATATGACTATGCAAGGAAAGCAGATTAAGGCAACACTAAGCACAATTACGCAGGAAAGCATGACCAATGGCTCTATGAGTGAATTATGGCAAGAGCTTCCCGATTTTATCTCTGGCTCTGATTGGGTGGGTGAGATTGCCGATATGGCACGAACAGCCACCGATTGGGTGAGTGATGATGAAGAATACACCGAGGACAGGCTCACGGATTTATCTGATAATTTAGCCAATAGTGAGTGTGAAGACTACTACGTAAACATCAATAGGCGCGCGCAGGCTCTCAGCCTATGGGCTTATGATGAATTAGATGATGAAGTAATAGAATGTGGGTTTGAGGGAAAGACACTAACAGACCTTAATACTCTTTACTTATTTTGCGCCATGCGCGGTTTAGCTTATCGGATATTAACTTACGCCTACAACAAGGCAGAAGAGCTAGAGATAGAAGAGGTGAGCGCATGAGCACAATACAGAAGGCAGAGATAGAGATTAGTAACGCCTGCGAGTGTCGCTACTGCGACACATGCGGGCTAGGCGGGGAAGATATAACCTGCCCAGAATGTGGCACAGATACACGCTTCACAGATTGGTGTGATGGCGCATGCTATGAGTACAAGCTAGAAGAGCTGGAAGAGTACTTACTGCCCGCTTACATGTCCGCCAATGGTGAGCCAGAATATCTACGCATAGAGGGTAAGCGCATGGGCTGGCAGTCTCGCAGTGGATACAAGGTAATAAAGGCAACCCATAAGGAATTATGGGACGCGCTTACATTCTCTGGCGATTGGACACTGCGCTACGTGCTAGAGGGTAAGTCACTTACTGTCACACGTTACTCACATGATGAGCCTACGGGTGCCAGCTTCACAATTACACCCGACACGGGAGAGGATATGGAAGAATGAGTACAAATTTTAAGGTGCTAAATACTGGATGTGTAACAACCTTGCGCACGCTTGAACTAGAGCATGAAGGTAAAAAATACACTGTTCACATCTTTTCTTCTGACCATAACTCATACAACGAATGGTATAACAAAGATTGGAAACTTATTTCTTGCCCTAATTGGGCAGATGATTTAAACATATGGGAGATATACAACGAGAATGAGGGGCAATAAAGCATGCGTGAAGAATTGCAGGATTGTGGCTTTCATCCCGTGGGTTACTGCCACGGGTGCATGTGCAACCCGTGCACCAATAGGGATGAAGACCATGAGTAAATAACAGGGACGGGACACAATAGGCGCGGGGGCTTGACACTCTCGCGCCATCTCTTTATTCTAAGCACTACCGACCACCGAGGCGGTAGGGGAGCGTTT
>Ga0073936_10011374_pt1 | contig 10779 bp, 9 predicted proteins | sample AliMusrvi5mmetaG_FD_87041 | JGI IMG/M metagenome (GOLD analysis project Ga0073936, IMG submission 87041) | Freshwater lake bacterial and archeal communities from Alinen Mustajarvi, Finland, to study Microbial Dark Matter (Phase II) - Alinen... | ecosystem: Environmental > Aquatic > Freshwater >... | reverse complement strand
GGAACTGCAGATCGCTGCTCGCGTTTCCGCTATCGCTCCGCTTTGCCCGTGCCCATCTGCCAGACTAGCAAGCTCTGCTCGGCTTTGCAAGCCCTTTCGGCTTTATCAGCCTAACCGGCTTTTTAGCCCTTTCGGCCCCGCAGGCCCTTTTCTCCAGGCCCGCCAAGCTCCCCCGCTCGCTTCTCAGCGCTCGGCTGCGCTTGCCGTACGAGTAGTAGGTTAGCACCCCAGTTCTCTGATCTGCAACAAATCGGCGAACATTCGTTGGGTTATTTCGCACCTGTGTTCATTCCCCTACGGGCGCCCGAACTTATCGGACGGTTGATGCAGTCCCGGGTACCGCTAGAATGGAGTCTGGCAAAAGGGGGCTCACGATGGCCGGCTACTATCACTCGGATGATCTCGCCCATTTTGGCGACATGGGGAAGGACGCGCCGGAGCTCTGGAGGAAGTTCTCGGAGTGGTATGGCGCAGTGTTCGCGGAGGGCGCGCTGACCGAGCGCGAGAAATGCCTGATTGCCCTTGGGGTGGCCCATGCCGTGCAATGCCCGTATTGTATTGACGCTTACACGCAGGCCTGTCTGGAGAAGGGCTCAAACCTGGAACAGATGACTGAGGCGGTGCACGTGGCCAGTGCGATTCGCGGTGGCGCTTCCTTGGTCCACGGCCTGCAAATGCGTAACGCTGCCGCGAAGGTGAGCATGTGAGCACGGCTTTCCCTTTGTTTGATGAAAAATTACGGGGAGCCGGGTTGTTTCCACTCACCGCTACCGGCATCTCCGTCTTTCAGATCAACGTGGGCAAGTTGTGCAACCAGACGTGCCGCCATTGTCACGTCGAAGCGGGTCCCGATCGCAAAGAGCGCATGACCAGAGAGACCGCGGAACTCTGCATGGGTGCGCTCGCGAAGACGGCGATCCCCACCGTTGACATTACGGGCGGCGCTCCCGAATTGAACGCAAACTTCCGCTACCTGGTGGAACGCTCGCGCGAACTCGGCCGCCGTGTCATGGACCGTTCCAACCTGACAGTCCTCTTACTGCCGTCGCAGGCCGGGCTGGCCGAATTCCTGGCGCACCACCAGGTTGAAATCGTCGCCAGTCTGCCCTACTTCCTGGAACAGCAGACCGACTCGCAGCGCGGAACGGGAGTCTTCTCGAAATCGATTGAGGCGATCCGAATGCTAAACGCGCTGGGCTACGGCGCGCCGGGCAGCGGGCTGACTTTGGATTTCGTCTTCAACCCCGCCGGAGCGTTCCTACCGCCCGCCCAGCACGCGATCGAAGCGGATTTCCGGCGCGAGTTGCGGCGCCGATATGGCATCGAATTCAACTCGCTCTTCGCTCTGGCAAACGTGCCAATCGGGCGCTTTCGCGATTTCCTGGAGGCCAGTGGGAACTACGAGCACTACATGGCGCGACTACTGCAGGCCTATAACCCCGTGGCAGCAGCGGGCGTGATGTGCCGCTACACCTTGTCGATCGGATGGGATGGAGCGCTTTACGATTGCGACTTCAATCAGATGCTGGGCCTGGAAACGAACCACGGTGCACCGGCCCACATTCGCGACTTCTCCCTGGAAACCCTTGACCGAAGGCAGATCGTCACAGGACAACACTGCTACGCTTGCACCGCTGGCGGCGGTTCGAGCTGCACGGGCGCAAGCGTGAAATAGTTGCACTCATATTTATGGACTTGAGTCAGGCTGAGGATTGATGCCGAGAAACTAGCCCGGGACGACTGGACAAGCAAGGTACCCGCGGAAGACGAACTTCACCGGGGATATCCCCATGGTATTTGAGAGGATTCCTGGGCACCCCTTAGACGAAGGTGGTCAAAACGAAGCGCGCCAAGTTTCTGGCATGAGGTTGACTGCGTTCCCGAGAGGAGGTACTACGGTGAAGATACGCGCTTCCATGGCGAAGAAGTGAACCCGGTAAATGCACCAGTCCGAGGGTCGCTCCTTCGCTAGTTCGCATTCATTGCGGCTCAGAAAGAACGGCGTTCGCGCTGATCCATAGGTCGTCTTCACCTCGATTAGCCGCTCCTGACGTCCTTCTGAGTCGAACGAGAGGACATCGAAACCAGCCCCATCTCCGTCCATTGCGGAAACCCACCGCACCTTGCGCGCCAGGTCTTGCCGGTCCAGCTCTGAGAGTCTCCGACGCTCGACGTCAACGACGAATGCTTCCCCAGCTTTCCCGAGTGCGCGATTTCGATGATCCCGTTCGACCGGGTCGAACTTCCTGATAAGCCGACTCAGGGCCTCTGGCACCGTGCCACTTGGCCTCACCGCCGGAGGCTCGACGAAAATGGCAACTGGAGTGGCGGCGATGGGCTCCCTAGGCGCTGCGAGTTCAAGCGCCTCGGGACATTGGCTCAGATATCGGTCAATCGCAGCAAAGATGGCGTTCTGGTAGTTTCGTTTCGGACTGTAGCCGGAAATCCATGGCATGCCTAGCTCGTCTAGCACGGCAGAGATGTTCTGGTGCTTGAACTCGACTGAACGGTGAGTCCGCCCAATCTTGGCCATTAGCGCAGAGCTGTGTCTGGCCTTGACATGGCGACGGCCCGAAAGCTCACCTGCGAGCATGTCGAAGTAGTCAGCGACAATCGCGTCCAGTTCGTAGTCCTGCCAGCGTGTGCCAATCTTCGTTTCGTCAGCCATATTTCACAACCCAACTCCGGCAGCAGTGCGGTAACTCCTGTACAAGGGGACAACGCCATGCATCCCAATGGTCCAGACTGATCAGATCGTCTGGCGAGATACCCCGATGACCAGGAACCAGACAGGGGACTCCGCGACAAAAGGCTACGCTTCGATGTGCCGTTTCACGGCGTCGGTAAACTGCCGTGTCGTGGCACTCCCGCCGAGGTCGCGCGTCAGCACATCGCCCTGGCGGAAAGCCGCCATAATCGCTTGCTGCAGCCGGTCAGCCGCCACGCCCTCGCCCAGATGTCGCAACATCAGAATCGACGAAGACATCAGCGCCGTCGGGTTGGCCACGCCCTGCCCCGCAATGTCGGGTGCCGAGCCGTGCACCGCCTCAAACACCGCGCACTTCTCGCCCATATTGGCTCCAGGCACCACGCCTAAGCCGCCGACCAACCCGGCCGCCAGATCGGAAACGATATCGCCATACAGATTCGGAAGCAGCAGCACGTCGAAGGTCTCGGGGCGCATTACGAGTTGCATCGACGCGTTGTCTACGATCAATTCGTTGTAGGCAATCTCCGGGTAGTTGGCCGCGACTTCCCGGCAGCACCGGATGAAGAGCCCGTCGGAGAGCTTCATGATATTGGCCTTGTGGACGGCCGTGATCTTCTTCCGGCTGTTCTTCTTCGAATAGGCAAAAGCGTAGTTCGCAATGCGCATGGACGCGTAGCGCGTGATGATCTTTAGGCTCTCCACGACGTCCTTGATGACCTCGTGCTCCAAGCCCGAGTAGAGGTCTTCCGTATTCTCACGGAAGATCACCATGTCGATGTTCACGTCTTGAAAGCGCGTCTTCAGACCCGGCAGGGTGAAGACGGGGCGCACGTTGGCAAACAGGTCGAGCTGCTTCCGGATGGCGACATTCACGCTCTTGAATCCGCCCGCAATCGGGGTCGTCACAGGACCTTTCAGCGCGACACCGGTCCGCTCGACCGATTCCAGGACGTGCGGCGGCAGCGAGACGCCGGCTTTCTCGATAATGGCCGCGCTCAGTTCCACGCGCTCCCATTCGATGGGGACGCCCAGCGTACCGAGGACTTCAACCGTCGCGTCGGCCACCTCGGGCCCGATACCGTCGCCGGGGATCAGCGTAATCTTGTGTGCCACGGCTCTATCCTAACTCGGGGCGTAGCCCCGGGCGTAACCCTTTGCGCACTTGGGGTTCGTTATGCGCGAGACACTTCAGCCCCGGCATGGGAAAATGGGAATCTCATGGCTCTTATCAAACGCGTTCTGCTGAGTGTCACCGACAAGACCGGGCTGGTTGAATTCGCGCAAGGGCTGACGGCCTTTGGCGCGGAGTTGATCTCGACCGGAGGAACGGCGAAGCTCCTGCGAGGAGCCGGCCTCAACGTCAAAGACGTGGCTGAGGTTACCGGTTTCCCCGAGATGCTCGACGGGCGCGTCAAGACGATTCACCCGCGCGTGGCGGGCGGCATTCTCGCGAGGCGCGACGACTCCGGGCACATGGCCGCCTTGGCGGAACACCATATCCCCACTATCGATATGGTGGTGGTGAACCTCTACGACTTCGCCGCGGCCGCAGCCAAGCCGGGCGCCGCCATCGACTACCTGATCGAGAACATCGACATCGGCGGGCCGACCATGATCCGTGCCGCCGCCAAGAATTTCCAGGACGTAGCCGTGGTCACCTCCATCGAGGACTATCCGGCGCTGCTGGAGGAGTTGGAGACGCATGAGGGTTCGCTTTCTAAGAAGACGCTCTGGGACTTGGCGCGCAAAGCATTTGCGTTGACCGCGCGCTACGACGCGGCCATCACCACCCGGCTGGCACGCCTGGAAGTCGTCAACGGCGAGTTTGTCGAGCAGCCCGACGAATTGCCAGCCAACCTGAGCATCGTGCTCCCGCGACGCCAGTCACTGCGCTACGGCGAGAACCCGCACCAACAGGCAGCATTGTACGCGGCTGGCGAGACGGGCATTGCCGGGGCGGAGCAACTGCACGGCAAGGAGCTTTCCTACAACAACCTTGTGGACCTGGACGCGGGCTGGCAGCTCGTCTGCGAGTTCAGCGGGCCGGCCGCAGCCATCATCAAGCACACCAACCCATGCGGCTGCGCACAGCAGGACACGTTGGTCGAGGCCTACCGGCAAGCCTACGCCGCAGACCCGGTTTCGGCGTTCGGCGGCGTGCTGGCCTTCAACCGCGAATTGGATGGCGATACGGCGGAGGAAGCCGCGAAGCTGTTCGTGGAAGCCATTGCCGCGCCATCCTATTCGGAGGCGGCGCTCGCGAAACTGACTATCAAGAAGAACCTGCGGCTGGTGAAAGTGACGGGCTGTCTGGGCGACGGCGAGCTCTACGTCAAGGCAATCACCGGAGGGATTTTAGTGCAGTCGCCCGACCGGGAGACGTTCCGCCAGGACACCGCCCGGGTGGTTACTCAAACGCAACCCACCGAGGACCAATGGCGCGCTCTCGAGTTTGGCTGGAAGGTCTGCAAGCACGTCAAGTCGAATGCGATCGTGTACGCCGCCCCGGGCCAGTTGCTGTCTGCAGGCGCCGGCCAGATGAGCCGCGTTTTCTCGGTCGAGATCGGCGCTAAGAAATCGGTGCTGCCATTGGACGGCTGCGTGGTCGCCAGCGACGCGTTCTTCCCCTTTGCCGACGGCCTGGAGGCGGCGGTCGCCAACGGGGCGCGAGCGTTCATCCAGCCCGGCGGCTCAGTGCGTGACGCCGAAGTGATCGCCGCAGCCGACCTGCTGGGCGTGGCCATGGTCTTCACTGGAGTCAGGCACTTCCGCCACTAAGGACGGCCGGTGCGGGGGGAGCGGCGCTCCAGAGCCGGGCGGATTCTCCTGAGTCGGCTGACCAGCCAGAAGAGACTCGCGGGGCTTGGAGGCCCCACGCTGCGCTGGAGCGCCGCCCCACTCAGCACTAGCGCCGCGCCCAGCGTAATGCATCCAGCCGGCGTTCCAAATAATCGACGAAACGCGCAGTCGGATTGAAGCCCACAATGGACTCCGCATTGGCGATGAAGTTCGACAACGCGTTGATATCGTAAAACAGCACCTGGCCCGTCACGGCATCTTCGAGATATTCCACGCCGCCTACGTCCAGTTTCGCCGCACGCGCCAGCGCCAACGCCGCCGTCGCGATTTCAGGCGCCGGCTCGAATCGCTCCACCTTGTGCTGCGCGGTGGCGCACACGTCAGCCGGACACAAATTGAACGATTTCGCCTCGATGCGGATCGCGTAGAGTACCTCGCGACCCAGCACTTCCACACGCTGGATGAAGCCCCCGCGCGGAGCGTGGTACTCCTGCACGAGTGCGATGTTGTCCGACCCAAAGTCCGTCTGCGACGCAAACCGCTCAAGTTCGTCCGGCGAATCGAAGCGCTGCATGGCGCTGCCCGCGCCCCCGCAGTTCGGCTTGACCATCACCGGGAAACGCAGTTGGGACGCGGCGGCAACCAGCAACTTCGGGCAATTCACGGCTCGCGTGCGGGGCGCGGCCACGCCACAGAGCCGGCAGATTTCCAACTGGCGCAGCTTCGAGATCTCGACCTCGTAAGCGGTGGACCCGTTGATCGCTTCCACCCGGCGCGCTTCCAGCAGGCGTAGCATTTCGAGCACGGCGAACTGCCCGCACCCGTGGTTGCGCCAACGCGCCGACGGGCTCATCCGATTCAGAACCAGATCGGGCCACTCCATGCGCTCGGGATTCAGTGTGAGCGACTCGGCCTTCCACTCCTCGAACGCGATCCCGCGTGCGCGGAGTTCGGAGAACAGACCCTCAAACCAGCGCGGGTGTTCATATAGGACGGCGAGGCGTGGTGTCACGGGCACTCCTCCCATTGTGCCTTGACACGGGGTCAATCGGCTCATCGATTGCCCTGGTTGGCATCCATCCCCCACCCTCAGCGCAGCGAAGCCATGGTTGACGGCACCTTGAGGACCGCTGCGAGTTTGTGAGCTTCGGGAGGCGTGAGTCCCAGGCTGACGCGTTGCAGGTCACCTGCCTCCTTGCGGCTGTAGCCGGCGCGCATCAACCCGGAGCGCGAATGGGCCGGTCCGAGCATGAGGTGTACGCCCTCGTGGGCGATGACGAAGCCGAGCAACAGGCCGGCCGCCACGTCCAACTCCTTGGCCGTCGCGCGCACCGCCGGCACGTACACGGTGCCGTAATGGCCACCCTCACTATTGACTATGGCGCAGGCCATTTCCGTGGTACGCGGGTCCTTTGGGTCCAGCGCCAGCGGGAGCAGCCGCATCGTGATTTCGTTGGACCGCATCTCGACGTCGCAGGTCGCGTCCGGACTCGCCGGTGCGGCGGCGCCACGGCATTGGAGCCATTTGACCTGAATGCCCGAGTGGCCCAGCGCCAGGGTGGTCACTTCCGTCGTTCGGGCCATTTCGCCCGCAGGCAGGTTGGCGTGGTCGTAAAGGCGAATGGTCAAAGTCTGTGCGGGGCAGGCTGCCGAAGCCATCAAGAGGATCCAGGGAAGCGCGTTGGTGAGGTTCATGGCCCCACATTGGGCGGGATCCCTGGGAACCTCCATGGACCGCAGCGGAACCTGTCCTGACTAGTAAGTGAACCAGAACATCCCCCGTCATTCGATTGAAAATAAATGAGTTAAATGGTACGATTCCCTTGTCTCAAAGCGTCGCCAGCCGTGCTAGGATGCTTGAAATCGCGCTCAGAGGAGGCGTTGCACGTCCAATGTTGGAGGGGCCAAACCAGCCTAAGCTCCGGTTTGGCGTATTCGAGTTTGACCCGCAGGCGCGCGAGTTGTCGAAACACGGAGTGCGGCTCAAGCTGCAGGATCAGCCGATCCAGGTTTTGACGGCCCTGTTGGAGCAGGCCGGGCAAATCGTGCCGCGAGACGCACTCCAACGGCGACTGTGGCCCGATGGCACTTTCGTAGACTTCGACCAGAGTCTTAACAAAGCTGTCAACAAGCTGCGTGAAGCGCTGGGCGACTCTGCCGACAAGCCCGTCTACATCGAGACCCTGGCCCGGCGCGGATACCGCTTTGTAGCCGCGGTGGAGACTGACCGGTCTAAGCCGCAGGAGCCTGAATCGCCCGGACTGCCTCCACCGGTCGAGCGGGCTCGGGCGCAATCGCACGTGCGCCATCCGTGGTTTCTGCTGGCATTTTGCCTCCTGACGGTGGCCGCCCCGGTGACGGGATTGTGGCCGGTCCCGGCACCCACGGCGCGAGTGACCCAGTTGACCTACGGAGGCCGGCCGGATTCCATCGCTGTGCACGGCGGAAGGATTCTGTATACGTCCGCATCGCATTCGCCGAGCGCGTCCAAGACCAGAAACGGGACCGAATTCTGGTCCATCTCCACGGGTGGGGGCCAGCCGAGACGGGAGAGACTGCCGTTCCTCAACCCTGAGTATTTGGCTTGGTTGCAGCCAGCCGACCCCCGGCAAGGCGTCCTCCTGATCTTCCAGACGGCATTCGGCGCGAGCCGGGGGGATATGTGGCTGGCGGAGTTCGATGGAAGCAAGCCGAGGCGGATCGGTGAGCTTCGCGAGGGCAACAACTACTCAGTCTCCCCCGACCTTAAGACAGTGCTGAGATCCGGAGAAGAAGGCTTGTTCGCGCGTCCGGTGGACGGCGGGCCGGAGCGGTTGCTGGCCCGGATCGATTGGAAGCTGCCTGCGGACACAGTGTGGCACCCCTCGGGCGAGCGAATCGAGTTCAACCTACTCAGACAGGGTGCAGCGAGATTCTGGGAGTTGAACGCCAACGGAACCCGGTTGCGACCCTTTCTACCGGAATTCCAAGGCGAGATGAGTGGAACAAGTTGGTCGCCCGACGGAGAACGGCTGTACCTCGTCTCTGAGGGGGACATCTAGTCGCGCGGGAGCCGCCGCTGGCTCGGATGGCTGCGGTCACCGCAACCGCAGCGCCTGACGGCCGGATCGGTGAGCTATGGGTCACCCCTGGAAGACCCCACAGATCCGCGCGTGATTTACGCGGGCGGAGTCCTGACTCATGGAGAGTTGATGCAGCTCAACCGGCACACGGATCATTTCGAGCCCTACCTGGACGGACTTTCGGCCGACGGTCTGGACTACTCAGCCGACGGTCAGTGGATCGCCTATGTGAGTTACCCGGGGCGCGAATTGTGGAAGTGCCGGCGCGATGGCAGCGACAAGCTCCTGCTGGAGGACGGCCTGTGGGCGGACAAGCCCCGCTGGTCACCGGACGGGAAGCGCCTGGCCTTCGCCGCTCTCAGGAAGGGCGTATGGGGCGAGCCGCACCGGATCCACCTGATCGACCCGAGCGGCGGGAAAGCCGAGCCGGTGAAAGGCGTGAATGGTCCGGGCTTCGATCCGACATGGTCCCCCGACGGTAAGCGACTGCTCTTCGCACCCTGGGATTACGACCTCGTCCCGAAGCAGGACCGGCACATTTCAATTGTCGATCTGGAAACTGGCGAAGTGCGGATGGTGCCCGGCTCGGAGGAGATGACTTCCCCGCGCTGGTCCCCCGACGGGCATCATCTGGTGGTGTTCAGATGGGGGCAGCCGACGGCAACTTTCTACGATTTCGGAACTGGGCGCTGGACGGAGGTCCATATTGAAGCGTTCGGGTTCCAGTCCTGGTCCAAGGACAGCAAGTTCGTGTACGGGATTTCGGAACCAACCCGGCTGGTGCGAGTGGATGTGGCCACGCACAAGCTGGAGGAAGTCCGCAGGATCGACGATTTCCGCCTGGCAGGGAACATCTTCGCGGGTGTTTCCTGGACTCCGGAAATGGAACCCCTGATTCTGGCGGACCATTCGGCGAACGAGATCTACCGCATCGATGTCGAGAGGTAGGCACGGCCCCGTGCCTGAACGAGCACGCCTGAAGGCGGTGGCCGATTTGATATCTGAGGCCAAGATGCCCTTTGAAGCGCCCCGCGCGCGTTCCCCCAATCCGCCATTTCTCAGGGTTCCGTCGCTAGAAGTGGTTGCCCGAAACGCACGCGGCGCTGTTTGTGACACGCGGGGTACATAGGGTGGACGATCTTTTTCCCCGGCCCGCCACCCCCGAAGGCAGCGCCTCGATTGGCTTCGAACATTCAAGTTGGCGTGGAGTTTCACCCTCAATCCGGTTTCGTTGGTTCGGTGTGGTGTGCCCGTGGGCGGCCGCCCAGGCTCTGGAGCGCCGCCCGCAGATCCCCCCCCGATTGGCTTCGAATGTTCAGCGTCTGCGCTGGCTAACGGCGCTCGCATTGGGGGTGCGCGAGCCGTCGCCCGATCCGGGCAGCGAGATTCCGAACAACTCGGCGATACCCGGCCGCGCCAGCGCATTCTGAGCATCGACTTCGAGTTGGATAAGGGCCATGCGAGGGGCGACGACCTTGTGCTTTTCGGAAAGCGGGGCGGCAACCGCAGCGTCGGATTTGGACAGCATGCGGCCGTACTCGGCCGTGGTGACGAACGCGCGCTCCGACTGCAGGGCTTTCAGTTCCTTCAGCGCCTTATGGTAGGTTCGTTCCGCGCGCTGGGTGTAAATCAGGATGCCGCGCAGGCGCGCCTCGGTCTCCGGCGCGAGCACGGGGTCGAGGTCGGGGCAGGCGGATTCGTTATAGAGCTGGACTTCGGCGCAGCGGCAGCGGCGCAGCTTCCACGAGGCGTGGGCGAGCTGGGTGAACAGGTCGAACTCCAGCGCGCCGACGGGCTGGACGGCCTCCCGCAAGCCGGCCGAAAACTCTTCGAACTCGGCTTGCTGGCCGGGCAGCACGATGAACTCGCGGGACGAGAGCCCGTGGGAAAGGTGGTTTTGCGCGGAGCGGGCCTTGCCCTGCCCGGTGCGCGGCCCGGTGGAAAGCTGGCGTTGGCGTGGTTGGCCAGACACTGTGCGGCGGTCGCCATGGTGGTTGAACCTCTTCTTTTCTGCTGCGTGGAAATAGAAAAGGCGGCCGTCAATGGGGGTCGCGACCGCCTGGAGAAGAATTGGATCTCCGGCATCATGCTAGCCCCGGGGTGCAAGGGTTTAGCGCGGCCAAGCCCGCAGGCCTGGAGCTAAGTGGTTGAAAAGACGATGGGTGCACGGCATTCAGAGAATTTGAAAATGCTGTGAACGGGGGTGGC
>Ga0073936_10011371_pt1 | contig 10782 bp, 8 predicted proteins | sample AliMusrvi5mmetaG_FD_87041 | JGI IMG/M metagenome (GOLD analysis project Ga0073936, IMG submission 87041) | Freshwater lake bacterial and archeal communities from Alinen Mustajarvi, Finland, to study Microbial Dark Matter (Phase II) - Alinen... | ecosystem: Environmental > Aquatic > Freshwater >... | reverse complement strand
TCCAACCTGCTACAGAAAGCCACGCATAGGCAATTCGAATAAACGACGGAAAGCTGGGATGAATGCCCTGGACCTTGGTGTGCCCTTGAGGCCGCTGTGTGAGATGCAGCGCGAAGCCGATCACTGTAGCGCCGCATGCCAGCAAGATCGTAGCTGCCATGCTCCATCCGCAAACGCCCAGGAGCACGCCAATCAAATCCAGCAGCAAGGCTGCGCGAAACATACGTGCGTCGGGCTTCGGAATCGTCAAAAATGCGGGCAGCCACCGTGCCGAAAAGCCCCATGCCACCGGTACAAGAAATCCCCAGGCCAGCAATATAAGGTACTTCTGATCGAGCGCGTGAGGAAAGGCAAGTACTACTCCCTGGAGTGCAAGACGCAAGCACTCGATAAAGTTGAGGATGACAACAGCAGCGAGCCCCACTGTACCCAATAGGACGGAGACCATCCAGAGTTCCATACGTGACTTCGCATGGTTCTCTTGCGCATGTGCCGGAAGCTTGTGGTTCGATGCGGCGGAAAGAAACAGGAGAATCGCTAGCATTTCAAAGCCGGCCGAGACTGGGAAGAGTAGCCTCCAGTGCCAGGCGTAGATGTTGGCCAGCCAACGCAGTGCTACACCCGCTGTCCACAGGCTGAAACACGTCAGGGGGATTCGTAGGACGGACCGGCCATGTGTCGGTTGTGAGTAGAAGCCGATGCCAAGGATAAAGCTGCCAATCCAGCCGAAAACCTGTGCGTGGCCATGGCCCTGCGCCCATGCGGCGGCCAGGTTGCTAAGCCCATGGTGCGTGCTAATGGCCAGCAGGTTGGAGAAGCCCAGCAAAGTTCCGGGCAGTGTCATGAAGAAGAGACCGCTCAGAATCCATGCGCGCAGAACTAGGCTCTTCTGGCGCTCGCGGGCCATGATCGCGTATGTGGAACTCTCACCGGCATGACTCATGGGCAGCCTCCATCACCAACCGTAGTGAAGATAAATCGTACCCGCAGTAACTTTTGTCACTGCGCAGGGTGATGGTGTTGCTGTTCTATAGCACTATGAATCCGCTCATCCATGCGATCGATTTCAACGAACGTCCCTTCATCGCGATCTGGGAGGTTACGCAGGCCTGCGATCTCGCGTGTGTCCATTGCCGGGCCTCCGCTCAGCCGGAACGTCACCCGATGGAACTCACCACGGTGGAGGGTAAGCATCTGATCGACCAGATCGCAGCCTTGAAGGTTCCGGTCTTTGTGCTTACCGGTGGCGATCCGCTCAAGCGGCCTGACCTGTTCGCATTAATCTCACATGCCCGCGCAATGGGCGTGCGTGTATCGCTCACACCAAGCGCCACGCCCTTGCTGACGAAAGACATCCTTGTCCAACTCAAAGAGGCTGGCCTCGCCAGGCTTGCTGTCAGCATGGATGGCTCAGGCGCTAAGACGCACGATGCTTTCCGGGGAATGGCGGGTTCGTTCGCGCGAACGCTCGACGCTATTCGCTGGGCCAACGAAATTGGTCTGCCCGTTCAGATCAACACCACATTCAGCCGCCGGAATATCGCAGAGATCGATGCCATCGTCGTGCTGATGGAGAGTCTAAGAATTACACTGTGGAGCGTCTTTTTCCTCGTCCCCACGGGCCGCGGAAGGCTCAGTGACCTGCTGAACGCCGAAGAGTTCGAACAAGTGTTTGCCAAACTTTATGGACTCTCCAGAACAGCAAGCTTCGATATAAAAACCACCGAAGCACAGCATTACCGGCGCTATCTGTTACAGCGGAGAGTTGCGGAACGTAAGTCCGGTATCGAAACCGTCGTGACACAGGAGAGGACCGTTGATGCCATTGGCCGAGCGCCGCGAGGCCTGAACGACGGCAAAGGGTTCGTATTCATCTCGCACACCGGAGAGGTGTTTCCCAGCGGGTTTATGCCGCTCTCCGCAGGTAACATACGCCAACAGGAACTGGCCGAAATTTACTGTGACTCACCGCTGTTTCAGGGCCTGCGAGATACGTCGAAGCTGGAAGGTAAATGTGGCGCATGTGAGTTCAAGGAGATATGTGGAGGATCGCGCGCTCGCGCCTATGCTCTGACAGGAAACCCCTATGGCGAGGAGCCATGCTGCTCCCACATACCCAAGACCTACGTTCAAGCACCACTCGATCTCAGGGCAGCATCCACGCTACATGTATTGCAAGGGCATGACGGGTTTCTGCCGCACGGAACGCCCGCGGCTTCTAATTTGGGATTCGGCGACAATCAAAGAAAGAGGGCTGCAAGATGGCGGTACAGATAGGCGCAAAACCAGACAGCGGATTCGATGATCCCATCGGCATGTTGAAAGACTGCCATCGACGGATAGAGCACTTCCTCGACATCCTCTTCCTGGTCGCGGAACGTGCGCACGCCCGGGCTCTTACCGGCGAAGAGCGGTCCGCCGTACAGGCCGCGCTTCAGTATTTTCACGTGGGTGGCGAACGGCACAACGCAGATGAAGAGGAGTCTCTCTTTCCAAGACTGCGTGGTGAATCCTCCGCTGGCAGCCTCGAAGAAATTGCTCGTCTCGAAGGCGACCATCGTCGTGCAGCGGAACTGCACGAGTCTGTGGACTGGCTCTTTACGGCCTGGATCTCGGCTGGCACGCTGGAGCCGGAGGATGAGCAGCGGCTATTGTTCCATACCCGAGGACTGAAGCAACTCTATGCGGAGCATATTCATGTCGAAGAGCAAATTGTGTTTCCGCAAGCCGTGCAAATGCTCGATAGCCTAACCATCGCTGCTATTGGACAGGAGTTCCGCAGCAGGCGGGACTGATGCCGTAACTGCGCGATGGACTGCCATGTCCTCACAAACCAATTTAGTGGTCAACTAAAATGAATCTTCTGCATTGCTGGCTATGTTCCTCTTCGCGCTGGAAGCATATAGCCGGGGTCCGCAAAGTGTTTTCGCTGTTAGAAGAAGAGTTGCGAACTGCGAAGGGCCGGCTTCAAGTCACAGTTCTGGACCACGCCGGTGAAGATGTTTGGGGCACTTTGTCAGACGTTCAGCTAACTGAAGAATGGCGTGGTCGAGCACTTGTTCCGCTCGAGTGGCTATGAGGCCCGACGTTCATGCGCCGGATTGGTACTGAGAAACGCCGTAGTATCCGACGGTCCTGCCCCAACCCGGTCTTGAGATCACGGTATGCTGGCCGTCCTATCAGAACTCCGGCGAAGCTTGTCACTTCACAGCCCCTGCCACAGAAGCTGATAATGGGCGATCAAGAGCTATCCAGTTCGAACATCGCTGCATAAGCAGGGAGACCTTCCGTGAACCAAACAACTCGCCGGGAATTTTTAAAGGACGCCGCGCTCACAGGTGCCGCTATCTCCACCTCCACGCTGGCACCGGGCAGCCTCTTCGCCGCTGCGGCCCAGGCTCAAACAGCGGCTACGCCTGCGCGACCCGCCCCCAATAGCGTTCCCCTTTCTCTGCTTGGCAACGGGCCACTCTCAACTTCAACCGGCGTCAGTTGGGGAGTGCCCTGGCCGCAGGGCGCGGTCGGTCGCAACGTGGCTTTCAGCTTGAGCGCACAGGGCAGCAACTTGCCCGTGCAGAGTTGGCCGCTTGCCTACTGGCCCGATGGGTCTATTAAATGGACCGGCCTGGCCACTGTACTTCCTGTCGGATTTCAGGGGCCCGTCTCACTCTCCACCGGTGCAGCCTCTCCTTCCTCCGGTGCGCTGAGCGTCAAGACCGACAGTAAATCGGTCACCGTGGATACTGGCGCACTCAAGTGCTCCATCCCTCTCATCGGCTCGAACATCATCGACTCGATGACCTTGGGCGGAAAGAATATCGCCGGTGCCAGCCAGCTCGTTTGCGTCTTGCAGAGTGGCGCGGCAGACAATCCAGAGGACTCTCCAAAGCGAGAACGCTACCTCAGCAACGTGAAGCACGTCACTGTCGAGCAGCAAGGCCCAGTCCGCGCGGTCGTCAAAATCGAAGGCATGCATCGCGGCACGCAGTCGAAACGCGAATGGCTGCCGTTTACCGTGAGGCTCTACTTCTACAGTGGCCAGACATCCGTACGCGTTGTCCACACCATCGTCTTCGACGGTGACCAGGAAAAAGATTTTGTGCGCGGCCTGGGTCTGCAGATTGACGTCCCCATGCGCGACCAGCCCATGAACCGAACCGTGCGATTCGCTGGTTCCGACGGCGGCCTCTGGTCCGAGCCACTGCAACCCGGTGCAGGCAGCGCCGCGCAGGAGTCAGGCCAAGCCTTAACTCCCAACCCTGTGTTCTCTAAAAACGCTATCTGGAACGACTTCAAGCTTCTCCAGCCCAATCCCGACGGATTCACCATCATCAAGCGCACCGGCGCGGAGAGCACATGGCTCTTCTCCGCCGCTGGCACCCGCGCACCCGGCCTCGCCTATGCCGGCGACCTCGGCGGTGGGCTTGCCGTCAGCATCAAGAACTTCTGGCAGTCTTTCCCGGCCGCGCTTGAGATTCAGAACGCAGCCAGCTCCGCGGCAAAACTGGTCGCGTGGCTCTGGTCGCCCGATGCGCCCGAGATGGACATGCGCTTCTACGACACCCACGGCCACGGCCTCGACGCCGCCTACGAAGACGCACAGCCCGGCCTTAGCACGGCCTACGGTGTCGCTCGCACGAGCGAACTGACCCTCTTCGCCTCCGCTGCCTTTCCCGCCAAGCCAGACACCGTCGCCATGGCTGCCGCAGGTGCCCAGCTTCCCCTCCTTGCCGCAACACCGGAGTACATCCACTCCACTGGTGTCTTCGGTGTCTGGAGTCTGCAGGACCGCTCCACCGCCTTCAAGAAATCCATCGAGGATGGCCTCGATTCGGTACTCGCCTACTACCAGCATCAAGTCGACGACCGCTCCTGGTACGGCTTCTGGCAGTATGGCGACTTCATGCACTCCTACTCCGCGGCCCGCCACGTTTGGCACTACGACTGGGGTGGTCATGCCTGGGACAATACGGAACTCGGCGCACCGCTCTGGCTCTGGTACAGCTACCTCCGCAGCGGCCGCGCCGACCTCTTCCGGCTCGCCGAAGCTCACGCGCGCAATACCAGCGAGACCGACACGTATCATCTCGGACCTATGCGCGGACTCGGCTCACGTCACAACGTCGTCAAGTGGGGCGACGGCGCCAAGGAAGCCCGCATCAGTCAGGGTGCGCACTGGCGTCCCTTCTACTATCTCACTACGGACGAGCGCTCCGGCGACATCATCCACGAGTCCGCGGAATACGCCGGTGTTTCGGTCGCCAACTTCGACCCCATGCGCGAGGCCGAGCCCCGCCTCCCCGGCGAACCGCCTGTCCGCATCCGCATTGGCCCAGACTGGTTCGCTATTGCCGGCAACTGGATGGCCGAGTGGGAGCGCACCAACGACACCATGTGGCGCGACAAGATTCTCGCCGGCGTCGACTCGATCCTGGCCATGCCGTTTGGGCTGGAGACAGGCAAGCCTGAGGCGAATTCGAAGGCGCTGGCGGCTACCGTCGAGTTCGACAATGCAACCGGTAAACTGACCGCAATCCCCAATCCGCAGACGCACGCCCTTGTGCCCGCCAATTACAATCTGGCGACCATCCAGGGCGGCGGCGAGGTCATGTTCGAGCTGGTGCCGCTGCTCGGCCGCAAGGACTTCGAAGCTTCCTGGTTGCAGTTGTGCCGCCTCGGCATTGCGCCGCCCGACGTATGGGAAAAGGACCGGACCACGCACACCGAGGGCGCTGACGCCCAGTTCGTGCCGTCTGGACAAAGCGGTCCGCGATTGGCAGCATACGCCTATGCAAAGACTAAGAATGTAGCCTACGCGAAGAAAGCCATTACCATGATGCTCTCCCAGGGTGCGGGCATCGCCACTCCGCAAAGGGTTGCAGGACCGGATTCGCTCCATCCGGTTGAGGAAGATCCGCGCATGTCTACCAATGAAGCCGCGCAGAGCAGTCTCTCCACCATCGAGGTCCTCGAACTCTGCAAAGACCAGCTCCCCACCGAGGCAGCCGTCCGTCCCGTTCGCCAATTCCGCGGTCAACCCGCTCCCACTCCCGCAGCTCCAACGCGGCCAGCCATCCCACAGAACTGAGCTAACGGGAGTAAGCCATGGCACCCGATTAGTAACAATAAACGACGCAGTGTCCGATTATCCTGCCCCCCGCCCCGGTCATGAGTACCGTAAGCCGGTCGACTTGCGGTACCCACCTCAGCGATCATAGCTATCGAAGCTAAGTCCTTAATTGAGAACGATCTATCCACCGGCTACATGCAGGTCCAGTTGAACGCTTTCATGGCCGCATCTTGCGTCCCTCGGCTTTGGATATAACAGGACTTCGAGGATCCAATCAGAGAAACGGCCATATTTCTAGCTTGATTCTGTTGACCGGAGAAATTCTCTGGTGGAAGAAACACGCAGAAAAGGCCCTAAACACGGGGCTAATCTCGATCTAAGTTATTCATAAAAAATAACTTAAACTACATGGCGGAGAGTGGGGGACTCTCTGTAGTATCGTTGTAAGTACATGTAAATAAAATAGTTGCTCGTCAACAGGTGAGTTTTGTAAGGTGTTTGTAAGGTAAATGGTCAGATTCTTGCCTGTATGAGGCCCCACGATGGCGAATCGGAATGTCACTCTTGTCCGGCTGTGCAAGACGGAGAAGGGGTGGAGGCGGTACCCCGCAGTCATCGGCAAGAACGGCAGGGTTAAGCCCGGCTTCGTGCGGGTTGGCGCCAAAGAAAAGGAGTTTAAAGAGGGCAGGTATCAGCTGCGGAGCTACGAAGGCTCTCGTATGGTCTATGCCGAAGCCGGCGAGCATGCTGGAGACGCCTCGGCAGCGCGGGACAAGGCAATCAATCTTCTGGCAGCGAAGGACTCAGCAACGGTCGCGGGAGTGAAGATCGAAGAGACCCCGGGACGGCGGAACCTCCGGCGCGAATTGACCCGTTTCGTGACCGCAACCCAGGACAGAGGGTCCATGGTTGCGTCAAAGATCTATCGAACCTCCGGCGACGAGTTCCTATTGGTTGCTGGTAAGACTTTCGCAGAGGACCTAACCCCGGACGATCTCTCTCACCATCTGCGCGCGCTGCGCAAGAGGGGGCTCGGGGACAGAACGATAGCTAACCGGCATCGAGGCGTATTGGCGTTCCTTCGATATCTCAAGCTGGACACGAAGGCCCTGGCACCGTATATGCCCCGATTGATACGAGCAGCGCCTGCCAGAGGTCTACGGAGAGGAGGAACTGCGCGCATTCTTCGAATCACTGAGCGGCGATCCTCTCAAGGTTGTTTACGAAATCTTGCTTATGACCGGACTGCGTGAGCAGGAGGCCGTTTATCTCGCATGGACCAGTGTCGATCTCGATCGGGGAATCCTGCGGGTTCGATCGAATCCGGACTATGCATTCAAAGTGAAGGATAAGGAACAGCGAGACCTGCCAATCCCTGAGGATCTCCTCAACGAGCTAAGGGAATACCGTGCTGTTCATAAGAAGCGAAAACTGGTAACGGGCACTGCGTCGGATTCGCCGAATAGGAAGCTCTTGCTATCGCTCAAGCGACGCGTGCGACAGGCCGGTCTCAACTGCGGCGCCTGCGAAGCCTGCCTTGAGCGGAAAGAATGCGAGCGTTGGTTCCTGCACAAGTTTCGTGCAACATTCATCACGAAGCTCTTGCAGTCCGGCATGGACCTGCGAACCGTAATGAAGCTGTCGGGCCATTCGGACCTTGAGAGCGTGATGCGATATCTCAGCCCGGCGGCGGATGAGGCAATTAAGAAACACGTCTCCAATGTGAAGTGGATCTAAAGCAAATGGGCCAGGAGAAGTTCTCCTGGCCCATCCTGCTACATCACCATCCTCGCTTCGAGCCAGTCCGCTGTTACTTGCGGATCAAAGCGAATCATTGAACCGATCCGAATGGCCGGCAGCCGGCGCTGCTTCACCAATGCGTAGACACACTTCTTGCTGCACTCCATGAGCAGAGCCAGTTGCTCTGCTGTCAGCAGCCTGCGCATCTGCCGGATATATGCCGCCAGATTGCCCCATTGAGTTTCTGGGTCGCTTGGCATGTCCTGCTTCATGAGGCGAAGGCGGGGCATAGCCGGAGTTTTGTTGGAGTTGTACGAGGAGGGGAGGGAACGAGAGCCCTTCTCAACGGAAAACGAGCGAGGTAGAGACTTAACTGCAATCACAAAAATACCTTTATGGTATGTAAGTGAAAGCAGCGGTTCGCGGTCGCTCTTTCCGGTGTTTCTCGGCCCCTATAAGGTTTGCCGAGCAATTCGCAGAGGGTTTCGGTCGAGTCTCCCCGACCAAAATAGTTTTCGCTGCACGAACGCAGAGGGCGACTCTCGAAACCTTCGCCAATACCATTGTACTCCGCCACGCTGTGAATCGTGAACATTTGAACGCGGCTAGTTGAGGCAGACGACCTCCGCAGATTCAAAACTACGGGGTCAAAGCGGCATGATTTGCTGCAACCCACTTCTCTACGAGTGCAAGAAACTCACCAGCCTTACGAACCAATTCAGCAGCTTCCGTCTCCGTCGCTACGGAAGAGTTGTCGTAGTCGATGGCATTGCGTTTGCGACGGCACGCATCAAAATAGTCCGTCAGCAATACAGCTTCAGGTCCAATCGCCAGATGCACAGCCTCGAACGTGACGGCGTGGTGTCCAGCTCGCGCGGTCACTCGATATCCAGAACAAGCAATGGCGATCTTCCCGGCTTGGAGAGCAGCGTTATATGCCGTGGCGAACTGTCGGTCAGCCGAGAGTCCGGGTAGAGAGGCATCGGCCATGTCACGTGCGATCAGGGCGCGCACTTTATCGATTTCTTGTTTGCTGGTCCGATGAGTAGTTACTTCACCGCTCGCCAATAATTTCTTCCAACTCATGCTCGTTTCCCTTCACAAACTGTTTTGCTCCGCCGAGCACCGTACTCAAGAAGTGGTCATGTACCCGGGCCTTGCGTCCAAACTCTTCTGTCGAGTAGACGGTCGGGTTTACTGGCCGCCCCAGTATTGCTTCCACGCGTTTGAGGGTCGGGACGATCTCAGATAGTCCAACCGCCCCAATAATCATGAGATCAATGTCGCTCTCCGACACTTCCTCTGAGCGAGCCATGGATCCATACAGAAAGGCTACTTTGATCTGTTCTCCCAAGCCTTCCAGCGCTTTCTGCAAGACCGGCACCAACCCCGCTGTCTTGACAAATAGGTTCTTGAGATCTGTGAAGACGGGAGAGAGGGCATTGGGCTTCAAGTAAACGCGCCGACCATCCCGCGATTGCTCGAGAATGCCGGCTTTGCTCAGTGCGTCCACCTCGCGCTGGAGACTAGATGGCTGGGTATGGAGAAACGTCGATAGCTCGGAGAGATACCAGCTTTTCTCTGGCTGCGTCAGGGTCGCTGCAAGAATCTTCCCTCGGATTTCGGGGAAGAGAGCATCGATGATTGGAGACCTACGCATAATGCGTAAATTATTACGCGTTTTGCGTAAGATGTCAAACGGAAGCTACCGTCCCAGACCATATACAGATACCGAGAGAATTCCCGTTTGGCTGGTAGAGTTTTCTAGGGGTAGGTCACCCGACCACTACGGCGTCAAGATTATAACTCCATTATAATCTTGGAATTGCTGAGAAACTAAGGGAATGAAAGGGCACATAAAGGAACGATTGGATCCCTTATTGTGCCCTCGTTTGTGCCCTCGTTTAGGGAAAGACGGTGGGTAACCTGAAACCCTAACCAAGCTCAGGCGGGCTGGCACCTGTCCTGAAAAGAGGAACTAGAAAGCTTCCTAAAAGAGAGCGTTCAGCCGTATTGCATTTCAGTGAGTAGCACCGAGTCCACACGCGGGGACGATGACGGGGCAACGGCCTAACGGCGTTCCCGTTTCACCTTGCCCAAGGCGGCGACTCTCTTGTTGAGAATCTCCCAAATTGTCGCAGTTCTGCACAGGAAAAATATGATAATCAGCTATTTGATGGTTGATTATCCTCCACTTGTTGGAGAATAATACAAGCATGATTCGTCGCAATCTCACCGATAGGCTTCTTGAGGCGCTGGAAGACACGCCCGCCGTTCTGGTCAACGGCGCTCGTCAGACCGGGAAAAGCACCTTGGCGCAATCGGTTGACGAGAAGGGGCCGAGCCGTCAATATCTCACCTTCGACGATCCGGGCATTCTGGCAGCAGCCAAGGGCGACCCCAATGGCTTCGTCGCTGGTCTGAATACCCCGGTCACGTTGGACGAAGTGCAGCATGTCCCCGAAATCTTTCCCGTGATCAAAGCTGCCATCGATCGCAAGCGGCAGCCTGGTCAATTTCTGCTTACAGGATCGGCGAACGTACTGCTCTTGCCTAAGCTGTCTGAATCCTTGGCGGGACGCATGGAGATACTGACCCTGTGGCCGTTTTCTCAGGGAGAGATGCACGGCGTAAGAGAGAGCTTTGTGGACACACTGTTCTCCCGAAAGACCGTCGGCTGGTCAGGAAACACCGCCGCGTTGCGCCGGGAAGATCTGTTGGCGACCGCTCTGGCGGGCGGCTATCCTCTGGCCATCGCTCGCATGAGCCCTTCGCGTCGCGACGCTTGGTTTCAGTCTTACGTCATGACGATCCTTCAGCGGGATATACGCGATCTAGCGAACCTCGCCGACGTAATGGCAGTTCCGCGTCTACTCTCCGTCGTCGCAGCGCGTGCAGGCGGGCTGTTGAACGTTGCCGATCTATCGCGTACGGTAGCCCTACCGCAGACGACGTTGAAGCGCTACTTTGCC
>Ga0073936_10011365_pt1 | contig 10786 bp, 6 predicted proteins | sample AliMusrvi5mmetaG_FD_87041 | JGI IMG/M metagenome (GOLD analysis project Ga0073936, IMG submission 87041) | Freshwater lake bacterial and archeal communities from Alinen Mustajarvi, Finland, to study Microbial Dark Matter (Phase II) - Alinen... | ecosystem: Environmental > Aquatic > Freshwater >... | reverse complement strand
GTACTGCGGCATCCAGTGAACGCCGGCATCAACGGTGCGCAAGATGGTGCCCGAGTAACCCACAGCCCAGCCGTGGCGCGCGTCGGCGAAGGCCACATCGGTGAGGTTCACGGTCGTGCCGGAGTCCTGCGCGTGCCACGTCGCACCGCCGTCCGTCGTCGCGATGATCGTGCCCTCGGCGCCCACGGCCCAGCCATGCCTGCCGTCTGCGAACGCCACCCGGGCGAGATCTTTGCGCGTGCCGGAGCTTTGCGCGCGCCACGTGGCGCCGCCGTTCGCCGTGACGATGACTGCTCCGGACCCGCCCACGACCCAGCCCTGCCGGGCGTTGATGAACGCGGCCCCTCTCATCGACTCCCGGGTCGCCGGCTTCTGGTCGGTCCACGTGACTCCGCCATCGCCGGTGGTGCGAATCTGGCCGCCGCTCACGGCCCAGCCTCTGGTGCGGCTCACAAACGCAAGATCTCCGTAGCCGACCTGCCAATCCCCTGATTTGGCGCTGTAGGCCCACGTCGCGCCGCCGTTCGTGGTCCGCCAGATGATGCCGATGCCCGGGCTGTAGTGCGCGGCCCAGCAGTGCTTGGCGTCGACGGCCGACAGCGCCTCGAACGGACGGATGTAGTCGCGGTGCAAGCACATGCGCCACGTGACGCCGCCATTGACGGTGGCGAGGATCTCGACCGACTTGGTGAGATGGTTGTAGCCGGCTGCCCAGCCGTGCTTGAGGTCGGCGAACGCGACGGCCGTGAAGTGCGTGAATGTGTCCGCGCCACGGCAGTCCCAGGTGGCGCCCGCATCTGACGTGACGAGGAGCGCCGCCCCCGCCTCGTCGAAGCTGCTCGACTCCAGTGCCCACGCGTGCTGGGCGTCGACCGCGCTGACGCTGACGGCGTCACCTTGCGCGAGATAGCGGATCCCGGATGGACGACTCTGCTTGTGCCAGGTCTCTCCGCCGTCCACGGTCGCAAGGACGTTGGTGGAATCCCCCACGGCCCAGCCGTGCGCGCGATCGCTGAAGGCGACGCTCAGCAAGTCCGCGTAGTCCTCGTTCCCTGCCGCCTTCCGGGAGTAGGACTGGCGCCAGGTGACGCCTCCGTCGCTGGTCACGAGGGCGACGCGCGAGTCGGTGAAGTAGTTTCTGCCCACGGCGCACCCGTGCAGCGCGTCCGTGAACGCGACGGCTCGTAGCGTGCTCGCAGCGTTCTGGGATTGCTGCGTCCACGTCGCCCCGCCATCCGCGGTGGCCAGGATCTCGCCGTAGAGGCCCACCACCCACCCGTTCATGGCGTCGACGAAGGAGGCACCGACGTAGCCCCAATTCTGATCGGGGCTTGGAGTCCTCCAGGTGGCGCCGCCATCTGTCGTGGCAACGATGGCGCCGGACGTTTCGATGGCGCCAGTGTCGTTCTGCCAGGCGCTGAACCCGACCGCCCAGCCGTGCCGAGCGTCGACGAAGCACACGCTGCGCAGGTCGATGCTCGTGCCGGATGCTTGTGGGACCCAGCTGTGCCCACCGTCCGCAGTGAAGAGGATCGTGCCCTTGGCGCCGACAGCCCAGCCGGTTGCGTCGTCCAGGAACGTGACCCCGTACAGGTGCTCCGTCGTGCCTGACGGCTGGGCGCGCCAACTCGAGCCCCCGTCCGTGGTGGCCACAATGGCACCCTTGCCGCCCACGGCCCAGCCATGCGAGGCGTCGACGAACTTCACGCACGCCAGTGGGTTGCCCTGGGGCCGGGGGTTCTGCCACGTCCAGCCCGTGGTGCCAGAAGCACGGTACGCGGACGCCGGTGCCGGCACGGCAGCCGCGAATGTGAGCAGCAGGGCGGCCAGAGCGAGCAGGATGCCCGCGCGGCAACTCGTCACACGCTGCGTCGTCGCTCGCCAAGCGGTGTCCACCGCGTTCTGCCCCATAGGTGCCCCCATTGCCTGGCTCGACGCGGGCGTTGCACGGTCGAGCACCTCTGCCGTGGCCGTCACGACTCCGAACCCTTCCACACACTCGCTGCGAAGGCTCTGCCGCCAGCATAGCGGAGGCGCTCGAGAAGGCGAAGAGGGGGCTGGACTCCATCATCGCCCCGCAGCCCCCTCATGCCGCGACCCTTGAGTCGGTAAGTGTCACCACGAAGCACGAGCACCTCGGCACGACATACGAGACGGTCGACGCGGGCACGCTTGGAGGTGACGTGCGTCGCGCCGACCAGGCCCGTGGCGTCCTCCTGTCGGCGGCCATGACGCCCTCCGCATCGTCGACGGAGACACCGGATGGCCCGGACTCCGCGTCGACCACGGGACACGCGCAGAAGCGGCCCGCCGCGAGGAACAGGGGGTAGCCATCGCGGCGGGCCGGTCGGGGTGCCTATCACCCAGACCGTGTATTCCCCCGCGAAGCCGCATACAACGGTGCCAGCCGTTGCTCCACGCAGAGCGACCCGAAGCTCGGGCAAGCGTCGGGTCGCGGGCGCGGCCCAAGTCGCGAGCCGGTCCCTGCGACGAGCGTACATCGCGTCCAACGGTCCGGGACGCGGGGACTCTCGGTCAGGCCGAGCAGCGCCCAGGTGCCGAGCAGGGCGATGCAGAGAGCGACCATGAGGCTCGCACCTGAGTAGCGCAGGATCACATGGCTCACGCCCGGCGTCGTCCCTGCGGGCCGTCACGCTGGACCGGCGCCCCCGGACGGTTCAATATGTCTGTTCGCCGGCGCGTCAGGGTGAAGGCCACACGCCGGCGACCGCCCGCGGCGAGCCGCGGACGGCAAAACGGGAGCGAGTCTCGCGACGAAGGGTACGGACCGTGCAGGAGCTGACGAGACGACGTGACGTGATGAGGCTCGCGGCGGCGGCTGCCGTCGCGCTCGCCCTGTCCCTTGTCACGGCCTGCGGAAGCTCCTCCGGGCAGGCCGCCTCCGCGAGCCCCACGCCGACGACGCCGGCCGTCAGTATCGTCATCACGCCGAAGGGCGGCCAGCACGTGAAGCCGCAGAAGCGCATCGTCGTCGAGGCGCTCGACGGGCAGCTCGTCAAGGTCAGCGTCGTCACCAAGGGCGAGCCTGTCACCGGTACCCTCGACCGGTCTTCCACGGTCTGGCGCAGCCACGGCACGCTCAACACCTCCATGCGCTACGTCGTCCACGCCACCGCGCGCGACGCAGCTGGGCGCATGGTGACGGCCAAGCGGACGTTCCACACGCTCACGCCTCACAGCACGTTCACCGCGCAGATCTTCGAGGGTCACGGGCTGACGTACGGAGTCGGCATGCCCGTCATGCTCACGTTCAGCCGGCCGGTCGAGGACCGCGCCGCCGTGGAGCGCGCGCTCCACCTGTGGACCTCCAAACCGCTGGTGGGCGCTTGGTATTGGGACAACTCGTCGACCCTCTGGTTCCGCACGCGCAAGTACTGGCCGGCGCACACCAAGGTCCGCTTCGTCGGCGACTTTGACGGCGTCGAAGCCTCCCCGGGTGTCTACGGCACGCACACGCTCAAGCAGAGCTTCCTGATCGGCGAGTCGCTGATCGCCGTCGCCGACACGCGGACCCACCACATACGCATCTACCGCGACCGTCACCTGTTCGGCAACTGGCCGATAAGCAGCGGCCGGCCCGGCAAGGAGACGCCCAACGGGACCTACCTCACGATCGAGAAGCAGAACCCGGCCCACATGAAGGGGCCGGGCTACGACCTCCAGGTGCCGTGGTCGGTGCGCTTCACCTGGAGCGGCGACTACGTCCACGACGCCCCCTGGTCGGTGGGCTCGCAAGGCTATGCCAACGTCAGCCACGGCTGCGTCAACCTCGCCCCTGCGCACGCCGAGACGTACTACAACATGGCCGTCCCCGGAGACCCCGTGACCGTCACCGGGAGCCCCAAGGCCGGCAAGTGGGACGACGGCTGGACGGTCTGGTTCCTCTCCTGGAAGCAACTGCTCAAGGGGAGCGCGCTGCACAAGGCGGTGCGCACCGGGCCGCAGGGCAGCACGCTCGCCGACCCCTCGACGCTGCATCCGACAAAGACCAAGTCGCCGCTCGGCGGTCCCAAGCCGGGGAACGCCGCCGCGAGCTGAGCGGGGCGAGCGCCGGCCGCCGCCGCGAGCTGAGCAGGCTCTGCCGGCAGACGCCGGGGAGCCGGCGGCCACCGGCCACGCTTGCCGCCGCGGCGGATTCGGACGAGAATCCTGGGCGGCGCATCCACAACCCCCTGAAGGAGACCTTCCATGGCGTACGCAGAGGATTTCGAGAGAGCCCTCCAGGTGGGCCGTCCCCCCACGATCCAAGCCCTGTTCCCGAACTCGAAGGCGCTGATCGTGAGCGGCAAGGTCGTAGACCGGGCGATGCGAGCCAAGGGCAAGGCCATCGCGATGGCCGCCAACGGGCGCAACATCTTCGTCATCCGCGGGGCGCTGCGCGCGGCGCAGAAGGCCAACGCCGCCATCATCATCGAGATCGCCAAATCCGAGGGCGGCCAGAAGGCCTACTGCGCGGTGAACTACTGGAACATGGCGCGCGTCGTCGACGCCCTGTGCAACGAGATGGGCATCACGATCCCCGTGGCGATCCACGCCGACCACTACGGCATGAAGAACGAGAAGGACCTCGCGCAGGCGCTGGTCGAGGTCCCCACGATGTTCGAGGCGGGCATCACGTCCATCGCCATCGACGCGTCCCACCAGCCCAACGACCAGAACCTGCTGGCCAACCTCGCCGTCAACTCGAAGATCCCGGCGTGGGCCGGGCTGGAGACCGAGATCGGCGAGATCAAAGGCTCCACCGGGCTCTCGACGCCGGCTGAGGCGCTCTTCCTCATCCAGGGGCTCAACGCGCACGGCATCTTCGCCGACTGGATCGCGCTGAACAACGGGACCACTCACGGCATCGAGGCATCCGACGCCGGCATCCAGGTCCCGCTGACCGCCGAGGTCCACAAGGCGCTCGAGCCCTACAACGTCAGCGGCGCCCAGCACGGCACGTCGGGCAACAGCTCCGAGCGGCTGCGCGAGATCGCGGCCAAGACCCACACCACCAAGGCCAACGTGGCCACCGCCCTCCAGATGATCTCGTGGGGGCTCGAGGTCAACGACTACGGCAACGCGCAGCTCGACGCCGACGGCAACTTCATCAAGGTCGAGGGCGAGGGCGTGACCGAGGAGATGTGGGCCGAGGTGGTCGCCTACGCCGACGACAAGGGCTGGAAGAAGGGCGACTACAAGAACCTCAACCTCCCGTTCGAGAGCAAGTTCCTGGCGCAGCCCGCGGAGATCCGCGAGCGGATGGCCCAGCGGGTGGAGGACTTCGTCTACAAGATGCTGGCCGAAGTCCTCAACACGGCGGACACCGCTCCGCTCGCCGTCGAGGCGATCCTCGCCGCCGGGTCCTACGATCTCGGCGCCAAGGTCGGTCGGCTCGAGGACCCCGCCGACTGGACCGACGCGAAGATCGTCGAGAAGGCGAAGTCGCTGGACACCGACAAGGGCGCCACAGGCAACTTCGACGATTGACCGCCGCAGGCGGGTCAGCGTGAGGGGCGCCGCAGGCTCACCCCACGCTGAGAGAAGATCGCTCGAGACCTGACGAGGCGCGCCGTCAGGCGCGCCGAACAAAGACGAACGGGGCGGCCGACAAGCTCTGCTAGTCGGGCTTGTCGGCCGCCCCGGTCTTTCTCACCATGCCGGAGATGAAGACCTCGACGAGGCCGGGGTCGAACTGCTTGCCCGCCCCGGCCCGCAGCTCCGCCACGGCCGCCTCCGGCGTGAGCGCTGGGCGGTACGGCCGATCGCTCACCATCGCCTGCCAGGCGTCGCAGATGGCGATCACGCGCGCCGCGAACGGGATCGCTTCCCCACTCAGGCCGTCGGGATAGCCAGCCCCGTCCCAGCGCTCGTGATGATGGAGGACCACCGGGGCCAGGGCGCTGAGCCGCGTCGCGCTCTCGAGGAGCCGCTTCCCGACCTCGGGGTGCTTGCGGATGGCGACTCTCTCCTCATCACTCAGGTCGCCGCGACGGTTCAGCACGTCCACGGGGATGCCCACCTTGCCGATGTCGTAGACGAGCGCGGCCATGTGCAGCATGGAGCGCTCGTGATCGTCGAGGCCGAGCTCCGTCGCGACCCACTCGGCCGATATCGCCACGTCCTGGGCCCTCTCCTTGCTGAAGGCATCACGCATGTCGATCGCTGCGGCCAGGGTCTCGAGAGTCTCGATGTCGGCCTTCTCGAGGCGGAAGGCCAAGCCTTCTAGCGCCGTCTGGTCCCACTCGACGAGTGACATCTCGGAGAAATCGGCGATCATGTCGCGGCCGGCCCGCTTGGCGAAGAGCAGCGCCGAATCGGCGGCCGCGATGAGGCTCTCGCGGTCTCGCCCGCACGCCGGGTAGTCGGCCATGCCGATGCTGATGGAGAGGCGCGGCGGGTTGGGCACGTCGAGCACGATGTCCCGCACGCCCTGGGCGACGCGCTCGGCGAGCGACGCCGACTGCTTCGCGCTGGTCCCGGGGAGGATCATGACGAACTCCTCCCCGCCGTACCGGGCTGCGAAGTCCGACGTGCGCGCCACGTCGCGAACGACCTCGGCCACGGACCTCAGGACTTCGTCGCCGCGCGGGTGGCCGAGGCGGTCGTTGACGTTCTTGAAGAGGTCGAGGTCCATCATCAGCAGCGTGAAGACCAGCCCGTAGCGCGTCGCGCGCTCGACCTCGGCCGCCAGCGATTCCTGGAAGTGACGGTGGTTGAACAGACCCGTGAGGCCGTCGGTGACCGCTCGCACCTCGAGTTCGGCGGCGTAGCGCGCGTTCTCAAGGGAAGCGGCGGTCACGTTGGCGAAGATCTCGAGCACCTGCAGTGCCTCGTCCGAAGGCACGCGCCCGTCCTCGGGATCGTAGAGATCGAACAGGCCGAGCAGCTGGCCGCCGGCTCCGAGCAGCGGGACGAACAGTGCATCATCCGGGTGGAACCCGCCCGCCACGCGCTCCTCGAACTCTCCGGGCGGGAAGTAGAACAGTTCCTCCTCGGTCCACGAGTACGTGGCGTGATCGACGAAGTAGACGTTGCCGCGGCGGAACTCCTCGCGCAGCACCCCGCGCACGATGCGCGCAGGGATGGGGCGCTCGCTGATCACCGCGTTGTAGGCGTCGTCGCCGCCGAGCGCCGCCCGCGTGTGCAGGAGGTCCTCGTCCTCATCGTAGAGATAGAGGGCGCACTCCCGAAAGGCGAGCGTCTCCTTCACCGCGCCGGCCGCGATGTCGACGACCTCCTGGACGTCGCGCACCGGCCGCAGCGTCTCGCTCAAGGCGAGGATCGCCTCGAGACGGCCGGAGCGCCGCGACTGCGTCTCGGCGGTGTCGTACAGGTCGGCCACGCGCTTGTGCTCGCGCACGTAGAGGAAGAAGCAGCCGAGGTTGAGAGAGATGACGAGCGCGGTCTCGAGGAACGTGGAGAGCCACACGAGACCCGTATGTACGGACGTTTGATCGAGGAAGAGTTCCACGCCGAGGACGGCGGCAAGCAGCGCGGTCGTGATCACGAGCACGGCCCAGGACCCGCGATGCGTGCGCAGGGCGCGGCGGTCGAGGGTGATCGCCCGCGCGGCAAGGAAGAATGCGAGCAGGGCGCCCGCGAAGTTGATCAGTGCGATGATCTGCATGCGTCGTCCCCCCAACGACGATCGACTTTGCCGCGGCCAGTCATTGCCGAGCGATCCAACCCGCGGTCCTATTGCTTCGACGGCGCGGCGGCGCTCCCTGTACCGCAGCCGTCGCGGCGACGCGCCTCAGAGCGGCGTGCCGCCCCGGCGCGCCACGCAGTTGATCGGCAGGGCGAGAAGCTCGGCGATGTTCCGCTTGGCCTCGAGAGGGCTCGGATCGCCGGGGTACGTGGTCTCAGCCTCGAAGACGCGCCCCAGGCGCAGCTCGCCGCGCAGCTCGTGCATCACGAGCGGGTCGGCGAGGTCCGCCACGCCGGCGCCCAGCCGGTCGGCAACGTACTGCTTGGCATCCGCGAGCCTCATGCCTCTTGTCATCTCGAGGCGCGCCACCAGGTCTCCGGCGGCGCGCAGTCCGTTCATCCCCGAGGCGACGGCATGGGCGACCGGCATGCCGAAGATGTCGCCCGACCCGACCTACAACCCGTCCAGCCGCAGGACGTCGACGCAGGCGCGCGAGCAGCGGGACACGGCGTCGACGGGGGCGAAGGCGTTCATCGGCACCCCGCCGACGCCCATCCCTACGTTGGCGTGGACAGGGATGCGCGCTACGTCCATGCAGGGTTTCATGAACGTGAGGGCCCGGGCCGTGTTCCACGCCACGGTGCGACTGGTGTTCACGTTCACGGCCGGCCCGAAGACGGTGGCGCCGGCGTCCTGGACGACCTCCGCCTGGCCGGCCGGCTTGAGTCCGGCGAGGCGCCGGCCGCCGTATTCGAGCTGCCCGTGCGTGCCGAGCACGATCTCGCCCGCCATGCCGACCATGATGCCCATCTCGGGGTACGTCGCGCGCAGGCGCTCGACGGCCAGCAGCGTCGCCAGGAGGTCGGCGTCGCCGCCGGCGCCGGACGTATCGAAGTTGACGCCGTCGGCGCCTGCCTCCCACAGTGACGACGCGACGCAGACCATGTCGTCCACGGCCAGCTCGACCGCCTCTTCCTGCGCGGCGCGCGCGTCGTCGATGCGCATCTGCGGCAGCAGCTCCGACCAGTTGCCGCAAGGGCCATCTGGCGCCGAGTACCTGCCGAGGTCCGGCTGGGCGCCGTAGTGGACCGGGATGACGACCCGCTCCTGCGCCTCCTTCATCGCCTGTTGCTCGGCGCCCACCACGGGCTTGACCGCCTTGTACGAGTAGTCGATGTGGTACAGCTCGCAGGTGTCCGCCGCCAGGCACTGCTCGTACTGGAGCAGTGCGTCGACGCGGCTGCCCTGCTGAGGGGAGCCAGTGCCGTCGAAGCTCAGGACGACCTCGTCGCCGATGTCGACGGCGCTGAAACGCGCCCGCGAGGCGAACACGTCGAGGAGATGGTCGAGATCGGCCGCCGGCAGGGGCTCGAGCTTGATGCGCTCGGCGACCGCTCGCGTGCCCTCTTCGAGTTCAGCACGGATCTCGCTGCGCGTGAGCGCGACGGCCGAGCCGTCGCCCAGCCGCGTGACGATGCGTGGTTCCACCGGCGCCCCCGTCCTTCGGCCTGCCGCCGTAGCGCGGCGCCAGCGGCGCGGGCCCGGCGGGATGTGGGTCGATGCTAGGAGCCGCGGCGCCGCAGCGCAACGGCCGATACTGCGGCAAACTTCGCACGCACCGCAGACAAGCCTTGAGTCCTCGCCGGGGACGCGTGGGGCCGCCGCGGGTCGCCGTCCGGCCTTGACAGTCGCGAGCGGCCGCGGGTATCGTCGCTGCCAGACGAATTAGTTATGTGAATAACTAACACACGACCCGCGCACGCGGGCTTGGGAGGGCCACGATGCAGCGCATCCCCACACGTCTCGGAGACGGCTCCCTCGCGGAGATGACCAAGGCAGAGCTGGAGGCCGACCTCCACGCCGGCGTCGAGGTCGCCGTCCGCCGCGCCAAGGTGGACCCGCTCACCGACGACGAGATCGCCCACCTGCTCGACATCTTCACGTCGCCGGCCAAGTTCAGCTCCGTCGACTATGGGGACGAGGTCGTCCTCAGCTTCGACGGCGCCGGCAACGCCGACATCGACTCCCCGGTGATGGAGCAGATCCTGTACCAGAACCACCACGGGGCCGACTCGGTCGAGCTCTGGCATCACGACTACTCGTACAAGGCGGTGCGCACCGTCCTCTCGTTCCAGGCGCAGATGATGAAGGAGGCGCAGCTCCGGACCATCGTGCCGCTCAACTACGGGGCGATGCCGGACCTCGGCCGCTACTCGCAGCCCGACGGCCCCGCGCCCAACTGGTCGCAGCTGCTGCCGCTCGGCAAGATCGCCGAGGCGCGGCAGGCGCAGGAGGAGGCGATCGGCCACCTGGAGCACGACATGCTCGTGGTCGCCGAGACGATGATCGCCGCCGGCGCCGACGGTCTGGACTTCGACACCGCCGGCGCCGCCGGCGACGCCGACCTGCTGGCGACGCTGCACGTCGTGCGTCAGATCCGCGACCGCTGGCCGGACATCGGCGTCGAGGTCGGCCAGGCGGCCGAGCTCGTGCTCGGCATGCACGGCGAGCTCGAGTACGAGGGCCGGCGGCTCGCCGGCATGTGGCCGCTCGAGCAGCTACGCGCCGTGACCGCGGCCGGGGCGACGATCTTCGGCCCGGCCGTCAACGTCAACACCACCAAGTCGCTGGCCTGGAACACGGCCCGCGCCTGCACACTCGTGAAGCCGGTGACCGCCGAGGCCACCATCCCCGTGCACATGAACGCGGGGATGGGCGTCGGCGGCGTACCGATGAGCCCGTACCCACCCGTGGACGCCACCTCGCGCGCCTCACGCGCGCTCGTCGACATCCTCAAGCTGGATGGGTTGTAGGTCGGCGTGGGGGACCCCTTGGGGATGGCCTCCACTCACGCGCTCGCCTCGGGGATGGGCGGGATGCGGACTGCCGGAGATCTGGTGGCCCGCATGCAGATCACCCGAGGCATGCGCCTTCCGCAGGCCAAGAAGCACGTCGCCGACAAGCTCGGCTGTTCGGTGCTCGACCTCAGCGACACGATCGCCATGCACGACCTGCGCCGCGACTTCGGCTTCGGCCGGATCCAGGTACAGGATCTGACCTATCCGGACGAGCCGGGCGCGATCGAGGCCAAGTTCCACATCGCCGAGACGCTCGAAGTCCCGGTCAACTCGGTGG
>Ga0073936_10011354_pt1 | contig 10789 bp, 6 predicted proteins | sample AliMusrvi5mmetaG_FD_87041 | JGI IMG/M metagenome (GOLD analysis project Ga0073936, IMG submission 87041) | Freshwater lake bacterial and archeal communities from Alinen Mustajarvi, Finland, to study Microbial Dark Matter (Phase II) - Alinen... | ecosystem: Environmental > Aquatic > Freshwater >... | reverse complement strand
CGATCAGCTATCGTTGCACCAAGGGAAAAAACCTTCGTTGACGTGGATTTTAGCTCAATTGAAAACCGAGTTGGGGTTTGGCTCGCAGGACAAAACGACAAAGTCGAATTGTTCCGGAAAGGACTAGATGAGTATAAAGTCTTCGCTGCAGAGAGCCTGTATAGAATCAGCTATGATGAGGTTACGAAAGACCAACGGCAGGTTTCCAAATCGGCAGTTCTTGGAGCAATGTTCGGACAAGGGGCTAAAGGACTTGTCAAGTACGCTGAGGGAATGGGGGTCAAACTAAGTGAGGTGCAAGCTAAGAACGCAGTAGATGGTTACCGCAGTTCGTATTCGAGAGTGCGGGACTTGTGGACATCGTGTGAAAATGCCGCGATTGAAGCAGTAAGCAATCCCGGAAGCCCATTTCGAGCTTACCGGCATATTGTAATGAAGGTTACAAAAGATGCTTTATGGATGAAGTTACCATCAGGCCGCTTGATCTGCTGGCAGAGGCCACAACTCGAGCTGGTCACTACTCCTTGGGGCACTACTAAGTATGGTGTTACGGTGCATAGTCAGAACACATACACTCGCCAATGGACACGAAACCAACTGATCGGGAGTAGTATCTTTCAATCCGCAGTGCAGGGAACTGCTAGAGATTTCTTGGCAGATTCTACGCTCAATATCGTTAAGGCGGGATATGAGGTGATTAACTTGATCCATGACGAAGTGTTACTCCTAGTGGATGAGGACGGTAGTGATAAGGCTTTAGATGATGTAATCAAGATTATGACTACACCACCTAAATGGGCGTCTGACTTTCCTCTAGCTGCAGAGGGATGGGTCAGTAAACGTTATAAGAAGTAATTACTTCTTTTTTCTTCTAACTTTACCACCCTTAGCTTTTTGCTGGGGTGGTAGTTTAGTTCCGCTAAGAATATCAGTTTGACCTTCTTCGTAAACACCTTGATTTTTTGGGTTATCCAAGGTGGCAGCTTGTACAGTACCAGGCATCATGCCTTGCACGAAAGGACCACCAATCATTCCAAGTGCGCCCATAGCGACGTCTTCTTTAGAAGGAGCTTTTCCATCAATAGCCATGTTGATAAAGGGAGCAGCAACTGCAGCTGCAGTTCCACCAAGTTTAACTTTATCAGAAAGCCCTTTAATAAACGGTGCAATAGTTCCAGCTGTACCAGCACCACTAATAAGAGCTTGCGGATACTGCTCATTGGTTAAACGATTTTCTAAATCTGTAATGTTGGCCATGCTAAGAGCACCGGCAACGGGTAACTTCTTACCAATATTTGCAGCGGTACCAAGACGTTCACCAGTTGTTGCGGTTTTTTCTGCCATCTTTTCAGCAGCTTGTTGTTTAATACGCCATTCTAAAAGTTCAGCAGCTTTTTTAGCTTCTTCTTTTTGCGCCATTTTAGCTGCGTCTTCTATGCTAACGGCTAATCCGGATTCAGTTAATGTCTTACCTGGGTTTGCTTTTTCAAATGTGGCTTTAGCAGCTTGCTTTTCTCGCCATTCCATAGCAAGACGTTCAGCTTCTTTTTGGTTTACACCTCGTACAGGAACATCTGCATGTTGCCCCGCCATCCAGTTATATACATCGCTAGGAACGTTTGGATCAACTGGCATACCTTTAGGGGTAAACTTAGGAGGCTCCCATGTACCTTTATCAATATTAGTGTTGAGCTTAGCGTCTAACGAAGATGGTGGAGGAGCTGCAGGAGGCGGAGCACCTTTTACACTATTTATTGCAGCTTTAGCCACATCTCCAACTATGCCAGCGCTTTTACCAATTAAATTTTGCGAAGCACCAACGGCAGCACCTAAAGCAGCAGCACCAATTGGGTCTCCGTGTGGTGTTTGATTCATATTAGCAGCAATATGCTCAATAGCAGCGTGTTGCTCTGCTTGAGATAGACTTTTAAAACTATCGTCTACTTCTATTTTTTTACCATGGATTTCAAGAAACATTAGTCAAGAACCTTATATTTAACACCGCCAGGAGTTTGTTGGTGTCCTGTTGCTTTGTTTTCGTAATGATCTAAATTTTCAGATACAGTTTTGTATGCTTCAGGCTGACGACGTTTTAATTCTTCGTCTACCCACTTATTAATGGCTTTATAATCTGGAGAGCGCATGTAATCATAAGCAATAGGATTTTCACCTTTATGAGCTTTTTGGTACTTCCCCCAGCCCTCAAGCATACGTTGGCGCTTTTCTGCGGCCACATCAATTAAGTCAGCATTCAAGCTATTAACGGATGCAGGAACCGATGAACCTACACCTTTAGCTTCAGAAGCCATACCAACTAAGCCCAAACCTAAACGTGCTCCAGAACCTGGAGGGAACATTTGTTTAGCAAAGTCTAAACCTAATTTCTTAGCATCAGCATCGGTTGCAACACGGCGCTCTAACGCTTCTTTTGGAATTGATGGTGATAAGTTGCCATAGATTTTTTCTACAGTAGAGCCAGATCCCGGAACAATAAGGTTTGGAACTGCTTCCAAAACGCTAAGCGCTGTAGGAACAGCACCTTTACCGTAGGACCAACCAAACTCTTCTGGGTGTGATGCTGCGTGTGCTTTAACACGTTTTGCAGCACCTTGAATTTCATCTGTGCTTAAAGCTAAGTTTTCAATACCGGAAATAAACTTTCCAGCGGTATCACGTTCAGCTTCTTCTTGCTTTAACACAGCAGCATTGGCTGCTTCATCTTTTCGTGCACCACTTTCTGTACCGATTTGAGCTGCTTTAGGATTAAAGCTATAGCCAACAGCGGGCATGCCAGATACGCTTACAGATCCTTGCGGTGCAGCTTCTGCGCTTCCCATAATGGAACTTAATGCTTTATCTAATAAACCACCTTGCATTCCGGACCCCGGAACTACAGGTGCAGATAGAGCAGCAGCTGGCCCAGATTGGGTTGGTGCAGACATATTTGCTGCATCAGGTGCAGGCATGGTTTGATCTGGAACAGGCATTGGTTGCCCACCAACTGCTAAATGTTGAACAGAGCCGCCCATGGCCTTTTTCTGTTCCGGAGCTTGTGAAATATACGGTCTAATTTGAGCTGGATAGATATGTTGGTCTTCATAAGCCTTAGCCTCAGCCTTAGATACGTTCATAGACTCACTAACAGGTCTACCTTGTCTATCAACACCAGTAACAACAATATCAACACGGTCACCCCAAGCAGGATTAAGTTGAGACTGACTATGAATATCAGAAATAGCTTTAAAAGCAGAGTTAAAGCCGCCTAAGTCAGCTTGGCCAATATAGTTTTGTAATGTTTGGTATTCATAAACAGTTAAAGGGACACCTTTGAACTGATAGCCGCTAGGAGCTTGCGGATTTTGGTTTTGACCAGCTTGCGGTTGAGCTTGACCAGCTTGTGGTTGAGCTTGACCAAATCCTTGATTAAGTCCGCTTAATTGATCGCGTAACAAACCAACGTTTGCCATGTTTTGGGCAATATTATACTTGGTAGTACGTTCGTTCTGTTCTTTTTGATTGACAGCTTGAAGTGCTGTTGTTGGATCATAATGAGTATAAGCAATTGCTTTATCAATACTGTCTTGGAATTTTTTGTATGGACTGTTGTACTCATCCAACATTTTTTGCATGTTGTTAAGAATACTGGTGCTTGACGCATCAGTAGTTGCCCCCGCTGCAGGAGAAACATAATCAACTTTACCCCCAGCACTTACTGGGTCTTTAGCTAAAGTTGGAAGATTACTTAATCCGGGAGTTGCTGATGTTGTCATATTTATTCCTTAAATTGATGTATCAATACCATTGATTGATCCACCCGATGGGTCAGCCGGCCCAGCTGCTACAATATTGTTAATATTATTTGTGTCAGTTGGCGTTGCATTAGCTAAAACAGAATTTGAAATATTATTGGCAGTCCCACCTGAATTTGTAGTAGTTGGTGTGCCTGTAGTTGAATTACCTAATCCAAGCGAGTTCATAATACTATTACCTAAACCACCAAAGCTAGAACCCGTAATACCCAAGCTACCCAACAAACCACTTGCTGCACTTGGAATACTTGCCAATGATCCAATCATAGACAATGGAGACATTTGGTTTTGTTGTGATACTGTAGCTGGTGCATTTACAGAGTTTACCAGATTTGCGTAGTTTGTAGCACCTTGGAATGGAGCGTTCATTTGTGCTGCGCCAGTTGTAAGATCCGCAGTAATACCTTGGTTGGCAACGTCACCAAGAGTACCAGCAGCAGTAGCGCCGGTAGATTGGTTTTGTAAAGCAGCTTGCATTTGTTGTGCTGCTAGTGTATCAAAAGTATTTGCTCTTGATGTATCTACAGCAGTTTGACCACGAAGGCTTCCAAAGTTTCCGGAACCAATTGCTCCAGCTTCGGTACCAGCAGTCTGGTACGGTAGTAGTTGGTTTAATTGCTGGTTCTGTGCTTGAAACAACCCACCCATAGCAGTTTGGGTGTTTGGGGTCACAGCACCGGTTGTCGGATCTGTTATCCAAGGGTTGGCAGCACCAGAAGCAATAGTGTTTAAACTGCCTTGTGCTTGAGTAAATGGGTTGGTTGCGCCCGGTTGTAAAGTATTAACCGCACCTTGAGCAGCAGTTTGACCAAATGCCGGGGCCGCACCTTGAGCAGTACCAGCTTGGGAAATAACATTTTGCTGCGCCGTATCCATCCATGATGGAAGAGTTGTCTGTACCTGATCGGTACTAGCCAACATATTATTTAATCCGGAAGAAGTTGTTGTTCCTGCCATTATGCTCTCGCTTTTTGTTTTGCTTTTAATAAGTAAGCTAACGCACCCTTAGAATCTGGGGGCAGATGCTTAGCGTCGTGCTTTTGTTTATGTTCTCTAACTGTCTTTAAAAATGCGTCTAATACATGCGCACCACTTTCGTTACTACCATTACCTAAACTAGATACTACGTCGGCAGGTATAACAAATTCGCCGTTTGCCAACATAGCTGGAACGCTATCGCTAGTACCATCACCAGGACCTTGCACAAACTTATTGTGCAATGAATTTAACCCACCTTCACTAAAGAATTGTGGGTTATGTCCTTCTGGTAGCGTTCTATCTTGCATAGATTGGCCACCAGCTTGTAAATGCGGTACATTAGTTAATGGTGATCCGTGCATACCAAACAAATTTGCGTGTGTTGTTTGGTGCCCACGTAATTGTTGTGAGTTCATTGGTAAATCACCACCATCTGCTCTATGAATTATACCACCATTTTTAGCTTGTTGAATTTCTTGCAAAGATAATGGGTTTGGAGCTGGAGGAGCATAATTATATACTTGCTCAGCAGGGGCGCCAAATATGGATGCAATTTGAGTACCTTTTAGCAAGGTAGCTTTTGGTGCTGTTGGTTTAGTTGCCACAGTAGGTGTTCCTGATGTTGTCGTTGTTCCTGTTGTACCAGTGCCGCTTCCTGTACCTGTACCTGTACCAGTGCCGCTTCCTGTACCTGTACCTGTACCTGTACCTGTACCTGTACCAGTGCCGCTTCCTGTACCTGTACCTGTACCTGTACCTGTACCAGTACCGCTTCCTATACCTGTACCTGTACCTGTACCTGTACCAGTGTCGCTTCCTGTACCTGTACCTGTACCTGTACCAGCTAAAATAGAGGCTACAACAGCTGCTGCTCCAGCATCTGCTGCCACATTAGATCCGCCACCTGTTGTGGTAGGCGTTGTGCCTGTACCTGCCGTTGTGCCTGTGCCTGCCGTTGTGCCTGTACCTGCCGTTGTGCCGGTACTTGCCGTTGTGCCTGCCGTTGTGCCTGTACCTACCGTTGTGCCTGTACCTGCCGTTGTGCCTGTACCTGCCGTTGTGCCTGTACCTGCCGTTGGAGTTGTTTCACCACCTGTTTGTGGTGATGTCACTACTTGTTTTGAAAGATCAGTACTGGTATTATCTGGAACAGGTACACCCCCGGTATCGCCACTAGCAGCTACATTTACGGGAGCTGGAGCTGGAGCTGGAGCTGGAGCTGGAGCTGGAGCTGGAGCTGGAGCTGGAGCTGGAGCTGGAGGATTAGAACTAGCAACTATGCTAGCAACCACATCAGCTGCACTAGGCCCGCTGCTTGCGGGGGTGGTTTGATCGGTTGTTGGCAAAGTAGTTGCTGTACTACCGCTACCTGGAGTAGTTGTTGGTTGTGCTGTTGTAGTACCGCCTGCAGGACCAGTAACTGGTGTTGTTACATCTGGCGAAGGTGGTGTAACTGGTGGTGTAACTGGTGGTGTAACTGGTGGTGTAACTGGTGTCGTTAGATACGCGTCAATTGTGTTTAAGGGATTTGGTGTACTTCCAGAGGCAATTAAAGTGCTTCCGGTATTTGGTCCACTTGATCCAGATCCAGTTAATGCTAGTGCTGCATTTGGATCCGTAGATGGTGTTCCTGAAGTTATTAAAGCAACACCATTTCCGGGTAAACCAGAAGAAGATATTACATTGCCTTGAGCATCAGTTACTGTCTCATTTCCTGTTGCTCCGCTAGATGAACTTACAACGTAATAACTACCAACCGGCATTCCGGTTGCTGCAGCATTATCAGATGTAACTGATCCAACTGTCATCCCATTTGGGGACGTGTAAGTTCCATCAGCGTTTTGCACCAATACACCATTTTGAATGCCAAAGTCCACCGCGTTAGTTATGGCATTAATAAAATCAGTTTCTTGACCTGTTGGTATTTGAGCAGCAGCGTTCATCATTTGCTGGTAAGTTTGTGTAGCTGCAGATTTTCCCGCTACTGTCAATCCAGCTTCTGTAGATGTTGGTAGTACATCGGTTGCAGTTGTTCCGCCAGCTATTTGACCAGCACCAGTGGGGTTAGTTGCCGGAGTTGTGATTACTGCGCCATTAGAATCCAATGTTACTGTACTGCCATTTGTTACACCTGTTGCCGGTATTGTGGTGACACTACCGTCTGTACCCAGCACGGAAGCTGTATTTGTTGCTTGGTCTACACCAATAACAACACCGGTAGGTGTTGGTGTGGCTGCCGGTGCTGGTATAGGTGTGGCTGCTGGTGCAGGTTGTGATGCAGCATCAATAGGAGACGCAGCTGTTGTATCAACAGGAGGCCCAGAAACTGTTGCTGTGGCATCAATAGGTGATGGGTTAGGGCCGATTTGAGCAGACGGCGCAGATAGTGCCACTTCTGGAATAGTCATACCAGAAACAAGTTGACCACTAGAAATTTGTGATAAACCGCTTAATGTTGTGCCCAAAGAATTAGCCACATTAGTAAGTGTTGATTGGTTTGCACCGTATTGTTGTAAACTTGTGTTTAACGCATTTGTACTGCTTGTTGCCGCTGTTTGCAACGGTGCAATTGAGCTACTATACAAATTTTGTAAATTAGTATTAGCTGTTTGGAACGCTGTATTTGCTGGCGTATACGCATTAACAGCAGTTGTATACGCATCAGATGCAGCTTTATACGCATCGTAATTTGCTTGCGTTGGGTTGGCATTAAACGCATTTTGAGCATTTGTAAATGCAGACTCAGCATTTGTTGCTGCGGTATATAAACCACTGACTGTTTGCTGTTGATCTTTTAAGCTATTATAAGCGTCAGAATATCCTGTACTTTTAAGCGCGTTATCTAAAGCGGCTTGATCTGCTTTTGCTTGGGTATACGCACCTGTAGTAGAGGCTGTAGTAGCATCTAGTGTACTTTGTGCACCTTGCACACCGCTAATTTGGTTTGAAGCATTGCCAGCTAAAATATCAGCTTCAGCTTTTAACTGAGATTGAAGCAATGAATTATCAGAAGTATATGGCTGACTGTTATCTGTTACAGGAGTCGGTGTAATAGATGCCGATGGTGCAGTTAGCGCATTAAGACCGGAGCCTACCGTTGCACCAATTGCGCCTGTTTCTGCACCCGTAGCAACATTACCACCTTTAATTGCTGAACCAGCGGCACCCGTAGCAGCACCTACAATCGCATTTGCAACAGGAGATGGAATACTACCAGACATTGCACTGTTAGCTTGACCACCTATAGAGCTTAATGCACCGCTAATTGCTGCATTTGATAATACAGCTTTTGGATCAGCACCATTTGCAATAGCTGTAGTTGCCGATAACAAAGCTGATGCAACAGGAGTACTTAACGGTGCAGCCCAGCCCATCTGAGCAGCCAAAGCTGGAGACGTAAGGCTATCTAATGCACCACCAGTGAGTCCGCCAGTAATAGCACCAGATAAAATGGCTGTTAGCGGGTCTTGACCGGTAATGGCAGCTTTTACACCCCCCATTGTGCCGCCTGTTAGCGCACCAGTTCCAGCTGAATTAAGCAAAGACTGTAGAGGAACTCCTTGTTGGAGTGCAGCATCTATTGAGCCAGATGTTAATCCGGTACCTGTACCACCAGCAGTAGTAGCTAAAGCAGTAGCTGCATCAGTAACACCAGCTGCAGTTGTACCTGCTGGAAGCCCTAATGATGCGGCATCAACTCCAGCATTAAGAGCTTCTGTAGCAGTTTCATACCCAGCTGCTTGTGCAAAACCATCAGCTGTAGCCAAAGCCTCGCCGGTTAAAGCACCTCCTGCCAGCATCGGAGCTAAATAGGGAGCGGCAATAGCTAAAGCAGCAATACCTAAAGTTGCCCAACCACCGGGAATGGCGTTATGTACAGATTTGTCTAACTGAGCACCTAAACCTAAAAGGCCGCCGCCGCTGCCGTCAGTACCCAGAGCATGAGATACAGCATTAAATACTGAGCTCATTTAATCTTCGCCATGTAAGTAAATTTAGACATATCAGACTTTTCTACGTCCCAGCCAGTCTTTTTCATTAAGCGCACAATTTGTGGGTTCTTTGTATCTATATAGGCTTTCTTAACTTCAGAGGCTTTTAGCTTTTTAAGAAATCCAGAAAATGAACTGCGCAAAGTGATGGGGGAATCGGCTGTAGATAAATACAACGCGGCTCTCCCATCACCTAGGCGGACGACCAATAAGACTGAATTATTCTTTTGTAAAAGTACAGCATGGCCGCTTTTTACGGCGCCAGAAGTTTGGCGGACAGCCGTTTCCGGGTCCACTCCTTGGCTTTGCGCTTCCTTTATAATAATTTCAGATGGGGTCATATTCAATAAGATTGTGATCTACATCTACTAATGCAAAAAATAGGCTGTTTTCGCCCTAGTTAATGGGATTTGCCGTTAATACTTAAACTTACTTCTTCAGCCCAATCTTGCCAATTATCAAAGGTTTCGGGGCTAGGAACAGGAAAAGCAGAAAACGTAAAAGTACTAGCTATTACAGAAGCAGTATCTTTCCAGTTTTCTTCGTTGTTGTACGGTACATTAAGTTGACCATAATAAATAATAAAATTACCGTTCCAATCTTCCCAGCTTGATAATTGTGAGGAAAACGGAAAAAATTGTTGGTTATTTTTATTAACATAAACTGTCACGGACGTTCGTCTCCAAACTCACAAGTAATCAAGTTACGGCCCATTTCAAAATTTCCGTTAATTTCGTTAGATTCAAACTTTAAACGAATTAAACGATGCTCAACACGAAGGTCAATTTTACCAGTATCTTGTGTAAAATAATACGGACCAGAATCTTCTTCCAAGGCACTGGAAGCAAACTTACGACCTAAAATGGTCATAGACATAGTGCCAGTTTGTAAAAAGTTAGGCTCAACACGACGTAAGTGCATGCGGCGGTTAACACCCACTAAACCATCTTGGCTTGGGTTACCTGTTAACCAACCAATGTCGCTGGTAGTAATGCTAGAATACACGGCAGTTTCATCGTTTAAATTTACTTGATTTTGACCATACTCATGCTGCCAGATAGTAAACCCACCAATTTGTTGGTACACCAAAGAACCGGGTACAACTGTAATTGGTGACTCTTCTGTAAACGTCACTAAGGTAACACCTGGGGCACCAATAGTGGTGTTAATGGTAAATACAGCAGAACTTACTTGATATGTTGAGTTATAGTCTGCAGTCTTATCAAATGTAATAATGGTGCCAGGACTAAATACAGGAGTAACATCACCAGAAAGATACATTTGATCTGCAGTAGGGGCAGCCATACTAGCTGGATGTGTTATTACTGTGTATGGCTGGCTAAATGATGGTGCGTAGTTCCAATCAGCCCAAATAGGTGTTGGAAAAATCTCAGTGGTGTATCCACAGGATCTTTGTGAACCGACTGCAGAACCTGAATCGTACCAGAGTTTATCTTGGGTATTATAGATAATAGCATCGGTACATTCTGTAGCAGTACCTCTAGGATAAAAGAACCAAATCTCATTGTAACGGGGAACCTTAGTTGCCCATACTTTTTGGCGCTGCGTATAGTTAATGTTGTCAAATAGCCAGTTTATATTTTTATCGTTAGGTACTACTTGTACACTACCGTTATAGGCATAAAAACGATCAACACCCATCCACCAATACACGCCATCCATCTCGACCACGGCATTAGATGACATGATTGAGATTTGGCTAGAAATAATATCGTAGTTCCAAAACTGATTTGTGGTAGTGGTACCAGAAGCCGAGGAGTTAAAGGAAACGCGAATAAGACTATCAGTTGCCCAAAACAAACCAGCTGGCGAGTTAGTACCACCACGCATTGGCATACCCTTAACAATCTTGGAAGAAGATACGTTAGTTTGGTTGGCTAATGGGCCGTTCCAGTCATAAAAATTTTGATTTAAATATGTGCTACTTACGTTGTTGTTAGCAATATAGCCATGTGACCCATATACAAATATAAATGGATACAATACTGT
>Ga0073936_10011353_pt1 | contig 10790 bp, 9 predicted proteins | sample AliMusrvi5mmetaG_FD_87041 | JGI IMG/M metagenome (GOLD analysis project Ga0073936, IMG submission 87041) | Freshwater lake bacterial and archeal communities from Alinen Mustajarvi, Finland, to study Microbial Dark Matter (Phase II) - Alinen... | ecosystem: Environmental > Aquatic > Freshwater >... | reverse complement strand
CCCCGGGCTCATCCCCGGGCTCATCCCCGGGCTCATCCCCGGGCTTAAGCCCGGGGTTTAAGGGGCCAGTCACCCGTGCCTCTTCACTCCTGTTCGTATAGAGGTAGGCGAGATAAAGATAGTTGGCCACGATCGGATCTGACGAATTGAACTGCCTGGCTTTTTTCAGATGGGTGGCTGCCGGGAAATAGTCTGATTTTTTAAAATAGGAGATCCCCATCCGCACCCTCAGGTAGTAGTAATCGATGTCTTGCCTCAATGCCTGCTTGCCGACCACGATCACACTGTCCCATTTTTCCTCCTGGAAACAACGGTACGTCAGCCGGTCAATGGTTGCGAAATCGAGTCTGGTTGCGGCCACGGACGATGTGCCGCAAAGCGACGCAAGGAGGATCAGGAAAAAGCCAAGGTTTTTTTTCATCGGCCGCTAACCAGTCTGACTTCAGTTTCTTTTTCATTTTCGCGGATGACGAACCGCTCCAGTCCATGGATTCCGATAAAAAGGTCGCACTCCATTTTTTTTATTTCATGACTGCCGATCCTGGCAGAAACTTCCGACTTCAGGCGGATATTGGTCTGCATGAGTGCATCATCCATCCCCAGGTACCGGAGATTGTATTCCGGCCTGGTAAAAAGAATGAAAGGCGCCACAAAATCCTGCACCAAACCAACCAGCCGGTTGTTGAAAGTGTTTACGGGGTATTGGTCTTTCACCAGGAGATTGCGGTAATAACCCATCATTACCTTGTAGGCACCCAGGAAAAATTTAAAGAGCAGCGAGGATCGGTCACCTTCAAAAAAAGTGAAGTAATGAATGTCGCCATCGTTGCGAAACCATGCCCTTGATTTTGTCTTCCCGCAATATAAACAAGTCTGGTTCATTGCATCGACCTGAACCTCCCAGTATACCTGGTACTCCTTGCCATCCGCGGGTGATACGCTGAATTTGAATTCCTGGCCCGGGATGAAGTGAAAAGCTTTTTCAAGGGATGCATTTTTACTGATGTTTGAAACCACCACATTGTTCTCGGGTGTTTCATACGATTTCAACTCGAAAACACCGCTTTTATGCCGGATGTAATGGCTGATGGGATAGTCGAGGGTGCGCGAGCCGATATAGGGTGTGCCCTGGAGTTGAAAATGGATGTGAGGTACCGGTGAACGCCCTGAGTTTCCGCAGGCTGCAATCACCTGTCCTTTTTTTACGGAATCGCCTACGGCAACCTTGAAACTCCCTTTTTTCAGGTGTGACAACTTGGAATAGAGCAGGTCGGCATGATGCAGGATGATGGTGTTTCCCCAGTTGTGGTCGAGGTCGACATTGCCGATTTCATTCTCATCCACATCATCCACGATCTCCTGTACGGTTCCATCCGCAGGGGCGATCACAGGCTTGTTGTATGCATAATAATCATCACGGGTCTCCCCGTCGCCGGTATAGCTGAGCCCCTCATCGTCCATTATCTCGAAATCCCAGGCATGCCGCCAGTCGCCCTGGTGGGTGAATTTGCCATTGTGGCTCTGCGAGATCTTCCATTCGCCCCAGAATGGCAGGACAAAAGGGAAAAAGAGCGCTTTACCGAATCGCGCCTTATAATTCACATGGGAGTAAAGGTTTTTCTCAGGAGAAAATTGCTGGTACATTACCAGTTCGGGTTTGTCAAAAAAGCGTTCGCGGAATTTCAGGGCATACAGGAAAATCAGCACCACCATGTTGAATGGCAGCGAATAGACCGACAACTGAAAGATGGTGAAAATTGCCTGGGTGCTGGTCAGAATGATCGAAATCAGCGGCGTAAGCAGGATGACCCACAGAAAGGACCACCACGACGGGATGATGAAAAAACCGCCTATGGCGATAGCGGTGAGAATGAAATTGAACCCGATGAAACTATAACTGAGCTCATGGATATCGGCCCCGATGAAATGGTAGTAGGCATAGGCCGAAAAGAAACCCACCAGTGAAAGGATGAAGGAGATGCGCGAATAGATAAGCAATCCAAGTGCGATCAGGATTCCCGCAAACAAATGGTATTGAAAGAAGATGGCTCCCAGCGATGTAAAATAGAGCCGCACCGATTCAGGGATCCCAAGGTTGGTAAGCCAGTTGTACGAATCTACCATGCGCTGCCCGCCCAGCATGAACATTTCGTTGGTCATGTAGATGCCCCGTTCGCTCACATGAAGCGCGGTAAACTGCCTCGTGGCAAGGCTAACCAGCCAGGTTCCGAGTAGAAAGGATAGGCTCAGAAAGGGCAATCCGTATTTGCCGATAACTCCTTCAAGAAAAAGGGTCAGAAAAAGCGTAAGCAGGGACGCAAATCCGAGGACGATGAAAAATTCGGTCCCGGGCTGGTAATAAACACCCAGCCCCAGTCCGACCAGCAAGCTGTTGAACCCGTAATACCCTTTTTTAATGTTGTCGCGGTTGAACCCGATACTGTATGCCAGGATGTTGGTAACCATCACCGCGATCACCCCGCTCAAACCAGCCCAGAAGTCAAAAAACGACACCACGATCAGGACCAGCGAAAACACCCTGCTGTTCGAAAAAAAGATCTGGGTATAGCTGTTCAGGACGCTCGAAAGGAACGAAGGAAAGACGGCTTTCAGGCTTTTATAAGTCAATATTATTTACGATTTACGATTTACGATTTATTTGTTAAAGTTTGCAAGGTGTTCAGGCACCTTCTCCATGCCGGTGATGTTGTCGAGGGTTTCACGGAGGCGGATCACATGAGGTTTTTCGTCCATATCGATGAGAACAACATGGGGCCGCAGGGAGATGAACTGCATCCACTGGGTCATATTGTAAGCGCCGACATTTTGAATAACCACCTGGTCGCCCCGGTTAAGCAGCGGTAGACTGGCGCTTTCGCGGATCACGTCGATGTTCATGCACAAGGGCCCATAAACGCAGGTGTCTTCCGAATATTGTGTAAACGACTGGGCTGGAGTGATTTTGTGATCATACCAGAAAGAGGTGAACAGGATATTGACACCGATGTCGAGAATGGTGTTACGGCGGCCGGTGCTGGAGCGTTTGTTTGAAATAACAGATCCGAGGAGGTACCCGGCTTCGTCGATCAGGGCGCGGCCTGTTTCAAGAATGAGTAATGGAAGGTTGTCCTGTTTGAAGTTGCTGTTGAGAAGCGCTGAGGATATGGCTTCGGCAAAATCATCGAAGGTTGGGTTGGTATCGCTGCCCGGCAGGTAAGAGCCCTTCAGCGTGTTCCTGGAGGCGAATCCTCCGCCCAGGTCGATGTATTTGATTTCGTGTTTGAATTTCTGTTCCACGGAAAGTGCTAGTTCAGCCAGTTTTGACGCGGCAATGCCATAGGCAAAAGGCGAAAGCATGAAAGTGCCGATGTGGCAATGCAGCCCTACCAGTTCCATCCTGCCCGAATGCATGATCTTGTTGATCGCGTCCCACGCCTGGCCGTTCTCATAGTTGAAGCCGAAACGGTCCCACATGGGATATACACCTGTATCCATGTTTACCCTGATGGCGACCCGCGGACGTGATTTGCTCTTGTCGGCCAGTTCGGAGATGGTATAAAGTTCGTCGAGGTGGTCGATGTGGATGAGGGAGTCGTTTTGAATGGCTTTGCAAAGATCTTCCTCGCTCTTTTCAGGCCCGTTGAAGATGATCTTTTTACCGTCAACGCCGAGGCTGATGGCCTTGTCGTATTCGAAGCCGGAAACCACCTCGGCCCAGGAACCCTCCTGGTGGAAAATGCTGCAGATGGCGTTGAGGTAGTTGGTTTTGTATGACCAGGCAAACTGAACCTTCGGATAGCGCGTTTCAAATGCTTTCCTGGCTTTCCTGATGGTGCTGCGAACGGTCTTCTCGGAAATCACGAAAAGGGGAGAGCCGTATTCTTTGATCAGTGATTTAACGGAGACCCCGTCAATGTGCGTCATCGGCGCATATTCCGTTCTTGTCCCGAATTTATTCGGCATACCGGTTTCAAGTTTCTTAATCACCGGGCGTTCATATCTTATTTTGCTCATATATCGTAATTCTAAAATTCAGTTAAAATCCAATTAACAAAACAAATTTTCAATCGTAAATCGTAAATCGTAAATCGTAAATCGTAAATCCCTACAGCTCCCCATAAATGCTGATCTGTTCGAACTCTTCCCTGTCAACGATCATATCCCAGGCGTAACGGATGAACATCTTACCCACATCATAGGTGGCAAACGGAGTTACCTTTTCACCCAAGGCCAGGTTGACCAGTGCTTCGGGTATATTCTGGCCCACTCCGACAGCAAGGTAGATCCAGGCCGGCAGCCGGGGATTTATTTCCAGCAAATAAAGTTCACCGTCTTTGTTTTTCATCAGTTCAAGTTCGAAACCACCGCGCCATTTGGTGTTTTTCAGAAACTTCCGTGTCATGTCCAGCATTTTTTCATCGGAAATGGATATGCCTCCCCACGCCTTACCTTTGTCGGTGATGTACTGTTTGCGCATCGGCACCGCGGCGATGGTGTTTCCCTTTCCGTCGCCCAGCCCGGTCACGTTGAATTCGGTGCCATGGATGAACTCCTGGATGATGATGGGAAGCCCCCATTTGGCGCTGATCTTGTTGAAGTAACTCTTTACCTGCTCAATGCTGTACGCGATGGAGGCGTCGTAGAACTTTCCCTTGACGATCATCGGAAAAGAAAATTCCGACGGAAGGCTGTGAACCGTATTGAGATCATAGATCACCTTGCTCTTGGGAACACTGATGTTGTATTTCCTTCCGAAATCGTTGAGGTTCACTTTGTGCCGTTCCTCGAACTGGTGCAGGGTGGGCAGGAACATGTGAATGCCCATGGCCTTGAGTTTTGGCTCCAGTTTGATAAACGGGTAAAGCTCCGCATCGAAGTTTGGAATGATCACATCGAGTTTCTCCTTCTCGTGGATATATTCCAGCCGTGCAAGAAGTGTGTCGATACCTGCAGCAGGATATGGGATCGAATAGGTCCGGTCCACGAGGTCGTGCATGTAGATGCCCGGCTCGAGCGATTCGTAGGAGAGCCCGGTAATGTTTACATCGAACGAGGAGGCCTCCCTCAGCGCCCTGATCACCGATACCCCTGGACCCGGGGAGTCGATGGCATTCAGCCCGGTTACTGCAATGTTAAGCTTTCGTTTCTTCATGGCTTTCGAGGAGGTTGTGATGTTCAAGGATTCCGATGAAGTCGTAATAATCTTTTTCAAAGGTTGCTTGGTCGGTTGTATATTTATTCAGGATGATCCTGCCGATCTGTTCCGGGTCCTTCTCTTCCCGGATGAGATTGAGGATCTCGATTCCGATGGGATTCACCGAAAAGGATTCACCTGTTACCGGGTTGAAAAGCAGCCCGGCCTCGCTGACAGCAACATTTTTTCGCAGTTTCATGGGTTTTGTTTTAATGATGCTGCAATATTAAGCACACCCCCCGGCCGGGATGTTACGAAATTATAAAAAGGATGTATAAAATTTTAAGATCACCGTCTGTCCTGTAAAAATAATCCGCCGGGACCAAGTTTATCAATGCCTGAACGGCTGTTGGCCGGGGTCACCCGGTATTCGGTCACCGATATCCCGGTTATCGATTTGAACTGCGTGGAGAGATACTGCACGCTGCTGTAACCCATCATGTAAGCGATCTCGCTGAGGGTGAGTTCCCCGTATTCGATGAGTTCCCTCACCTTTTCAATTTTATGCAGGATGGTGAATTTCTCGAGGGTGGTACCTTCGTGCTTCGAAAAGAGTGAGGAAATATAAGGGTACGACATGCCGAACCGCTCAACCAGGTAATCTGAATTGCGCACCATGGCGTTGTAGGTTGAATGATGGACCAGTTCGATCACAGCTTGCTTAATCTGTTCAACCAGCATTTTTTCCTTATCCCTGAGGATCTCAAACCCATACCCCTCCAGCATCGTTTCGATCTTTTTCCAGGTAATCTTCTTCGGGTCGATGGAGAGTTGGAGCGTTCCCAGCCTGATGTCGTGGATTTCGACACCGTCCACGGAAAGCTCTTTGCGAAGCAAATGGATGCAGCAACTACAGGTCATGTTCTTCACATGGAAGGTACGGGCAGGATGTGCTGTTTTTTTCTTCATAAGGATGGCTCACACAAGTTCATAGCGGTAAGAGTCCTGGCGGATAAAGATAAACAATAACACCGTGAAAGCCCATAACGAGGACCCACCATAGCTCACATAGGGCAGCGGGATGCCGATCACCGGTACAAGCCCGAGGGTCATCCCTATATTGATGGCAAAATGAAAAAAGAGGATCGATGCCACGCCATAGCCATATAGCCTGCTGAACCGCGAACGCTGTCGCTCGGCCATGAGGATGAGGCGAATGAAAAGACCCATGTAAAGTATCACCAATACCGCCGAGCCCAGGAATCCCCATTCTTCGCCCACGGTGCAAAAAATAAAATCGGTGCTCTGCTCCGGCACAAAATTGTATTTTGTCTGTGTCCCCTGTAAAAATCCTTTACCGAAAAATTTCCCTGACCCGATGGCGATAAGCGACTGGTTGACATTGTACCCCGCCCCCCTGAGGTCAACGTCTTGTCCGAGCAATACATGGATCCGGTTGCGCTGATGCGGTTCAAGGATGTGATTTACGCTGTAATCCACTGAAAAGACAAACCCCAACGCACCCATGAATGCGGCAATGATGAGCAGGTTGGTACGCAGTTTCCGGTTGCTGAAAAAATAGAAACCACCTGCTGCCATAAGCAGCACTGCAACCAGCACAACTTTTGGCAGTACCAGTGCAAGTATGCCCAGGACGGGCAGAACGATGAACGCCAGCGGGACAAACCCGGTAAGACCGGCACGGTAAAGCACGATGACCAGTGTAAGGAAGACGATGGCAGAACCGGTGTCGTGCTGCAGGAATACGACCAGCGCTGGTACAAGAATAATTGCGGAGGCGATTACCAGGCTGCGGAATTTGGCAAGGCTTACATCCAGTGTTCCCAGGTACTTTGCCAGGGCAAGCACGGTAGCCATCTTGGCAAATTCGGCAGGCTGAATGCCGAAGCCGCCAATGGCGAACCAGCCCTTTGAGCCTGCCACTTCGCGCCCCGAAAAGATCACGATCACCAACATGAATAGAAAAAAACCATAAATGAACCAGGCGAACTGCGAGAAAAACTTGGGGTCGATGATCAGGATTCCCATGGCCAGCAGGATGGCCGCAAGGATGAAGATCATCTGTTTCCCGTATTTCTGCGACAGGTCGGCAATCTGGTTGTGGGTGTCGTTATACACCGCGGCATAGATGTTCAGCCAGCCGATGAAGACCAGCGTGAGGTAGAGCCCCACCACCACCCAGTCAATCCGGTAAAATATTCCCTTGTCCTCTCTCACTTTCAGGTTGTTTTCCGTTTATCAGGTTCCCGCTGACCATGCGCTCTTCAAGTTCCTTGCGCTTAACAGTACGGTTCAGGTATTTTTCAATCATAAGGCTGGCGATCGGGGCGGCCCACAATGCCCCTGTACCTGCATTTTCAACTACCACCGAGATGGCGATCTTTGCATTGTTCCGGGGTGCAAAGGCGATGAAGAGCGAATGGTTCTTCCCGTGCGGGTTTTGGGCGGTACCTGTTTTTCCGCAGATGACGATGCTGTCTAGCTGGGCAACTCTTCCCGTTCCCCCGGTTACTACATCTGCCATCCCTTCAATTACCACCTCGAAATACCGCTCGTCGACCAGTACCTTGTGTTTTACATTGTAGGCCTCGTTCAGGCTGTCTTTTCTTCCGATAGCCCGGATCACATGCGGGGTGTAGTACCATCCCCGGTTCGAAATAAGGGCGGCCTGGTTGGCGAGTTGCATCGGTGTGATGCCGATTTCGCCCTGGCCGATGGCCAGTGAAATGATGGTCATCGACCGCCAGCGGTTCAGTCCATGGTATTTATCGTAGTAGGAGGGCGAGGGAATGTTCCCGTTGAGTTCACCGGGAATGTCGATTCCCAGCTTTTTCCCGAACCCGAAGCTCATAACCTCTTTACGCCAGCTTTCGTATGCCTGCCGGGTGCTGCTGTATGAGGATTTGTCGATGATCGATTTAAAGACCCGGCAAAAATAGGCGTTACACGATATCTGGATGGCACCCACCAGGTCGAGGGGTGAGGGATGCGGATGGCACCCCACCTTTTTGCCATTTCCCAACGGAAATCCTCCCTGGCAACCGTAACGTGTTTCGGGAAAAAGAACCCCCTCCTGCTGACCCACCAGCGCATCCACTAGTTTGAAGGTCGATCCGGGAGGATACATGGCCATCAGGGCCCGGTTGAAAAGGGGCATATAGACCGTGTCCTGCAGCAGTTTTGTGTAATTCTTCCTGCGGATATTGCCGGCAAGCAGGTTGGGATCGTACGACGGGCTGGTGATAATGCACAGTATCTCGCCTGTTTGCGGTTCGATGGCAACGATGCTGCCTTTCTTGTTGGTCATCAGCAACTCGCCATATTCCTGCAACTCCGCGTCAATCGAAGAGTAGAGATTTGTCCCGGCCACCGAAGTGGTGTCGTACCTGCCGTCACGGAAACTGCCTTTATCCCGGTTCAACACATCGAACACGCGGATCTTCATCCCCTTTTTCCCGCGGAGGATATCCTCATACGACTTCTCAATGCCGTTGATGCCGATGTAGTCGCCCGGCCGGTAATAACTGTTCTTTTCAATCACCTCCGGGCTCGCTTCCCCAATATACCCGAAGCTGTGCGCCGCCACCTTGTAGGTGTATTTTCGCAGGGTACGCGACTGAACATAAAATCCCGGGAACAGGAAGAGTTTCTCTTCAAGGAACCCGTAATTGTCGCGGGTAATCTGTGCTTCAAAAATGGAGGGACGGTACGTGGAATAACTGCTGGCCTTTTCCATGCGGTTGAGAAACTCCTTCCTGTCGATGCCGAGCAGGTGGCAAAGCGCCATGGTGTCGGGGTTTTTCACCTGCCGCGGTATGACCATCAGGTCATAGGCTGCCTCGTTGTATACAAGCAGTTTGCCGTTGCGGTCAAACACCAGTCCGCGGGCAGGGTATTGGGTAACATACCGAAGCACATTGTTGTTGGCCGAGAGGATATATTTATCGACCAGGATCTGCACATAGAAGAGACGTGCCAGGTAGACAATGCCGATCAGCAGGAAAAACCCGATGATGATGTATTTCCGGTCAGCGTAAATCCGTTCCATATGCCCCTAGCGCCTCTTCAGGATGATGGGTGGGGTGGAATCCACATTGCTTTTATTCAGTGCGCGATCGTAGATGAAGAATTTAAACTTGATGGTGTCGTGCACCGGAAACGGGTTCAGGGTCAGGGTATCCACGATGATTCCCTTGATCGCCTTGCTGGGGTCGTTTGGAGTAAGGTAGGGGATGCGGGCATTATAGGAAGGATCGAGACTCACCTTTACGAAGGTGCCGTACTGCTTTTCGTAGTAATCAATGATGTAGTCGTAATAATAGATGCTCCCGGTATCGAAAGGGGGCTGTGTCTGAGTGGGCAACAGTCCGATGTCGCCGTTCCCGTCCTTGAACGAAATGGTGAGAAAACCGCGTTTGGCATACATCCCCGAATCGAACTGCATGGTAAAGTTCTCGAATTGTATGGCAGGTATGTCGGGGTAAACCTCTTTTTTCATACACGATGAAAACAGCATCATAACTGAAGTCAGCGCGATAAAAAAGCAATTGCGAAAACCTTGAAGATTGCGATAAAACATCATGAAAGGGTCAACGTTTATTCAGTACCTTTACGGGCTGTAAAAGTACAAAAAAAGTGGGAAATATTTTTGAAATATCCTCCGAAGCTGAGTTCACAGCCTGCGCACTGGAATTGTTCCGTTATCAATACAAGCAGAACGCAGTGTATCATGCATTCGTGGAGGCGCGCAAAGTGGTTGTTGAAAACATCCTACGGGTGGATGATATCCCTTTTCTCCCCATCGAATTTTTCAAAACCCATGATGTGGTTTGCGGGAATGTCCCTCCCCAGGCCATCTTCCGCAGCAGCGGGACAACAGGCATGGTCCGCAGCCGCCACCTTGTTACCGATCTGACCGTGTATCGCCGCTCATTCATCAAGGGCTTTGAACATTGTTACGGGGACCCGGAGGATGTCCAGTTCCTGGCCCTCACGCCCACACCCGAACAGGCTCCCGATTCATCGCTCGTTTACATGATCCAGAAGCTGATGGATGTTAGCAGCAGCCCCGAAAATGGCTTTTTCCTGGCCAGCCATTCGGGATTGAGCGCCCGGTTGCGTCAGCGGCGTGCACGGAACAAAAAGGTTGTGCTGATAGGCCTTACCTATGCGCTCGTCGATTTTGCTGCCAGTTATCCCGGGGATTACACCCCGCTCATCGTCATCGAAACCGGCGGAATGAAAGGGCATCGCACCGAAATCACCCGCGAAGAGCTTCATTCACTTCTTTGCCCTGCTTTCGGCGTAGAGCAGATCCATTCGGAATATGGCATGACCGAATTGTTGTCACAAGCCTGGTCGCAGGGAGAGGGACGTTTCAATACCCCCCCGTGGATGAAGGTGCTGATCAGGGATGCCAATGATCCGCTGGGATATGTGGGCACCGGGGAGACCGGGGGCATCAACATCATCGACCTGGCCAACCAGGATTCATGCAGTTTCATCGCCACCCAGGACCTTGGCCGCATGCATTATGACGGACAATTTGAAGTCCTTGGCCGGTTTGAAGCTTCCGATGCAAGAGGGTGCAGCCTTCTTATCTGATTTACGATTTACGATTTACGATTTACGATTT
>Ga0073936_10011350_pt1 | contig 10791 bp, 9 predicted proteins | sample AliMusrvi5mmetaG_FD_87041 | JGI IMG/M metagenome (GOLD analysis project Ga0073936, IMG submission 87041) | Freshwater lake bacterial and archeal communities from Alinen Mustajarvi, Finland, to study Microbial Dark Matter (Phase II) - Alinen... | ecosystem: Environmental > Aquatic > Freshwater >... | reverse complement strand
TCAAAATGGTGCAGTTTCATTCAAGTCAGGGTTATTATTTTTCAATTCCAAAACGGCAATCACTGAGAGTGCAATCAACGAAACATTCAAGGTCAGGGGATTGAATGGCAACAAAAACATTGTTGGCTCAAACAGGGCTACAAAGCAAAGAAGCCCGACTAAAGCCGCCACATTTAACCAGAATACCCAGCTCCATCGGGCTACAAGCAAAAAAAGCCCAAAGAGTATCTCAGCCGCCCCCATCCACAGGAGAGCTTCACACGCCCACTGATAGACCGGAATGACATGACCAAGCAAGTCGATTTCTCCCCTGCTCTGACAGACTATTTTAGGAACAGCTCCTTGATAAATCCATGATAAGGCAAGTGCGGCCCGACACAACAGCAGAGTCAAAGTCTGGTTTGAGAAAAAACGCATTGCCTGCCTCTCTGTTTAAATAATTGCAAAAAATAGCTACACCGACCGCTTGCGTTTCAGACTTGAAAATTTGCTTCGCATAGTGTCGAACCAGACATAAACGACTGGAATAACCAGCAGTGTCAGAAACATCGAACTGAAGAGACCACCGACAAGAGCCACGGAAAGACCGGATTTCCATTCAGAGCCCGAGCTTTGAGAAAGCGCAATAGGGAGAAGCCCGAAAATCAGTGTAAACGTTGTCATGAGAATAGGGCGCAACCTCTCTTTTGCTGCTTCATTGATCGCCGCAGAGAGTTCCATTCCCTCTTCGCGAAACTTGTTGATGAAATCTACCAGTAGAATAGCGTTTTTTCCCACAAGACCTATAAGCATTATGATACCGAGAATAGTGAAAATACTCAATGACTTACCGGTAAGGGCAAGAGCAAAAAGTGCCCCGATAATGGCAAGAGGTATTGAGAACATGACCACCATCGGCCAGATATAGGAGTCATACAAGGCAACCATGATAAGATAAACAAAGATAATGGCAACAAGAAAAGAGAGCAGAAGGGATGAGTTTGACTCGCCTTGCCTCTTGAGATCCGACTCATAAGCATAGTTCACCGTCGAAGGCATGACGGCACTTTTTTTCAGATTAGCCATGACACGCTCAATCTCCTTCCCGATACTGCCGACTGGACGACCAACGGCCTGGGCTTTGACCCATACGGCATTGTTTCGATCCTTCCGCTGCAACTGCGTATACCCTCTGTCCTGTTCAAAGGTGACAAACTGACCGAGACGTACAAGATCTCCCTGCGGAGTGCGAAAGGTGATCTCGGAAAGCGTTGAAGTATCCTTGCGATAATATTTGTCGAGCATGACCCTGATATCGTATTCATCTCCTCTATCACGGTATTTGCCAGTTTCATCTCCAGCATAAGCCGTCCGCAGGGCAGCTCCGACATCGGCAATAGAGATCCCGAAGGTGGCCATTTTTTCACGATCGACAATAACACGCATTTCAGGACTCCCGATTTGTGAAGTCAATTTTATGTCGGCTGTTCCTGAAATGGTTTTGAGGCTGTCTCTTAATGCTTCAGCCACACGGGTCACCTGACTTCTCAATGTACCACTGATAATAACGGCGACAGGCGTTTCATTGGCTGTTCCGAAAATTCCGATAGGATTGATGCTTGCTTTGAGGCCCGCAATATCTTGCAGATTTACACGGACTGCCTGCATAATGTTGTCTGTAGATCTCGTACGCTCTTCCTTGGGAGACAGGCTTACGTTAAGTTCAGAAATATTGTCAGCATTCTGGTTGAAAAAGCCTTCGCTTGAAGCCCCAACATTAACCATAACCTTCTTCACCTCAGCCATTGCACTGAGACGACGTTCCACACTCCGGGTAAGGCGGTTGGTCTCTTCAAGAGTGGTTCCGGGTTCAAGTTCCAGTTTGACTGCAAACTCGCCACGATCAGACACGGAAATAAACTCGCCACCGATAAAGCCAAAAAATGGAAGCATAAAAGAGGCAAACAGCATGAGCATTGCACTAAAAAACACTTTTCGAGGATTGCGCAGGCTCCACTTAAGAAGATTGAGATAGGCCTGGCGCATACGCAGGAAGTTGGCTTCAAACCCAATGGCAAATTTTTCTAAAACATTTTTTCCAGTCAACTTTTCAACAGTGGAAAAGCGCGATGCAAGCAAGGGAGTCAGGGTAAAAGAGACAAAAAGGCTCACTAAAGTTGAGAGCACCATCACAATGGAAAACTCCCTCAGAATATTGCCAACAATACCGCTGATCAGTGAGAGCGGCAGAAAAACAACCACATCAACCAGCGTAATGGAAAGTGCAGTAAAACCAATCTCATTTCGGCCGGCGAGGGCCGCATTTCGTGGTTCTTCGCCGCGTTCAAGATGGCGATAGATATTTTCAAGCACCACAATAGAGTCGTCTACCAGCACACCAATTACCAGTGACAGTGAGAGCAGTGTCATGAGGTTAAGAGAGAAACCAAAAAGGTACATCCCTATAAAGGTCGTAACGAGAGAGGTTGGAATGGAAACAAGCACAATCAGTGAGTTGCGCAGACTATGCAAAAAGAGCATCATAACGAGTGCAACAAGCAGGACGGCAAGGAGAAGGTCGTGCTGTACTGCGGTAACAGCTTCAAGTGTAAAGGTCGAAGCGTCCTGTGCAATATCAAAGTGGAGGTGATGCGTGCTGTAGAGTTGTTGAAGCTTTGCCAGTGCTATCCTTGTTAGCCGACTGACGTCAACCGTGTTGGCATCGCTCTGCTTCATGACCATAATACCGACAGCACTTTGCCCATTTACCCTTGTAAGTGTTGTAATCTCCTTGAAACCATCCTCAACTTCAGCAACATCCCTTAGCGCAACAGTTCCCGAGGAAGATGAGCGCAAGACAAGATTTTTCAGTTCCTCAAGGCTGGTAAACTTGCCAGCAAGCCTGACAACAAACTGTTTGTCACTATCGTCGATTTTGCCGGTTGGAAAATCACTGTTGGCCTTGCCAACTTCCTTGAATACATCCGACACGGTCAAGCCATAACTCTGAAGCTTGGCCAGATCAATATTGACCCTGATTTCCCGCTCACGTCCTCCAACCAGATACACTTGCCCAACCCCTTCAACACTTGAAAGCAGAGGCTTTATATCATCCTTCAGCAATTGGTAAAACTCTGCATCCGGCAATGATGAGGTTGCACCGATACGAAGCACAGGAACCTCGTCGAGTGCAAATCGGGTAATAACTGGAGCCTTTGCTTCGTTGGGAAACCGATCGCGCACCTCATTGATCTTACGCTGAGCGTCCTGCAGCGCTTTTTCAATATTGGCTGAATTGGAAAACTCAATAGCGACAACAGAGAGACCTTCTGTCGAGGTCGAAGTTATGGATGAGATTTTTTCAATGGCTGAAACAGCTTCCTCAACTGGTTTGGTCAGCGATGTCTCAACCTCTCCCGGTGCAGCCCCGGGATAGCGAATAGAGACAGTAACAACAGGCGGAGTCATTTTCGGCAGCAGCTCATACTGCAACTGCTGGTAGCTGAAGAGACCGAGAATACCCAGAACGGTAAAAAGCACAACAATAAGCGTCGGCCTTTTTATGGAGAGCTCTGTCAGCGTCATGGTAAAACTGAATTCTTCTTCTGCTCGATAACAAGAACCTCAGCCCCGTCATGAAGCTCGTTCTGGCCACTTATTACCACACTGTCGCCAACGGCTAGTCCACCGAGAACTTCAAGATGCTTCTGCAGCTCTACCCCGGCAATAAAGGACTTCAAAAAAGCCTTGCCATGACGGACAACAAAAAGTTCAGGGTTTCTTATCCCTGAAACCAGTGCAACACGAGGTACCAGAACTGCCTCGCGCTTCTCTTTACCCGCAAAAAGTACCCTGGCAAACATCCCTGACCTGAAGCTGGCTTTACCGGTATTCTGCAACAATACTTCTACCCTGTAGGTATGATCACGACCCGACTTGTCGCTCACTGAACCTACCTTGCCACTGAAATACTCTCGAGGGAAGAGATCGCTTGTAACCGTCAGGGAGGTACCTTCCACAAAACGCATCATCTCTTTTTCGGGCACAAAGATGATAACCTTTACTCTCGACATATCAACGATATGGGCAACCTTCATGCCTTCGTGCACGAGTTCTCCCTGTTCCACAAGACGAGAGGTTATGACTCCGGAAAAAGGAGCTTTAACTCTTGTATCACTCTGTTTTCGACCAGATGCAATGAACTCCGCTTCGGCCTCTTCAAGCTGCAACTGAACTGTTTCATAAGCTGAAAGTGGCACCGCGCCTTCGCTGTAGAGATTTCTGTAGCGATCAACATCTCGTTTGGCCTGTCTATAGTGTGCATCGGCCTTTCTCTGTCGGGCAGAGGCAAGTTCATTATCAAGAATCAGCAATGCCTCTCCGGCATTTTTATGCTCTCCCGGTTCTACCGAAACCTTGCGAACCAAACCTGCAGATTCGGAAAAAATATCCGCCTCCCTTAAAGCCTCAACAGTCCCTACAATACTGAAACTGTCGGGAACGGCAGCTTTCGAGACCTGGGCAATCGAGACTGGAATACGGTCAATAACCCTTTTTTCAATTTTTTTGTGCGATTCACGACGCTGGGTCTGCCATAACAAACCCAAAAGAAGCAGCATCAAAAGCGCAAATAAAAAAAATTTATGTTTTTTATTCATTGTCAGGAATTCGACGATAAATGAGAGCAAGCTGTACGATAACAAAAAAAGCGAACCGAAGCTCGCTTTTTTTGTTAATCATAAAACGAGAACTACGTCAGCAGAAATTACTGGCAATTGAACAGGAAATATCTGCCGAAGCCTTGACATGTTCAATAATCGAAAGGACTCCGGTAAGATTTGTAATGTTCTGATCGTTAACTGATGCCTTGATTTTTGCAAGCGCACTGTCATAAAGCGCCTGAATCTCATTCATCATCACAAGGGTTTCACTTGCATGCTTCGAGTTACCGCTCACAAAAGCCTCAACCGCTTTTTTGATCATTTCCGCCGTTATATCACCCATCGGCTTTAGTCCATACTCATCCTTGTGCAGATCCTCAACATTTGCAAACTTGACATACTCTGCCTTATCGGCAATATTAAGCGCCAACTGGGCAAGTCTTTCAAGATCCTTAAGAATCATCCTGGCATATTTGATAGCCTTGAGATCTTCTACGCCCAGATTCTGAAAGGATGCGTAGGCAAGAGTAAGATATTCAACCTCAAACTTCCCTTTCCTGATATAGGCCTCATCAAACTTGAAGGCTGAAGAAGCAAGCTCAATATTTCCCTTCGTTGATGCCCTGATGCTCAGCATCAGGTTATTCTCAACATTCGATGAAAGTTTGGTAAGCTTCTGCTTGAGTGATTCAAGCTGCACGTAGATTGTTCCATGGGGTTTCGTGGAAAGAGCGAATTTTGCCGGATCAATCTTGATAGTAAAAGCTTGCGGGGTTTCTGCTGTTTTCGGTGAATCACCGAAAATTTTTCCTAACAGGTTAGCCATAGAGTTCAAACACCATGCTTATGATTTAAAAGATACAAAGTGACCTTAATTTAGCAGACCTGCAAGGTTAAATGCAAGAAAAAAACAAAAAACCCGCTACTCCCCGCTACTCTTTAAGCGACTCTATAAGCTTTTCGTAAAATCCCCCCTTATGGCGAACAATTTCGCCCGTCACAAGATAAATGACTTCATGGGCAATTCTGGATGCGTGGTCGGCCATACGTTCGATATATCTTGAAATGCTCAGGGCCGCTATGAGCTGATCGACATCCGAATCCGGGTCTTTCATTAATAGTGTCACTTTTTTAAAGGCCGAACGATGCATCATATCAATCTGTTCATCAAGGGCACAAACCTGATCTGCAAGCATACGGTCTTTTGAGATGAATGCCTCAATCGACTTTTTAACCATATCGGCGGCATGCATGCCCATATCCTCAAAGGCAAACGATTTGAGTAGTTCGGGACTGATGTCCAACATACGGTCAATAATATGAACTGCCAGATCACCGATACGTTCAAGGTCATCGTTAATCTTGATAATGGTGACGATGGTACGCAGATCTCTTGCTACTGGCTGCTGAAGAGCAAGAAATGCCAGACAACGCTCTTCAAGATTGACCTCAGCCACATCAATTTCATGATCGATAAACCTGATCTGGCGTGCACCTTGTTCATCCTGATGTTTCACCACATGCAGGGCATTAAACAAATTCTCCACTACTTTTTCGGAGAGTTGAACAAGAACCTGCGAAAGTTCTTTTATAAGCTCATGAACCGGGCGTGATGACATAACATTACTATGGTTTCGTTAGCTGAATCTTCCGGTGATATAATCTTCCGTCATCGGGTCTTTCGGATTGGTAAAAAGGTGCGCGGTCGACGCATGTTCAACAAGAATTCCTTCATAGAAAAACATTGTAGAGTCTGATACCCTTGATGCCTGCTGCATGTTGTGCGTAACAATCATGATGGTATAACTTCCTCTCAATTCCTGAATAAGATCTTCAATTTTTGCTGTGGCTTTGGGATCAAGAGCAGAAGTAGGTTCGTCAAGCAGGAGCACTTCAGGCTCAACGGCAAGCGTACGGGCTACGCAAAGCCTCTGCTGCTGACCACCACTAAGACCGAGTGCATTCTTGTCGAGACGGTCACAGACTTCATCCCATATTGCGGCTTTTCTCAGACTGCGCTCAACAATTTCCATCAGTTTTTTCTTGTCGTTTACTCCGTGCAGACGGGGCCCGTATGCAATATTGTCAAAAATTGATTTCGGAAACGGATTTGGTTTCTGAAAAACCATGCCGACTTTCTTGCGCAGCAATACTTCATCAGTGAATTTGCCATAGACGTCCTCACCGTCAAAAAGCAGAGCGCCTGTGGTATGACAGCTTGGAATAAGATCGTTCATCCGATTTATGGCACGTAAAAAAGTGCTCTTGCCACAACCGCTCGGTCCGATAATTGCAGTCACATATTTTGAGAGAATATCTGCGCTGACTTTCTTTACGGCTTCGAACTCACCGTAATAGACGGAAAATTCCTTGGCCGCGATATGAGCAGTTCCTCCTCCGGTTATTGAACTTCGTTGAGGAGGGAGATAGATCTCCCGTGTTGCTTTCTGTCCAGGCAGACTTTCTGAAGTTTTTCTCACATCAGTTGTCATGAGCATTGGTTGTTAGCCTTTTAATTTTTTGGAAATACGAGCCCGCAGAACAATCGCTGACAAGTTCAGCAACAGCACAATAGTGACCAGTGCGAGCACCATGCCATACTGAACATGGCGAATTTGAGTTGCCGCTTCATGTTCACTGGCAAGATTATAAATGTTCCATGAAAGAGCTGGTGTCGGAGACGAAAAAACATCAGCAAGACCAATCGCCGAACCAACGCTGACTGCCGCTGTAAAAATAATTGGCGCTGTTTCGCCTGCTGCCCTGCCAAGGCTTATAACTCCCCCTGTGAGGATACCGGGAAGCGCTGCCGGAAGAATAACGGTCGCTATGGTATTCCATTTGGTGGAACCAAGGCTGAGCGATGCCTCTCTGTACGTTTTAGGTACCGCAAGAATGGCCTCTTCGGCTGCACGTATAATGGTCGGAAGAATCATAATGGCAAGCGTCAGCGCACCGGCAATCACACTTTTTGATTCAGAAACTTTCATGGTATTGATAAAAAAAGCAAGGCCGAACATACCAAAAACAATACTCGGTACACCAGCAAGAGTGCTGTTGGCACTGCGCAGCATACTGTTTAAAAAACCCGGCCTGGCATATTCGGTAAAATAAACCGCAGCAACAACACCGAGAGGAAAAGCGAAAAGCATCGCACCGATGGCAAGAAAAACGGTACCCTGAATTTCAGGCCAGAGCCCGCCAAAAAAGTGCGAATCAACAGAGCTGTCTGTGATAAATCCCCAATAGACAGTAAACTCGGGAAGGAGCATGTTCTCAAGATTGTCTTTGACATAAGGAAAGAGCTTGACAAGAGAGGTGCCCTCAAAGCCAATGGCACGGCTTACAAAGTACTCATTGCTCATTACATTGGGATTGGAATTATCCCACTTTGACTCATAGAGCAGGTCATGCAACTTTTCCTCCGCTTTCTCCCATCGGGTCTGGCCGTATTTGAACCTTGTCAGCATCGGTTCAGGATCACCCGGCAGGGGACCAAGCAGTGCCTGCAAGGCTGTTCGTACCTGGGAATATTTCGACTGGTATTCAGCCTTTTTTTCGGGCGCCATTGCTTCAAGTTCTGCCTCAAAACCAGTAAGCATATCGTATACTTTAGCCCGGTATCGATCTGATGAGGCAACCTCACTTGAAAGATCTTGACTGTCGCCCCTCTTGAATTCTGCATGCAACATTTTGCGATGTTCAACCGTACCGGTAAAAAATACTGCCCCGATTCCATTGTAGACTATCGGCACAACAACAATCATCAGGGCCAAAGCCATGACAACGATTGAGCCGATGCCAACAGCGGTAAACGAACGATCAAGTATTTTCCTGGTTCCGATATTCATAACAAAGGGGTTGATGGGCAAATATTACTGACCGGACAGAATTTTACGCTGGCGAACCACAATTCTCTCACTTACAAGATTGCTGATAAAACTGATAATCAGGAGCAGCAGACCCATGGCAAACAGGACATGAAAACGGGCAGATCCGGTCACCTGGTCGGCTTCGCCCATATCACCGGCAATGGTCGCCGTCAGCGTACGGATTGCTTCGAGGTAGTTGAACCAAGGCTCAGGAATATGTGAGGAGTTGCCCGAAGCCATCCAGACTACCATCGTTTCACCGAGAGCCCGCATAATACCGAGAATGACCGCCGCAAGAATACCGCTGCTTGCTGCCGGAAGAATAGTTTTAATGATCGTTTCAGCCCTTGTGGCTCCAAGTGCATAACTACCCTCACGAATGTCTCGCCCTACAGCCTGCAGAGCATCTTCGGAAACACTTACAATAGTCGGCAGTGCCATAAAGCTCAGTATAATAGAAACATTCAGTGCGTTGGTACCAGTCAGAATCTGGATGCCATTCAGCACAGAACCAACCTTGAACAAGAGAAAAATCGAGAAGAGGCCAAGAACAATCAACAACATCCAGTGCCGTTGCTGACGACGCTTCTCATCCTTGATGTTGGTAGTCAAAAGATCGGAAATGACAATCACGGCAAGAAGCAGAAAGGGTGAAACGAGAATCCACCAGGCCCACATCAGCATAGGGCCGCCATGATCCTGCATAAGTGGAGCCAGAACAACGAGGGCAAAAAAGCCGAATGCTACCGAAGGAATTGCAGCAAGCATTTCAATGACGGGCTTGGCGTACTGCCGAATCGAAAAAGGAAGAATATCGCTGAGGCATATTGCGGCGGCAACCCCCATGGGTACAGCAATCATTGCAGAACCGAGTGTCACCATCAAGCTGCCGTAAATAATGGCCAGAGCACCAAACTCGCCCGGCTCATCGGCAGGATACCAGTTTGTGCTGGTAAAAAATTCGCTGAATCCGCGGATCTGAAAAAAAGGAATGGCATCGCGTGCCACGAAATAGAAAATAAAAAGGACAATCACGGCCACAAAAAAGGCTACCGAAAAGAGCATCCCTTCTCCGGCTGTTTTTGCAACCTTCTGCAAGGTGCGTTTGCGAGCGGTTACCACAAAGGCATTCGAACGGTTACGCTCCCCTACACTCTCATCAGCCATAGTCTTGAATGATTTCTTTGATCAATTACCAGTTAGCCGCAGCATCACTGTGACTCAATTTTGATGATGCTAATCTATGGGCTTTCAGGATAGAAACCAACACCGGTTATGTTACAAGTATGAAACATTTGTATAAAAGAGAAAAAACAAAAACCGGTTCAGTGATCAACCGGTTTTGTAAATAAGAGCATCTGTACAGGAAAAACCCTAGCGGTTAACAAAACCAAGTTCACTTATTATTGCTTTGCCTTCAACAGTGTTCGGTAAATCGATAAATTGTTTTACAGGCCCCGATGGCTGGCCGTTGGTATAAAGATAAAGAGGCCTTGATACCGAATAAAAGCCGTTTTTTACCGTCTTAACACTGGGCAAGACGCCATTTACAGCAATTACCTTTACCGAGCGATCAACAAACCCCAAGCCAAGAAAGCCGATAGAGGAAGGAGTTGTACTTACTCTGGTTTTTACTGCGCCGTTACTCGACTGGGTTTCAGCACCTCCTGTGATCTGCATACTCTTGCCGGTAACCAGTTCTTTAAAAGAATCCTGAGTTCCACTGTTGGATTCACGCTGAATCACAACAATACGGGCATTGGCTCCTCCAACCTCTTTCCAGTTGGTGATGGTACCATGGTAAATACTGCTGATCTGAGCTTTTGAAAGTGAACGAACAGGATTTGCAGGATGAACTACCATGGCAAGACCGTCAAGAGCAATAACATGAGCAACAGGATTAACTCCTTTTATTCTGGCCGCCGCAATCTCTGCATCTTTCATGGCACGCGACATTGCCGCAATTGTGCATGAACCGTTAATCAGGCTTTTAGCGCCATTACCACTTCCCGACTCGCTCACCGTGACACGAATACCGTATTTTTTAGTGAAATAGGTTGCGAGAGATTTCGCAACAGGACCAACAGTCGTTGAACCGTCCAAAACAAGAGTCTTCACGTCAGCATTTGCTGTGCCATTGACGGCAAATGCAAGAAGAAAAACAAGCAGCAGAAGTTTATTTATCATAGGTCAGGATATTGTTTTATTTCCTGGAAAGATAATCACCTGCGGGTTAACTTTGAAATAGAATCGGATTAACAACATTAAAGGCGACGTTT
>Ga0073936_10011347_pt1 | contig 10792 bp, 10 predicted proteins | sample AliMusrvi5mmetaG_FD_87041 | JGI IMG/M metagenome (GOLD analysis project Ga0073936, IMG submission 87041) | Freshwater lake bacterial and archeal communities from Alinen Mustajarvi, Finland, to study Microbial Dark Matter (Phase II) - Alinen... | ecosystem: Environmental > Aquatic > Freshwater >... | reverse complement strand
CTGTTTCTGCCTCCAGGGCGTGGGCGTGGGCGTCGTCGGCACCGCCGCCGGCCTCGCGCTGGGCTTCACCGTGCTGCATTTCCGCAACGACCTGGTCCACGCGATCACGCGGCTCACCGGCGGCCAGGAGCTGCTGGCGCGCTTCTACCAGTTCAGCGAGCTGCCCGAGCACACCGAGCCCCGCGACCTGCTCGTGATCGTCGTCGCGGCCCTCGTGCTGTCCACCCTCGCCGGCATCATCCCGGCCGTCATGGCCGGCCGGCTCAAACCCGTGGAGGCGCTGCGCAGTGAGTGACGCCGTCCTGAGCGCCCGCGGACTCGTGAAGTCCTTCCCGAGCGGCGACCGCCGGCTCGAGGTGCTGCGCGGGGTCGACTTCGAGGTCGGCGCCGGCGAGACCGTCTCGATCCGCGGCGAATCGGGCTCGGGCAAGTCCACGCTGCTCCACCTCCTCGCCGGGCTCGACACGCCCGACGCCGGCACCGTGGCCTGGTCCGGCTCGCCCGACACCGGCGCCGCTCGGCGCGCGACGTACCTGGGCTTTGTCTTCCAGTCCTTCTACCTCATCCCCGAGCTCGACGCGCTGCAGAACGTGCTCATGGCCGCGCGCATCCTGCGTCCCCCCGGCGCCGCGGACCTCGCCCGCGCCAAGGACCTCCTCTCCCGCGTGGGCCTGGCCGAGCGCCAGCGTCATCTCCCGGCTCACCTCTCCGGCGGCGAGCGGCAGCGCGTGGCCGTCGCCCGCGCCCTGATGAACTCCCCGCGGCTCCTGCTTGCCGACGAGCCCACGGGCAACCTCGACGAGCAGACCGGCGCCGCGATAATTGACCTGCTGCTCGGCCTCAGCGCCGAGACGAAAACCGCCCTCGTGCTGGTCACGCACAACCTCGCCCACGCCTCGCGCTGCACGCGCCAGCTGCGGCTGCACCTCGGACGGTTCGAGTAACCTGGGACGGGGCCGCCCGTTTCCCGCGTTGCAACCGGGGGCCGAAGTTCGTCTCCTGCAGGGCATGGCATCCTCGAAAATCCGCTGCGGCGTGGCCGGGGTCGGCTCCCTGGGCCAGCACCACGCGCGCATCTACGCGTCCCTGCCGGGCGCGGAACTCGTCGGCCTCTACGAGCCCAACGCCGCCCGGGCAAAGGAGATCAGCGAGAAGTTCAAGTGCCGCTGCTTCGCCTCGGTCGAGGAGCTGGGCGACGCCTGCGATGCGGTGTCCGTGGTCGTGCCGACCGACAAGCACGAGCAGGTCGCCCTGCCGCTGCTCGCCCGCCGCACCCACCTCCTGATCGAGAAGCCGCTCTGCGCCTCGCTGGCCGAGGCCGAGCGCGTCCTCGCCGCGGCGCGACAGCACGGCTGCCTGGTCCAGGTGGGCCACATCGAGCACTTCAACCCCGTGATGAGCTTCCTCGAGAAGGAAATCGACGAGCCCCGCTACATCACGGCCGAGCGGCTCGCGCCTTACCAGACCCGCGGAACCGAGGTCGGCGTCGTGCTCGACCTGATGATCCATGACATCGGCATCGTGCTGGAGCTGGTGAAGTCGCCCATCGTCCGGATCGACAGCGTCGGACTGAGCGTGCTCTCCCCGAGCGAGGACATCGCCAACGCCCGCCTGCAGTTCCAGAACGGCTGCGTCGCCAACCTCAGCGCCAGCCGCATGAGCACCAAGAAGGCGCGCGAGATCCGCATCTTCCAGTCCGACGCCTACCTCTCGCTGGATTTCATGAACCAGGCGGGCCACCTGGTGCGGAAGAGCGACATCATCGCCTACGGGCTGAAGATGAAGATCGGCCTGGTGAAGGCCGGTGACCTCAGCGCGATCCCGGTGCGCGAGATCCCGATCGAGAAGGGCGAGCCGCTCGCCCTCGAGCTGGCGCACTTCGTGAGCAGCGTCGCGCAGGCCCAGCAGCCCAAGGTCGGCGGCGCCCTCGGCAAGAGCGCCCTCGAGGTGGCCATCACCATCACTGAGCAGATCCGCGCCGGGCAGAAATGATTTTCACCACGAAGCTCACGAAGGACACGAAGCGCCGCAGTAGGTTCGGACCTTCGTGTCCTTCGTGAGCTTCGTGGTTAATTCCTGATGTCGACCTCCCCCAAGCTCCTGCCGTTTCGCCTGCCGCCGCCGACGGGCGGACGCGTGGACGTGCTCGTGGTGGCGGGCGAGCACTCGGGCGACGAGCACGGGGCGCGGGTCGTGCGCGAGCTGCGCGCGAAGCAGCCGGGCCTGGCCGTCGCCGCGCTGGGCGGGCCGGAGCTCGCCGCGGCGGGCGCCCAGCTGCTGCACGACCTGACCTCGACGTCCGTGGTCGGACTCGTGGAGGTGCTCAAGAACTACTCCTTTTTCCGCGCGCTGTTTGCCGAGACGCTGCGCTGGATTGCCGAGCACCGGCCGCGCGCGGTGTGCTTCGTGGATTATCCCGGGCTCAACCTCCGGCTCGCCGCCGCGCTGCGCGAGCGCGGGCTGTCGGTGAAGGGCGGGGGCACGATCCGCACGCTCTACTACATCAGCCCGCAGATCTGGGCGTGGAAGGCCAAGCGGCGCTTCACCATGGCCCGCGACCTCGACGCCATGGCGGTCATTTTTCCGTTCGAGGTGGCCTGCTACGCCGACACGGCGCTGCCGGTCGAGTTCGTGGGTCACCCGTTCGTGGCGCCGGACTATGCGCCGCCGGTGCGGTACGATCCCAACGGCCCGGTGCTGCTGCTGCCCGGCAGTCGTCAGCAGGCGGTGGCGCGCATTTTCCCGGCGCTGCTGGGCGGCTTTCGTTCCGCCGGCGAGCGCGAGGCGGTGGTGCTTTACCCGAGCCCGGAGATCCTCGCCGTGCTGCGCGCGGCGAACCCGCCGGCGAACGTCAAGCTGCTGCCGACCGGCGCGCCGGTGGCCGCGGCGGCGGTCCTGACCAGCTCGGGCACGATGTCCATGCACTGCGCGCTGGCGGGTCTGCCCGGGGCGATCGCGTACCGCACGAATCCGCTGACCTACCTCCTGGGAAGAATGCTGGTGAAGGTGGAGTACATCGGCATCGCCAACCTGCTCCTCAAGGAGGCGATGTACCCCGAGTACATCCAGGGCGCGGCGACGTCCGAAGCGCTGGCGGCGGAACTGCGCGCCTGTCTGCACGACCCGGCCCGGCGCGAGCGCACGCTGGCGCAGGCCGCCCGGCTGCGTTCCCTGCTCAGCCAGCCCGCCGGAGGCACCGCCGCGGATTGGCTCGCGCGCCAGCTGTCAATGTAGGGCGGGGTCGCCGCCCCCGCCTCGGTCCTAAAGCAAAGGCGAAAATAGAAAAGGCGGGGTCAGCGACCCCGCCCTACAGCGACCGCCTGGGGGTGGGCGACGTTTTTAACTCTCAGCTTTCACCTGCGGAAACGCGTTCGCCGCGTTTCCGCCGGACAGGCGCGGCTCGACCTGCCGCCAGAGGGCCGTGGCGCGCTCGACGATGAGGGCCCGGCACTTGCCGATCTCCGCCTCGCGGGCGGCGCGGTTCTGCTCGGCGATCTTCGCGAGGTCGTCGAGGTTGTAGAGGAACACGTTCTCCAAATCCGCGACCGCGGGGTCGATGTCGCGGGGCAGGGCGAGGTCGATCAGGAAGAGGGGGCGTGCCGGCCGGCGGCGCATCGCGGCCTGGACCGCGCTGAGCGTCACGACCACGTCGGGAGCCGAGGTGGCGCAGGCCACGACGTCGAAGTCGGCCAGCTTCACCGGCATCAGCCAGAACGGCACGGCGAACGCGCCGAGCTGATTGGCGAGCTCCATCGCGCGCTCGAGGCGGCGGCTGGCGACGGAGAGGGCGGCGGCGCCGCGGCTCTGGAAGGCCTTGGCGGTCTTCTCGCCGATGTCGCCCGCGCCCACGAGCAGGATGCGCGTCTGGGCGAGGCTGCCGAAGATGTTGCCCGCGAGCTCGACCGCGACGTTCGCGATGCTGACCTGGCCCTCGGTGATCGCGGTGTTGGAGCGGACGTGCTTCGCCGACTGGAAGGCCTTCTGGAACACCCGGTTCAGCACCGCGCCGGTGTGGCCGCGGGCCTGGGCCTCGCCGTAGGCCTCCTTCACCTGGCCGAGGATCTCGGTCTCACCGAGCATTTGCGAGTCGAGTCCGGCGGTGACCTCCAGCAGGTGCTGGACGGCGCCGGGGCCGGTGAGACTGAGGCGGAACTGCTCGAACTCCGCGGCGGTGAAATGCTGCCGCTCACAGAACGCGCGCTGCACCTCGGCGGCCACGGTGGGCGCGGACGCCACGCCGTAGAACTCGATGCGGTTGCAGGTGCTGACGACGGTGAACTCGCGCAACCCCGTCATCGCCGCGAGCTCGCGCCGCAGCGCCTCGGCGCCCTCGGCATCGATCGACAGTTTCTCCCGCACTGCCATCGGGGCAGTGTGATGGGTCGCCCCCAGCACAAAAAGATGGTCCGCACTCATCTGCTCGCGGCCTGGGTGTGGGACGTGGGCGCGTGGCGGCTGGCGTCCACCGGCCACAGGGAAAACAAGGCGCAGCCGAACAGAATGATCCCGACCCACGCGAAACGCTGGGCGATCAGGCGGCCGCGCAGCCGCAGGCCGAGCGCAATCGCATACGCCAGCCAGACCGCAACAGTCAGAAATAACTTGGTGAGGTTGACGCTCTGGAGGTCCCGCAACCAGTAGACTGAGCCGACGGCGAGGGAGATGGTTAGCAGGATCACGCCGACGAAGAGCAGCCGCAGGCTCATGTGGTCGAGGTCCATGATCGACGGCAGGAACGTGAAGAAGCCGCGGAGCTGCTTCTGCTTGAGCGAAAAGTTGCGCAGCAGATACATCACCGACGTCAACGCCACGAGGGCGAACACCCCGTAACTGAACAGCGCGATCGCCGCGTGGAGTTCGATCCAGGGATTGCCGCCGAAGATGTGCGCACGCCGCGTCGCGTCCCACGCCGGGATCGAGAGCGAGACGAGCGTGACTGCCGCCGCGAGGCAGGAGGTGAAGTATCCCAGCAAGCTGAGCCGGAAGGTGACGCCCACGACGAGGTAGAGCGAGATGGCGGACCAGGCGGTGAACTGGAAGATCTCAAACGTGTTGCCCAGCGGGCAGCCGGCGACGGCGCGGCCACGCAGCATGAGGCCGATGACTTGGAAGAAATAGCCGACGGTGATGATCGTGTTGATCACCGTGTTGGACTGGCGGTTGCCGCGCAGGAGGGTCCACGTGCCCAGCAGGAGACCCACGAGGTAACATTCCCCCGCGAGCCATAACCAGGAACGATCAGTGAGTCCGGCAAACATGGAAGGGAAACGGTAGGGCTTTCATCGACGGGGGCAAGTCCGCGGGTCGGGAGTATTAGCGTGACGTGGGTTGGGTGTAGGTCGGGCTTCAGGCCCGATATCCGAGCCCCTGATATCGGGCGTAAAGCCCGACCTACCAAGGCATGTCCGCTCAGCGCGTGGGCGCCCAGTGGGCGAGGAAGGCGAGAATCTTGGTGGGACTGTGCCCGGCGCCTTCCTCGAGGGCGCCGGTGTCCTGGGTGGTGAGCTGGTTGCCGCTGGCGTCGAGGACGACGAGCACGGGCAGACCGTGCTGGATGGGATTGCCGTAGCGGGCGTTGACGTCGGCGTTGCGGTTCACGCCGTGGCGGGTGTTGACGTCGACCATCACGACCACGAAGTCACGGTGGAGTGCGGCGGCGACCTGCGGATCCGTGTCGAAGGTGTGATGCAACCGATGGCACCAGACGCACCAGTTGGCGCCGAAATCGAGGAGCACGTGCCGGTGCGCGGCCTTGGCTGAGGCGAGCGCGGCGGTGATGTCCGACGAGGCATCGGCGGTCGGGCTGTAGATGTCGGGTCCCTGCTTGGGATACTCGGGTTCGGAGGCCCGGCTGACGGCGGCGGTGGCGAAGGCAAGGGCAGCGAGGAAAATGTAGGAGCGCATGGGCTAGGTTCTAGCGTGGCGGGGAGGCTTGGAAGGAAAATTTCCGCGGGTGGAACGCGTTGCCCTCAACGCGTTTGCCGTCGAGCAGAACTTTCGGTCCGGCAAAGCGCATCAAACGCGTTGGGGCAACACGTTCCACCTCGGAGATTGCCGGCGGGCGGCGGACTGTTAGTCGTCGGGCCATGTGTGCAGCCCGCAGTCGCAGTCGCCTGTTGTTGACTGAGTCCATCCAGCGTCCGGCGCCGCTCGGACGGGCGGGAACGCGGCGGGCCTGCACGTTGCGCCCGGAGCAGATTCACCCCGTGGTGCGCATCGCCCACCGGCTGACCGGCGGGCTGCAGATTCCGCGCCGGATCATCTTCGACCACGAGCTGGTGCTCCTGCTGCGCGGGCGCGGGGAGTGGACGCTGAATGGCGAAGTGCGGCCCCTGGCGGCGCACGACCTGTTGCTCATCCCGCCGTTCGTGCCGCATGCGTTCAACGTGGAAGGCGTGTCGGAGCATGTGGCGGTGCATTTTGACTTTGCCCCGGGCGTGCCGGCCGCCACCCGCGGACTCGACCAGCGGCGGCCATATCGAGTGGGTTTCACGCACGGGTTGGAACTCGCGGCGCAGCAGCGCCTGTATGCCGGTCACCGTCTGGAGCGGATGTTGCAGGCCGTGGTGACTGCCCAGGCGGCGGGCGCGGTGCTGGGCGCGGCGACGGCTTCAGCGCATTTGGCTTCGGTGCTGCTGGCACTGCTGGCGGCGCGGCCGCGGGCCGGAGCCGATGCCGGCCAGGCCCGGGACCACGACCGCGTCGAGCGGGTCACCGCGCACATGCGGGCGCACCTGGCCGGGCGGATCGACCAGGCGGCGTTGCAGCGGGTGGCGGGGCTGAGCTCGAGCCGGCTGCAGGCGGTGTTTCGCGAAGTGACCGGCTATCCGCCGCTGGATTACTTGCGGCGGCTGCGGGTGGAGGAAGGGCGGCGACTGCTGGCGGACGGCCGGCTGGCGGTGAAGGAGATCGCGGCACGGACGGGTTTCCGCGACACGAGCCATTTCAGCAAGGTGTTCCGCCGCGTGGACGGGCTGTCGCCGGCGCACTATCGGGCGGCGCTGCTGGCAGGCCGGGGTGGGAAGGACGTGAAGGCTTTTTATCACGCAAAGCCGCCAAGGCGCAAAGCCGGGCATATGCCTTCTTCGCGCCTTGGCGGCTTTGCGTGAGACAACAGGAAAAATCGCCAACACCTGCGCGTCGCGGCCAAGCGACGGCAGGTGACAAACGCGCGCGGCCGGGCAGGTTGGCGGCATGCTCACCCCGACCCAAATCAACGAATTCAAGACCCAAGGCTACCTGCGCGGCGCGAAAGTGCTGACCGATGCGCAGGTGGATGAGCTGCGCGCCGAGATGGAGCGCGTGATCGAGCAGCGCGCGCGGAAAGACATCCCGCAACCCGTGCTCTGCCACAATTTCACCCACGACGACTCCGCGCCCGTCTGGCAGATCGTCAACATATGGGAGGCGAGCCCGGCCTACGCGCAGCTCACCCGCAACCCCACGATCGGCGAGGAAATGGCCCAGCTCACGGGGGCAACGGCCCTGCGCATCTGGCACGACCAGATCCAATATAAGCCTGCCGCGACCGGCGGCGTGAACATGTGGCACCAGGACGCGCCGCTCTGGCCGATCATCGCGCCGATGACCGAGGTGACGGCGTGGGTGGCGCTCGATGACGTCGATGTGGACAACGGCTGCATGAGCATGGTGCCCGGCTCGCACCTCTGGGGCGACCACATGAAGTATCTCTTCACGCTGAAGGATTACGTGAAGGACATGCCGCAGGAATACGAAGGCCACAAGGTGACGGTTCGCACCTGCCCGGTGAAGAAGGGCGAAGTGCACTACCACCACTCGCTGACCTGGCACGGCTCGCACGCCAACACGAGCGGCCGCAAACGCCGCGCAATTGCGCTGCATTTCATGACCGACGAGACCCGCTACGTTGCTTCCGGCGACCACTGCATGAAGCAGTTCGTGGAAGTGGCAGATGGCGAAGTATTGAAGGGAAAGCATTTCCCGCTCGTCTGGAGCAGGAATTGACTAGGGTAGGTCCCAACCCGCGGCTGCCGCCGTCATAATTCGCGTCGCGCGTCGACTTCACGGGTCGCTCGCACACATTGATGCGATGCGCCTGTTGATCATCGGCGGAAGCGTATTTCTCGGCCGGGCGCTGGCCGCCGAGGCTCGGACGCGCGGGCACGAACTCACGCTGTTCAATCGCGGCTTGGCCATGCCGACGCCGGAGCACGGCGTGAAGCTGATCCGGGGCGACCGTAACGGTGACTTGCAGGAGTTGCAGGGCGGTACATGGGACGCGGTCATGGACACCTGCGGCTATTTTCCCCGACAAGTGCGCTGCCTCCTGGCGACACTAGCGGGGCGGGTGGGACATTACACGTTTGTCTCGACCGTGTCGGCCTACGCAGATCTCAGCCGCTCGGGCCTGACCGAGGCCGATGTGTTGGGTCGGATCGCGGACGAAACCACGGAGACGGTCACGATGCAGACCTACGGCCCACTGAAGGCCCTCGGTGAAGCCGCGGCTGAGCAGGCGTTGCCAGGGCGGACGCTGATCGTGCGGCCAGGCATCATCGCGGGGCCCTTCGATCCGACGGATCGCTTTGCCTACTGGGTCGAGCGCCTCGCGCAGGGTGGCGAAGTGCTGGCGCCGGGCGATCCTGCCCGAGCCGTGCAGTTGATCGACGTCCGTGATCTCGCGATGTGGATCTTGGCGATGGTCGAGACGAGAGAGACTGGCGTGTTCAATGCCGTTGGTCCCTGCCAACCACATACGTTCGGAGAGTTGCTAGCCGGCTGTGCCCAAGAACTAAATCCGGCGAGTCGGTTGGTGTGGGTGGAGGACGGCTTCCTCAGAGGGCATGGGTTGGCGGAATGGACGAAGTTGCCGCTCTACGTTCCGGCGCTGGAAACGCAGTTGGCGGGACTCTTTTCGGTTAACGGAGCGAAAGCGTGGAAGAAGGGACTCAAGTTGCGTCCATTCGTCCAAACCGCCGCCGATACTTGGCGATGGATGCAGTCACGGGCTGGCGGAGCCGCCGTGAAGAACGGCCTCGAACGTGCGCAGGAACAGGCGCTGCTCACCGCTTGGCGGGCGCGCAGTTAGCCGCGATGTGCGACCCAGAAGCGGCACTCGTCGGAGAAGGCGAGGACGGGGCGGGACTCCTTGGCGATCTCGGCGCGCAGGGCGTCGAAGGCGTGGGTCCAGCCGGTGGCGGCGAGGTCGGCGAGAATTTCGGCGCGGTCGGGGAGGTGCATGAAGGTGCGGCCGGTGCCGGCTTCCTCGAAATAGCGGTCGCCGAACTCGACCAGCCGCGGGTCCTGTTCGTTGCGCTCCCACCGGGCCGCTTCGAGCCGCCAGAGCACGCGCTCGGTCGGAGAGACATCGCGGTCGTGGGTCGTGAAGAGCAGCGGCGCGCCGTGTCGGCACACGCGATGCAACTCGCGTAGAGCAGTGCGGCGGCGTTCGCGGCCGGGAATCTGCATGAGGCCGTTGAACATGAAGAGCGCGCCGTCAAAGCGCAGGTCACGCAGGGCGTGGCATTGATCCAGGGCGGTGGCGTCGGCGTGGAGGAAGGTGATACCGTTGGGGCCGTCGGCGAGGCGCTCGGCGGCGAGGCTCTGGGCTTGGTCCACGAGTTCCTCGGCGAAGTCGAAGGCGGTCAGGTGGCGGTAGCCCATTTCCCAGAGGCCGAGCGTGACGCGGCCGGCGCCGCAACCGGCTTCGAGGAGCGGGGCGTTGAGATCGGGAAAAAAGCGTTCGATCAGGGCGCGCTCGGATTTCCAGAGTCCCAGCTCATGCGCGGCGCGGGTGTAGTGCACCACGGCCAGCAGGTCGTTGAAATCGGCGCGGACGGTGTCGGAGGAGATCTTTTTCAACGCGGAAGCGCGGAAACGCGGGTTGGGTATATCGCGGAAACGCGAAAGAGCGGAACGGGAAGCAGGTGCGTGCGCTTGGCTTGGCGACTTCAGTGGATTGCGGAGGATTTGGTCAGGCCTTTCGCTTCCAGGCGGCGATGAACATGCCGTTGGCGTTGATTTCCTGGGGCCAAAGAAAAACCGAAGAGGTCAGTGATGAGAGGTCAGAGGTCAGCGAGGTCGGATCAGAAGTGCTGATTTCTGACTTCTGACTTTTGACCTCTGCCCAAACTGGGATTGCTTCCAGTTCGGGATGCGCGGCGGTGAAGGCGGCGGCGACGGCGGTGGTTTCGCTGCGGGTGAGGGTGCAGACGGAGTAGATCAGGCGGCCGCCGGGCTTGAGGGAGCCGGCGACGTGGTTGAGAAGGGCGAGCTGGGTGGCGGCGAGTTCGCGGACGTCGTGCTGCGAGGTCGTCCAACGGGCGTGCGGGTTGCGTTGCCAGGTGCCGACGCCGCTGCAGGGGGCGTCGACGAGGATGCCGTCGCATTTCACCTTCACGGGCAGCTTCGTCGAGCCGTCCCAGAGGGCGGCGCGGTAGTTGAAAAGTTTCGCCCGGCCGGCGCGGCGCTTGAGGGTGTCGAGGCGTTTGGCGCTGCGATCGGTGGCCCAGACGACACCCTTGTTTTGCATGAGGTCGGCGAGGTGGAGGGTTTTGCCGCCCTCACCGGCGCAGGTGTCCCACCACGTTTCGCCCGGCTGCGGGGCGCAGGCGACGCCGACGAGCTGGGACGCGAGATCCTGGATTTCGAATTCGCCGGAGCTGAACTGCTCGGTGCGGAAGAGATCTTGGGTTCCGGTGAAGCGAAGGGCGTCGGGGGCGAGGTCAGTGCGCTGGCAGGCGAAGTGCGACCACGCGACGGCGTCCGCGGTGCCCGGGCGCGCGCGGAGCCAGTGGGCCGGGTCGCGCTG
>Ga0073936_10011343_pt1 | contig 10796 bp, 9 predicted proteins | sample AliMusrvi5mmetaG_FD_87041 | JGI IMG/M metagenome (GOLD analysis project Ga0073936, IMG submission 87041) | Freshwater lake bacterial and archeal communities from Alinen Mustajarvi, Finland, to study Microbial Dark Matter (Phase II) - Alinen... | ecosystem: Environmental > Aquatic > Freshwater >... | reverse complement strand
GCTGAATATCGTCAGAGAGAAAAAGCCAGAACTACTACTGATTTCTTAAATTTAAGAAACAGCTAAGCCGTTTATCTTTAAAGTCACTGGCCGTTTTTTAATGGCTACGGTAGCTTGTTGTTATTTTTTATTGACATCAAAAGTGTCAACTACTTTTAGGCCGCTATGAAGGATGCCTAAAATTCTGATAAAGATTGCCATAACCGAACCCCGTTTGCACACCACTAATGTTTTTTGTGGCATCCTGTAAATTAACAACCTGTTGATCTTTTAAAATTTGCTGCGGAACGACTTGCACAGAGAACGGTGTTTCCATGATCGGTGTGTCAGTTTTTGTTGCTGTGCTAGCGTTTGTATGACTGTAATCAGTGTCATAAGGGTCCGTTTGATCAAGTACCTTGGCCTTGACCGTCATAGGCTTCAGTTCAATTGTTTCTTGCGTTGTGAGGGTCACCGTGCCATTGTCTGCAATTTTAAAAGCAAGTCCACTGCCTTTCAGTAACTGATCCACAGCTTCAGCAATGGTGTAATCTCCGTTTAATTTTCGACTTTGCTTGTTGGCGGTGGTGTTTTCTGCGTACAACATGGAAGTGCCCGATTGAGCGGCAAATTTTTGTAGCGCAGTACTGAGTGCTTGAGGGGGGATTTCAAAATGATGTTTCTGATTGTCTGCATATGCCGAACTAACCAAGCCGGCCAAAAGAGCGCCTATCAATCGATGTGATTTTAATGTCATAAGTTTTTCCTTTATTAATAAGTTCATAAGGGATAGACGTATGGCTTTAAAAAAATCGTCAAAGAAACACGTTATTTGAAAATAATTTCGTGATCACCAATCGGTTCAGCAGTAACAGGTAGAATAGAGGAAATGGCTGATAACATATCATTTAGTTTAGTAATTTGAAAAGTGCCACTTACTTTCAATTCGGCTAACTGCTTGTTTTTTAAATAAATACGCTTATCGTGATAACGCGCTATATCGGCCAATACTTCTTCTAATCGTTTATTATGAAAAACTAAATTACCTTCTCGCCATCCGACTAATTCAGCAATGTCTGAATCCTGCAAGGTATTAAAGTTACCTGTATCGGTAAATGCTAATTGGTGTCCGGCACTGAGCTCACGTTTAGAGGTTGTTTCTACTTCAACCAGGCCTTCTTGTACGGCCACGATAACGCGTTCGGGTTTGATATAAACATCAAATGCGGTGCCTAAATCTCGAATATGCCCACTACCAGCCTGTACTTGAAAAGGCCGTTCGGTATTATGTACTACAGTAAAAAAAGCTTCTCCTTTGATCAGTTCAACATTACGTTGCCAATAATTGAAATACACGCGCAGTTCCGTATCGGTATTAAGGTCTACACGCGAACCATCTGCCAAAGTAATATTTTGATGCCCACCCTGGGTGGTCATATAAGTATGAGGCATACCAAGCCCCCCATTGGGGTGAAAGATGCCTAAAGCGATGGCCATTATTGCTACTGCGGCGGCACCGTATTTATAAAATTGCCGTTTGGGTTTGCGATATTTTAAAGCGGCTGACCGGGCTGAAAAATTAGCTGTCTTAAAGGGCTCCATCCATTGCCATTGTGCCTCAAGCATCTCATACGCTTGTTGATGAGACATATCCTGATTTAACCACTCATTAAATCGTTGGCGCTCTGACTCAGTAAAGCTATCAGACTGGTTACGCATTAGCCAATCTAACGCTTGTGTTTGCACAAGATCTTGAGGTTGCGGAATATTTTTCAAGCTGAGCCTTGGATATAAAGTGGGTTATTTTTGCGTAATAACCAATTAGACGTCTTAGAAGCTTAACATCGTCAATCTTTAATTTGCAAGGTATTCAGATGCTCACTGATATGACGAATCGCATGTTTAACATAACGTTCTGAGGTACTAACAGAAATATCTAAACGCACAGCAATTTCTGTATGAGCATAGCCTTCAATACGAAATAGTACAAAAGCATGGCGTTGCAATTCAGGTAACTCGTCTAACCAATGTGTAAAATATTCAAGTGCTTCTTGAACCTCTGAAAGTCGCGCGGGACAAAAATGATTGGCATCGAAACTATCAAGATTAACGTCTGCCTCAATATAACGGTCACGGGTGCTTCTACGCCGATGTCGGTCTATCGTTACATTAGAGGCCGTGGTAAACAAAAAGGCACGAGGATTGAGGATAATCTCAGGATTGGGTGATTGTGATAATCTTAAAAAAGACTCCTGTACAATATCATCAACCTCTTGCTCTTTAGGCCAGCGGTGTCGAATAAAAGAACTTAGCTCGTTGGCATGTTTTAAAAACAGGTCATTAAGCAAATTATATTTAGAGCTGGACATTAACTACGCCACCTAATTAACAAAAACTTTACCCAAAAATAAGTCATTTCACATACTGAATGTGTGAAATGACACACTTTTACAAATCGATACTTTGTAAAAGCCCAATAACGCTCATGTTCGATGGGTGTTATTGATGCGATAAAGTTTAGAGCAGGTATTGTGCCAAATCATATTATTCATCATTGGACACATAGATTGAAAGGTGAGTTAAGAGCGTGAGTTAAGCCTCTCATCGGGTGCTTCTGTTACAAGAATGCCCAGCTCCTCTTGCACAATCTTAATTATCTCTGAAGCAATTTCGGTTTCATTAAGCAAGGGAAACTCTTTGCATAGTTTGTTTGATACCCTGCCGTGAGAATCACGAATTGAACGAATTATTCTATCAATATCGGTGCTTGGGCCATCAATAATCTCTTTAATACGCGCCCGAGTAAAACGAATACTCTGCAGATAGTGAGCTTCTTTTTGCATTTCCTGATGGATGGTTTGATCAATAATTTGCACAAGATATTCGCTATGTGCGGTCAGGTCAGGGTATCGCCAAACTGAACAAGCATCAACATAGGCGTTAAAGTAAAAATTGTAATCAACGCCATCTTCACCTCTACTTTTTGATCTGAAGTGGTATTCATCACGATAATGTTGCATGAAGGGTTTTGAAATTACTTCCAGTATTTGATCGTAGCTATATCTGTTTTGAGGGGAGCTGATAATGGTTGCAGAGATGGGTAAAATGAAGGGGGCAGGAACCGCGTGATCGCGTCGGAGACTATCGTTTATTAAAAAGCGGGAAATACGGCCATTGCCATCAGACATAGGGTGGATATAGACAAAGCCGAATGATAATACAGCGGCTCTGATAATCGGTGATTTATCGGCTGTTCGAGCTGCGAAACTTGATAGTCCAGATAACATTGATTCGGTGTCATCCCAATGCGGCGCAATATAGTGGACCATCGTTAAGGCATCAAAATCATTTTCACCGACAAATACGGGCGACTGTCTAAGACCATATCGAGTCGATCTTGAACCTAAAATTTCTTTTTGCAAAGCTGTGATTGATGAAACATCCAAAGGATTTTCTATAAGACCGCAGTATTTTTCCATCACAGTCGCAAACCGCTTTATCCGATCAGTTTGTTTGTCTTCATGCTCTATCTTAAAGCTGGCCTGACTCTCCTTAATAGTAAGCCAAACTGTGCTACGCATCATTAAATCCTGCCCATATTCAAGCTCAAGCGCATTCAATTCTTGTTTACAGTCATAAGATTCAGCCACCTTAACCCTATCCGAACGATAGATCATCGGGCAATAGTCGCGGTTACCCGGCAAATTATTGCGAACCCGCCAGCGCTGATTGTTATCCGAGATAGTTGCTGTAAAATAAAGTGCTTCATCAATCGCATCAATATAATTGCCAACGGTGACGCCCCCAAAGTTTAATAGTCGTCCCGTCAGCCATTCATAAAAAAAGCCTGTGCGGCGGGCATACTGTCCACTGGGTTCTGCATTGACCCAGTTTTCAATTTCGATAATTGGAGCTACTTCAAACAGTCTGGATAAAAATTCAAGATGAATGCCTTCGCGTTTAAGGGCGAAAGTTATATGATCAACAAAGTTATCTTCGGGCTTAAAGGCGGGTGGATAGCGTTCATGTATGAACCCATCTACGCGCTTGGTTGAACGTGCTTTAGCGATTTGGCTATCTATTCGAAACGGTTGGATGGTATTTATGTTGTACCGTTCTGCTAACCATCGGTAACCAACCCAAGCATCTAAAGACATATAAAAAAGCTCCTAATATTAAATTTTCACTTATCATAATGTTTTTTTATATAAAAACACGATTTATTATAGGATTTCATATAAACATTAATTGCTTTAATGTCTTAGGTAGCATTAACCATTTGCTTGCAGACTTTGTGCTCTGCTTGCAATACTTAGCCGTGAGGCATAACGGCTATAACAATCATTTTAATCATTATGGCAATCGCAAGGCTTGTACCACAGACCGGCATCGATGTCATACGTGTTCTTCATGGTAACCGAGACATTGACGGCATTTTAAATTCTGGACTATAAAGCTTGTCCGCAGTTATCAAAACAAAAAATGACTACTGCAACCGCCCCATTTTATGTTGTTTTGCAGCACGGCGCTTTTGTCGCCAGCGAATAAAGCCTGTTACATAGAGTACGGCTGGCATCAGTCCCGGTATTAAAATTATCATTTGTCCGGAAAAACCAAAAAGTAATGCAGCAAAATTATTGCTGCATTACTAAATTTACCCCTTAATATTCCAGTCGAATAGACCCCATTACCATTAGGGGTTGTCCAGGCATTATGCCTAATCTTGGATCAGAATCGTAAACATTGGAGTTGATGAAATAACGTTTATCCAGGATGTTGTTTACATTTAATTGTGTAGTCAATTTGGAGCGCCCCATCAACTTGAAGTTATAAGCGATAAACGTATCCATCGTGGCATAGCCGGGCATTACAAAAGTATTTGCATTATCCCCTTGGCGCGCACCACGAAAATTCCCCCCCAAGCCAACAGACAAATGTTCTGGAAGCAATTGATATTTTGCCCAGAGACTGCCGGAGTTTTTCGGTACATTAGCCAGTAAATTACCTTGAAGGCCGTCATTGTTACTAATGAATCGGGCTTCAGTGTAAGCATAAGAACCAATTAAGCTTAGATCTTTAGTTATTTCGCCAGTGACATCAAATTCAATACCGCGACTGCGTGCCGCTCCCGTATTGGTCATTGCATTAGGATTTGGCGAGCTTAAATCGCGTGTAGCCATGTTCGATTTATCAATCTCAAAAAAAGCCAGTGTTGATAGTAATCGTTTATCGAAGGCCTGAACTTTTAGACCCCCCTCATAAGATGAGCTTCTCGATGCATGTAAAGGCATGCCGTTGCCGTCTAGAGAAACAGCTCCATAAGCCCCAGCATTGCCGAGAGATTCAACATAATTTCCATAAACAGCTAACCAATGTGTGACATCATAAAGCAAGCCCACTCTAGGACTGAATTTCTGATCATTCACTGTTGTACGATTAACGCCGCTTAGTGTACTTCCAGGAGGGGCGTATGCCAGAGTCATCGTCCCGCCATTTGCCCCTACCCAATCGTAACGACCTCCCAGCAGCAAATGAAGTTTTTCCATAATTTTCAGTTGGTCCTGTAAATAAACACCATTCCATGTTGCAGTACCGACACTGGTCCAGTCTGGCGCCTGTTGACCCGAAGTTAAGGGACCTTGCCATGTGATGGAACTTGGATTGTAAATATTTTGAATTGCAACGGGCGCCCAGCCATTAACAAACCCCATGTCTTTGTAATCCAGCAGATAATGATCCGTTCCAAATAACACTTTATGATCAACGCCATAGGTATTAAATTCACCGGTTAAATCAAGAAAAGAGTTATAGCCTTGTGAGGTTCGTTTATCAAACCATGGATTTAATCCCATACCTTGTTCTGCAAGGTTTAATGAATTCCAGTTTGCGTCATAGCTTGTACCAAAGTAATTTGCAAAATTGATATCGTCAAATGTAGCGGTAACGCCGTTACGAATCTTCCAGGCATCATTGAATTTATATGACCAGCTAAAGTCAACCAACTTTCTGTCTACATTGGCCTTATCTGAACTTAATCCGCCGACATTATTTGTAATAGGAATATTAGCGGGTTTATTTCCAATAGCCGGAATGCCATTGACAGTATATGGGGCGGCGTTTCTATATTCAAAGTTAAGATTAGTTTCAAATTTATCATTGGGACGCCACGTCAGGCTCGGTGCAACGAAATTAGAATTGCTGTGCAAGGTGTTTTTTTGAAAGGCGTCAGAGTCGAAATAGGAATAATCCAGTCGATACATTAACGTTTTATCTTTGGTAATGGGGCCGGTTGCATCAAGTGTCGTCCGATACATATTATAAGAACCAAATTGCTGTTGTAGAGAATAGTATTCTGTATCAAGCGGTTTTTTAGTGATGACATTGACCATGCCGCCTGGGTCCAGGCGTCCATAAAGCATCGCAGCCGGCCCTTTAAGCACCTCTACCGAATCAACGTTGGCCATCTCCACCATACTGCGACCATCACCACCGCCGTTTCTTTGGCCATTTCTTAAGATATTGTTAGTCTCAAATCCCCTGATAGCAAAGGCTTGATACAGGTTGCCATAACCATAATTAGTTTGAACACCACTGATGTTTTTTGTGGCATCCTGTAAATTAACAGCCTGTTGATCTTTTAAAATTTGCTGCGGAACGACTTGCACAGAGAACGGCGTTTCTATAATAGGTGTGTCGGTTTTTGTTGCTGTGCTAGCATTTGAACGACTGTAATCAGGGTTATAAGGATCATTTGGGTCATCTCTTTGAGCCTTTACTGTCATCGGCTTTAAAGTAACTGTATCTCCTTTGTTCGGCACCACCTTGGCTTTAGGTTGTAAGGTGATTGTGCCTTCTCGGGTGGTGGGCTGTAAGGGTGCGTCGCTGAGTAAAATAGTAATCGCCTCTGTTGCGGTATAGTCTCCTTGCAGAGCATGGCTACGCAAGTTTTCGGCAATATCAGTGCCGTACATCAATTGTTGATGGCTTTGCTTACCGAAAATCAATAAGGCTTGATTCAGTGATTGCGCGGGGATATTGAAATGAAGCTTGTCGTTGGTGGTTTCAGCATGGACGATTTGAGTCACCATTGACATCAATAGAGCGGTCTGGATGGCATGGCGTAGAGTTTGTGTCTTACAGGGTTTTGAGATGGGCATGAGTTCTCCGGTTTTCGATCTATGTTATAGGCAGTATTTAGGCTGATATAACAAAGACGGAAATTTTTAAAAAAACCACATGCCTTTATGAAAAAGGCTTAACGGAGTACCACCCAATATGATGTCAGAGTGGTCATTTTTAATTCGGGAATAGCCGCTTTAAGACCGGATACAGCTTGATCAATAGCATCAAGGCGGAACACGCCGCTCACCCGTTTGTCGGCTAACCCGTTATTCAGCAACACTACTTTTCCAGGTCGATATCGATTAATCTGGACAATAGCATCACGTAAGGGAATGCCGTCGAATTGTAAGTAACCCTCACGCCACAATGCCATACTGGCTAATGAATTGTTTGATTGAACTGATATAGAGTTATTGCTTACCAGCGCGGTCTGACCTGCGAGCAAGCGTTGAAAATGTCGGTGCTGTGGGTCCTGGATTTCGACAATGCCTTCGACTAATTCAACCTGGGTTATCTCTGGCTTAAGCTGTACATCAAATGCGGTGCCCACTGCGCGAACTTCTTTGTCTTCTGCGGTGACTACAAAAGGCTGATGTTCACGTTTGGTGACTTTAAAAAAAGCTTCTCCCTTAAGTAATTCCACCCTGCGGATTGAATCATCAAAATGGATTGCCACTGCCGAAGTGGTGTTAAGGGTTACCAGAGAGCCGTCGGCCAAGGTTATTGTGCGTTGTTCGCCGGTGTCAGTCGAATAATCGGCTTGCCACAAAGTGGGTGGAAAAAAGGCCACCAAAGTTGTTACCAAAACAATACTGGCCGCAACTGCCAACCAGTGACGGTGATAAGAGGGTGGGGCAGTGTTGTGATAGGGCTGCGGTTTTTGATAGCGTTCCTGAAGCAATGGTTCAGACCCGGGTAGTCTTCTATCCCTTAGCCCTTCCATGCGATGCCATAAGGCGAGTGCTTGTTGCCATGCCTGTTCGTGAGCCTGATCGGCGGCCCGCCAAGTGTCTAGGTACTGTTGGTCAGTCGCTGAAAATTCACCCGAATGAAATTTGCTCAACCAGTCGCAGGCTTGTTCTAGCAATGGCTCAGATTGGGTTGACATAGCGAGTTCTGGAATGAGTAATAGAAGGATTTATTATAAACGAGGGCTAGTGACGTAACCACATTATCATCAAATGATTAATGGTTGTTCAGCGACTTAGCGCAATGAATCAAGGCTAGTTTGATGTTTTCTTCTACTGTGCGGATGGAAATATTAAGGGTCTCAGCAATTTCCCGCTGTTTCATACCTTCAAAACGGTTCAGGTAAAAAATTCGTTGGCGGAGGGGTGATAATGATTCTAAGGTATCGAGTAGCTGATCAAGTGCTTGTTCACCCAAGGCAACGGTCTCTGCACAGCGCCGATCTTCTGTTTCTGGCAGGAGATCACTAACCCATTCGACGCTGGCTGGATTACGTATCTGGTTACGATAATGATCGGTTAGCAGGTTAAGTGCAGTGCGAAACAGGTAGGCTTTGAGATTATTAATGCTGCTAAGATCATCAGCCCGGCACAAACTCAAATACGCTTCCTGACAGATATCAGCAGCAGTTTCTTTACACCGAACACGAGAAAATAACACGGCTTCCAGTTCGCCACGGTGATTGATGTAAAGATCGTTTAGAGTTTGATTGGGCTGAAGAGACATGGTGAGCAGATTTTGTGTTTCTGTATAAATGTATTGCCCAACAGATATGCAATATTTATGCCTGATTAAAATTAGCTCAATATCATAAGTGCAGGAAAATCACTTTCATCCGTCATAATACTATCAAACTTCAAATTAGTCTTTTATGCCCAAAGCTTCCGTTTCTGAAATCACTGAACTATCCGATCAAGCCATCGAGTGGATAGTGCTGCTGAATTCCGACAACGCATCCGATCAAAATCGGCTTCAGGCTGCGCAATGGATTAATCGCAGCCCGTCGCACCGCAAAGCCTTCGCCGAAGCCGAGCAGTTACTGCTGGATATGGGTGAAGTGATGACAAACAATGTCAGGCCTATCAAAGCGGAGCCAACTATCAGTCACAAACCGCCGCGAAATCTTTTCGCCCCATTACGTGCGTTGGCTGCGGCAAGTATAGTAATCGCGCTGTTTCTGCCATTTTCCAACTTAACCGATCGCTTATTAAGTGACTATTACACGGGGGTCGGCGAACAACAAACCGTCACGCTGGCGGATGGCAGCAAGATCATGCTGAATACCGATACGGCAATCTCGGTTTCCTACACACCCTCCAGTCGGCAGCTAACCTTAAAACATGGCCAGGCTGTTTTTTATGTGGCAGCCGATCGTAACCGACCTTTTGAAGTAGCGACCGACACCGCAGTAGTCAAGGCGCTGGGCACTGTTTTTGAAGTACGGGAAGAAGGTCAATCTACCCAAATCACGGTACAAGAACATGCCGTCAGTGTTAAAGGCCTGCACGATAAGGATTATGTCAATACAGCGCGTGTGAATGCCGGTCAGCAAGCCGTCTTTGACAGTAAACACGGGCTTTCAAGCGTCATCGACGTTGATACAAATCAAAGCGCCTGGCAACGTGGCAAGCTGGTATTTAATAATCAACCGCTATCGGCAGTCGTTGCCGAACTTGATCGTTATTTGCCAGGCCATATCGCCATTGTTGACAAGTCGCTGACCGCCTTGCGAGTCAGCGGCGTTTTTCCTATCAATGAGCCAACCGCCACCCTAACCATGATCGAGCAACTTCTGCCGATAAAAATTACCCGAATTACACCCTGGGTAACGCTACTGCATGGTTGATTATTTTTCATTACAAGTTTTTTCCTCTGATCCGTCTTAACCATTATGCGGCTGTGGCGCCGCCTAAACGATAAGGAAAAACCATGCGAAAAAACCGCCAAACCGGAAACACCCGACACAATAACTCTCAACTATTCAAACTTAAAAGCGTCGCAACGCTGTTAATGACCGGTAGCATAAGTGTTACAGCCATGGCTGATGGTACTCCACAAATTTTCAATATTCCGGCCCTGCAATTAGACAACGCGCTGACCGAATTGGCCGATAAGGGCAATTTGCGTTTGCTGTATCAGGCCGAACGGGTCAGCAAATTGCGCTCAAAGCCTGTGTCAGGCAAGTACTCCGCAGAAGAAGCGTTAAAAATACTATTGAACGGATCTGGCTTAAGCTTTCGCAAAACTGCGGATAACGCTTTTACCGTTGAGCCTTCAACAGAACCCGTAAAAAAAACCAACCCCGAGCCGCAATCGGCAATCATCTTACCCGCCGTAAAAGTTATCGGCAGTGCGGTCTACGATGTTAAAGATCCTTATAACCAAGACTATGTTTTACCCAATGCTACTAGCGGCACCAAGACCGACACGCCGATTATGGAAACGCCGCTGAACGTGCAGGTAATTTCCAAGCAGGTGTTGAAGGATCAGCAGGTGGTGACGCTCAACGATGCCTTAAAAAATGTCAGCGGTATAACCACTACCTCACAAACCGCCGATACCGGTGGAGGCAATCAGATGAATAATGTGACCTTTATACGCAGTTTTAGGCATCCTTCATTTACCGGTTTACACTTTATGCAATTCTTGGCTTTATAAAGTCATGAAAACGGGTTTCTTTCGATGTACAAATGAACACAAACCTTCAGTTCATTGTACAATGAAGG
>Ga0073936_10011340_pt1 | contig 10797 bp, 8 predicted proteins | sample AliMusrvi5mmetaG_FD_87041 | JGI IMG/M metagenome (GOLD analysis project Ga0073936, IMG submission 87041) | Freshwater lake bacterial and archeal communities from Alinen Mustajarvi, Finland, to study Microbial Dark Matter (Phase II) - Alinen... | ecosystem: Environmental > Aquatic > Freshwater >... | reverse complement strand
CCTGTTTATTTAAAAGATATCGCTGATGTAAAAGATACCACCAAAGAAAAAGAAAGCTATGCGCGTTTGGACGGTAAAAATGTGGTGACACTCAATATCATCAAACGTAGTGGAGAGAACCTGATTGAAACCAGTGATGGTGTAAAGAAAATTGTTGACGATTCAAAAGGCGTATTATATCCCAAAGATCTGAAAGCCGTAATTACCGGCGATCAGAGTATTAAAACCCGTACCTCGTTTAATGACCTGGTCAATTCAATCGTAATTGGCTTTATCCTGGTATTGATTGTGCTGATGTTCTTTATGGGTGTGGTCAATGCATTTTTTGTGGCCTTATCTGTGCCCCTCAGTATGTTTGTTGCCTTTGTATTCTTACCGGGTGCCGACCTGATTGTTGGAACGCATGTAACGCTCAATTTTATTGTACTGTTTGCCCTTTTATTCGGTCTGGGTATTATTGTGGATGATGCCATTGTGGTGATAGAAAATACGCATCGGATCTTTATTCAGGGTAAAGGAAAAATACCGGTAACTACTTCCGCAAAAATGGCGGCGGGTGAAGTATTTATTCCCGTGCTGGCAGGTACCTTAACTACCCTGGCTCCTTTCTTTCCTTTATTATTCTGGCCGGGTATCATTGGTAAATTCATGGTGTACCTGCCAACCATGCTCATATTTACTTTGGCTGCATCACTGGTAGTGGCTTTTATCATGAACCCTGTTTTTGCCGTTGATTTCATGAACCACCCGGAAGATGAAGAAAAAGAACATAAATCGGCAATCTTCAAAAAGCCAGGCTTTTGGGTTGCTATCGCTTTAGGCATTTTGCTGGATCTGGCCGGTGCACCATTCTGGGGTAACCTGCTCATCTTCTTTATGCTGCTGGTATTGCTGAACCGTTTTATTTTGGATGATGCCATTCATGCTTTCCAGAACAGGGCTTTACCCTGGATCATGGGGCATTATGAAAGTTTATTACGTTGGGCATTACATGGCTGGAGACCGGTAAAACTTTTATTAGGTATCATCAGCCTGCTGATCATTTCCTTTATGCTCTTTATCTCATCCGTTAAATCCGGAAGAGTAGGTGTTGTGTTTTTCCCGAAAGCCGATCCTAACCAGATCTATGTTTACCTCAAATTACCTGTTGGAACGGATGTAGATTATACCGATTCTATCACCAAAGTTTTGGAAGGCCGTGTAAACAAAGTATTGGGAATCCAAAACGGAAAAACCAATCCAATCGTTGAAAGTGTGATCAGCAATGTGGCCATCGGTGCCAGCGACCCAACACTGGGAGACAGAAGCACCAGAAGTGAATTGGGAAGGGTACAGGTTTCTTTTGTTGAATTTGAAAAAAGAAACGGTGTTTCCACCAAACCTTTTCTGGATAAGATACGTGCAGAAATGAAAGGCATACCCGGATCAGAGATTAGTGTTGACCAGGAAAGCGGCGGACCACCAACCGATCCTCCAATTAATATTGAAGTAGCCAGTGAAGATTTTGATGCCATGATTAAGGGTGCTACTGCTTTAAAAAATTACCTGGATTCAATTCAGGTTCCGGGAGTGGAAGAGTTGAAAATGGATATCGATCTGAAAAACCCTGAAATTACGTTAACGGTCGACAGAGAAAGAGCTTTGATACAAGGTGTGTCATCCGGACAAATAGGCCAGCAGATACGTACTGCCTTATTTGGAAAAGAGATCTCTAAGATCAAAGAAGGAAAAGATGAATATAAAATTCAGCTTCGTATCAATGAGCTACAAAGAAAAAGCCTGGTTGATCTGTTGAATATGAATATCTCATTCCGTGATATGGCTTCCGGCGGGGCTATTAAGAATGTACCTATCAGCTCTTTGGTAAAAGTAGAGCCTACCAGTACATTAGGTAGCGTAAAACGTAAAAATCAGAAACGTTTGATCACTTTACGTTCCAATGTATTAACCACTCAAGGGTATAATGCAACCGGCGTTAACCAGGTATTGGCAAAATATATTGGCGACTTTAAAAAATTACCTGATGGTGTTACCATCAAGCAAACTGGCGAAGGAGAACAACAGGCAGAAACCGTTGCCTTCCTGGGTAAAGCTTTATTGATTGCATTGATGCTGATCTTATTCATCCTTGTATTACAATTCAATTCGGTAAGTAAATCAGTGATCATTTTAACCGAGATCATATTTAGTGTGATCGGTGTATTGCTTGGTTTCTCAATTACCGGAATGGAAGTTTCGGGATTGATGACTGGTTTGGGTATTGTAGGATTGGCAGGTATTGTGGTGAAGAATGGTATCCTGGTAATTGAATTCACAGATGAATTACGATCAAGGGGTATGAAGACAAGAGATGCAGCTATTGAAGCCGGTAAAACACGTATCATTCCGGTATTGCTTACTGCATTGGCAGCGATACTGGCGTTTATCCCGATTGCGATTGGTTTCAATATCAATTTTATCAGCCTGTTCTCTGAACTAAATCCACATATCTATTTCGGAGGCGATAATGTTGCTTTCTGGAAACCATTAAGCTGGACCATCATTTTCGGATTGGCATTCGCTTTCTTCATGACACTGATACTGGTACCTAGTATGTACCTGATCGCCGAACGTCTACGCAGACCAATGCGCAGAATGTTTGGAGGCAAATGGATCAGCATGGCAGGTATTCCACCATTCACATTCGTTTTCATGTTCCTGATGATCGCCACCATGATCAAACACAGATTCGTAACAAAGAGACGTGCCAAACGTTTACAAAACAACGATAAAGTAAATGATGCCTTCATAGGCAGTTGGTTCTAACCGATTTACTTTTATTGATTTATACGAAAACGCCCCGGGAGTGTTACCCGGGGCGTTTTCGTATAAATACCTGTGATGAATACTCTTTTTGCTTTGTACTAATCTGCGTAAACCTGTGCATCAGTGGCAAAAAAATTGATTTTAAATTTTGGGGAGACTTCACTACAAATCAAAAGACTGATTCTTTATTTTTTTAGCCACAGATGCATGGATTGGCACAGATGATAAAGAGAATTGATTTATTGTAAACCGGATAGTTTCTGAATTGCTTTAGTCAGTGTGTCTTCTTTTTTGGCAAAACAAAAACGGAGCACCTTATTATCTTCTCCATGTTTATAAAAAGCGGATACGGGTATCGTAGCAATCCCATATTCCCGGGTTAACCGAACAGCCAGTTCTTTATCCGTTTCATTGAAGAAATGTCCATAGCTGTAACATTCGAAATAACTGCCGTGTGAGGGTATGCATTCAAATGGGGTAGACTGCATCAGCTCTCTGAAAAAATCTCTTTTCTTTTGCAAAAAAGGGCCCAGGTTCAGGTATTCATCTTCCCGTAAAATATATTCTGCAATGGCCACCTGTTTGGGCGAATCGCAACTAAAGCAATTGAACTGGTGTACTTTTCTGAATTCTTTCATTAGTTCCGGTGAGGAGATACAATACCCCAGTTTCCATCCGGTACAGTGATAGGTTTTCCCGAATGAAAAACAAACAAAACTTCGTTTCAACAGATCCGGATATCTTAATATGCTCAGATGTGGCATCCCATCATAAATAAGATGTTCATACACTTCATCACTGAGTATAAGAATATTTGTGCCTTCTACAATACTGCGCAGCTCTGTAATATCATGCTCCGTTAACACCGCACCTGTTGGGTTATGCGGAGAATTAATCATGATCATGCGGGTGCGGGGATTGATCTTTTTTCTCACTTCATCCCAGGGAATAGAATAATCCGGAAAACGCAATGAAATCAAAACAGGTTTTGCGCCATTGATTTCAATATTGGGAATATAACTATCATACGCAGGTTCAAATACAATCACTTCATCCCCCGGATTTAATACGGTTGTCAATGCCGTATAAATAGCATACGTCCCGCCCGGTGTAACTGTTATCTGGGTTTCCGGATCAAGCTCTGTGTTATATAATCTATGCGCTTTTTCTGTCAGTCTATTTCTCAGCAAGGGCAGGCCATTCATGTGTACATATTGATTATGCCCATCCTGCATGGCTTTCGCCACCAATGAAATCAACTCTTCACTCATGGCAAAATCAGGAAAACCCTGTCCCAGATTCACGGCATTATACTCTAATGCCATCTGGCTCATTACCGTAAAAATAGTAGTACCTACATCTGGTAGTTTAGATTGTATACCGGGTAAATTCATGGCAGATAAGCTTTAATTCTACAAAAGCTAATGCAAAAATAGGTCAGTATCTGCCAACTATTTTTGTAAAAAAGAAAGAGGGATGTGTAAATGTTAGAGTTTAGCAGCTAGTCTTTTCAATTCAATCTCCGCAGCTTTCGCAGCATAATTCAGGTTGACCAAACGGTAGCCTTCATCTTCAAAACTCTGCTGGGCCTGCTTTACATCAATGATAGTGGCCTGACCTACCTGAAATCGCTTTAATACCAGATCCAGTAATTTGATGGAGAGATTATAGTTTTCCTGTTCTGTTTTTAATTGGCTCAGGCTGCTGGTATACGCCTGGTAAGTACGAAACATGCCTGACTCATATCCAACAGACAATTCATCGCGTTGCATTCTGGATATACGCGTATTCACCACGGCCATTTGTTGTTGTCTTTTGAAAATACTCCCATTATATATGGGTATGGCGAGGTTTAATCCCACAAAAGGTCCATAACTCTGATTCAAAAGTGTAAAACCCGCAGCACTGCTGGCGTTGGTGAAATTATAACCGGTGGTGGCTTTTAAAGTAGGATACCGTTGCGCAGCGGTTTCTTTTTCAATTAACTCATTAATATGAATTTGCTGGTTGGCCGCAATAATATTTGGATTAAGGATCACATAATGGTGAACACTATCAATATTCACGGTTTTATCTACAATGATGGTATCGCTGATAGAAATCTGAGAGCCTGGTTTCATGAAGATCAGGTTGACCAGATCAGTTTTTGTCTGGTCAATCACAAGCTGCTGACTTTGCTGTGATTGTACCAATGCATTCAGGTCAAGTTGAGCCTGAAAAACATCTGCATCATTGGATACACCTACCTGTCTGCGAACTACTAAAATATCCAGCTTTTTCTTTGAAACATCTATCGACTGAAGTATGGTTTTCAGGTAACTCTGCTGGCGAACCACGTCATAGTATTTAGCCATTACGCCCGCCATGGTATTCTGTATCTGCGCGTATAATAATTCCTGGTTCTGGTTTTTTAATTCTTCCAGTCTTTTCATGGTAGCAGAAACCCGCTTGCCATTATACAGTAAAATACTGCCGGTAACCCCAAAAGCCAGGTTATTAGAGCCTACATTATCTCTTTGGGTATTTTTGGTGGCATCCGCATATTTTTGGTTAATGCTGGTGATCTGTTCATTATCACTTACCGATCCATTCACACTGGGTAGGGCACCCGCCATTCCTATATAATTATTGATCACCGTAACATCCAGGTTACCCTGGGCAATCTGAATATCGTAACTGTTTTTCAGTGCAATATTGATGGCATCAGTCAGGGTAAGCCTCTGCTGCGAAAAACCTGAAAGGCAAAGCAGGGTAAAGACAAAAACAAAGAATTTCTTCATGAAGCGTAAATTACCAAGATCCATAGTTTTGATATAAATTTTTACACGAGCGGATGATTAGCTTACCAGTGTCCCTACATTCATGCCTTCTACCACTTTCATCAGGTTTCCCGGCTTGTTCATGTCGAATACAATTATCGGTAATTTATTCTCCATACAAAGCGTAAAAGCGGTCATATCCATCACTTTCAGATTCCGGCTAATGCATTCTTCAAAGCTGATCTTATCATATTTAGTAGCTGTAGAATCTTTCTCGGGGTCAGCGGTATATACCCCATCCACGCGGGTTCCTTTCAAAATTACATCGGCTTTCATTTCAATGGCACGTAAAGAGCCGGCTGTATCTGTAGTAAAATAAGGGTTACCGGTACCTGCGCCAAATATCACTACCCTGCCCTTTTCCAGGTGTCGAAGGGCTTTTCTGCGTATATAGGGCTCGGCTACCTGTTCCATATTAATGGCAGACTGTAAACGGGTATACACGCCAATCTTTTCCAGCATGGCCTGCATAGCCATGGCATTGATTACTGTGGCCAGCATACCCATATAATCACCATGGGCTCTTTCAATACCACTATCCGCTTCATTCATACCGCGGTAAATATTACCTCCTCCAATTACGATGGCCACCTGTACACCCAGGTCGGTTACCAGTTTAATATCGTGTGCATATTGCTCAATAATCTTTGGGTTAAAGGGATCACCATTTCTTTGATCACCTAATAGAGCTTCACCGGATAATTTGAGCAGGATGCGTTTGAACTTAGGAAGCATGTGGATGGAAGATTTACTGCAAATAACCTGATTTTTTAACCAAATGCCAAGACAATTGATAATCAAGCCAAAAAAAGGGAACACAAATGTGTTCCCTTCTAAAATATAGTGTTTGGGGGTATATTATCCCAGTGCTACTCTCTTAAATTCAGTCACTTTCAGGTCGGCACCTACACTTTTCAGGTAATCGCCCACACTCATGCCGCCATCTTTTACAAAAGCCTGGGCCAGCAGGGTCTGTTCCTTAAAGAAAGCATTCAGTTTACCTTCAGCGATCTTAGCGATCATTTCTTCGGGTTTACCGGCCATTTTAGGATCTGCTTTCATGGTTTCTACCACAATCGCTCTTTCTCTTTCAATGGTTTCAGCAGGTATGCTGGCGGCATCTACTGCCAAAGGATTCATAGCCGCAATCTGCATAGCTACATCTTTCCCTGCTTCAGGAGCAGCAGCGGTAAGTCCTACCAGAACCCCCATTCTATTGCTTCCATGAATATAAGAAGCCACAAAAGGTGCATCTACTCTTTCAAATTTAGATACGCCGATTTTTTCACCGATAGAAGCCAGTTTATCATTGATCAGGTCAGCCACTTTCGCTCCGTTGATCACTACTTCATTTAATTCTTCAGCACTCTTCACATTATTAGCTACCGCTGCATCAGCAATACTCTGAGCAAAAGCAACAAAGTCTGCATTCTTAGAAACGAAATCTGTTTCGCAACTGATACAAACCACAAAACCGGTTGTATGATCAGCCGATGTTTTTGCTAATACCACCCCTTCTTTCGCTTCACGATCACTGCGTTTAGCCGCTACTTTCTGACCCTGTTTGCGTAACCAATCAATAGCCGCTTCAAAATCACCATTGGTTTCTGTTAATGCTTTTCTGCAATCCATCATCCCTGCACCAGTTGCCTGACGCAATTTATTGATATCAGCAGCTGTAATCGTTGCTGTTGTTCCCGTAGACATGTTGTTTCAATTAATAATTAATAATTAGTAATTAACAATTATAGCTAATCAATTAATATTAGGGTTGCCCCCAATTATTAATTATGAATTATGAATTGTTAATTGCCGTACTATCTTCCTCCACCGGTGTTCCCACCACCACCTGCAGGGCGACGATTTCCTGGAACACGACGTTTAGGAGGACCACCTGCTCCCGGACCACCTGCTGTGTTTCCACTGCGTGATCTGCCACCTCTTGCAGCTTCAGCTTGTGCTTCAGCTTCCAGGCGACGGGCTTTGGTTTCATTCTCATTATGAGAATCATCAGATTCTTCTTCATCTTTAGAAGCCTGACGCTCGGTTAAACCTTCAGCGATAGCAGCAATGATGTAGTTGGTAATAATGGCAATCGATTTCGTTGCATCATCATTGGCAGGAATCGCAAAATCCACTTTATTAGGATCGCTATTTGTATCTACCATACCAAAAGTAGTGATGCCCAAACGTTTTGCTTCAGATAAAGCAATATGCTCATGGCCAATATCCACCAGGAACAAAGCGGCTGGTAAACGACCCAGCTGGGCAATACCGCCCAATACTTTTTCCATTTTTTCTTTATCGCGACTTAAGGTCAGACGTTCTTTTTTAGTCAGGCTTTCTGCACTGCCATCAGCCAGCATTTTTTCAATGCTCTGCATTTTCTTCACACTCTTACGAACCGTATTGAAATTGGTTAACATACCACCCAACCAACGTTCTGTAGCATAAGGCATGTTTACACGTTTAGCGCATTCGCTAACGATTTCTTTGGCTTGCTTTTTAGTAGCCACAAACATGATCTTTTTACCGCTCTTAGCAATCTGTTTGATAGCCGCTGCAGATTCCTGCAGGTGATCAACCGTTTTGTTCAGATCGATAATGTGGATACCTTTTTTCTCAGCAAAGATGTAAGGCAACATCTTTGGATTCCACTTCTTTTTCAGGTGACCAAAATGTACACCAGCCTCCAGGAGTTGTTGTTGTAATGAAGTGCTATTTTCCATTTTTAATTATTTAGGATTTGTTTGTGGTTGATAGTCTGCGGCCTGCTGATGGTACCTGTTGAGATCATACCCAACACCAAACAACAAACTCCAAACCAAATATTAACGTTTACTGAACTGGAAGCTTCTACGTGCTTTCTTGTGACCGAATTTCTTACGTTCAACACCACGTGGATCGCGTTTCAGTTGTCCGGCTGCTTTCAATATCGGACGGAACTCAGGATTTACTTCCAGCAAAGCACGGGCAATACCCAGTTTAGCTGCTTCGGCCTGACCTTTTAAACCACCACCTTGTGCATTGATAACAATATCCAGTTTACCAACCATATCGGCGGTTTTCAATGGAGATTCCACCTGGTTCTGTAAATAGACCAATGGGAAATAGGCTTTGTAATCTTTGTCGTTAACAGTGATCTTACCATCTCCCTTGCTTACAAATACACGGGTAACGGCTTCTTTACGACGACCAACTGCGTTTTTTTGTTTTTCCATTTGTAGGTTTCTTTTAGCTAACAGCGCTTACTGCCTTTAGCATTAAAAATGTTTATTTCTTTATCCCTGAAGGGTTAGAATTTTAATTCTTTAGGTTGTTGTGCACTATGTGGATGCGCAGAACCGGCATACACAAATAATTTCTTGATCATTTTACGACCCAGTCTGTTTTTAGGAAGCATGCCTTTAATGGCTCTTTCCATAATCACTTCAGGGCGACGTTTGATCAGATCTTCTGCCGCTTCTTCTTTTTTACCGCCTGGGTAACCAGAGTAATTAATGTATTGTTTATCATGGAATTTGTTGCCACTAAAAACAACTTTTTCCGCGTTTAAAACAATTACATAATCGCCACAGTCAACGTGTGGGGTATAATAGGCTTTGTTCTTCCCTCTGAGAACAGAAGCAATTTTCGATGCAACACGTCCTACGGTTTGATTAGTACCGTCAACTACATACCAGTTGTGCTGTACGGTAGCCGCGTTCGCATGCTTTGTGGTGAAATGAAGTTTACTCATAATATGATTGTTTAAATGAGACCACGCTATCCCGTGGTTTTAAAATGGACGGCGAAGGTAGCCCTCCCACACTCAATTTTCCAACAATTTTGGAAAGTATTTTTACATGCACCTTTGTAACTCGTTGATTTACAATAATATTTTTGTTGATAAAATATACTCTTCTTTGAAAACCGGCTGTTTTCGGGCTATTGGGCATGGGTTGCGTCGCACACTTCAGCCCTGGTGCGGGGTTTCGGCTGATAGTAAACCCATCTGTGTTCTCCTTACATCTGTGGCAAACCCTTACTCTTTTATCCCCCCACAATATTTACCTTCTAATTCTTTCAAACGCCCATTTCTAATAGCCCTTTTTGCCAGATAGGTGAAAAAAGGTTCCGCCATTTTTTGCACTCCAATCATTCTGGAATTGTTCAAATAAATAAACAAGGCAAGATCAGATAATTTTTTAGGCACTCCCGATGCAGTGGCTAATCCATCTTTGGCAAGCCCTTTTAAAATGACAAGTGCATTTTCAAAGTTCTGATTACCCGGGTTGATGGCTACCCTGATTAAGCATTCATCATTTGAAATATTGTGAAAATAGTGTTGCTCACTGGGTTGTATGGTTACCCTGTCGCCTTTTTGCAATTGATACACTTTACGGTTTTGCCCAACTTCTAAACTGCCTTTTAGTATTTCAAAACTCTCTGAAAAAAGGGTATGGTAATGCCAGGGTGTTTTTTCGTTGGGAGAAATACAATACTCGATAATGCTATCCTGTAATGCATCCGCCGATTGAATGATTTTGGCAAAGCCCATATTATTTACTTTTTGCTTTTCGGTATATACCAATAAAATTAATCCACAGAAAAAACAAATGATAATAGCAGAAATATGCGGAATGGCTTGTGATATTCCGGTATAGTCTTTACTCAACACAATCAGCATATCTGCAATAGGAATAATTGTACCAATGAATAGGGTTAAACCCAACGCTTTTATCTGCCTGCTCAATACCAGACTACACATCAGTAAACCTGTAAACACATCACGGATACCTTTGATGTAATGAAATGAGTAATCACCCTGTTCGTTAAAGTGTATGCCGTAACCCGCTTCTGCGGTTTCGGGGGCTACTAAAAATCTTACCCCGATAAAAATCATTCCCAAACCTGTCAGGAAAGCGATTGCAATAGAAATTTTCTTTGTCATAATAGTATGTTTTAATATTATGACACAAAGCTCCAAAGCCCCATCCCAAAAATTATGCACCTGGGTTAATAAATCAGTTCAGCTTGGAAATTCTTTTGCGAATACGGCTAAGTGATTGAGGTTTCACGCCCACATACGATGCAATATGGTATTGCGAAATTCTTTGCTGTAGGTCAGGGTGTCTTTTTATGAATTGTGCATACCGATATTCAGGTGTATCGGTATAAAATGAACTAAGAT
>Ga0073936_10011335_pt1 | contig 10800 bp, 14 predicted proteins | sample AliMusrvi5mmetaG_FD_87041 | JGI IMG/M metagenome (GOLD analysis project Ga0073936, IMG submission 87041) | Freshwater lake bacterial and archeal communities from Alinen Mustajarvi, Finland, to study Microbial Dark Matter (Phase II) - Alinen... | ecosystem: Environmental > Aquatic > Freshwater >... | reverse complement strand
CAATTGATCGGGCGAGGGATAAACGAACCGGAATGGAAATAATCTATGGACTATGTTCTTGACTATATGAAAAAACGTGGAATTCCAGAAACTCGTGAAAACTATTTAAAAGTAGCTTATCCTGAAGGAGTTCCGGATTTTGGTGCTGAGCTTGAGGCAAATTTGCCTGAGCATTTACAAAAATTGCCTAGTAAAGAAAAATAATCATGGCTGATGACATCCAAGAAAACGAAGACGGCAGTGCAGACATAGATCTGCTTGAAGACGACTTAGACGTTGAAGAGCAACCTGATGGTTCTGCTATTGTTCACATGGAATACAAAGGTCCTGAAGAGGACGCCGACTTCTACGAGAACTTAGCTGAGACTATAGACTCATGGGATTTAAGCAAGCTTGCGCTTAAATATACGGATTTTATCGAACGAGACAAGGAAGCCCGTGAAGATCGAGACAAGAAATATGAGGAAGGATTGCGTCGTACTGGTCTTGGTAACGATGCTCCAGGTGGCGCTCAGTTTGAGGGCGCCTCTAAGGTTGTCCACCCAGTTATGGCCGAGGCCTGTGTGGATTTCGCCTCCCGTGCGATCAAGGAACTGTTTCCACCAGACGGACCTGTCCGTACAAAGATTCTAGGTCAAGTCACTGAAGAAAAGCAAGAGGTTGCCGACAGAAAGCGTGATTTTGTTAATTGGCAACTCACAGAGCAGATAGAAGAGTTCCGCGACGAGCAGGAGCAGCTACTGACGCAGTTACCTTTAGGTGGATCACAATTCCTCAAGATTTGGTATGACGATCAAAAGCGCAGACCTTGTGTTGAGTTTGTGCCTATTGACAACATCATACTGCCGTTTGCTGCTGCTAATTTCTATACGGCGCAGCGTGTAACAGAAGTTCAGGACATTACTGAGTATGAGATGGATGCGCGGATTAGGCGAAATCTATATCGTGATGTGAATATTATCCGTGCCACGATGGAGCCGGATATGTCACACGCCGAGAAGGCGAACAACAAGATTGAAGGAAACAAGTATCAGGACAACAAAGACGGTCTACGTCGTGTGTATCATGTGTATACGTGGCTGGAGCTAGAAGAGGATTCGCGCACTAACGGCGAGATGGCTCCCTATATCTTAATGATTGACGAGTTGGATAAAGAAGTATTGGGTCTGTATCGCAACTGGGAAGATGGCGACGAGACAATGACCAAACTTGATTGGATGGTCGAATTTAAATTCATTCCTTGGAGGGGTGCATATGCTATTGGTTTACCTCATCTTATCGGAGGTCTTTCTGCCGCTCTTACTGGCGCCTTACGCGCTCTTTTGGACACGGCCCACATAAACAACTCAGCAACGATGTTGAAGCTCAAGGGCGCTAAGATTAGTGGCCAGAGCCAAAGCATTGACGTTACTCAGGTAGTGGAGATTGAAGGCGCTGCGGGTGTAGACGACATCCGTAAGGTTGCTATGCCATTACCGTTTAACCCGCCCTCACCTGTTCTGTTTCAGTTATTAGGATGGCTAACAGACTCGGCTAAGGGGGTTGTGACCACTGCGGAAGAGAAGATTGCTGACGCTTCTTCTAATATGCCTGTGGGTACAACTCAGGCGTTGATTGAGCAAGGTGCTGCGGTATTCTCGGCTATTCATGCTCGATTACACGCCTCGCAAAAGAAAGTCCTGATGATTATCGGGCGTATCAACAGATGGTATTTGGATGATCAGTTGCGTGGTGACGTTGTTGAAGATTTGGAAGTAGAGCGTTCAGACTTCAATCGCAACAGTGATATCGTTCCGGTATCTGATCCGCACATATTCTCAGAGACGCAGCGTATTGCTCAGATGCAGTCTGTCATGCAGATGGCGGGTCAGTATCCGCAGTTGTTTGATATGAAGGCTGTGGTGAGCCGGATGTTGAAGCAGTTGAAAGTTCCTGATGTACCGGAGCTTATGCCTGACTCTGTTAAGCCCACGGAGATGGATGCAGCGGAAGAGAACGCCGCTATGGCGCTAGGACACCATGCGTTTGCGTATCCTAACCAAGATCATCTGGCGCACATTCAAGCGCACATGGACTTTGGCTTAGATCCGGTCTTGGGTGGCAATATCTTAATGGGGCCGCAGTTCATACCGGGTGCGTTAGAGCATATCAAGCAGCACATGACATTATGGTATCGTGACCGCATGGCTGCACATTCTGGTAACAAGACTTATACATTTGCAGATGGCGATATAAAACAAGACGTTAAGAAGATTGATCACATTATTGCGATGGCGGCAGAGTCTGTGAAGTCTGAGACGCAAGTAATGATGCCGGTCATTCAGGCGTGTCAGCAAATGATACAGATGTTGCAGCAGTTCTCGCCTCCGCAGCAGCCGCCTCCTGATCCCGCTTCACAGGCTATGTTGCAGGCTTCTATGGCTGAGACGCAGCGCAGGACGCAACGTGATCAGTTGGATATGCAGATGAAGCAAGCGGAGTTGCAGGCTGAGTTCCAGCGTCAACAAGCAAAAGATCAAATCGAGGTGAGTGAAGCCCAGAAGGATAGGGCTATTGAGGTGGCGTTAAATGCTGAAAACAACTTAACGCAAGAGAGAATGAAGAGCGCTCAGGTTATGGCAGATCAATTAAAGACTCGTCAGGAGCAGGAGAAATCAGTAAGTGAAGCAGAGCAGTTAGCTCAAGAGAATTTACAGTAATCACGCCGGTAGGCGTTTTTGGAGATTATCATGGATAAAGAAGTTAAAGAGATGCAGTCGGAGCAAGTACGTTACAAAGCGCGTATGGCAGCAGGCGCGTGGTTGGACGGGGAAGAGATGGGAGAGAAGGGAAGTGCAACAATGCCTGAGGCCAATTCGGATCATGGCAACTTTACAAGTGGTGTCGAAAAGAAGAACGCATGAGATATGTAGAAGACTTCATAGGCGCTGTAAAAGCGCGGAAAGCTGAGGTCGCCGAGTCGTTAGCACATGGTAACGCAACTGACTACGCGGCGTACCAAAGGCTTTGTGGAGTGATACAAGGCATGCAGGCTTCTCTAGACATATTAGAGAACCTACTACGGGAAGAAGAAGATGAGTGATTTACCAGTGGCCGATTATTCGGCTGAATTAGAAGCGGCATTTCCGCTTGTGGAACCTGGTGCGAAACCTCTTGGGGCGCGGATTTTGGTACAACTGAGACAGGCAAAGGAACGGGCAACAAAGTCTGGGATATTGTTAGTTGAAGAAACCAAGGCGACAGAAAAGTGGCAGAACAGCGTTGGGAAGGTGATTGAGATTGGACCTCTGGCATTTAGAAAGCGGGACACAATGGAACCGTGGCCAGAAGGTGCGTGGTGTAAAGCAGGTGATTACATACGCATTCCAAAATGGGGCGGCGACCGTTGGGAAGTACCTATTCCCGGCAAGGACAAAGAATTCGCTGAGTTTGTTGTTATTAATGACCACGAAGTGATTGCCCAGATAACTGGCAACCCACTACTCGTTAAAGCGTTCGTCTAGGAGGTCGTATGGAAGAGCAAGTCATGTTGATCCAAGAGGATCAGGATGGCGGTGCTACGGTTGAGCTACCAAAGGATTTAATTCCAGAAGTAGAGGCCGAGCCTGCTATTGAGCAGAAAGAAGATGATGAAGACGAAGATGCGGCTGCTGAACGTGCAGAGATTGAAGCTAATGGTCAAGTAGATCCAGAAGCGGAAGCTGCGCGTCAAGCTAAGCGCGATAAGCGTAAATCTCGTAAGGAATATCATAAGAAAGTCCAAGCCGAGAAAGATACACGGTTGCAGTTGTTGCAGAGACAGAATCAAGAGTTGTTGACCCGATTAGCGGAAGTTGAGCGGAAAACACAGGGGCATGATATTGCCCGAATTGATGCTGCAATGCAAGAACAGCAAGCTCGAATTACATTTGCCCAACAGAAGATGAAAGAAGCGATTGAGACAGGTAATGGCGATCTCCATGCTAAGGCTACGGAGCTTTATTACGAAGCGCGCCGTACTTCTGAATCTTTAGAGAACCTAAAGAAGCAAGCAACTGTTCCCACTTCACGCCCGCCTACAGCACCTGATCCTGCCGTTCAGAGATTAGCTGCTGATTGGTTAAACGATAATTCTTGGTATGACCCAAGCGGGCAAGATGAAGATTCAGAGATTGCAATGACCATTGACAAGAAGATGGTCAAGGAAGGATGGAATCCTGCATCTCCTGAATATTGGGATGAATTAGATAATAGATTGCAAAAGTACCTCCCACACAGGTATAATGATGTTATTGACGAAACTCCAAGAAGTAGGCCTAGAACTGTTGTTACGGGATCAGGCAGGGAATCGGCAGCAAATAGCGGGGGTCGAGCGAATACGTTTACGTTATCGCCTGATCGTGTAAGAGCTATGAAAGATGCCGGTATGTGGGATGACCCTGAGAAGCGCGCCAGAATGATCAAACGGTACGCGCTTGATGATCGCAACAGAAAATAAGGAGATTACAAAATGGATGATCGTTTAAAGAAGAATTTATCTGCTGGTGGCCGCGAATCCCGCGGGAGTCTTGATTCAGTTCGAGAGGCACCGGAAGACCAGTCTGCATTATCTGATGAACGTCGCAAGATGTGGAAAGATGAATGGACACAAAGCGCACTGCCCAACGTCCCCGAATTAAAGGGATGGCATCTAATTTGGTTGTCGACGACTAACGGCTACGACAGTATTGATAAGCGAATTCGTCTAGGTTACACGCCTGTGAAAACGGATGAAATACCTGGGTTTGAGAATTACAAAGTCAAGTCTGGTGAGTATGTTGGTTATATTCAGTGTAATGAAATGTTGTTGTTTAAGATTCCAATGGATATGTATCAGGAATTGATGACACACTTTCACCATGATATGCCCCAAGAGGACGCACAAAAGATTCGCGTGCAAATGGAGCAGCTTCAGGGAGCACGGGATAGTTCAGGCCGTAGGCTTGCTTCAGTTGAAGGCGATGGATTGGGTAATTTTGATCAGCCGCAACCCGCACCTATATTTTACGGGTAACGGCACCCAAAGGAGACAATTATGTCTGCAACATCCGCACCCTTTGGCTTGCGCCCGGCCTTCCACCCAAGTGGCCTAGACCGTGCTCAAGCTCTTGCTGGAGGTATAGCTAGTGGCTATGCTTCTACAATCCTAAAAGGCCAGCCCGTTGAGTATTCAGCGAACTCTGGCAATATCATCCCTGTAACAAGCACCGAGGCCTTCACAGGCGCGTTTGCTGGCGTTGAGTGGACAGATACAACCGGCCGTCGCCGCGTATCTAACTACTGGCCTGCTAACACTGCCTATCAGGCGGGTTCTTGCGTAGCTTATTTCTACAACGATCCTAACATCGTTTATGAAATTCAGGCTGATGGTTCTGTTGCTCAAACTGCTATCGGTAACGAAGCTAACTTCAGCAACTTGACTGCTGGTTCGACCACAACAGGTCTTTCCCAGTGCACAATCTCTGCTACGCTTGTTGGTAGCACTGTGCAAGGTCAGGTTCGCATTGTTGATCTAGCTCCTTATGTAGATAACAACTGGGGCGATGCTTATACCATCGTGCGTGTCACCGTAGCGAAAACACAGTTCCAAGCTGTGTCACCCGCAATTTAAGGAGGGCATGAATTATGGCAGCCCCAATGCGCAGTACTGATTTTAGATCCATCGTAGAACCTATTCTTAACGAATGTTTTGATGGCGTGTACGACCAACGTGCAGACGAATGGTCGCGCGTTTTCCGTGAAGAACAAGGTATTCCCCGTAACTACCACGAAGAGCCAGTATTGTACGGTTTCGGCGCAGCTCCCCAGTTGCCCGACGGTACACCTGTCACTTATCAGCAAGGTGGTGTGTTATTCCTGAAGCGTTACGTTTACCAAGTATTTGGTTTGGCTTTTGCCTTGACCAAAGTGTTGGTAGAAGACGGCGACCATATCCGTATCGGTCAAGTCTACGCTCGCCACTTGGCACAGTCCTTGATTGAAACCAAGGAATTGAACTGTGCTGCTGTTCTGAACTATGCGTTCAACTCCTCTTATCCCGGTGGTGATGGCGTGCCTCTGATTTCTACTGCTCACCCAATCGTGAACGGTACATTCAGTAACCAGCTCGCTACTGCTGCTAACCTGTCACAGACTTCTTTGGAGCAGATGTTGATCCAGATTCGTCAGGCAGTGGATAACAACGGTAAGAAGATTCGTTTAGTTCCCCGTCAATTGGTTGTTGCTCCCGGTAACATCTTCCAGGCTGAAGTATTGCTGAAGTCTGTGTTGCGTACTGGTACATCAAACAACGACGTGAACCCAATCAAGTCAATCGGTTTGTTGGATGAGGGCGCTGCTGTATTGTCCCGTTTGACCAGCTCGACAGCTTGGTGGGTTCAGACCGATGCACCCGAGGGCATGAAGCTCTTGATGCGTCGTGCGTTGGAAAAGACGATGGAAGGTGATTTTGAAACTGACTCGATGCGCTATAAAGCAACAGAGCGTTATCAAGTTGGATTTACAGATCCACGTGCAATGTTCGGAACGCCGGGTGTGTAAGTAACGTAGGTAAACGGGGAGGATCAGGCTTCATGGCCCCTCCCCGCAACGAATAATAGGCAACTTTTCAAGGAGTTTTGCCATGCCACAGTTTTCAGATGATTTATATTTAGGCCCTGCTTATACCAATATGGGTATGAACAGCGGCAATCCTTCACCTATGAGTTTAGGTGTAGGTCCTTTAGGTCGCGGTTATGTTTGGGATTCAGTTCCAGTTGCTAAGGGCGCTGCTAACGTAGCTGCTGCTAGTGTCTGGACAAGCGCAATTACTTTAACGGCTGGCACGGGTACAACATCCGTAGTACGCGCTGATGGTACAACTGTTATTCAGTTTGACGTACCTCGCGCAGCCAGCGTGACATTGGGTTCTGGTTCACCCACAACACGTACTGTAACCGTCACTGGTTATGACGTTTACGGTCAGGCAATGTCTGAGCAAATCATTACAGGCACAACACCTTCCACTACCGTTAATGGTAAGAAGGCGTTCTATCAGGTTGCATCTGCAACCATTTCTGGTAGCGCAGTAGTCACAATCTCGTTAGGCACATCTGATGTATTAGGTTTACCTGTTCGCGTGACATCTGGTTCGTATTTAGGTAGCGTTAACTATGCTGGTGCGTTCACAACAGATTCAGGTACATTCACTGTTGCTGACACAACCAACCCCGCCACTGCTACAACAGGCGATGTTCGCGGTACATACGTTCCTTCGGCTGCTACCAACGGTACTAATCGTTTGGTTGTGGATATTCTGTTGACCGGCATTGCTGTCGGCCCCAACGCTACTCGCACCGGCGCTCTTGGTGTCACACAAGCCTAATTAGGAGACTGAAAATGTCTAGTTTTAAGCCAATGGTGAAAATGATCACCACCGAGCCAACCGTAGAGTTAAAGCTCAAAAAGGGCGGCCACGTTGCTAAGCATCACAAGAAAGAAGAGCACCACGCCGGTCACAAGAAAGTGGCTCACAAGGCTATAGGTGGTTTAGGTGTGTTGAGCGATCCTAAGATTGCTACACCTCCTGCTGCACCTCGCATTCGTGTTGGTAAGCCTTCATTGGGCGCACGTATGGCTGCTATGAAGGGTATGACAACTCCTTTGATGGCCAAGAAAGGCGGCAAAGCTCATCACCACGCTCACGGCGGTAAGGTTGAGAAAGAAGTTAAGCATCTTGAGCATGAGTTGAAGCACCACGAAGGTATGAAAGCCAAGAAAGCCCACCACGGTCTAAAAGACGGCGGTAAGGTTAGTGAGTTTGAAAGCACAAAGATGGACACAGCTCATCACGATACCGTTCATGGTACTGGTGAAGTTAAGTTAGGTGCAGGCGGTTACAAGCACGGCGGTAAAGCTCACCACGCTCATGGCGGCAAAGTGCATCATATCTCTGGTCATCCAGTTGGTTCGCACGAGCACCATAAGCACATGGCTAAACACCACGCTGCTAAGCATAAAGAAGGCGGTTCTACTCACCATCACAAAATGCACGAGCATCACAAGCATTTAGCTAAGATGGCCAAGGGTGGCGTTGCTAACTTTGCTGAAACCAAGATGGAAACCGCTCACCACGACTCTGCTCACGGCACAGGCGATGTGAAAGAAGGTAAGCCAGGTGGTTATAAGCACGGCGGCAAGATGCACCATAAAGTTCATCACAAAGCCACTGGCGGCGTGATTGAAGGCAAGCCAGCCGGTTATAAGCGCGGTGGTCATATTGAAGATTCAGGCCGTCCTGTAGATATGCCCCAAGGTATGAAGAAGGCTTCTGCTCCCGTTAAGATTACCGAATTGTCCGGTACTTTTAAGAAGGGTGGTAAGGTTCATCACAAAGCTCATGGTGGCAAGATGCACCATAAGGATATGTGCTAATGCCTTCAAAAAGCCCCGAACAACACAAGCTTATGCAAGCTGTCGCGCATAGTCCTGAATTTGCTCGGAAAGTAGGAATACCACAAAAGGTAGGCAAAGAATTCGCCGCTGCTGATAAGGCCCACAAGGCTAAAGGTGGCGGCGGTATTCGTGCCCGCAGACGCGGATGATGAAATGGCTTATTCAGGAACAGTTGGTCAGACGGTCATTACAGTATCAAAGCTTATTGACCACGGAGCGCGCCGCTGCGGCAAACTTGCTGAAGATTTAACATCAGAGCAGCTACTCTCAGCGCGAGAGTCGCTGTTCTTCTTGTTATCCAATCTTGCCAATCGTGGCATTCAGTATTGGGCAATCAATAAGTTAGTAGTAGGATTAAATCCTGATCAGTATATCTATAACCTTCCCAAAGGCACTATTGATACGCTGAACGTCCTTTATAGAACGATGAATCGTCCTACGGGTTCGTATTCATCTTCTGCGGGCGGTGTAGTAGGTAATGCGTTTGATAACGACATTAATACTTGGTGCCAACAAGGCTCGCCCAACGGAAACATTGAGGTATTCTATGGAACCAACAACCCTATTTATGCTGGATCTGTGGGCATTATGCCTTACGTTGCTGGCGGTGGAACTGCTGTTTGGTCCTTGGCTTTAGAGTATTCGATAGATAACATCACTTGGCATACGCTATATGATTATGGCTCTGTCACGGTCACTGACAAGCAATGGATATGGCAGGATATAGATCCGGGTCAGTCTGTTGAGTATTACCGTATTCGCGCCTATAACGGTACGACACTCGCTCTCAGGGAGTTTTATGTAGGTAATAACAGCCGCGAGATTATGATGTCGCGTCTAAATCGTGATGACTACACGAACTTACCTAATAAGAACTTTACAGCCAATCAGCCGTACCAATTTTGGTTTGATAGAACTATTCCTCAGCCTAGTATTTATTTATGGCCTACGCCGTCAGATCCTTTCGTGCAGATGACCGTATGGTACTCGCGTCAGATTGATGACGTTGGTACGCTCACAGACGAGCTAGAAGTTCCTCAAAGATGGTATGAGGCTGTGGTTATGATGTTGGCTCATAGGATGAGTTTAGAGCTGCCACAGGTGGACATGGCTAGGGTGCAGTATTTAGAAAAGATGGCTGCACAATATCTGTTTGATGCTGAGCAGGAAGAGCGTGATCGTTCTCCTGTGTACTTTGCACCCTTAATTGGCGTGTACACAAAATAATGTCAATATTCCTTGATACAACGGGGCTTTCAACACTTGCAATTGGAATTTGTGACAGGTGTAAATTTAAGCGTCCATTGTCTACTATGGGGCCAGATACAAACTTTCCTGGCTTAAGAGTATGCGATCAAGGATGTAAAGATGAGAAAGATCCTTATAGATTGCCAGCCCGTAAGACTGAGCGCATTAACTTGCGCTTTCCGCGTCCTGATGAAAGCGTTGCAACTAATCCAAATGCAATCACAACAGGCGCTTACGGGTATAATGAGCTATCTCCTGAACAAAACACACAGAATCCCGAAAATAACGGGAATCTGGATTCGATTACGGTGAGTCCATAATGGCAAATGTCCAGATTACTCAGCTCGCAGCAGCCCAACCGCTTACTGGAACAGAATCTGTTCCTATAGTACAGAATGGCGTAACGGTACAGACCACTACGGGTGCGATTGCTAACGCTCCTGTACAGACTCAGACGTTTCTGACAATACAAAATGAACCAACTCTGCCTAACAGTCGTTACTTTACCGAAGGTTTGGGTATTGGATTCACTGATAATGGCGCTCAATCCTACTATCGCATCGCATTAAATGGCGTAAGTGGGAGTTTAGAGTTATCTGGTAATGGAATTGTAGCGAAAACAGGTTCTACAATTACGCCTAGAACGATTACTGCTAATTTAGCGGGTATTTCAGTAACAAACGGTGATGGACAGGCCGGAAATCCTACTATTCAGCTAACTGGACTAGCAAATTCTATTGCAAATCAAGCCGGTAACGGTTTAATTGCGCTAAATAGCTCAAGTGTTTATACGCCAGTGTCAATTGTAGGCGTTACTAATCAAATATCTGTTCTAAATGGTAATGCAGCAGGCGCTAGTAACCCCACTATTGGGTTATCTAACGATCCTATTGTGCCGGGTATGGCTGCAATTACAGTTCCTATTGGAACTACGGGTCAAAGACCTTCAGGATCATCGGGTCAGATACGTTACAACACAGATTTAAACCAATTTGAAGGATATTCGGCTGGTGCATGGAGAACTTTCTCTGCGTCGGGTGGTATTGCAACATTTAGTGCCGGAACAACTGGTTTATTACCTAATACGCCTACTAGCGGCGT